>Ga0181521_10000029_pt1 | contig 154283 bp, 132 predicted proteins | sample PEATcosm2014_Bin_32_FD_119764 | JGI IMG/M metagenome (GOLD analysis project Ga0181521, IMG submission 119764) | Peatland microbial communities from MTU Mesocosm Facility, Houghton, MI, USA - PEATcosm2014_Bin02_60_metaG | ecosystem: Environmental > Terrestrial > Soil > Wetlands > Peat | place... | reverse complement strand
CGGGCAATCCACGTGCGCGTAGTGCCGGTTCTTGGTCTCATACTCCACGTGCGCCGTGGCGATGGTGATGCCCCGCTCCCGCTCTTCCGGCGCGTTATCAATCGAATCAAAAGACCGGAACAGGATCTTGGGGTTATGCTTGCCCAACACCTTGGTAATGGCCGCCGTTAACGTCGTCTTGCCATGATCAATGTGACCAATCGTTCCCACATTCACGTGCGGCTTGCTGCGATCAAACTTTTCCTTCGCCATAAAAGTCCCTGTATCCCTTTCATGTTCGTACTGCCCGTTTCAACCTGGGGCGCCGGCTATCCGGCTCCAGCCCCCAAAACTTTCCCCTCACAACCGTCCGGAAAAACTCCGCCTGGACGGCCAGTCCTACTTGCCCATCGATCTGCCGATGATCTCGTCGGCAATCACGCGTGGCGCCTCTTCATAGCGCGCAAACTGCATCGAGTAAGATGCGCGCCCTTGCGTGGACGAACGAATGTCGTTCACATAGCCAAACATTTCTTTCAGCGGAACAATGGCCTTGATGATCTGCGAACCGGCGTGGTGCTCCATGCCCTCGATGCGCCCGCGGCGCGAGTTGATGTCGCCGATGATTACCCCCATGTGCTCCTCGGGAACGGTGACCTCGACCGCCATCACCGGCTCCAGCAACACAGGGTGGGCCTTGCGCGCGGCTTCCTTGAAAGCGAGAGAGCCGGCGATCTTGAAGGCCATTTCGTTCGAATCCACCTCGTGATACTTGCCGTCGAACAACGTCACCTTCACGTCCACAATCGGATAGCCGGCCAGGACGCCCAGCTCCAGCGCGCCCTGCACGCCCTGGTCGATGGGCTTGATGAACTCCTTGGGCACCGAACCGCTCTTGATTTCGTTAATGAACTCGTAGCCCTTGCCCAACTCGTTGGGCTCCACGCGCAGTTTGCAAACGCCGTAGGCGCCCGAGCCGCCGGTCTGGCGGACATAACTGCCCTCGGCCTCGGCCTTTTTGCGAATGGTCTCGCGAAAAGCCACCTTGGGCTCGCCCACATTGGCCTCGACCTTGTGCTCGCGCTTCATGCGCTCGACAAGAATCTCCAGATGCAGTTCGCCCATGCCGCTGATGATCGTCTGCCCGGAATCTTCATCTGTCCGTACCTTGAAGGTAGGGTCCTCATCGGCCAGCCGCGCCAGCGCAATGCCCATCTTTTCCTGGTCTGCCTTGGTCTTGGGCTCGATAGCCACAGAGATAACCGTCTCCGGAAAAGTAATTGCTCCCAGCGCGATGGGATGCTGCGGCGCGCATAGCGTGTCGCCCGTCTTCAGGTCTTTCATGCCCACGCAGGCGCAGATGTCGCCTGCCAGAATCTCGCTCACGTCTTCGCGCTTGTCGGCGTGCATCTTCACCAGCCGGCCCACGCGCTCGGTTTTGCTGGTGCGCGGATTCAGCACCATGTCGCCGGTTTTGAGCGAGCCTGAATAGACCCGGACAAAACCCAGTTTGCCAAAGGGATCATTGATGATTTTGAAGGCCAGGGCGGATAGCGGCTCGTTGTCGTCCGGCTTGCGCGTTTCTATATGACTGAGATTGCGGGGATCGACGCCCTCGACCGGGGGAACGTCCAGCGGGCTGGGCAGGTAATCAACGATTGCGTCCAGCAGCGTCTGTATGCCTTTGTTCTTGAAGGCGCTTCCGCACAGCACCGGGAAGACCTTCAAATCGATTGTTGCCTGGCGGATGCCGGCCTTCAACTCGGCGATGGTAGGTGTCTCGCCCTGAAGAAACTTCTCCAGCAATACGTCTTCGGTCTCGGCGATCACCTCGATCAACTGCAAGCGGAAGGCCTCGGCCTTCTTTTGCAGCGCGGCGGGAATCGGCTCGACGGAAAACTCGGCGCCCATGGTCTCGTCGTGCCACAGGATAGCCTTCATCTCGATCAGATCTACGACGCCCTTGAAATTTGCCTCTGCGCCGATGGGAATCTGCAACGCCACGGGCCGCGCGCCCAACCGCTTGCGAATGCTGTCCAGAACGTGCTCGAAGTCGGCGCCGTTCTTGTCCATCTTGTTTACGAAACAGATGCGCGGCACGTTGTATTTGTCGCCCTGACGCCACACGGTTTCCGACTGCGGCTGCACGCCGGCAACAGAATCAAACAACGCTACCGCGCTATCCAGCACGCGCAGCGAGCGCTCCACCTCGGCGGTGAAATCCACGTGGCCGGGGGTGTCGATGATGTTGATGAGAACGTCTTTCCATGTGCAGGTGGTGGCTGCCGAAGTAATCGTGATGCCGCGCTCCTGCTCCTGCTCCATGTAGTCCATGGTCGCCGTGCCCTCATGCACTTCGCCGAGGCGGTGCGTGATGCCCGTGTAAAACAGGATGCGTTCTGTCGCTGTCGTCTTCCCGGCGTCAATGTGCGCCATGATTCCGATGTTCCGGCAGCGATTTAGTGGTACGGTGCGAGCCACGGTTACTTCTTCCTTGGCGGGCTCATTCAGCCCGCGGTTAAATCTTGCTTTTCCAAATAAGTCCCTAGTCCCTATGTCCCTGGTCCCTATGCACTACCAGCGGTAATGGGCAAATGCACGGTTGGCCTCGGCCATGCGGTGCACGTCTTCCTTCTTCTTCATTGCGCCGCCACGCCCGTTGGCCGCATCCAGCAGCTCATTCGACAGCTTGTCGGTCATGCCCTTCTCGCCGCGGGCCCGGCCGTACGTCAGCAGCCAGCGGATGGCCAGCGAGGTACGCCTGTCGGGATTGACCTCGATCGGCACCTGGTAGTTGGCGCCGCCCACGCGGCGGGTCTTCACTTCCAGCAGCGGCTTGCAGTTCTCCACCGCCTTCTTGAAGAGCTTGAGGGCGTCTTCGCCGCCGCCCTTCTCTTCAAGAGTCTTCATCGCCCCATAGAAGATGTTCTGGGCTGTCGATTTCTTGCCGCCCCACATCATTGAGTTGACAAATTTAGTGACCAGATCGGACCCGTAGACAGGGTCCGGCGCTACTTCCCGCTTCACTGTGTGGCCTTTTCTCGGCATAATCCTCAAATTCCTCTCGGCTTTACGCGCCGCTTCTCTTGCCCCAGTCCGGGTCCAGATCAACCGCCCCGGAACCGTCCTGCTACTTCGCCGCGCCCTTGGCGCGCTTGGCCCCATACTTCGACCGGCTCTGCTTGCGCTCGCCTACGCCCACCGAATCCAGCGTTCCCCGCACCACGTGATAGCGGACACCCGGCAAATCCTTAACTCTTCCGCCGCGAATCAGCACAATGGAGTGCTCCTGCAGGTTGTGGCCGATGCCGGGAATATAGGTGGTGACCTCAATTCCGTTTGTCAGCCGCACGCGGGCTACCTTGCGCAGAGCCGAATTCGGCTTTTTGGGCGTCTGCGTATACACGCGCGTGCAAACGCCGCGCCGCTGCGGCGAAGCCTGCAGGGCCGGCGACGCCGTCTTGTACCGCGGGGCGGTGCGCCCCTTGCGAACCAACTGATTGAATGTAGGCAAACCAAAACTCCTTATGCCAAAAACCTTGACTCATCCCGTTTGAAAACCGCGCGCAAGCCTGTGAGGCCTCCGATGGCGAGAGCGCACGACCTGGTTGATGTCGCGCACGCGCACGGAAGCCCTGTTGTGCTGCTTCGCGTCTGCCTTCGTTACAATCTCAGACGAGAAGCGGGACGGTGGCCGAGCGTTTCCAAATTCTCTGGAAAGCCGACTCCGTTTCGCCGCTTCCGGCCCGCATAGCCCTCCAAGGCGGAGAACGCGTGGGCGCCGATGCGATTTGTCTCTCCACCCCAGCGACGAAAACCTGTCGCCGGGGGCCCCGGCTGCCCTTGCAAGAAAAGAGCGATTCCGGGAACATGTCTGGCCGGCCAAATGCGCCAGGCCCTGGGGTTCTGCCCCGCCAGCTTCAGCCGGACCGGGCTACCCCTACGCTTCTACCGTTAAGACACACGGATAGCTGCGTTCTTGCGCAACCTATTAACCATAGCAAGAAATCGGGATGGGGTCAAACGACTTCCGCCGTTCCACAGACCATTTTGAAGGGTAAATGCCTCAAAAGCAGTGCATTTGGGACTGTATGCACAAAGGAAGCTGGCACATAGACAAACAGAACAGCTATGGACCATGGCGCGATACGCGCCTGATCTCCTCCGGAGCCTGATCACCTTCGGACAAGATGGGTTTCAACTGAAGATTCCAGGAATTAAAATCTTGGTTCGAACGCAGGAAACCGGGGCGGGGTCAGTGCTTTCTGCCCCACCCCTCAGGTGTTTCCTCTTTATTATTCAATCGAGTGCAGAACCCAAGCCCCATTCTCATAGGAAAAATCAGCATGACGCTTGGTGACCAGTTTGTTGATGGGATTGCTGGCAATCTTCGCAAGCGGGTCCGGCAACCCGTCCAGGTTTACCACCTCAAGAAAATCAGCGCCTTTAGCTGTCGTTACGCCAGGAAGCACTTCGTCCTGCGGATCCTGTACTTCCTGCGCCTTCAGATGATTGGTGGCAACTGAGGTCACTACTACCGCATAATTCGGATCGGGGTCTTTATCCGGGCGCCACTTGAGCACATCGCCCCCATCGGACAGCTTGAGTACCTTTTTGCCTTCCGGAGTCAGCTTGAAGTCGCCCCAGATCCTGTTGGCATAAACAGTGGCCTTTTCAAAATACTTGGCGGCTACGCCGTCCTTAAGCCCATGCACATCCACCGCGATGGTCACGCCCGCCGCTGGTTTCTGGTTATAACTGGCCTGGATCAAGGCCAAAGCATTGGCTTTGGTCAACTCCGGCGCTGGCTTGCAGCCGCTCAGCAACAACCCTAAACCCAACATCCCCAAAACAAGCATCTTCCCTGCGTTTTTCACTTTCCCTCCATAGGCCGCTTAAAACGGCTCAGTTTGCCCCGCTCCGTCATTTTTCTCTTCCTATCCGCCACTGTCAATGGGGTTAATAGTGACCCTGATCACAATCGACGGTTTTATGCCTTGAATAACACAATTTTAATTGCAGTGGGCCGAAAACAAGTGACGGTATATGGTTGAATTGTCCTGTTTTGCTCATGTTTCAACGAGCCGCTTTCCCGGTGAGCCGGTCCACCAGCAGCTCCAGAAATCCCGTCTCGTCCGACTGCAAGCAGACCTGAACATTGGGCGGACCGTCAACAGGCCTGGTAAAGCCCTTGTCGTCCACCTCCAGTCGCATCGGTTTAACCGGGCACAGCTCGGGACGAATGACATAGGCCACCGCCACCGGGTCAAAGAGAGTAGGCGCTGGCGGATGACCTTCCGTGCCGGCCAGCCACTGGTGGTAGAGCAGGGTCAATTGATCGGTGAGCGGAGAACCATGAGCAAAAATCGTCTCCCGCGCCGGCGTCTCCAGGTGAATCTGTGTCGAGTCCAGGGGCATCATGAAGACCGGCACTCCAGACGCCAACAGAGCCCGCAACCCTGCTGGATCGCGGCTGACATTCCACTCCGCATCAGGCGGACGGTGCGCGCCCTCCCGGCTGTCGTAGCCCCGATAGATGCTGCCGCCCATCATGACAACGCGTTTGAGCTTACGGAAGGTCACCGGGTCGCGCTCGATGGCCGCCTGGATGTTGTTCAGCGGCCCAATGGCGATGAGCGTGATCTGGCCCGGATACAAGCGAATCCGCTCGAGGATAAAACCTGCTGCGTCGTGGTGCTTTCGCTGATCATCCCGGTGTGCCCACTCCTTCGGACCGTCTCCCATGTTGCTGGGGCTAATGCTGCAGGTTTTTGCCTCCGCTTTTGCATAGGCAGCCTGAGTGAACACGTTATCGTGTGGCGTGGGACTGCCCGGAATCACGGGCATCCAGACTCCGCAAGTCTCCAACAAGAAGCGGTCTACCAGCTTCGCTCTTAGGTCCGTATCCCCATACGTTGTCGTAATCCCTAGCAAATCGATCTCCGGGCTGTCCAGCGCCAGCGCCAGCGCAAAAGCGTCGTCAATATCGTCTCCAATGTCGGTATCGAGGAGGACCAACTCCGGATTGACGGCGGGCTGGTGAAGAGCCGAGGGCGCTTGCGAGGCGGCAGCTGAGGCCGCAATCATCGCGGCAAGGACAAGGAAGATTCGCGCATTTCTCATGCAATTCATTTTAGGGCCTGCTCATACTACCAAGGTGGTGGCAACCGCATAGAAGCTCAAAGCCGCATCGCCCTGTTCCAGCAGCCGCGTGCGTTCGAGCGATCCATAGCGGTCTTCGAGTCGCATCTTGCGCCGGTGCTCGGCGATCACCACGGCATTCGTGCCCAGCAACCCTGCCGCCGCTCCGCCCAGCAGTCCCAGCGTAGCCGCATATTCCTCCGCTGCTTCCCATGGCGGATCGAGAAAGAGTACTTCGTAGCGTTCTCGTTTTTCGCTGCGTTCTGGCTTTCGAATTGCGGCGCGGCGCAGAAACGCACCCACAGCGCAACCATGAACAAGGAATCCCTCCCTCAGCCCCAGCCTCTCCAGGTTGCCGCGCAGAATCTTCAGCGCCGCCGCCTCCCGCTCTACGAACTCCACGCGCGCTGCTCCGCGGCTGAGCGCCTCAATGCCCACCGCTCCCGAGCCGGCATACAAATCCAAAAAAGCCGCTCCCTCAATCCATGGCGCCAGCACATTGAAGAGAGTCTCGCGCAGCCGGTCGCTGGTGGGACGTGTGCCAAGCCCCTTCGGAGCCTCCAGCCTGCGGGAACGGAGCGATCCGGCAATAATGCGCACGCCAACCAGAATACGGGAATCGGGGGCCGACCCTCTACAATCATTCTGTATGCGTGGCTGGTCAATTCCGCTGGGCCGTTGGATGGGCGTTGAGATGCGCGTCCACATCTTCTTCCCGCTACTCGCGGTCGTTTGCATGGCGCTGAGCTTCGCGGAAGGGGGCGACTTTGCGCTCACCCGCGGCCTGGGGCTGTTCCTGGTGCTGGTGGCTGCGGTTGCCGTGCGCGAAATGGCTCGGCTGCTGGTGGTTGGGTGGCTGGGATTGCGGTTACGCGCCATTCTGTTGTTGCCCATCGGCGGGATGTATGCCTATGCCGACCCGGAAAGCCAGGAAGGCTCCAGCCATGGCGGCGGGCAGTTTGCCTTGGCGCTGGCCGGCCCGGTAGCAAATCTGGCCACGGCGCTGTTGATGGCAGCGGCATTTTTGGGCGCCAGCGGCGATATCAACCTTATTGCCCGTCCATGGATTTCAGCTGCCTGGCTGATGCGCAGCATGGTTTGGATGCAGGCCGGTCTGGGCCTCCTGCATCTGTTGCCTGCTTACCCCCTGGACGGCGGACGGCTGCTCCGCAACAGCCTGGCTCGCAAGCACGGTTTCACGCTCGCCGGGCGCATGGCTGCCGGGCTGGGCCAGGTTCTGGCATTGGCTGCCATGGCAAGCGGCGTTTTTCTGCATGATTACTGGCTGGTTATCGCCGGATTTTTCATCATGATCGGCGCGCAGATCGAGGATCAGGGCGTCTTCTTCCAGTCGGTGGTCGACACCGTGCACATGCGCGAGGTCATGCTCACCGATTTCGCCTCCATCTCCGCTTCCGACACCCTGGCCGGCGCGCTGGCGCGCTGCGTCCATTCGCTTCAGGAAGATTTTCCCGTAGTGCGCGGTCCGCAACTGGTGGGCATCATCAGCCGCCAGCGCATCGTGGACTCCCTGCGCAACGACGGCGACGGCTACGTCCAGGCGGTCATGTCCAAGGCCTTCCAGGTAGCTCGCCCCGAGGACACTCTGGGAACCACCATTCGCCGCATCCAGACAGGCCGCGGGCTCTCGCTGATTCCCATCACAGAAAGCGGGCGCGTTGTCGGCATTGTCAGCGTCCAGAACCTGATGAGCGCCATGTCGCTCCTGGCCGAGCAGCGCCGCATCGAACGTGAAGAAGCCCGCGAGAAAGCCCTCTAGGAAGCTGGAGGCTGACTGTGCCCACACCCGCCGACCCCGAATCCCCCCTCGCCCCCGGCCTCTACCTCGTCGCCACTCCCATTGGCAATCTCGGCGACATCACTCTACGCGCCCTCGACGTGCTCCGCCGCGTGGACCGCATCGCCTGCGAAGATACGCGCCAGACGCAGAAGCTGCTCAACCACTTTGAAATCACCACCCCCACCGTAAGCTGCCACCAACATAACGAGCATCAGCGCGCCACCGAACTGATCCAAAACATTAAGGCCGGGAAGGCCATCGCCGTGGTCTCCGACGCCGGAATGTCGGGCATCAGCGACCCCGGAGGCTGGCTCATCGCTGAAGCCATTGCCGCCGGCGTCGCGGTCATACCCATCCCCGGAGCCAATGCAGCGCTCAGCGCGCTGGTAGCCTCTGGACTGCCTGCCGATGAGTTCCATTTCATTGGATTCCTGCCTGAGAAAGCCGGCGCTCGGCGAACCCGGCTCGAAGCTCTGGCCGCCGAGATTCAGCGAAACAATGCCGCGCGCACTTTCATCTTTTACGAGGCGCCGCACCGCATTCTGGAAACGCTGGCAGACCTCGAAGCCGTCTTCGGTCCCGCCCTGCGTGTCGTACTGGCCCGCGAGCTGACCAAAATTCACGAGGAGTTTCTGCGCGGAACTGTTGCCGATGTGCGCCGCGAGCTGGCCGGCCGCGATCGCATGCGCGGCGAGATTACACTGCTCGTCGATGTTCAGCCGGCGCAGCCCGGCGCAAAGTCCTCACCAGGCACCCATGAAAGGATTGCCGACCGCATCGCCCGCCTCCAGGCCGAGGCCGGTGTAGACGAAAAGGAAGCCCTCAAGCGCATTGCCCGCGAGCTGGGCCAATCCAAGAGCGAGGTCTATCGCGAACTGCAACGCGAGCGCGCGCGCCGCCGGTAAGGTTTTTCCTAGTCCATGGTCCCTAGTCCCTGTTCCCTGTTCCCTGTTCCCTGCTCTTTCATTTCCCGGATCTCTTCCATCAACTGCTCCACCTGCTCCCGCTTGCGGATGCTCATATCCAAAAAGCGGATGCCCACGGTGTGCCGGTCGTGAATCACCTGGATGACTCCGCCCAGCCGGAAGGGCAGCCCTTCAAGCCGAAACTCGGTCTCTACCCGCGTGTAGATGCCCACCGGAAAACGCTCGTCGGTGCGGATGCGGCAGCCGCCCAGGCTCAGGTCAAGAATGCGCCCTGGCAGTCGCGATGCGATCTTGACGAGAAAAATCACCGCCGTGGTATCGACCGCTTCCCGCGACGCCACGCGCCGGTCGCGGCCGGTGGGCGTTGCCTGAGACGGATTATCGACCTGCGTTTTTTCTGCCGATTCCATAACCGTCACCGCCTGAAAATTCAATTCCCTCCAGCCTGTTCCCAGGGATTTCCCGGAGCAGACTGCACAGCTTCACGGCCCTTCAAGCGGTCATACAAATACACGTCGCTGGTGGTTCCCAGCGACTCGTTGTAGAGATCAATGTCGCCGGTCAACTGCTTCAACTCTTCGCTGAAGCGGTGAATCGCGTGCAACTGGCTGGCTGTTGCTGGAAGTTCATATTGGGGCGTTTTAATGAACTTCTGATGGCCTCGGTCCAGCAGACGGGCCACACGGCCCCCAACCAGCATTCCCGGATGCACGGCAAAGGCAACCGGCGCCGCTTTATCTGTCGCAGCCACCAAAACTGCCCCGGCCCCGTGCTTCGTCACCAGCACGCCGCCTGCGACTTCGGTTGCGGGCGTCACATCGAAGGCGTGTGCGCGCAGCTTCGCCAGAATCTGATCAATGTTAGGTTTGCGGTTCTTTCGTCTCATGGCAGCCTTCCTGTCTGCAAGGATATGAAGCTGTTATCGGCAGAATCGACACAATTCTGCAATCTTGCATACCCAATCTCGCATACCCTGAGTGCTGGCTGCAATTCCCATCAAGGGTGAGGATTCGCCGGCAACGGTAAGTCGCATCTTAGAATAGGATTATGACGACCACGAATCAACCAGCCGCACTGCCCGAACTGACCACCGATGACCTCTCCCGCTACGCGCGTCACCTGATCCTGCCCGAGGTGGGCACGGAGGGCCAGCAGAAACTGAAGGCCGCGCGCGTGCTCTGCGTGGGCACCGGCGGACTGGGTTCGCCTCTGTCCCTTTATCTCACTGCGGCCGGCATCGGCACTCTGGGCCTGGTGGATTTCGACGTCGTGGACTCCAGCAACCTTCAGCGCCAGATCATCCACTCCACCAAGGACGTCGGGCGCAAGAAGCTGGATTCCGCCACGGAGAAGCTCAACGCCCTCAATCCATCCGTCCGCATCGTCAAGCACGAGACCATGCTCACCAGCGCAAATGCCCTGGAGATCATGAAGAACTACGACATCGTGGCCGACGGCACAGACAACTTCCCCACCCGCTACCTGGTCAACGATGCCTGCGTGTTGCTGGGCAAGCCTAACGTCTACGGGTCAATTTTTCGTTTTGAGGGCCAGTCGAGCGTCTTCGCCACCGAGCAGGGCCCCTGCTACCGCTGCCTCTATCCCGAGCCGCCACCGCCGGGTCTCGTTCCCAGTTGCGCCGAGGGCGGAGTGCTGGGCATCATGCCCGGAATCATCGGGGTCATCCAAGCTGCCGAGACCATCAAGCTCATCCTGGGCAAAGGCGAATCGCTCATCGGACGGCTGCTGCTGGTCGACGCCCTTACCATGAAATTCCGAGAGCTCAAGCTGCACAAGAATCCCCAATGCCCGGTTTGCGGCTCCAACCCCACCGTGACTCAGCTCATCGATTACCAGCATTTCTGCGGCATCGTGCCTGAAACTCCGGAGGAGAAAAGCGTGAAGAATGGAATTCCCCAGCTCGCAGTCAAGGAGCTGAAGCGTCGCATCGACGCTGGCGAAGACGTCTACATCCTCGACGTGCGCGAGCCTTACGAGTACAGGATCGCGCAGATCGGCGGCAAACTGATCCCCCAGACCGACGTTCCCAATCGCCTCTCTGAGATCGACCGCAACCGCGAGGTCATCGTGCAGTGCCGCTCGGGCGTCCGTTCGCAGAAGGTCGCCGAGTTCCTCAAGCAGCAGGGCTATCCCCGCGTCGTCAACCTCGCCGGCGGCATTTTAGCCTGGGCCGATGAGATCGACCCCAAGATGCAAAAGTACTGAGAGTATTTTGATTTCTCAGATAGCTGTAGGTTAAGGATCACTGATAAAAAATGCGCGGTACCAAGGAGCATGTACGTAAACCGTTTCACTGGAGGGATTTGATATCACAAGCTCATGGCCGTCCTCTTGAAGCATCCACTGTTTGAGTATCGCGTCTCCTTTATAGGGCCCTTCATTCGCGCGAGTAACCACCGAAAGTGTTCCTCCATTCAACTGCGCAGAATAGCTTTCATACATTTCACCTTCAAATAATCCGACCACTCCGCCTCCAGTCCATGCGTGTTCATGACCGTCTAGCACAAGCGTGACGATTTCAAATTCTGCGCGATATCTGACGGGGAATGTCTCCTTGAACCTTCCATTGCCAACCCGCAATCTCATTACGTCGGGCAAGAACCTGTCCCCAGTTTTCTTGAGCCAGACTCCATTAAAACCTGTTTCGGTCAAGACAGGAAGCATCCACATAAGAAGCCAAATTACACAGGGAACCAACGCTAGCAAAGGCGCACAGTAGCTAGCAAAGTCGCGTACTTTTAAGAAACGACCGTCTTTCTCCTGCTCCATAACCCCCTCACTCTGTTTTATGAGCGGACTGAAACTCGTCAGGCTTGCCGAAGCTCATCTTGTCGCCGATGAGGCCGTCCCAAAGAGCCTTTGCACTTGGTTCGGTTTTCTTTCGCAGCGAGGCGGCTTGGGATGCTTGGAATTCAGATGAAATTCCCGGCAGGCAACACAATCGCCATGACGCGGACAGTCCCGCTTGGGGCAACTACAGACAATAGGCTGTTCATTCATCTTTGCAGTATTCCTTCCGCATGGCTGTTGGCCTCACTTCAGATGGCCCTATATGCCGTAGGCGGTTTATACTCCTCCCAGTTATCTTGCATCCCGGTTTTTTGTTTGCTTGCCGCCCACAATCAGTATTTGCAGTTTTTCGTTCAGCATATTCAAGTCATTCGACAAACAACTTTCCAGAGTACAAAAATGCTTATTTAATTCCAGGTCGGGAATCGATGCAATTTCGGTATTGGTCTTGAGGTCGATGAAGTGCACGGAAATGTGGAGGCTATAAAGAATAACCGCCCCAGTATAATCGGGTTCGATAACGACATCCGTGAACTTGATGTAGAGGTCGTTCCCTGCTGTGTTTACGTCCTCTTTATTCCTGGCCGCGCTGATGGTTCGGCCGGTCGAAAGCTTTGACTGAAAGTCCTGCTGAAAGTTGAGGTTTTCAGTCTCAATGACCTTGACCCAATCTTCCCTGAAATCGTATCTAAGAGTCCGATAGTTATCAGGACCAAGATCAATCCAGCCGAGAAAAATATGCTTCATGCCGCTCATATCAACGGCAGGCTTTTTATCGCGCGCACCGAGTGAAGCGGGAAGAACAAGACAAAGCGAAAGCAATACTGCGGAAATGATGAAACGTTTCATGAGAAATATCCTCTAGTTTCGTTTGTTAATCAAGAACAATCCGATTTGTCTCGGACTGGCGTTTCCATGTTCTTAGCCTAGCGTCTGTCACTAATTTCAGAATCAATCTCATTTAATTCCAATGAGACTCAATCGGATACCCTAGGTCCGAAAATCCGGACCTGGGGCACCTGTTTGTTTATCTTGGCAGCATCCCTGCCGGCGTGGCCGAAAACGCCTCACCACCCTTGCCGTTTTCCTCCATCTTGCCGAAGATCATCTTGCCGCTGGCGGTTTGCAACACGCTGGTCACGGAGATATCCACCGTCTTTCCTATCAGCTTGCGCGCGTGATCCACCACCACCATGGTGCCATCGTCCAGGTAGCCCACCCCCTGGTTGAACTCCTTACCTTCCTTAAGGACCAGCACCGACATCTTTTCGCCGGGCAGCACCACCGGCCGCAGCGCATTAGCCAGGTCGTTGATGTTCAGCACTTCGACGTGGTGCAGATGGGCCACCTTGTTCAGGTTGAAGTCGTTGGTGACCACCTTGGCCTGCCACTTTTTGGCCAGTTCCAGCAGCTTTAGATCGACTTCGCGGATGGAGGGAAAGTCGTCGGAGACAATCTGCACCTGGATGGAGGAGTTGGACTGCATGCGTTGCAGCATATCCAGGCCGCGGCGACCCCGTTGCCGTTTGGAGCCGTCAGTGGAGTCAGCCACGGTCTGCAGCTCGCGCAGGACGAACTCAGGCACCACCATAATGCCATCGATGAAACCTGCCTCGGCAATGTCGGCGATGCGGCCATCGATAATCACGCTGGTGTCCAGCACCTTGGCGCTACGCCGCGTGGGCCGGTCGCCCATGAAGACCGTACCCAGCGCCGCCGGATTCAGCAGGTCGCCCTTACTGGCGCCCACCAGCAACCCCACATAGGTCATCAGCAGCAAGTCGAAGATCTGGATCACAGACGAGGTGGGCCCGGGCGTCAGCGCGCCGCGCAGCACCAGGCAGAAGAGCGCCGCGCCCAAGATGCCCAGCACGCTGCCGACCACGGCGCCGATCAGCCTTTTTAGGCTCAGCGCCCGTACGCGAAGCTCAAAGACAATGACCGCCCCGGCCGTTCCAGCGCCCAAGGCCGCACTCATCCATCCTGTCATGCCGAATGGTTGAAGGTAATAACAGACCCCGGCAAGAAGGGCCACAAAAAGAAGACGAATCACGATCAAGTTCATAAAAAGCCAACCCCCGCTTGCAGGGAAAGAAAAAATGCAAGACTAAGTACCGTTGGGGAGTATCCCACCCCCCCGCGCCGCCGTCAAGAGGGTTCGTGTAGCCGGGGAATAATCTGCCCTCGGTAGTAAAGCAGTTAAAATGTTGACCGGCCCGGTACTCTGACTGTAAACCATGCGCCGGCCCGCCTGTGTCACAGGCTGCGCTCCGTTGCGCTTTCCGGTCCGGGATGGGACAATGCCGGTAGCGCGGAATGCCCTCGAGAAGGTGGCGCGAACGCATGAAATTCTGCCCGCAGTGCATGACCGGCTTTCCCGATCACTCCGAAACCTGCCCCACCCACGGCATCCACCTCAGCGAGATTATCGACCTCAGGCCGGGAATGCTTATCCGCAATACTTACCGCATCGTCCGTAAGCTCGGCGAGGGCGGCATGGGCGCGGTTTATCTGGCCGAACACACACTGATGGACGAGCAACGTGCATTGAAGTTCCTCTCCCGGCAATGGAGCCGGGACGAAGCCTTTACTGCACGCTTCCGGCGCGAGGCACGTACGCTCCGCCAAGTGCGGCATAAAAATGTCATCGACTCCGGTGATCTGGAGCGAGCCGAAGATGAAACCCTCTTCTTCGCGATGGAGTTTGTCGATGGTCCTGACCTGAGGAGCTTTCTCCATCACGCTCCCCGGCCCTTTGATGTGAGGATGGCGCTGGAGCTGGTCCGTGGTATTGCTGAAGGCCTGGGCGCGGCCCACGCCAAAGGAATGGTGCACCGGGACATCAAGCCTGAAAACGTGCTGATGGCGCGGGAGGGGGACACTCTGGTTCCCAAGATCGCCGACTTTGGCATCGTGGCCACCAAGGAGAGCAGCACCACCCGTACTCGAACCGGGGCTTCGTTGCTGACCTTCGCGTATGCGGCACCCGAGCAGTGGCGGGGCATGAAGTCAGCGGAGCTCGATGGCCGCACTGACCTCTACGCCCTGGGTGGCGTGCTCTTCGAGATGCTTACCGGTGAGACTGTCTTTGACGCCGAGAGCTACGAAGGTTGGGCCGAGCAGCACAAGAACACGCCGCCCCGTCCGCCGAGCAGCCTGCGTCCGGAACTGGCTCACTGGCGGGGGCTGGACGCGCTGACGCTGCGCCTGCTGGCCAAGGACCGCGAAGATCGGCCCAAAGACGTTCCCGAAGTGCTTAGCCTGCTCAGCGTCATCGAGTTTGTTCCGGCGGGGCGCCGCGATACCGTGCGGGAATATCGGGCGACCGAGCCCATCCGGCAACCCCTGCCGACTGAACCCCTGCCGACCCCGCGCCCCGAACCCAGCCGCAAGCCCGTAAAAACCATGACAAGCACTTCGGGAGAGCAATTTGACCCCAAAAAACATATTCGTATTACCAAGGGTCTTTGGCTCCGCAGAGTGCCGGCCTGGAAGGTGTTTCTGGCCGTTCTTCTGCTTGTCGTGGCGACTGGATTGCTGATATATACCTTAAACCCGACAACAAATCCGGAAACACAGACGGCATCCGTAGACGCGCTGGTCGGCGCTGCGGCCCCGGACTTCACAGTCTCGGACGGAATTTCCAAAATTCATCTATCCAACTACCGGGGCAAGGTAGTGGTGCTCGATTTCTGGGCCAGTTGGGGTCTGCCCTGCATTGAGGAGATGCCCGCGCTGAACAAGCTACAACATGATATGCCTGGCCTGGCTGTGTTAGCGGTTAGCGTTGACTCGGATGCGGACGACTACAAGCACTTCCTCGCCAGCCGCCACATTAGTATGAATACCGTGCGCGATCCTGATCAGACTGTTGCCAAGCTCTACCACTCTTCAATGTGGCCAGAGAGCTATGTCATAGATCGGAAGGGCATCATCCGGCGCAAATTCACGGGCGCACAAGACTGGTCGAGCCCTGAGATCCGCGCTTATCTCAAGAGCCTGTGAGAAGCGCCTGAACTGGCGCTCTCTTACGACGCCACGGCCAGCTCCACCACTGGAGCTGTCCGTTGCGAGCCTTTGCGCGGGCCGCGCTTGCGGGCGCTCATCGTTTTGATGCGCTCCAGCAGCTCCTGGGGCGAGCAGTTCTTCTTGGCCAGCAGAACATCGGCGGCATGCATCTCGCCCGTCATTTTCTGCGGGTCGCCCAGCAGGATCATGGGCACGTGAGCCGCAATCTGCTTCAGCCGTTCAATCAGCTGGCAGCCGTTCATCTGCGGCATGGAATAATCGGCCAGCACCAGGTCCACAGCAGTCTCGGCAAAGACTCCGATGGCCTCTTTGCCGTTGGTCGCTGACACGACCCGGTATCCGTTGGTTGTCAGCATGAACTTGAGCACAGAAAGCTCCTGTTCGTTGTCGTCTACGCAGAGAATCACTTTCTTGGGGCGCATGATGGGGAGAAATCTCCTTGGTGCAATGTGTTTGGTCCCGTCTGATAACATTTCACCGTTGCCCGCTCTTTGGCAGACTATCGCAACGTGTATGGACCCGGGACTGGGAGCGAACCGGCCATTTCCTGGTAGATCTTGCTGCTTGGATTGCCTTGCATGCCACGCGCTCAGCCCTGGCGGGCATCGCGAACCAGCAACGCGGCAACCAGCCCTTCGATATACAGGCGGTTGTCTTCGCTCACGATCAATTTGCAAATGAAGCCTTGAAGCAAAACCAGCAGAGACGCCGGTTAAAAAACCTGCAATGAAGGCCAAGAGTACGAGAGAAGGAATCGGATGGGAAGAGGGAAAACGAAGCGAAAATCTAAGTCAAAATCCGAGAACCCTCGGTGGAAAAAAGCTAGATGAATGACATGTAAACACTTGCAACAACTAAATCCTGTTGAAAGCATGTGCATACCAGCAGGAAAAGCCGTCTTCTTGCCCCAGGAACGGTGCTGATCACGACGCTCCTGCCGATAACCCTCACCGATTTTCTATTCCCGGTTTTGTTACAGCGGGATCAGCGGCCGGGGCAGACGGGTCTTGGCGCGATCCAGGAACAGCCTCATGCGCAGTGCTTCGGCCCTCTGCATGACCACCAGACGCATATGCCTGCGAATGTGGTCGCCGTCTTCCAGCAGAGAGACCTGCGCCTCGTCGAATTCAGCATCCTTCTCCAACCTTTCAATCCGCTCTTCTAAGGTGCGGCGAAATCGGGGACTAATCTCAAAACCATCGCCGGTTGCGCAGTTGGTCATCATGGCTGGCTCCTGGGAAGATCACTCTCGCGCCCGGAAAAAATAATATTCGGGGAAGCTAAAGTTTTTTCAACCTGTGCCGATGCTAACGATGAATCCTGTGCTTCGCCAGATTACGGCGGGTGATACAAAGGTAATAAAATGTCCAGAAAGAGTGCACTTTAAGCGATTCTCACGCTTCTTTTGCACAACTCTATCCCTTTTCCAATATTGTGCTACTCTTGAGGCGCGGTGGCGAAGTAGCCCTTGCGGACCTGCACTTTCATGCCGTCGCCGCGACACTCCACGGAGAGCTTGCGGAAACTGCCATCCATCTTGGTATTCGTGGGCGTATAGGAGGCCACGTACTGGGTGCGCAGCTCTTCCTCGATCTGTTCAAAGGCGGCTTCCAGCTTTTTGCCGTTGTTTCCCACGTCGATGAGCCGTCCGCCGGTCTCCTCGGTCATCTTCTTCATTGCCGAGAAGCCGGTGTAACCCGTGCCGAAGTTCCCATAGAAGCCGCGGTCGGCGATCAGAATCGTATAAACCATGACGTTGGAACGGTTGGCCGCGGCAATCGCCTCATTGATCTTGGTGCGGCTGCCCTCGTCCTCGCCGTCCGTGAGCAGAATCATCGCCTTGCGGCCCGTTTCCTGATTCATTATCTGCGTAGCGGCCAGATAGACCGCGTCATAAAGCAGGGTCCCTTTGGGCTTTCCGATGGTGGGAATGGTTCCGCCTCCCAAGCCTGGAATCCCCGCTGCGCCATTGCCACCGGCGGTGTTGATCTCGGCCTTGCGCATGGCCCGCTCCAGCAGGCGTGGGCTGTTGGTGTAATCCTGCAGCAAATCGACATCTACGTCGAAGGAAATCAAAAATGCCTCGTCTTTGGGTTTGAGCACCCGCTCCAGGAACTGGCTTCCTGCATCCTGCTCCAGCGGCAGCACGCGCTGCTGGCTGCCCGAGGTGTCCAGCAGAATCCCCAGGGTCAGCGGCTGGTGCGCCTCTGCTGTAAAGTTCTTGAGTGTCTGGGGAACCTTATCCTCCGAAACCGTACAGTCGTCCCGATTCAGATGAGGAACCAGGTTGCCGGCCCTGTCTTTGACGGTGAAAACTACATCCACCAGGTTGATGTTCATTTTGATGGTTGCCACAGGCTCTTCCTCGGGCGCCGGAGCCGGAGCAGTGCTGACCGGAGGAGCGTCCGGCGAGGGGGCAACCTGGGCCTTGGCCGGAATAAACGACGGCAGGCAAAGCAGCAAAACGGCAGTTTCCCATCGAGGTCGCATCCTGGTCCTTTAGACGAAATTGAGACTCTCAAGACAGCATATCGGAACAGTATCCCGTCGGCCGCAACCTCCGCGACTCTGGCGCGTCTGATACTCTGACGATTGCAGTACTGTGTCAGTGGGCAGTGATCAGTGATCAGTTGCCGCAATGCCTGCCGGCTTGCGTTGTCAACAGGTTACGGACTACATGGAACAACAGATTCATAAGCGTTTAGAATCGAGTTACCTGTTCACTGACCTATGGAGAATACCTGTGAAGCTTGGTTTAACGGCAATCGCGCTGGCCGCGCTCCTGAGTTTGAGCCCTAATGCGGGCCTGAGATTGAGCCCTGTGGTTCTGGCCCAACAGCAGCAAACCCCCGTGCCTGACGCCCCTCAACCCCAGACGCCGAAGCCTTTGGCGTCGGACGTGAACGGCCCGATTATCCCCGGCAAGGGCGCTGGAGAGACCCCGTCAGGGCCCGCTTCATCCTCCAACCCTACTGCCCAACAGCCGGCGCCCAGCAATCCGACACCGTCCAGCCAGGCCCCCACCGGCCAAGGCAGAGACCAGATTCAGACCACGCCGCCAGAGCAGCCCACTGCGGGAGAGGGCGTTGACAAGGTGACCAGGCTGGGAACCATCAACGTCAACTTCGTTGAAGTCCCGGTTACCGTCAAGGACTCAAAGGGAAAGCTGGTAGCCGGCCTCACTTATCGCGACTTCAAAATCTACGAGAACGATACCCGTGAGCCCCTGGCCCTTTTCACTACGGATTCGTTCCCGCTATCGATCGCTTTCGTAATTGACCAGAGCCTGACCTCCGACGTGATGGCCAAGGTGAACAACTCGCTGGGCGCTATACAAGGCGCGCTGACGCCCTATGACGAAGTGGCTGTTTTTTCTTATAACAACGGCGCACAGAACCGCTCCGGGGGCTTCACCGGTGCTCAAAGCGCGCGGGTTCCCTTCGTGCTCTCCATGACCAAGACTGCCGGCGAAGAGATGCTGGTGCCAGTCACAGACGGCCCACTGGCCGGCTGCAACATTCACTACAACGGCGTCTGCGCCGACCCCAACATCCAGAAAGGCGGATCGGCCGGCGGCAGTACGTTCATGTCCCTCCCCAAGGAAATTCACACTCTCAACGACGCCATTCTGGCTGCCGCCAAGGAGCTATCGACCCGGCCCAAGGGCCGCCGCCGCATTATCTACGTCATCTCTGACGGCAAAGAGTACGGTTCCAAGGCCACTTTCAAAGAGGTGGTGCGCTACCTGGAGACCAACAAGACCGCCGTCTATGGCACGCTGGTGGGCGACTCGGCCCGCTGGGGCGAGGGTTACTTGAGCCGCCTCCATCTGCCCTTCACCATGTACGACAACATCCTCGTTGCCTACGCACACGCCACCGGCGGTGTGCTGGACTCTGAGCGCGGAGTGGACGGCATTGAGAGGAGCTACGCCAAGATCGCCGACGAGGCGCGCAACCAGTACACGCTGGGCTACTACAGCCATCAGCCATTCATCGACGGCAAGTTCCGCAAGATCGACGTGCGTATCGAACGGCCCGGCATGGAGATCATCGCCAAGAACGGCTATTACCCCTCTGCGCAGGATGTCCGTTAGGACTATCTGGCTCTCTCAGACTGCATAAACAGAACGGCCTATGCTCGCGCACAGGCCGTTCTGTTTGAACCCATCAACTCATCGATACGGACCGGAATCGACTTCGGGGACTGGATCCGGCCCAGAATGCCCGCTGTAACTTTACTTGGGTCCGTTCTGCGTCGTGGGCGGCGCTGGGGGAGCTGCGTTCTGCTGAGTAGTCTGCGCCGGAGGGGCAGGCTCGGTCGTACCCTTCAGTCCTTCTCTGAAACCCTTCAAACCCTCACCCAATCCCTTGCCTAGCTCCGGCAGCTTCTTACCACCAAAGAGCACAAGTAAAACAATCGCAATGACCAGCAGATGCGTCGGCTGAAATAGATCGCCCATGATTTTATCCTCCGCGCGCCGCGCACTCGCCGTCGCGCACTCACATAGTTATTGTCGCACAAAGCCGAATGTCCGTGCAGAAGCTAATTGACCTGTGCCGGCTTGCCCAATCTCTCAGTCACCATCGAATAGAAGGCGCGCAGGTCTTCCTCGTCGCCCACGGTCAGCCGGCGGTAGACCTTCATCAGCGGAAAAAGTCTAGAAGCGCGCACTTCGATGGCCGGAACCGACACCGCACCGCCGGGATACTGAGTCATTTCCCAGACGCCGGCGTAACGGCGGCGCAGCACCTCGCCCAGATAGCTGCCCCATAGCCGCACCTCGAAGTCCAGGTCCAGATCCGGGCTCTCGCCCACCATCACCAGAATCTCGTCAAGCGCGTCGATGGATTCCGAGGTGAAGTCCAGCTTCTGGTTGAATTCGCGCTCGCCCCACTCCGCCGCCGCCCGCGCATAGCCCTCCATCATCGTCCCCAGGTCAGGGAAGACCGCCGAAGCCAGCCGTTCGCGCAGCTCGGTCAAATTTCTCATCCAGTTCAGAAAAGTATAAGCCCCCAAGCCAAAGCGGGAGCAAGTGCCGCGAATCCGGGACATGAAAATGGCGCGCATTCCGGGTTTGTGGCAGCGCGAAGGAGGTTTGTGGCAGACTGATAATAGTTGTGAAGGGTTCCAGATGAAGACCATCAAGTTCATTGTTCTTGCCACTCTGCTAGCCGTCAGCGTCATCAGCGCCCGCTCCGCCAATCGCGAAATCTACCCCGATCCGTCGCAGGCCAAGGCTGACATAGCCGCCGCCCTGAAGACCGCCGCCGCTACCCATAAGCGCATCCTGCTGGACTTTGGCGGCAACTGGTGCCCTGACTGTGTGGTGCTGGACATTTACTTTCACGACCCGGCCAACCGGTCCATTCTTGAGGCGCATTATGTGCTGGTGCATGTGAACATCGGGCACATGGACGCAAATCTGGATCTCGCCCGGCAATACGAGGTTCCGCTGAGAATGGGCGTGCCTGCGCTGGCCGTCCTCGACGAACACGGCAAGTTACTCTACAGCCAGAAACGCGGCGAGTTTGAAGCTATGAGCCGCATGGAAATGTCAGCGGTCACAAAATTTCTGAAGCAGTGGGAGCCTGAACGGCCCTGTTCGATGGTGATGGTGAACTGCTAGTCGCAGTCAGCCGTTTTCGGCCAACTTTTCAGCTCTCCGGCGTCATGTGCTTGGTGTTCTGGTAGGTGTAAATGATGCGGTGGGCGACGGTGATGGTGGAGAGCGTCGCCAGAATCCACAGCACCGGGGCCATGGCGCCACACCAGTTGAACACGGCGCCGATAATGATGAGCACAATGCGTTCCGGCCGCTCCATGAAGCCCACCTTGCATTGGCCGATAAGGGCCTCGGCGCGGGCGCGCGTGTAGCTGACCATCAGCGATGTCACCATGACAAAGGCCACCAGCACCACATAGCGGAAACGATTGATGCGGCCATAGTAGACCAGCAAGCCGAAGAAGAGAATTACGTCAGAGTAACGGTCCATCACCGAGTCGAAGAAGGAACCGAATACGGTGACTTTATTGATACGCCGCGCCACCCGGCCGTCTACCATATCAAAGAGGCCGGCACAGAAGATCACCACGCCCGCATAGAAGAACATCCAGTCGGCGTTAGTGGCGTTGGCGTGCCCAAACAGAAATGCGGCCACGATGTTGATGGCCACGCCGAAGAGGGTGAGCGCATTGGGCGAGATGCGGGTCAGCGCCAGGCCATGCACGATTTTATTCAGCAGCCATCCGCAGGCGCGGCCAAATTCGCTGGTCCAGGTCATTTCGAGTTTCCTTGCTGAGGTTCTTTGCCGTCGTCGTCAGCGCTCTCATTCTCGCCGGATTCATCGTGAACGGTGGACAGTTTCAGAATTTCCAGTTCGCGCTTGCCGTTAGGCGTGACGATGGCGGCTACGTCGCCCACCCGCTTGCCCACCAAGCCGCGGCCGATGGGCGAAGTGGTTGAAATCAGCCCCTTGGCAACATCGGACTCCTCGCTGGTAACCAGGCGGTAGACGATCTCCTCGTCCTTGGTAGAGTCGTAGACCACCACCGTGGAGCCAAAGCCAACCTTGTCCCTGGGAATGTTGGAGAGGTTGACGAGGGAAAGCTCGGCCATGCGCCGGTTCAATTGGCCCAGCCGCGCGTTCACAAAGTCCTGGCGCTGACGGGCCATGTGATACTCGGCGTTCTCCGAGAGATCTCCCATAGCCACAGCCTTCTTGATCTCGGCGGGAAGCTCGTGCGCGAGCTCGTGCTCAAGAGCTTTAATCTCGGCAAGAATCTGTTTTTTGATGTGTTCGGGCATCCGTGGTCCGTGGCGGCGAGCGGAGTTTGCTCATCCCGCAAGAGATAGAAGAGCTTGAAATTTCATTATACGCGGGGACAGGATGCCGGTGGCTAGCGACTGGTAGCTGCTTTTGCGTTCATAAACGATTGCAGAATCAGCGTGGCGGCCACCTGGTCGACTACGCGGCGATGCTTCTGGCGGGGGTGGCCGGCTTCATAGAGAATGTTGTGGGCTTCGCGGGTGGTCAGCCGCTCGTCCCACAGGTGGATGGGCAGGCCGGTCAACGCGCCCAGTTCGGCGGCAAAGGCCTGGGTTTTGGCGGCCTGGGAGCTTGCGCCTCCGGCCAGATGCAGTGGATTGCCCACAACGATGCCCGCGACGGCAAAGCGGCGGCAGAGACGCGCCAGCGAGCGCAGATCGTCTCGGCGGTTGCGCTTGCGCTCAAGCGTCAGCACGGGCTGCGCCGTCAGGCCCAGCTCGTCCGACACGGCCACGCCGATGCGGCGGTTGCCGATGTCGAGGCCGAGATAACGAACAGCTTCCAGCTTCTAGCTCCTAGCCTTTAGCTTAACGGCGGTATCCCACCCTTGAATCAAAGAACGTAAAAAGGATGGGGTACCCCCACCCATACTTTGGGCGCAAAATCCTTTTTTTCTTGAGGTTACAGACAGGGTTGCGCTGTAAAATCGTCAAAACAAAGGAGTTCCCTGCAAAATCCTCCTGGATAAGGAGTTACGGGCCGCTTTGGTCTCTTCTGGCCGCTTCCGGCTGGAAGATAGGGCGAAGAGGACGTGCCGGACGATGATTTGAAGGAAGACTTCTGGGATCATTGTGCGACGAAAGGGGGATTAATCTGCATCGGCGGACTACTCCTTGAAGCGTCTTAGGAGTGCTGCGCCCAGAACAGCGGAATAGAACCAGCCTAAAAAGATGAGCAACCAGCGGCTGATGGCCAGGAACCAATAGCTGTTGAACCATTTGAGCCCATCAAGCCAAGAATGACTTGGGAACCATGGTTGTGGACGATGGCCTGGGTCCGGCATCCACTTTTCGTCCATCCCGAGCTTCGCCAGTGGAACAGTATTCTCCAGCGTATAAACAAAGGGCTGGAAGGGCGGATAGCTCTCCTCCGCAACCTTATCATCAGTGCGACGCATTGCATTGCTTTGACAGGCACCGGAGAAAATGATTGTACCCAGCAAGAGAGTGATTGCAATCGGGTAAAGAATACGTATCAGCGATTCTTCCAGCCATGAGAAAGCAATCTTCCACAGGCGCAGGAATGGCCCGCATTTCTCAGCTTGCATGCGAGAAAACTCGTAGAGAACGTGCTTGGCTCCCTTGCGGTTGCCTTTCCTTTCCAGCAGGTTCCGAAGTTGCATCCACGGTTGCGGTTCAATACGCTGGTCGGGTGACTGGCGCATGAGCCACATGATCCTCTCCTGGGCATCGAGGGGACGTTCAACCGGATGATTGCTACCCATAACGTTGGCCTGCATCGGAGGAGCATGCAGAGTCAGCTCATCATATTCCAGACCGTGAAGACTGATACTTCCTTCCCTGGGCCAGCTTTCGCGGTTGTCGCGTAGGATTTTCACCTTGGCCCCTGTAAGATCAAGATTTGCTTCCGGTAATCCCTCTATTCCCAGCCAAAGGAAGTCACCCGTAACACGCATATTCTTGCAAGTAACCGCGGCCAGCTTTGCGCCGAGAAACACTACATCTCCAGAGATTTGCGTGTCCGGCAGGCGAATCCTTCCAGTAGACTCAAAGCCCTGATTCAGGTATACGCCGCCGCTAATGTTGGCGCGGTCGGCGAATAGCGCTTCACCCGCAACCATCAGCTTCGCGCCGGAGCAGATGAGGCCAGTGCCGATCCTCACGCCCACCAGACGAACCATGCCGGAGGATCCGAAGCCCTGATTCAGGTAGATAGCGCCGCCGATGGTGGCGCCGTCGGCGAAGAGCGCTTCGCCCGTGACCGTCAGCTTTGCGCCCGCGCAGATGAGATCAGTTCCTATCTTCGCGCGAGCCAGGCGAATCGTGCCATCTGACTCGAAGCCTGGACTCAGGTTGACGCTGCCGTCAATGGTGGCGCCATCGGCGACGAGTGCGTCGCCCGTGGCCTTCAGTATTGCGCCTGAACAGATGAGATCAGTTCCGATCTTCGCGCGAGCTAGGCGAATCGTGCCGTCTGACTCGAAGCCTGGACTCAGGTTGACGCTGCCGTCAATGTTGGCGCCGTCGGCGAAGAGTGCGAGGCCCGTGGCTGTCAGCTTTGCGCCTGAACACTCTAGGTTGCTATTGATTTGCACGCCGGGCAGACGAATCATGCCGGAGGATGCGAATCCCTGATTCATGAAGACAGCACCGCTGATGATAGCGCCGTCCGCGAAGAGCGCATCACCCGTGGCTTTCAATATTGCGCCGGAACAGATGAGGTCAATGCCGATCTTCGCGCGAGCCAGGCGAACTATGCCAGCGGACTCGAAGCCCTGACTCAGATTGACACTACCGTCAATGGTAGCGCCGTCGGCGAAGAGCGCGTAACCCGTGGCCTTCAACTTGGCGCCCGAGCAATCCAGATTGCTCTTGACTTTCACACCGGTCAGGAGGATCGTACCGGAGGACTCAAAATGCTGTTCGGATTCCGTGCGCAGGAAGATGCCTCCACAAATAGTCGCTATCTCCGCGAAGAGCGTAGCGCCCGTGGCTGTCAGTTTTGCGCCTGAACAGTCAAGGATCCCTTCGATCCGCGCGGCGAGCAGTCGAATAGTGCCGGAGGACGTGAAACCAGTACGCAGAAAGACGTTGCCGCCGATTTCGGCATTGTCCGCGAAGAGAGCATTCCCATCTTTCACTTCCAGCTTTGCGCCATCGCAAACCAAATTACCCCTGATTCGCACGCCAGACAGCCTAACCGTGCCGTTAGACTCGAATCCGTTGTTCAAAAAGACGTTGTCCCCGATCTCGGCATTATCCACAATGAGCGCACTTACTTCTGTCACTTTCAGCTTTGCGCCATCGCAAACCAAATTACCCTTGACTCGCACGCCAGACAGCCTAACCGTGCCGCTAGATTCGAACCCATTGTTCAAAAAGACGTTGTCCCCGATCTCGGCGCTATCAGCGAAGAGCGCATTGCCCTTTGTCACTTTCAGCTTTGCTCCATAGCAAATCAATTGGCCCTCAATCTTTGTGCCCGGCAGTCTGATCGCGCCGCTGGACTCAAACCCCCCGCTGAGTATGACGTCTCCCCCGATTTCGGCGCCATCGGCAGAAAGCGTATCCCCCTGAGTCACATTCAGCTTTGCGCCTGAGCAATCCAAAACACCCTTGATCTTCGCGCCCCTCAAGCTAATTCCACCGGAAAAGCTGCTCCCTTGGAAGTAGAGCGGACCCTGTATATTGACTCCGGCAGCCTTGATATCTCCGTCGAACGAAGAATTGAGAAAGTAGATGCCTTTGGTCTCCGCTAACAGGAAGTTGATTTCACCCTTCATTGTGCATCGCTCGAAGTCCAGGGGCACGAGGATGCGACATCCAGCAAAGTCGAGCTTGCTCGGCAGGGTTGCGTCGTAAACGCGAAGGCCTTGAGGATCGATATAGACTACAGCATCCGGATCGGTGGCCAGCCAGCGGAGAAAATCCGGTCGCACCACGGGGCGCGGAGCCTTCTCATCCGGAACGGGCAGGTCTTCGGACCTAGCCGAGTCGCGTAGGACCTTGAGTTCAGCTTTCTTTAGCACGCGGCTATACCGCATTTTGGCTAATTTGATCAGGTTACGTTCGCGGATTTTGTCGAGCTTGATCATTGGGGGCATCCGCCTTTCAAAGGTGGCTTTGCCGATACTGTACACCCTGCGACCTTGTCCGAAGACCCGCTCATCGCAATAAGGCCGCGATGAACGGGGCACAGCGCCTGATACCTTGATGAGTGGGCCACCTGCCCGATAATGTACACCATGCGGAGCAGTTTATTCGCAGCTTACGGCTTGGGTACCAAAGGCTAGAAATGCCCTGGTGAGGACACTCCAGCCCGGTACAATAAACAATAGGAACTCCCGAGGGGATTTCCGCGTTTTTTGTTGAGAAGGGTTGACTGCAAGGGATGGCGCGCCGCAAACGGACGAGCAGAAGAAAAAAGCATTCTGGCGCGCGTTTCTTGCGAGGCGCGGGTTTCTGGCGAGCGGTTTTTTGGGTTATGCTGCTGGCTCCGGTAGGAGCAGCGTGCGCCGGGGCGGCGTGGATGGTGTCAACGCCCTTCGGGCCTGAGTCGGAGACCTTTGTCGAGATACAGCCGGGCTCAACCACTGCGCGGATTGGCCGGCAACTGGAAGCTGAAGGCATTGTGCGCAACCGCTACGGCTTTGAGATTGCGCGCTGGTGGTCGAGGGGCACGCTCAAGGCAGGCGAGTACCGCTTTGACCATCCGGCAGCGGCCACAGAAGTTTATGAGCGCATGGCGCGCGGCGATGTTTTTACCAAGTCTGTAACCATACCGGAGGGCGCGAACGTATTTGAGATTGCCGCCCGGCTGGAGCAGGCGGGGTTTGGCACACAGCGGGAGTTTCTTGTCGAGGCGGCAAAACAGGTGAGCCTGGTAACCGACCTGGACCCCGGAGCAAAGAGCCTAGAGGGCTACCTGTTTCCGGATACGTATCATTTTCAGCGCAAGGCGACCGCGGCACAGATTTGCGCGGCAATGGTGAGGCGCTTTCGCGCGGTGGCCGGGCAAATTGGATTGAAGGGAAATGTGCATCGAGTGGTGACATTGGCTTCATTGGTGGAACGGGAGACGGCGCTGGACGCAGAGCGTCCACTGGTGGCCAGTGTCTTTGAGAACCGGCTGGCTAAAAAGATGCCGCTCATGACCGATCCGTCGGTGATATACGGTCTCGAACTGCAGGGACGCTGGCGGGGCGTGATCCACGAGAGCGACCTGAAACGCAATACGCCCTACAACACTTATCTGCACGCTGGATTGCCGCCGGGCCCAGTGGCCAACCCCGGATTGCGTTCGCTGCGCGCGGCAATGGAGCCGGCCAAAACGGACTATCTATACTTTGTTGCAGCGGGAGCCGATCCCCAGGGTGGGTCGCTGTTTGCCAGCACCGAGAAAGAGCACGCACGCAACGTGGCCAGCTACCGGAATGCCGAGAAGAAGGCAGGTGGCCGATGAGAGCAAGCCTGCGCCGCGCCACTTCAGCAATCCTCGTCTTGCCGCTCCTGCTGCTCTCCGGGTGCCTCTTTACCACCCGCAAGCTGCCCATTCCCAAGGCTCCGGAGGTTGTGAATACGGTTACGCCAGAGGCGCTGGTGACACAGCTTAACGATCGCTGGGACAAGCTGCAGAGCCTGAACGCCACGGTCGAAATCCAGGCCAGCACGCTCAAGAGCAAGGAAGGCCTGGCCCGGGACTACACCACCATTCGCGGACTCATTCTGATGCGCAAGCCGGAGATGCTGCGGGTTTATGGACGGGTTCCGGTGGTTGGCACGCGCATGTTCGACATGACCAGCGACGGAAAGAGTTTCACGTTGTTCATTCCGTCGAAGAACAAGGCAGTGAAGGGGGCGAACGCCCTGAAGAAAAAGTCAGCTAACATGATGGAGAATATGCGGCCGGGGTTCTTCTTCGACGCCATGGTGGTGCGCGGGCTGGGACCGGACGACCTTTACGGGGTGGTGATGGACTCGGAGACGGTGGAAGACGAGGCCCGGAAACACCTGTATAGCATCCCGGAATACATTCTCAGCATCAGCCGCAGCAAGGCGAAGAGCCAGCAATTGATTCCGGTGCGCGTTGTGGTCTTCCATCGCGACGATATGCTGCCTTATGAGCAGGATTTATACGACAGCGAGGGCAACCTGGAGACACAGGTAAATTATTCTGACTACAAGAATTTCGACTCCGTCGAGTACCCTTCCACGATCACTATCAAGCGCCCGCTTGAGGAGTACCAGCTGGTTCTGACGGTCGAGAGCGTGCAGCAGAATATGACCCTCACCGACGACCAGTTCCAGATTAAAATCCCCGAGGGAACCCAGATTCAGAACCTGGAATAGCTGCGCAAATGTGTTAGTATCCCGGCAAACGCATACCCTGCATTTTCCGGAGGCCTAACATGGAAAGCAATCTTCGTCCGCTCACGCTCGGCGAGATTCTGGATCGCACCGCCCAGCTCTATCGCGAGCATTTTCTGCTTTTTGCAGGCATCTTTGCCGTATATGCAGGCGTGTTACTGGTGATTAACCTGCTGAATATCGGCTTACAGGAGTTGCTGAAATCTCTGCATATGACTGGGGCGGTGGTATGGGTAAACCTGGCAGCCGGAGGCATTGAACTGCTGGCGATGTTTCTCCTGTTGGGAGCGTCCACAGCCGCCATCAGCCGCGCCGTGGCCTGGGTCCACCTGGGCGAGCCAGCAACAATCCGCGGCGCTTACATGAGCATTCTGCCCAACCTGGGCCGTTACCTATGGCTGATGACTATTACCGCATTCAGGGTCTATACACCGATTGTGGTGCTTTATGCCGGCTTATTCGGAACCTTAGCATTTCTCGGCCTTCAGCAAATGGGTCCCCACGCGGGCGCATCCGCACAGCCTACAGTTAACCCTCAGGCCGCGATCATTATGGGCATGGTTTCCTTACTCTTCTTATTGCTGCTGATTCCCGTGAGTATCTACACCGTCCTGATGAGCCTTCGCTACTCCCTGGCGATTCCGGCCAGCGTGGTGGAGAACATGAAGGCTCGCGCGGCGATCCGCCGCAGCATTGAACTGGCCAAAGGATCGTGGGGACGCATCTTCCTGCTGGCGCTGCTGGTGGGCGTCATCAAAATGGTACTGGTTGGCGTGACTCAGATTTTTGTTTTTGTGGCAGCCTTCAAGCACCCTGGACAGCAGTTGGGGCCGGGCCTGCAAGTGCTATCGCAGGTGATGGGTTTCTTTACCAACAGCTTCCTGGGACCGATCTGGGGCGCCGGAATCACGCTTTTCTATTTCGACCAGAGGGTGCGCAAAGAGGGCTTTGACATCGAGTGGATGATGCAGGCCGCCGGACTGGACGCGCCGAAGCCGCAGCAAATTCCGGGAGCGGCGCATGAATGAGCCTCTGCGGCCCTCGACTCTGGGCGAGATTCTGGACCGCACGGCGCAGTTGTACCGCTCGCGCTTTCTGCTGTTTCTGGGAATCTCGGTCGTCCCCACAGGCGTCATCGTGGCGCTGGCCTGTCTCTTCGGCCTGGTTGTGGCGTGGTGGAGCGCGGCCGGCGCAGGCTCGGTTTCTGAGACAGCGGGATATGTTCTTGTGGCGCTCTTCGCCATTGGCGTCGCGCTGGTGGCGCTGCCCATCCTTCTGGCGGCTACGGCGCTGGCCATGGCGGCCATGAGCCATGCCGTATCGCGCGTTCATCTGGGCCAAACAACAACCATCCGCGATGCCTACAAGAGTATCTGGTATCGGGGATGGCGCTACATCGGACTATATCTGCTTGAGGGGCTCCTGATCGGGGCCGCTCCCCTCGCCGCATATATTGTGCTGATCTTCCTCGTTGCCGGGGGTGCTGCGTTGGCTGGGAGTGCGGGCGCGGGAGGCGCCGCCGGTGGCGCACTCTTCGGACTGGTTGTCATTCTTGTCTTTGTTGCTCTGTTTAGTTATGTCGTTTGGATGGCGCTGCGGCTATCTCTGGCCTTTCCCGCCTGCGTGGTTGAGCAGATTGGAGCGTGGACCGCGATCAAGCGCTCCTCCCGTTTGAGCATGGGGACGAAGGGCCGCATTTTTTTGCTTTTCCTGCTGGGAGCCGTGCTCAGTTGGCTGCTTTCGATGGGGATCACGCTGCCGCTGACGATTATCATCTCTCTATTTTTAAGCTCGGGCAACCCTCAACACGCGCAAGCCGCCGGCATGGCGATACTCTTCATCAGCTACGGCGTGGGTCTTGCGATTCAGGCGCTCGTCCGGCCGTTTTACGGCATCGCCCTGGTGCTCTTCTACTACGATCAGCGCATCCGCATGGAAGGCTTCGACATCGAGTGGCTGATGCAGCAGGCGGGGATGGTCGACGCGCTTCTGCCTGCGCATCAGACTGCGCCGCAGGCTACGCCGCCAGCCACGCCCATGCTGATGGCCGATCCAAGAAATCCCTTTGAGCCAGCCACTGAAACGCCGCAGGCCGTAGAATTTCCGCAGGACAAAGAGTCGACCTAACCTGCATCAGGAGAATCATCATGAATGAATCTGCCACCCGCCCGTCCTTTGGACCATCACACCAGTTTCCAATGACCTTCGGCCAGGTCTTCGACCGGACCTTTCGCCTCATGCGGGATAACCTGAGGCTTCTTCTGGGAGTTGCGGCAGTTCCCTGCATTGCGATTTTCCTGGTAATTGGAGCGATATTCGGGTTCATGTTTGTGGAGCTCGGCCCGCAAATTGCCAATCAAGACGCAAAGCCACCGGCGATTGACCCGTATACTTTTACGATCTTCATCTGTGCCGTCTACCTGATACTTCCCCTGATTTATGCGCTCTATATGCCGGCAGCCAGTTACGCCGCCACGCAAGCCAATCTGGGCGTTGCGCCCACCTTTCGCGAGGCGTACAGCGTGGCATGGCGCCGATTCTGGCGCTCACTCTGGCTGATGATTCTCAGCATACTGTTCACACTTGTGCCGGTAGTGGCGTGCGCATTGATCATCGGCCTGGTCATCCTCCTGTTGCACTTGGCGTTAGGCGAGGGTTCCGGCGGCACCATGGATCTGGCGCTGATTCCACCGGGAATGTTGCTATTCATTGCAGCACAGGTGTGCTCCATTCTGATCATGTTGCGCATCTCGCTGGCTTACCCTGCCTGCGTAGTGGAGGAGCTGCCCGCCTGGAGCTCGCTGAAACGAAGCATGCAGCTTACGAAAGGCGCAAAGGGCCGGATATTCCTGATGCTGCTGGTGGTCTATGCGCTCGGCTATGCTTTGAGCCTGGCGTGCATGGCCATTTCCTTCGCGGTGGGCTCGCTGGTTGCCTTTGTAGCGATTCTGTCCCATGTAGCCGAGGGATCCACGGCATTTTATGTTCTGATCGGCCTCGCTGTTCTGGGCTATGTGCTGGTGGTGATTGTGACCTGCCTGTTCACCTATGCGGCCTTCACCACCGCACTGGCCGTCCTCTATTACGACCAGCGGCTGCGCAAGGACGGCCAGTTGCCTGCGCCTTCGCAGGCCGGAGAACACGCATGAATACAGATCTGCGGCCCATGAATCTGGGCGAGATTCTGGACCGCACCTTTCAGATTTACCGGGAAAAGTTTTGGGTCTTTGCCGGGATCGCGGCGCTGCCGGCGCTGGCGATCATCGCATTGGAGATCGCGAATCGACTCTGGTGGGGATTAACTCCGTATCCCTATAGCGGTAATATTTCACTTACGCTCATGCAATGGACTGCTTACTCGACGGCACTCTATCAGGTAGCTTTGCTGCTTCACCTTCTAGTTTGGCCTGCGTTTACTTACCTGACTTCGCGACTTTATTTTGGAGAGAATCCTACATTGACGGCTGCAACTTTCCGGGGAAATGCGCACTGGAAAAGTTGGCTCTGGATGGCTATCGCAACTTGGGGAATCGTGCTTATTTTGCCTGAATTGGTAACTGCTGGACCTGCACTCGGGACACTCTACCTGCTATCGGAGGTATTGAATGTAGAAAGCAATACAATGGACAAACTGGCGGATCTGATATTATTTTTATCCTTCACTATAGGGTATCTACTCTTTTATTGGTTGAGTTCGGCACTTTTATTCGCTGTCCCTGTTAAGTCGCTGGAAGAACTGACCGTTCGTAAATCCTTTCGACGAAGCTGGACATTATCAAGAGGCAGTCGCCTGAAAACAATTTTTGTACGCTTGGCGCTGATATTTACCGGCTGGATTTTGAATCTCTCGCTTTCGACGGTTCTTTTGCTATTTGTTAGGTGGATCATACTGAGCTATAGAGTTTGGTGGCATTACTATATCAATATCTATATAGGCATCGGATTTTTTGCGGCCTATGCAGCTTCTACTCTCATAGGTCCTATTTTCCCCATCGCTCTCACCCTTTTCTACTATGATCAGCGCATACGCAAAGAAGGGTACGACATAGAAAGAATGATGGAAGCCGCCGGAATGAATGCATTTGTTACTACGCCTATCGAGGTCAAGGTGGTCCAGGCTTGACTCTTCGCTTCCAACTCGCTGGCGCGTTGCTGACTGCGGCTCTTGCTGCTGGTGTATGTACTCTGCCTGCACGCACCGATGAGCCCGCACCACAGTCCCCGAAAAATGTACGCGAGGCAACGCTCGCCGAGTACCGCCAGCACCTGATCGAGCTGAGCACCGTGGTGGAGGCATGCGCCAGGGCGCGGGATAACAAGAGCTGCGATCCAGAGCTCACGGGCCAGGACGAACGCGTACCGCTCAGCAATGCTCCCAATGCGGAGCGGCGGCTGGTGCGTTACAACTGGCTGCGCGTGCTGCTGTGGAACGCACGGACCAAAGATGAGATTCCGAAGGCTGCGCAAGACCACAATGGAAAACAATCTCAAAACAAAACGGACAGCAGCCCTGGAGACAAGGCCAAGAGTGAGGCTGACGGAGGCGCCAAAGAGGCTCCGGCTGAAGAGTACACGCGGCCGCTCAAGCCGACAACAAGCGAATTGTTACAGACCGCGCAGCTTCGCCTGGCCCAGGATCTGACCCAGGCGGACAGCGCGGCAACAGGCGAGCCCGCCGCGGCGCCTGATTACTCCCAGGAGCGCAACACCATGAAGCAGGTGCTGGCAGGCCGTGACTTTCGCAACCTGGAAGAGCACACAAAACGCGATTCGTTTATGGAAAAGCTGGGCGACTGGCTTAACCGGCTCTTTGAGAGCATCAGCAAACTTCATGCCAACGTGGACTGGCTGGGACCGGTGATTGTGTGGGGCTTCATATTGGCCGTGTGCGTGGGGCTGACCTGGGGGCTGCTGCAACTGGAACGCCGCTGGCGCATTCGCCTGGTTCCGGAGAGCGACGGACCGGCTGCCGGAGCCGCCTCAGCCCGCGATTGGCAACTGTGGCTTGCCGATGCGCGACGCGCCGCCGCCGCCGGACAGTGGCGGGAGGCGATTCATTTTGTCTATTGGGCGGCAATTTCGCGGCTTGAATCGAAACGGCTGTGGCCCGCCGACCGGGCGCGCACTCCGCGCGAGTATCTGGCGCTGGTGACTGCGAATGACACGCGCCGCGCAGGACTGGCCACGCTCACCGGTAGCTTTGAGCGAACCTGGTACGGCGGGCGTAAGGCGGGCGAGAGCGATTATATGCATGCTGAAAAGCTGGCTGAGGGGCTTATAACTGGCAGCGGGGCCACTGTCGCTGGGGAGGGCGGTGAGCGATGAAGAATCGTTCTCCGTTAGAAGGCAGGATTCGGCGGCTACCGCGCTTGTTCCTGGGATTAATTACCGCGCTGACTCTGTGGGCTAGCATTTTTGCCAAGGATCACTTGTTAGCGAGTCTGTGTCAGCCTGCAACCGGCTTGTTGTTACTGGTCATGGCTTTCCTACAATGGAGGACAAGACGGCAAAGTCAGAAGCTGCGGCTGCCTTCGTGGTTTCTTTCCTCGCTCGACGCCCCGGATCGCAAACTGCTGATGTGGTGCGTGGGAATTGCGCTGGCGCTGGCCGTGGCTACCGGCTTCCTGCTGCCCAGGGAAAATGACAACGACAATCCCCTGCCCTCGACCTACCTGGCAGGGCAGCACGGCGCGCGCGCCGCTTATGAGACGCTGCTCCGCTCCAACTACCAGATCGAACGCTGGGAGCGGCCGCTGAGCGAGCTGGCCGCCACGGCCGGACCGGAGACGGTGGTGATTTTTGCCCAGCCGTTTTCCCGCGACTCAGAGGACATCAAGGCGATTCACAAGATTGTGGAACGCGGCGGGCGAGTGCTCTCCACCGGCTTCTGGGGCGGATACATTCTGCCCGGCGAAGCCAGTGCTGAGCCGCGGGAGTTTCACTTTGCCGCCTGCAAGCTGGATCCCGAGGGATTGGATGCACTGGCCAGCACGGGCGAGGTGTGGATGGTTCCGCAGGCGACCTGGGATATGGGCAACCCGGCGCACCGCGTCGAGTATAGTTGCGCAAATCATCCGGCAGTGGTCGAGTATGACTGGGGCAAGGGGCACATCGTATGGTGGGCCAGCTCGACGCCCCTGGAAAACGGTTCGCTGAGCCGCGCACACAATCTCGATCTTCTGCTCGCATCGCTGGGGCCGCGGGACGGGCATCGCTTCTACTGGGATGAATCGCTGCATGGGGAGATTCGTTCCACCTTCAGCTATGCCTCAGGGCCGTCGTGGACTCTGTTGTGGATCGGCCTGCCGGTGCTGGGGCTGCTGATCGTATTCAGCTTCAGCCGGCGCAGCGGGCCGGTGCGCGATCTACCTCCGCCCGCGCGAGCCACGCCGATTGAGTTTTTAGAGGCGCTGGGCTCGCTCTATCGCAAGGCCGGAGCCGCGTCGGCGGCCGTCTCGATTGCCTGGGAGCGTTTTCGACGGCATAGCTTGCGGCTCTGCGGGCACCGGGCGAGCAAGATGGGAGCGGCGGATCTGGCTGCGGCAATTCGCCGGCGCTTTCCGCAGGCTGACGCCAGCCTGGAAGCGGATCTGACTGCTTGCGAAGAGGCCGCGTGGGGCGAAACCGTCAATCCTCACCAGGCGCTCAAACTGATTCAGACGCTGCATGGGCACTACGAAAAGCTGAAAGAAGCGGCCAGGCCGGGCACGCAAAGAGGCAGTCAGGCCGCACAATCTGAAAAGATTCAATCCAAACTGCAGGAAAGGGTTTTATGAGCCAGGAAAACCAAAAAGAACTCAACCAAAACGCCAAAGGCCCGGAGGGCTTGCACGCAACTAGCCAACTTATCGCTCACTCTCGCGCGGAGCTGGGCCGGGTAATCTCCGGACAGGGCGAGGTGATCGAGGAAGTTCTGATCGCCGTTCTCTGCCAGGGCCATGCGCTGCTGGAGGGCGTGCCGGGCATTGCAAAGACACTGATTGTGAAAGCCCTGGGGCGGCTGCTCGGTCTCGACTTTCAGCGCGTGCAGGCCACGCCCGATCTGATGCCGGCTGACATTCTGGGCACCACGATTCTGCGCCCCGGCGTCAAGTCTGATAAGGACAACTTCGTCTTCCACGCAGGGCCGGTCTTCACTGACCTGCTGCTGGTGGACGAGATCAACCGCATGCCTCCGCGCACGCAGGCTGCGCTGCTGGAGTGCATGGAAGAACGGCAGGTTACCTCAGACGGTACGCGCCGCCCGCTCTCCGAATGGTTCACCGTTTTTGCCACGCAGAACCCAATCGACTTTGAGGGCACGTACCCGTTGCCAGAGGCGCAGCTGGATAGATTTCTGCTGAAGATTCGCGTGGTCTATCCCTCCGATGCCGAAGAGTTGCAGATTCTGGAGCGGCATCACGGCGGCTCGAGCGCTGGGTTGCTGGAAGACGCAAAGATTGCGCCCATACCTGACGGATTATTGGCCGCTGCCTGCGCCGAGGTGCGCGCCATCCGCATTGAGCCGGAGCTGACCACTTATATTCTGGCGTTGGCGCGGCGCACACGCGAGTGGCCCACGCTGTTGTTGGGCGCAAGCCCCCGCGCTGCCGTGAGCCTGATGCGCGTGGCCCAAGCGGCAGCCGCCTTCGATGGACGCGACTACCTGCTGCCCGACGACGTGAAGCGCGCGGTGCTGCCGGTGCTGAGACATCGCGTGATGCTCAAGCCCGAGGCCGAACTGGAGGGCTTTGACGCCGACCGCGTACTGACCGACGTGATGGCCAATGTGCCTGTGCCGAGGCAATGATCTCTGCCTCTCTCCATCCCGCCCCGGTCAGCGCCGTATGTCAGCGGCGGCGACGCTGTAGCTTTGGCCTCACGCCGCGGAGCATCGGTTTGCTGCTGCTCGGCTTTGTCTGGCTGGTACCGGGTTTCTGGGATGGGCGGCTGGCCTATGCGATGCTGGCGTGGGATGGGCTGGTGCTGATATTCGCATTATTTAATGGCCTGCGCCTGCCCGCCGCAGCTCAGCTATCAGCCAGCCGAACCTGGTCCAACGCTCCAGCCCTCGACAGCGAGACCGAGATCGAACTGACGATTGAAAACCGGGGCCAGATCATCATCGATTGCCGGCTGGTGGACGATCTGCCGCCGGCGTTGGTCGCCGAACCGGAAACGCTTCGCCTGACCGCGTTTCCGAATGTGCCCGCTCGCCTGCGCTACTGCGTTAAGCCCAACGAGCGCGGCGACTGGGAGACAGGCTGGCTCTATGTACGCTATCGTTCGCCGCTGGGTTTAACTGAGCGCTGGGCCCGGGCGCCGCTCACGCAGACGGTGCGCGTCTACCCGGCGTTGCGCACCGGCGAGGAGCAGCAAATCTTTTTAGCCCGCAGCCGCCAGATCGAACTGCAACTGCGCCGCGCGCAGCAGCGGGGACTGGGACGCGACTTCGAGAGCCTGCGCGAGTACCGCGAGGGCGACGACCTGCGCGACATCTGTTGGACGGCCACGGCACGCCGCGGCAGCCTCATCACCCGCCAGTACCAGACCGAGCGCAGCCAGCCGGTGTGGATAGTGCTCGACTGCGGGCGGCTGATGAGAGCGCGGGTGGCCATGACGCAAGCGCAAAATGAATCCGGGCCTGCGCCAAGCATTGCGCACAGCAACTCCAAACTCGACCACGCCTGCACCACGGCCGTAGCGCTGGCTCAACTGGCGCTTTACTCCGGCGACCGCGTGGGCCTGCTGGCTTATGGGCAGAACATTCAGCAGCGGCTTTTGCCCGGCCGCGGCGCATCGCACCTGCGGCAGCTCATAGAGTTGCTAGCCCAGGTGCACACAGAAACCAGCGAGGCCGACCACCTGAGAGCCACGGCCGTAATGAATCGCCTGCAACCTCGCCGGTCTTTGATTTTGTGGGTGACGGATTTGGCGGAGACCGCTATGCGCCCCGAGGTTATCGACGGCGCTCTGCAACTGCTGCGACGCCACGTACTGCTCTTTGTCGCCATGGCCCAGCCGGAGGTTGAATCCATCGCCCAGGCAAGGCCCAAAAATTTGGAGCAGATGTTCCGTTCCTCCGCCGCTCAGGAGATGGCCGGCCGCCGCGAGCTGTTGCTGGCCCGCCTGCACGAGCAGGGCGCGCTCACCCTCGACCTGAATCCCGAAGCGCTTACGTCGACAGTACTGAATCAGTATTTGACGGTGAAGGAACGAGCGATGGTGTAGGAGTAATATGATTTGCTGTTAATGGAATTGACAAGGAGAAAGATGTGGAACGTGCAAGTGTGGGACAAGAGACTCAATCCAAAGCGACTATTCAAAACAAGCCGAAAACAGCGCTCAATGTCATGAAATTGTTTTTAGTGGGACTCATGTTAGGACTCATATTAGCCTGGATCATCAGAGATTCGCACGCAAAACACAATCCGTTGTTCATTCGGCATATCATTCTGGCGATCTTCGTCGCCGTCGTGATTTTCCTGAGAATGCTCCCCTCCCTCTTTAATTGGACAGTCGGCACCATAGGTCTGGAACAAATCTGCTCTCCGGAATTCGAACAGCGCATACGAACACGGTACCAATCCCAAACCGCGCAATTGAAAAATTTGGGGTTTGACCTCTTATTTTTCGTTGGAGACTCCACTTCGGTGTTTCGCATGCTGCTCATTCTTCCAGCCATTATCGTTTTTGATATGTGGCGCGGAGGAGTGCCAATGACGGTGCAAAATGGGACGAGGCTTCTTACCGGAAATCCGGTGTTCATTTCACGAGATAAGTCTGCTTATGCCCATCCCAACAGCCTTGGTTTTACCTTCCATACACGCTTTCAGGATGGGAGTGTTCTTGTATCGAAGAACTTCGGGGACGACAGCGGGTATATTCCTGCGGTTGTGGGCAACACCTGTCCAGCAGCCAGCGCCAGCGACACATGGGTCGCGCATCAGAAGCGGATGGAGGAACTAGTGGCAGAGGGCAGGCGCGTTGACCGTCAGACGAGTTTCCAGGCCTACAGGGAAATTGTATTCAAGGAGCAGACACGCCGTTGAATTTGGCTGAGTGCCGCGTCCCTCGCACCCTTTGCGTAGCGAGGGAAACAACAAAGCGCATAGACAATCTGAACGCACCTCCGCCTCTCGGCAAACCGAGTGGCAGGGTGAGCAAATATGAGAATAGCTACTCGGCTGCGGCTTTTTCCGCGGCAGGCTCGGCGGGCTTGGCTTCTTCTTCCGGGGCTTCAGCCAATACCTTGACCTTTACATGCGCGGTGACTTCGCGGTAGAGCCGGATGGCCACATTGAATTCGCCGACGCTCTTGAGGGGCTCGTCCAGATGAATCTTGCGGCGATCGACCTCGAAGCCCTGATCAGCGAGTGCGGCGGCAATATCAGCCGAAGTGACGGAACCGAAGAGGTGTCCGGTCTCGCTCGACTTGCGTGTGAATTCGAGCACGACAGGCTCGAGCTTTGCGGCCACTTCCTCGGCCAGCGCTTTTTCCGTTGCAAAGCGACGGGCGGCGGCGGCCTTCATCTGCTCGATGACGGCCTTATTGGCCAGGGTTGCCTGCAGCGCCAGCTTGCGGGGCAGCAGATAATTGCGGGCATAGCCGTCGGCCACTTTGACCAGATCGCCTCGGTTGCCCAGGTGTAATACGTCTTCCTTCAGAATTACTTCCATGGTTCAATCTCCTGTGTGCTGGCTGCCAATCTTGGAGATTTCATCTTTTCAGACAGAAACCTGAGCCAAAGCGGGCCGCACTCGGTTTATTCGGCATCCACAACATAGCCTCTTGCCAGAATCACCTCACGCATTGCACTCCCGAATTCGAGAGAGTTGCGTAAGCCGGCAGAACGGCAGCCGATGGTTACGGCGACTCCAGGAATACTATGCCTGGAATCGCATTACAGCGGTTCTCCAATTGTTTTACTCCGAAACCGCTATTGTTGAGTGGCTTTTTCCTTAAGAAAAAGCCACCTTGCAAAGCGTCTGCAAAGGCACTTGAATTGGAGAACCGCTCTAATGCCGCGTGGCAAACGGAAGCAGGGCGATGTTCCGGGCCTGCTTGATGGCGCGGGTAAGGCAGCGCTGGTGCTTAGTGCAGACGCCGGTGAGCCGCCGAGGCACAATCTTGCCACGCTCGGCCACAAAGCCCTGCAGCAGCCTCACATCGCGGTAAGGGATCGCGTCGATCTTCTCAGTGCAGAATTTGCAAACCTTCTTGCGGCGGAAAAACTTGCCGCGGCCGCCGGGCGCGCCACTGGCGGTCCGTCCGCCGGACCGTCCGCCGGAACGGGCCGGGGCTGAACTCGGGCCGGGCGCTGCTATCGGCGCTTCAGGTGCGCTCGTCTCGGGTACATTCATTTCAGTCTCTTCAGACATGCTGTTTCCTCTTTACTCTCTTGTTATCAGTGGACAGTGATCAGCGGTCAGTCAATGACAAACGACAGGAACATATTTCCTGATCACTGGTTATATCGCGGCCGACTCGGCAGCTTCTTCCGTTTCCAGGGCAGGCTCAGCCGCAGAGACAGGCGGAGCGGGTGGCGTCGCGCTCCGGCGCACGCCGCGCAGAGCCTTAACCTTGGCCAGACGCTTCTCTTCCTCGTCGATGCGTACGGTGATGAACTTAATCACCGGCTCGGTAACGCGCAAGCGGCGCTCCAGTTCCAGCACCACCGCGCCGTTGGCTTCGATGGTCATCAAAATGTAGTTGCCATCGTTGAACTTGCGCACCGTGTAGGCGAGCTTACGCTTGCCCATCTTCTCCACCGTCTTGACCACCCCGCCACCCTTGGTGACGTTGTCAGAGAAGCCGGCGATCAGCTTGTCGATATCTTCATCGGCCGCATCTGGCCGAACAATGAACATTACTTCATACACACGGGACATCCGGTTTCCTTTTCCGCTGGAATCCTTTGACTCCAGCCGCTGCCGCCGGCAAAAAACCATAGCGGCAATTTCGCTGTTGCAGGTTCAGTTCCTAGTTCCTAAGTCCCTAGTCCCTGTTTCCTGTATTTCACTCCTCGCCGGGTGAGTTTTTATCGCGGCGATTAAACTCGTTCATCGCGGCTGCCGGCCCCACTTCGAGGATGCGCCGCGTAGCGATTGCCACCCGGTCCAGCACCTCGTCCAGCACCGTCAAATCCGCTTTGCGCATAGGCGACAGCAGGTAATCCCTGCCGGGCCGTCCACCACTGCCAGCGGCGATTGCCTCCGGAGGTAAGCCGATCCCCACGCCAATGCGCAGGCGCAACCACTCCTGTGTTCCCAGGGCGTTGGTCACGCTGCGAGCTCCGTTGTGCCCGGCAGGCGATCCGCGCTCCTTGATCTTGAAGCTGCCCAGCGGCAGGTCCAACTCGTCTTGAATCACGAGCAGATCCCGTGCAGGGTCAGCCTCAAACTCCCGAACCAAAGCGGCGACAGCCAGTCCGCTCAGGTTCATAAACGTCTCCGGCTTGGCCAGAACCACCACGCGCCCTGCTATGCGGCAGGTTGCGGTAACGGCCTTGCATCGCCGGTTTTGCACCACAACGCCCTCTTTCTGGGCGATGCGGTCGATAGCCATGAATCCCGCGTTGTGCGGGGTCCACAGATATTCGAGCCCTGGATTGCCCAACCCCACTACAAGAAAGGGGCCGTTGGGTACAACGGATTCGACGCCCACAGCAAGCGATTTTGGCTCGCTGGGGTGAACGAACTGGCTTTCCTCTGACAAGGGCTACTTCTTTCCCTCGGGCTTCTTTGCCGCGGCTGCTGCTTCGGGCTTCTTGGCCGCTGCCGCGTCTGGTTTCTTGGCCGCATCTTCCGCCGGCTTGCCGCCCTTCCTGACAACCTCCGGCTCGACTGGCGCAGCCTCTGCTGCTGCCGCCGCCGCTGCTGCCGCTTCCGCTGCCTCCACCTCTGTAGGCGTAGGCGCTTCTTCGCGAATGGTGGCAACGTGCGCCACGGTAGCGTCCTCGGAGTTGAGGTACTTGATCTTCTCCGAGTGCGGCAACCCGCTGACGCGCAACACCTGGTGCAAATCCAGATGACTGACATCCACATCGATGTGGCTGGGAATGTCGGCAGGCAGACACTCGACTTCCACCTCGCGCATGACCTGGTCGAGGACGCCGCCAACCTTCACGCCCTCCGGAATCCCCAGCAGCTTGACACGCACGCTGACGCGCAGAACCTTATCCATGGCGATGCGCTTGAGATCGATGTGAATCAACTTGTCGTTGAGCGGCTCACGCTGCCAGTCGACAACCATGACCTTAGCCGGTTTTTGACCGGTGACTTCGATATCAAAGATCGTGTTGTGGCCGGTCTCGGAAAAAAGTATCCGGGAAATCTGTTTGGGGTCTACCTCAATGGCCACCGGATCGTGCCCTGGGCCATACAACACGGCGGGAATCTTGCCCGCTGCGCGCACGCGGCGCGCTGCATTTTTGTTGAACTTGCCCTCGCGGGGTTTGGCTACGACTACTTCTGACATTCGCTCTCTCATTTCCTGGTTTCGGGCACGGCTTTTGAGCTCCGCTCCCTTTGTGAAAAGCAGCTTTTAGCTATTAGCTTCTAGCTTTTAGCTGCTTGTTGCTGTCGCAAGTTGAACCGGCTAATCCCTTCGATTCAACCCTCTTTTGCCGACTCTTGATAAAACGCGATAAAGCCGGAATCTCTAATGGTCTGGCTAATAGCTAAAAGCTAGTAGCTGTACTAAGAAAACAGCGTACTCACGCTAGTCTCCATGTGAATGCTCTCGATGGCCGCACCCAGCAGGCCGGCAACGGAGAGCACCTTGATCTTGGGCAACTTTTGTGCCGCCTCGCGCAGGGGAATGGTGTTGGTTACCACCACTTCTTCCAGGCGCGAGTTGGCGATGCGGTCGATGGCCGGACCGGAGAGCACAGCATGGCTGGCGGCGGCATAAACGGCGGCCGCGCCAGCCTCATAAAGCGCGTCTGCGGTTTTTACCAGCGTGCCTGCGGTATCGATGATGTCGTCGAGGATAAGGCAATGCTGGCCATCCACGTCGCCGACAACGTTCATCACCTCGGCGACATTGATATCTGTGCGGCGCTTGTCAACGATGGCCAGTGGCGCTCCCATCTTCTGTGCGAAGAAGCGAGCTCGCTCCACGCCACCTGGATCCGGCGAAACTACCGTCAGGTTGGGAAGATTTAACTTCTGGAAGTAACTCACCATCACTGGGCTGGCATAGAGGTGATCAACAGGAATGTTGAAGAAGCCCTGAATCTGCGCGGCATGCAGATCAACAAAGAGGGCGCGGTTAGCGCCGGCGGTGGTCAGCAGATCGGCGACGAGCTTGGCACTGATGGCTACACGGGGCTTATCCTTTCGGTCCGCGCGGGCATAGCCGTAATAGGGCACGACTACCGTGATCCTGGCCGCCGAGGCCCGCTTGAGCGCGTCGATCATCACCAGCAGCTCCACCAGGTGCTGGTCCACCGGGTAGCATGTGGGCTGGACGACAAAGACGTCGACGCCGCGCACGTTCTCCAGCAACTGGAAGTAGACTTCGCCGTCGGCAAAGCGCTGCATCCTGGCTTCGCCCAGCTTAACTCCAATGTGAGTGGCGATCTCATCGGCCAGCGGCCGGTTGGCCGAACCGCTGAAGAGCTTGAACCGTTTGTCCTCGCTCAGGTTGCGGCCCCGCTTGCGCTCGGCAGCAGGCTTGCCGTCCTTGCCGCGGACGCTTGCATCCGGGGGAGATAGAGCGAAGCCCGTGGAGGCTGACTCTGTACCCGCGCCGTCTCCCGGCGTCTTTGGCTCGCTCTTCTGCTGCGTCTCTTCGCTCGTCACGGCTTCTACATTCATCTCCGAATTCCCCCCAAGCTGGTTTGCGTTGGCTGTTTCCGGACACACATTCAATAGAACTTGGCTGGGCGACCAGGATTCGAACCTGGACAAGTGCCTCCAAAGGGCACTGTCCTACCATTAGACGATCGCCCAGTTTCACAGCCGTGCCGAGTTTCTCTTGCTCAACGGCTGACTGTCAACCTGTTTATGGCAGCAGCATGTCGCGCCAGTATTCCGTGCGCGGCAGGGTGCGCGTAACCCGCACTTCCAAGCCTTGAAACTGCTTCTTCAACCGGGCCTGGGCTGCTTCCGCATCTCCACGGGTCAAGTACAACCCGAAGAGCGCCGAACCGGACCCAGACAACGAAGCAAAGAGGGCTTCCCCCGGTGTGCCATGCCCCAAAAGAATGCGCTTGATTTCAGCAAGGGAAGGATGCTGGGGAAAGACGACGCGTTCAAAATCGTTCTCGATCCAGCTCGTAATCCCGGTGCGGACAAGCGCGGACTCTGGAGGTCCGGCCAGGTCCTCGCCTTTGGTGAGGACACCGGAGGAGCCTGCTCCCGGCCGTCCTTCCGGAATCGCTTCCGCGAAGGCGCTAACATAGGCGCGGCTCAACTCCTCTAGTTTAACTGCGCTGGCCTCCGCGGTCAAACCCTCGGCCAGGCAGAGCGAGTCCCAGTCGCGAAAGGCCTGCGGGGTTGATACGCCCTCCTCCGGCATGGCCACCACGCACCACACCGGCTCGAAGTCCGGCAGGGGATCGACCTGCTGGCCGCGATCCTGGCCCAGAACCGCTCCGCCAACCAAAAACAGAGGCACATCGGAGCCAACTTGGGCGGCAAGTTCGAGGCGGCGGGCAGACCATTGGGCCATCAGACCGGCATCACCGACTGATTCCGGGCTTGCGCCGCGTTTCTCGCCCCATTGCTTAAGGAAAAACTGCCCGAGCGCGGGAAATCCATGGTGATCTTCCAGGTCAACGCCGAGCGCTTTCTCCAGGCCCACCAGCGCCGCCACCGCATTGCCCGAACCGGCGCCCAGGCCGCCCTGCACGGGCAGCCGCTTCTCAATATGTACTTCGACGTCGGCCTTCATCTCCAGCTCTTCGAGGACGAGGTGGATCATCTTCCATGCCGTATTGCGCTCGTCAGAGGGGACACGGGCATCGTTCGAACTCAAGTGAATGGCGGTTATATCTGAACCGGGCCGAACCGTGACCGAGACCAGGTCATGCAACTCCAGCGTCTGGTAGACGGTGGCCAGGGAGTGGAAGCCATCGGGACGCGGTGCGCCTATGTACAGGCCGAGATTGATCTTTGCGTGCGAACGGACGGCGGTGGGCATACCGTTTCATTGTAGAGCCGCAGCCGTACTTTAATAGAGTTAGACTGAATACGTTATGATCCCATGTACGTCACCGATTCAGCCTTCCGCACCACCGCCGGTCTACTGCGCGGAATGTGGCTGTGAGGTGGATTCGTCCGCATGGCTCTGCGCAACATGCGGCAGGAATCTCCATGAGCCGGACGCAACAACTTCGATGCGTCCCTATGCGCCAGCTACCTCAAAAAACTTAAAGCCAGATCAAATAATCGGCGAATATCTATTCCCAATTCTGGTGTGTGTGCTTCTCTGTATTCTGATTATTGCTTCAGAAATGCACCATCATCCTCGAGAAAGTATAGGTTTACTTTTACTCTTGGTTTTGTATTGTACTTTTGAGTTTCTCTTCTGGCTTCACGAATATCTTGACAGCAAGTAATGACGAAACAAACCTGCATGGTGCAATGAGAAGTGGCTGCGCAGCCTGAAGAGGACAGTGATAGTCCTTAATTCTAAATCAATAAAAACCTGGTTCCGAAAAAGGAATGATCTATCCATATCGCTTAACTGCAGCTGGACAGCTGGTATGGGATATGGATCTGCGCACAAGAGGAAAGCAGCGAGGAGCGATTGACAATCGCGCAAGTAATACGCTAGAGTCGTTGCGATTTAAGGTAGTTAATAAACCGGTCTTAAGACCGGTTTATTAAACTGAACCGCAGTTCTCTGACGCATCGTTTCTTAATGGGATCCCCAAAGGCAATGGCATTCACATTTGCCATGCCGGCTGTGCGGCTTCACGTGGATTCGCCATGAAAGAGGACAGCACTACGGCCAACTCTTTCTTCTTTGCGTTTTGCGCGATAGGGTTCATCTTTGCACGAACTGTGGTGATGGTCGGCGCCGCCCGCCGCAAGCTTGTTTTTCAACTGTTGACGCTTGGCACGGCGCGCACTAGGCTGGACAGGGCGATTGCTGAAACCGGCATTGTGTTGTGTGCTGAAGAAACGAGGCAAGTGTGAAAGCAGATAAGATCACCATCCCGTTGAAAGACCGCGTCAGCCTCAAGGAGAAGATTGGATACTCCCTGGGCGACGCGGCTTCAAATTTCTATTGGAAGACCTTCGAGTTTTACGTGGTCTTCTTTTATACCGATGTCTTTGGCATCTCGGCGGCCGCGGTCGGAACCATGATGCTTATCACCCGCTTTGCCGACGCGGTTGCCGATCCGGTGATGGGATCAATTGCTGACCGCACCAAATCACGCTGGGGACATTTCCGGCCCTATCTGCTGTGGGGCGCGCTTCCCTTCGCGGTGGCGGGTGTGCTGACCTTCACAACGCCGAACCTGGGCGGCGGAGCCAAGCTCGTCTATGCCTACGTAACTTATAGCCTGCTGATGTTCATCTACACGGCCGTGAACATCCCCTACAGCGCGTTGATGGGCGTGCTTACGCCGAATTCCCAGGAGCGCACCTCAATCTCTTCGATTCGCTTTATCGGCGCCTTTACCGCCGGGATGCTGGTGCAGTACTGCACGCTTCCGCTGGTCAAGATTTTGGGCCACGGCAGCGATACGCGCGGCTGGCAGATGACGATGGTGGTCTACGGGATCTGCGCCATTATCCTGCTGCTGCTCTGCTTTGCCACCACCAAGGAGCGCGTTGCTCCGCCCGTGCAACAGAATCCGGACATCATGCGCGACGTTGAGAATCTCTTTGGCAGCAAGCCGTGGATCGTGTTGGTGGGGGTGCTGCTGCTGACGCTGGCGGCCTTCGCCATCAAAGGCTCGGTCACCGCTTACTACTTCAAGTATTTTGTCCATCGCGAAGATCTGATCGGGCTCTTCCTGCTCGCAAATGGTTTTGCGTTTATCTTGGCCGTTTGGCTCACTATATATCTGAACAAATTCTTCGGCAAGAAGCCGCTCTTCATGTTCGCGCTGGGCGCCGGCGGGCTGGTGGTCGCCGGCTTCTGCCTGCCCGGCAGCAACAGCGCATACGGTGTATTTGCGACGCAAATCATTACCAGAATTCTCAGTGGCATCAATGCCTTTGGTGGAATGCTGCATCACGGATTCTATTGGTCGATTAGTCCGGAGATATTCTTCATTTTCGCGCTGCAGATCGTCTCCAGCTTCGTCATCGGCTTCAATTCGCCGCTGGTGTGGGCCATGTTCGCGGATACGGCCGATCATGCCGAATGGCGGACGGGACGGCGCAATACCGGGCTGGTCTTTGCTTCGGCCATCTTTGCCACCAAGATCGGGTTCGCCATCGGCGCATGGATGCTGGGCCTGATCCTTGCCTTCTTCGGGTACGTAGCGAATGTGGCGCAGACCGACCGATCGATCCATGGAATCATTCTTTCCATGAGCTGGATTCCCGGAGTGATGCTGGTGATGGCTGCGGCTACCATGGCGCTCTATCCGCTCAACGACACCTTGATGGTGAAGATCGAGGCGGAACTCAAGCAGCGGCGCGGGGAGGTCGAACTATGAAAAACGCTTTTCTGAAAGCAGCTTTGCTCAGTGTTGCATTGGCGGGCCTGGCGGGCGTGGCGCAGGCGGCTGACCATGCCGCGCGGAAGCCCGATCTGACTGTGCAGAAGTGGTACGGCAACGCGATTGACTACTCCGGTTATCGCGAGGGCCAGAACCCGCAGTTGTTGAAGTTTCCTACCCAGGCGCAGATTCTTGAGGACATGAGGATTCTGGAGAAGCACTGGAAGCTGATCCGGCTTTATGGCGGAGATCAGCACTCCCAGGATGTTCTGGAAGTGATCCAGCGCAACAAGATTAACATCAAGGTGGTGCTGGGAGCGTGGCTGGACGGCAGATCCGGCAAGGAAGGCGAGAATGCGGCCCAGATTGCCACCGCCATCCGCCTGGCCAACGCATACAAGAAGATCGTCGTGGCGGTAGCCGTCGGCAACGAGATCCTTGTTTCTTGGTCGGATCACAAGCTGACGGAAGAAAAAGCCATCGAGTACGTGGAGCAGGTGAGGAAGGCGGTGAGCTGCCCGGTGACCGTAGCCGACGACGTGCTCTACTGGCGGCAGCCGGAGGCGAAGCTGGTGGACCATGTGGATTTCATCCTCCTGCATGCCTACCCGATGTGGGGCCGGGAAGACATTGACACGGCCATGGCCTCGACCATCAAGCACTACGAGAGCGTGCGCAAGGCGCATCCCGCGAAGACCATCGTCTTCGGCGAGGTGGGTTGGGCCTCTTACACCGTCGGCGACCAGCACGCGCCGCGAGCGGGCAACGAGAAGAAGCAGAAGCGGTACTTTGAGGAGATCAGCGCCTGGGCCAAAGCCAACCACGTGACTACCTTCTTCTTCGAGGCCTTTGACGAGCCCTGGAAGGGAACCGGGACCGAGGGCCATTGGGGCCTTTTTTCCGTAGACCGTAAAGCCAAGCTGGCTGTGCAGGGCTGGTATCCGCAGCTGATGCCGTCGGGGCCGACCTCGCCAAGCTATGATGCGCCGGCTGCTCCCGCGGTGAGGTAAAGCTACCGCGCGCGTTTTGCCAGGGAAGCGCGAAGAGAATCCGTGCGCATGACTCCGTTCAAAGGGAAAGACGATGACTACGGTTTTTGTTGGAGAGACGCCCCTCAAATCTGGACTGCGCAAGGTTGAAGGGGGACAAGTCGAGATCGGCGGCGAGCGTTTTTACCGCATCGTCAACTACGACGCCATGCCGCCGTTTCTGATGAGCATCGTCAGCGACTCCGATCAGTGGATGTTCGTCTCCAGCACCGGCGCGCTGACCGCGGGCCGCAGAGATCCGGATCACGCTCTGTTTCCCTACTACACGGATGACCGCATCCATGACAGCCAGGACCAGACTGGCGGCAAGACTATCTTCCTCCTCGCGCGCGGCGGCCGCACTGCGTTGTGGGAGCCATTCTCGCCACGCTATGACGGGCTGTACCGCATCACCCGCAGCCTCGCCAAGAGCATCTACAGCAACAAGATCATCTTTGAGGAAGTGAACCACGATTTGGCGCTCTGCTTTTCCTGCGCATGGATGTCGAGCAATCGCTTCGGGTTCGTTCGGCGCGCGGCCCTGGCCAACCTGGGCATGGAACCCGTCGAGATCGATCTTCTTGACGGCATCCAGAACCTGCTGCCCCACGGCATCACGCGCCGGTTTCAGTTGGAATACAGCACTTTAGCAGATGGCTACAAAGAAAACGAACTGGAGCCGAAGACTGGACTGGGCCTTTTCAAGCTCAGTTCCGTTCCAGCCGACAAGCCCGAGCCCAATGAGGCGCTGTGTGCCTCCACCGTCTGGTCAGAGGGGCTTGTACCGGCTCGCCGTCTGCTATGTGCCGCTCAGCTCGATCGCTTCCGGAGGGGTGAGACGGTAGACGAGGAAACGCTCATCCGTGGCCGCCGCGGCGCTTACTTCGTCAACACCCGGCTGGCGCTTCCCGCGGGCCGGAGTAAAGACTGGAGCATCGTCGCGGATGTCGACCTGGATGCAACGCAGGTTGCCGGTCTTGTGGCTCTGCTCAAATCCGGCGGAAACCTGCGCGCCGAACTAGACGAGGATATCGCGCGCGGCACGGCAAACCTGGTTCGCATTGTGGCCGGGGCCGATGGCCTGCAATGCACAGGCGACGATCTGAGCTGTGACCGCCATTTCTCCAATGCTCTTTTCAACGCCATGCGCGGCGGAGTTCCCGACACCGGCTACCAGATCTCTGTGCCCGACTTCAAGAGGTTCATCGGCAAGGCAAACTTTGCCGTAGCAGAACGCCAGGCCGCCTTCCTGGATGGGCTCCCGGAGAGCATGTCACACAGGCGCCTTCTCGCACTAGCGGTGGAGCAAAATGATCCGGACACGGAGCGGCTGGCGCACGAGTACCTTCCGCTCACCTTCAGCCGCCGTCACGGCGATCCCAGCCGCCCGTGGAACATATTCGCCATCCGGGTGCAGGACGAGCGGGGCGAGCGGATCCTTAACTACCAAGGCAACTGGCGCGACATCTTCCAGAACTGGGAGGCGCTGGCGCTCTCCTACCCCGGCTATGCCGAGAGCATGATCTTTAAATTTGTCGACTCTTCCACCGCGGATGGTTATAACCCCTACCGCATAATGCGCGACGGATTCGATTGGGAGGTGCTTGACCCGCACGATTCCTGGTCTTACATCGGTTACTGGGGCGACCATCAGGCGGCCTATCTTCTCAAACTGCTGGAAGTTTCCTCACGCTACCATCCCGGCGTGCTCGAGCGCCTGCTTACGCGCCGCGTCTTTACCTACGCCAATGTTCCTTACCGCATCAAGCCCTACCGGGCGCTCCTTGAAGATCCGCGCAATACCATCGACTTTGATGCGGCGCTGGATGGCGAGATTCACAAGCGAGCGGCGGCGATGGGCGAGGATGGCAAGGCTCTGCCGGATGCAGATGGCGAACCTTACCGCGTGAACCTGGCGGAAAAGCTGCTGGTGCTTGCGCTGGCTCGGCTCTTCAACTTCATCCCCGAGGCCGGTCTGTGGATGAACACGCAGCGGCCGGAGTGGAATGACGCCAATAACGCGCTGGTTGGCTTTGGCGTCTCAATGGTGACGCTGTACTTTCTGCGCCGGTTCCTTTCGTTTTGCCGGAGCATATTCGGCTCCACCACATCTGCAATCGAGGTATCATCGGAGGTTGCCGGCGCCTTTCGCCATGTATCGGAAGCACTGGAACGCCATGCGAGCCTGCTCAACGGACCAGTCAGCGACCAGGACCGCAAAGCTGTTCTTGATTCACTCGGAAGCGCGGGAAGCAGCTACAGAGCCGAGCTCTACGCTCACGGATTTTCTGGCCGCCAGGCTCCGCTCGCCGGTTCGGAGTTGATCGCCTTCTGTGATCTGGCGCTCAAGTATATCGATCACTCCATCCGCGCCAACCGGCGGCAGGATGGTCTGTATCACGCATACAACCTGATGAAGGTGGACGGCGAAAAGGTTGTGATTCGCCGCCTGTATGAAATGCTCGAGGGCCAGGTAGCGGTACTGAGTTCCGGCGCTCTCAGTGCACAAGAGTCGGTTGCCCTGCTCGACGCGCTCCGCAACAGCCGCCTTTACCGCGCCGACCAGAATAGTTATCTCCTTTATCCCGACCGGAAACTGCCCGGCTTTTTTGAGAAAAACAACATTCCGGCCGAGGCCATTACAGAGTTGAAGCCGCTGGCGGAGATGATTGCGCGCGGCGACCGGCGCATTGTGTCGCAGGATCTGAACGGCGTGACCCATTTCAACTCAGCCTTCCGCAACAGTTCGCTGTTGAAAGAGGCTCTGTCTCCCCTGGGCCTCTCAGATAAGGAGAATGCGCGCATCCTTGCGTTGTATGAGCAGGTCTTCGACCACCAGTCTTTCACCGGCCGCTCCGGCACGTTCTATAAGTACGAGGGGCTAGGCTGCATTTACTGGCACATGGTTTCCAAGCTCCTTCTGGCCGTCCAGGAGGTGCTGGATCGCGCCGGCGCTGCGAACGAAGACCCTGCTCTGATTCAGCGGCTCATGAGCCACTACCGCGAAATCCGCGAGGGAATCGGCGTCCACAAATCGCCGGATTTATACGGCGCGATTCCTACCGATCCTTACTCCCATACGCCCGGCTTTGCCGGAGCGCAGCAGCCCGGCATGACGGGCCAGGTAAAAGAGGACCTCATCTCGCGTCTCGGCGAAATGGGCGTTGCCGTCGAAGAGGGACGTCTGGGATTCCACCGGCACCTGGTCAGCGGCAACGAGTTTCTGACGCAGCCCTCGCGCTTCGATTTCTACGATATTGACGGCCGCCAACATACCCTCGATCTTGATCCCGGCACCATGGCGTTTACCACCTGCCAGGTTCCCGTGATCGCGCATCGCTCCGGGCCGCAGAAGATCGAGATTACCCGGCTTGACGGCTCTCACATTACGATTGAAGCGCTCTGCCTCGATGAGCAGACCAGCGCCGCGATATTCGAGCGCACCGGAGCTGTTTGCCGTCTGGATGTCTTCTACGGTTTCTAGGCAGGCGCCTGAAGCGAAACTACTCAAGTCGAACTGGCTATAAACGCTCAATTCAAACAGATTTCAACCCCGCAAGAGCGCATATCACAAAGAAATCCGCCGCAACTTGGCGAATTTCAATAAGTTCCTAAGGCTTGTTCAGGCTATTCAGACATTCGACAACGCTGGGAAAGTACAACGTGCCGTCTGCCTCGGAGCCCATAACTGTGGGAACTTTCTTGCGTAACGGTAGCTGGTCGAACCCTGGCTGGAATGCAAATGTTATCGCCCCTGCTTCGTAGCCCTTGTTTTTGCACATTAGTTGCGCTACGCGCTTGGAGAGGCCCATCGCATCACCGCCCTGGGCATCGAGCTCCTTTTGATTCTCCGGTGTAACAGGTATACACAAATAAAACAACACTCGCGTGCTACCTTCTGCTGCGACTTCCTCCCACTGCATATCTGGGCAATGCGCTTTCAATCTTGGGCTGGACGTATTCTGGGCAATACCGATGGAAGACGCCAGCACTGCTGCAACACTTATGACTGTGAAGGTTCTTAACATGATTACCTCCTTCATTTGAATTGGATATCCGTTGAAAAACCGCTTGCCATTATCACAGCCTCGACTTTTCAGCCGGATGATTTCTGCTTTTCCGGGTATGTTGGATCGATTGTAGCGTTGAATCGTCTTTGACTGCCATTCGTGCCGTCATACCTTCAGGACGCTTATGAACCAGGACTTAAATCATGGTTTCCCGGACGCCGCGATTATACATGCCTACGCCGCTCTTGCGAGATAACCTTCCGAGGATTTGGGTGTCTGAGTGGCTCCAGAAGGCGCTTCGAGAAACCTCAGGCTATCTTTTGCAGAATTGCCAGGAAGTTTGCCAGGAAGCAATCCTAATCCCTTGTAAACTTTTGAATTTAGCAATTTACGATGGCTTTGGTGCCGAAGAAGGGAACCTGTTTCGGACACCCTGAAGTTTTCTCTCCAATACTATAAAAAACTGGGGATACCGGAAGCAAGTCAAAAAGTGAGGTTTAGCGAACGGTGATAAAGTTTTCCCGAAAAAACTATGATTCTTGGGGTGACCGATTCCCGCAAAAACGCTAGGAAATGCTAGGAGGCTATAAAGCAGTATTAAAACTTACAAGAGGCCGGTGATGTTCGACCCGGGCGCTCACATGCAGAGAATCAACTGTGGCATGTCAACCATGGCGCGTGTGCATGGCTACGTATCCAGATTGACCTTGCCGTGATCAAGATAGGCAGCGGCCGAAGTTCCGCTTCTCCCGGTCAATTGCATATCAAATTTCTAACGACACCATCTTGGGGATTGCTGTTGGGATCAATTAACATGCTCCATTGACAACATGAAGAAGATCGCAGACATCGACAGAGCCAAGGAACTAATCCGCCTGTGCCGTGCAGGAAGGCTGTACGACATTGACAGGTGGATCGTGGAGGGAAATTCGCTTGATATCTCCGCTGAGAAAAAGCGCGGTAGGCAAAGAAGCCTGCTGGAAGTCGCTATCGATACAGGATTTCATAGTCTGGTCGAACTGGTCGTGAAGAACGAGCCTACTCAGTTGGCGAAAGACGCGGCTCTGGGTTTAGCTGTAGCATCACGCAGATTGGATCTCGTTGAGCTACTCCTTGCAAATGGAGCTGATATCAAGTCTGTCCCTCTTGCGGACGTTTTTCTCACCTGGGAACCCGAGATGATTCGCTACTTTCTCGATCATGGTGCGGATCCTGTGGATGGCCGTCCATTTGCTGAAACTTTCGGCGCAAAGGTTAGGACGGTGCTTAGGCCTTTTGTCGACTACAAACGCGCTCACCCAGAACTCGCAGTGCAATTGCAGGAACAGGTTGATTGTGCCCTACGGCATTTCTGCTTTGAGGGAGACCTAAAATGGATCTCTTTGCTCATGTGGGCAGGAGCCGATCCACGTTCTCGTGGTCCGAACCTAGAAAAGGAATACACCGAAGACCCGGAATGCTATACGTCAGGGCTGGAGGAGGCGTGCCATTCGGAGAATCTCGACGTGCTAAAAAAACTGAAACCGGATGTGAGCCGTAACAACCTTACCGAGCTTCTTCACAGCGCTGCCATTTGGGTTCGAAGTGCAACTCTCAAGTATTTGCTTGGAATCGGCGCAAATCCAAATGACAAGGCCAACGGTGGCTCATCAGCGCTCGATGCCGCTTTTCGCAACCTCAGTTTCATTCGGATTGGTGCTTATGGGCCAGATCGACTCCATTCGAAGTACGATGCACAGCGGGTTCTTGATTGTGTGCGCGAACTCCTTTCTCATGGAGCGGTTTGGAGTCCAGACCGTGCGTACGGACTGACTTCCCTACGACGAGCGCTGCTAGAGTGTCAGCCCGATGTCACGATAGAGTTGCTTGACCTGCTCAGGAAGCATAGCGCCTGTCCTGCCGAAACAGTTCATAGGCTGTTGGGAACGCCTCGAATAAAGGAACATCTGATATCCGAAGCCAATTCACTCTTGCGACTCGGAATTCATATAGAAAATAGACCATACAGTACATGGCGGAAATCCCCGGGACGGATCAAGGCCGGCCGATGACAACGAATGCAGGCAAAGGGTGACAAATTGAGTGTGGAGGGTGCAATGCTTGAACAATATGACCGCGAAGAGCTCTATCGCAAAGCCTGGGAGCAACCTCTATTGAAGGTAGCCGAGGATTATGGCGTATCCTCCGTCGCACTCGGCAAAACGTGCCGGAAATTATCCGTGCCGGTCCCGGGCCGGGGATTCTGGGCGAAGCTTGCCCACGGGCACCAAGGCGTCAAGAAACCGCCGCTGCCAAAGCTCGAAAAGGTTCCCGTGATTTTTCGTTCTACGGTTGTTCAGAAAAAAGTGACCGACTCCAGTCAGGAAGATCCTGAATTTGCTGCAATAGGCCAACTCCTAGCCTCAGGGGCTCTTGCACCGCCGCACGTCGATTTAACTATTCGCCCGCATCCGCTAGTCAGATCCACCATTAGCCGTTTCAGAAGCCGCAGCCGCAAGGATGAATTCGGCATCCTTCTCCCGCGGGAACCAGGTGGACTCGACATCAAGGTAAGTGAAGAGACTCTGGACCGTGCATTGCGCGTCATGGCGCAAGTTATTGCGGTTCTGGAGCGTCAATGCTTCTCCGTTGAGGTATCCGACCAAGGCCACACATTCGCTTTGATAAATGGTGAACATGTTCGGTTTGCAATCGAGGAGCCAGTTCGTAAGGTTGTCACTCTAAGACCACGTGTGCCTCATCCAACGGACCGTTGGGATTATGACAAAGTCGTGACGCACGAACTCGAGGGAAAGCTGGTGCTCAGTATTCTCGCGGAAACCTGCGACCGCTTCGAACAGCGAAAGCGCTGGAGCGACGCAAAATCCCAACGAGTCGAAAGTCTGATTGCTGGTTTCGTGGCCGGACTGATGCAAACCTCAATCCGTATACGACGCGAGAAGGAGGAACGCAAACAGCGCGAGGGCAAACAGCAGAAACAGGTACAGGAGAGAGCGCAACTCCAGAAAGATATTCAGGAGGAAGAAAAGAAACTGGAACAGTTCAACAACTGGATCGAAGGCTGGGAACGTGCGGAGTGAATGCGACGCTTCATATCGGCTTACGCAGAGAAGCCCCGCTCATGGCCAGTAGAGCAGCAATTTCAGTACAGGGAGTGGATCGAGTGGGCCACCAGGCAGACCGATCGAATCGACCCACTCGTTACTGAAAAGCCAGCTTCTGTGTTGGATCGTAAACACGAACTGAGATGGTGGTAAATTGCAGGCGAGTTAACTGAACAAGCGGTGAAAGGATTTGAACCTCCGCCCCCTGGTCCCGAACCAGTTTTTGTCATTTATTGATCTTTGTTGAAATTGCGTGATATTAACCGCTTTGTATTTAATACGTTGCGGCCATATCGTTGAAAGCTGTTGTTCTGTAATGTTCCAGAGTGATTTGACTGCTACGATTTCGACTACAGCGACGGTTTTATAGCGTTCATTCTGTGCAGTGGATCAATAAGAAAGGCGCGTCCCCGTTGTCCTCGCCCGTCTGGTGATGCCGGTAATCGGGCCGGAACAGCTAGAAACTTCAGCGGATGCAACAAAACGGCCATTCTCACCCGGAGACAGACCAATGCGGATACCTGATCCATCTACCTGATTCGAAATCAGATCGCAGTTCAGTCCAGTCGCATATGTGTCAACTTAACCGGCCGATTATGAATTTGCGATGAATTATTCACATTCTTTGCCATATTTTCACTTGCCAAAGATTTATTTCCTCCTATATTTATATGGTTCCCCCCGATCACCGTGCAGTACGCGCTAGGCTCCGTGTCTGGCGCACGAGCCGGTTGTCAATTTCTGGAGCCTATTATGTCACGATTCAGCGCTAGCGCAGTTCGTATTGGCCGTAATTGCCCATCTCCGATTCTTATCATCGCCTTCTCGCTGCTTTCCACTACCGGTGTGTCCGCGACGACGACGGCTGCGCCGCAGCTTCTGCCCAATACGGTGAGCATTGTGTCCGGTGGCGGAACCTACGGCGGCGCCACGAAGTACACCGTGGGCAATACCTGCGGAACGAACACCGGCACCACTTCGCCTACCGCATTGAGCACGGTGGGCGACGGCTGCCTGGCGACCCAGGTGGCCTTCTCGGGTAATGCCGCTGCCGCCGACAGCGAGGGCAATGTGTTCATCGTCGATTACACGAACAGGCTCATCCGGCGCGTCGATGCGCACACCGGCATCATCACCACCGTTGGCGGAGCGACCACGACAGCGACCAGTACCCCGCCATCAAGCAATCCTGCGGCGGGCAGCTACTGCAGCGGTTCATCCGGCCCCAAGTCTTACGATGCTTTTGGCGACGGATGCCCGGCGACTGACGTTCTGTTAGCAGATCCCGAGGCCATTGCCTTGGATGCCGAGGGAAATATCTGGTTTACCGACTATTACCTGGGCGCGGTTCGGGTGATCTACAAGAATGGCGGCGCCACCATTCCCGGCACCAGCTACACCTCCTACGCCGGCGAAATTTTTACCATCGTCAATCAGAGCATTCTAACCCCACCCAGCTTTACCAGCAACGGCCTTACTCCGACGGCCGGCGTAGGATATGTCGGGTATAACGCGAACAATGTCAACACTAGCGTAACGGGCGTTACGGCGGCCCAAGGCCTGCTCTATCGTCCTTACGGTCTGGTCTTCGACAAGTACGGAAATCTCTACATTGCCGACAACTACAACAACGTTGTCGATGTGGTGAACCTGGGCAGCACCACCGCCACCATCGCGGGCATATCTGTTCCCGCCGGTCAGATATCCACGATCGCCGGCTCAGGCTGCGCTCGCGTTTATGAAACCTACATCTTTGGTGAGACGGCCACCTCGTCCACTACTCCGAAGCAGGCAAATATGTCCTGCGAAGGCGCCTATGGCGCCAGCAACGGCACCACCAGTCCCTATCCTTCGACAGGGGCGGTGCTCGACAGCCCCTATCAGGTTGCAGTCGATAATTCGGGCAACATCTATATCGCCGACGAGTACAACTACGACGTCCGGGTGATCAACGGCGCCACCGGCGATATCAGCACCTTTGCCGGCGCTTTCACCGCGGGCGCGGGCCAGAGGATGACCGCCGTTATCAACCACACTGCGGCAAGTTCGACCAAAATTGCAAATATTTATGGCGTTGCTACCGATTCTCTGGGCAACGTATACATCGGCAACTATGACTCCGCTACCCCCTTCGAAGACGGCATCCTTCGCGTCGACCAGGCCACCGGCGACATCTATGTCGTCGCTGGTCAGGGTGGCACAGCCGCGCCGACCGCGGATAAGGCACAAGCGGGCGCGACATACTGTTCAGGCGCCACCAACGCCGTCGGGTCGGGTACTCCCGATGTAATTGGCGATGGATGCCCCGGCACGCAGGCTACCATCTGGAAACCGTACTTTCTCTCCGTTGATGCGGCCGGCAACGTATACGTAGCCGACCAGGGCGACGTACTAATTCGCAAAGTCTCCGTCAACACGCAGTTCCCCGCCACTGCGGTCGGCGGCACGCCGGTCACGCAAAACCTCATAGTTCACTTTGGTGCCAATGACACGCCGATTGGCGCGTCTCCCTACACGGGCACTTTTACCTTGCCCAGCGGCTTTGCAGATTTCACTCTCGGCACCGCAAGCTGCGGTGCGGTGAACCCGGACAATACCAAGGATTGCGTGCTACCGGTCACGTTTAATCCGACCCAGGCCGGCGTTCGCACAGCTCCGCTCATGGTGACGAGCGCTTCCGGATTGGTTTCCAGCTTTGCGCTGACCGGCACCGGCCTTGCACCCGTGCTGGCGGTTGATCCCGGCACGCAAAGCACGTTAGCTACCAACTTGACAGGCGTTAACAACATCGCTCTCTTTGGTAATAACCTTTATGCCACCATACCCATCCCCACCAGCACAAACATACCCGACCCCTGCGCAGGTGTTACCGGTGTTTGTACAATCACAATCATTCCCGGAACCAGCTCAGTTATTGAGATCACCTCTTCAGGAATGACTCAAATTTTTTCTTCGGACGTGAACTTCAATGCAATCGCAGTTGATGGAGCTGGGAACATCTATACGGCACAGAACGATTGGTTAGTCACCGAATACCCCGAAGTCGGGGGATTAGGAACCAGCTGGAGCAACTTCACCAACCCCTCCGGCCTAGCGGTCGATGCCTACGGCAACCTCTACGTGTCGGATTCAGCAGCCAACACCGTGACTGAAATCATGGCCACCACAGGCGCGCAGGTGGTTCTGGCCACGAATGCCTCCGCTGGTCTCAGCGTCCCGACGGGCCTGGCAGTGGACTCTTATGGCAACGTTTTCGTGGCTAATACGAACGGAAACAATGTCATCGAGCTTCCCTTTGCCCCTGGCAGCACCCCGGTGACACTGGGCTCGGGTCTCGATGCACCGACGGGCGTGGCCGTGGATCCGTCTGGCAGCCTGTACATCGCAGACGGCGGCACGAACAAACGCATCGTCTTCATCCCCAACGAGAGCGGCACGCTGAATACCGCCGACCAACTTACCATCATCACGGGATTGGGTGCGCCCTCGGGAGTCGCCATCGCGGGCAATGGCACGATTTACGTCTCGGATAGCTACAACAACGCGATCTATACTTACACGCGCAGCGCCGCGACCATCAACCTGGGCAACGCGCTTACGGCCATCGGCCTGCAGGCGGCCGCCACCAATACCGCGTCCGCTGACATTATCAGCATGGGCAACCAGCCGGCGGTCTTCGTCACCCCGTTTACCAACGAAACGGGACTGAACAGCACCAACACAAGCTCCTTCGGGCTCACGCCGACTTTGATTCCTGGCGCCCCTGAGTTCCCCGACGCGGGATACGGCGTTTTACTGACAGCCAGCTTCACCCCCGCGGCTCTTGGGCCTCTGAGCGCCACCTTCGCCTTCGATTCCACTTCGCCCTCTACTCAACCGACGCTCACACTCAACGGCAGCGGCATCCAGCCTCACGACACGACGACCACCACAGTCACCACGACCGTTCCGGCTGGGCAGACCAACTGGATCTACGGGCAGACAGTGGTGGTGAACATTGCTGTGTCAGTCAACACGGGCCTGGTGGCGCCTACGGGGAATGTTTCGGTCTACGTGGACAGCAACCCGGCCCAAGTCATAGCGTTGACTCCGGGTTCCACACCACCGGCCACATGCACTTCAACCGCTACTTGCCAGTCGACCGCATCCCTGTCAATTCCGTCTCTCCCCGCTGGGGCGCACAGCATCTACGCCTATTATGGCGGCGATACGGAGTCCGCGGCCAGCACCAGTAGCACCTTAAACTTTTCGATGAATCAAGCGCCTCTTACCGTCACGGTGAACCCAGCGTCCGTGAACTTCGACGCTCCGATACCAAATCCAGTTACTACCGGAACCTTGGGCGGAGTTGAAAACGGCGACCTGATCGGCGTGAGCTACAGCACGACGGCCACTGCGGGATCACCGGCCGGGCAGTATCTGATTTCGGCCCAGGTGACCGGAGGCGCTCTCGCCAACTACACGGTAACTATTGAACCCAACGGCCCCGGCGGCGCAGCGGGCGGCACACTCACGATCAACATGGACAATACAGTGACCGCGCTCGGTGTCAGCGCCACCAGCGTCAACAACACGCAACAAGTTATCCTGACGGCCACTGTCAGCAACGTGAACAACTATGCGGTCGTCACGGTTCCCACCGGGACCGTCACTTTCTTCGATACAGTAGACGGGGTTCAGACGCAGATCGGAACTCCGCAGCCTGTAAACAGCAGCGGCGTCGCCACTCTGACGACAACCTTCGCCGTGGTGGGCGCATCAACCAACAACTCGGTGACCGCGGTTTACTCGGGAGATACAAACTTTTTGACCTCGACCTCGGCGCCGGTCGTCGTCGTGTCGGGAGCTCCCACATTTGCGCTGGTTTCGGGGGCGGGAACCAACTCGCAACTCACCATCCAGCCCGGGCAGAGCGGCTTAATGTCCTTTACTCTGACCCCCATGTATGGCTACAACGGGACCATCACGTTTAGCTGCAACACGCCTTCGCCAACCGTCACGTGCAGCTTTTCGCCTAATCCCTATAGCCCGAATGGCTCCGGGACACCAGTTCTGATTACGGTCACAATCAACACCACGGCGCCGGTCAACACGACGTCGCTCAATCACAGGCCATCGGGGAACATCGGATCAGGCAAGATTCCATTCAGCCTGGCCGCCCTTCCCGGACTCGCGCTGCTGATTGGATTCAGCCGGCTACGCCGCAGGTTCTTGCACGGTTATCGTTCCCTGCTGTTATTCGCTCTATGCCTGATTGGTCTTGGCTTCTCCGGATGCGGCGGCACGTTCACACTCGGAACTCCGCCGGGAACTGAAACTATCACCATAGTAGCAACGGGATCAGGATTCACCGGTTACCCCAGTGGTGTCACGCAGCAGTTCAACGTTTCGCTGATCGTGCAGTAGTCAGTGTCAACCATCCTTGGTCGAAGGGATGGAGAGTGGAAGGAAATCTTGCCAGCCTTCTCTTCTCCCTTCGATCAAACAGCAAGCAGTATACGTTTTGCCATTGCATTTGCCCTTTAGGAGAACCCACGTGATCGCCAGCCGTTGTTTCTTTTCTCATCCGCTCCGGTTTTCGCTGTTGGCTGTATGCCTGCTGTTCCAATCTCTGATCTTCGCTCACGCGCAGTCAGCTACCACGGGCGCCATCGGTGGCACAGTCACCGACGCCGGCGGCGCGCTTCTGCCCGCCGCCACCATCACCGTGAAGTCGCTTGACACGGGCGTCACACGCACAGTCAAGAGCAATGCCTCCGGCGAGTACAGTGTTACCGATCTACAGCCGGGCAATTACAGCGCAATCTTCACGGTCGATGGCTTCGAGACATATCAGGAAAACGCCATCATCGTGACCGTGGGCAGCATTTCGACTGTCACGGCCGTTCTGAAGCCCGGCTCGGTGTCCACCAACATTACCGTCACCGATGAAACGCCCTTGTTGCATGTCCAGTCCAACGACATCTCCACGACTCTGGATCAGGCCTCCATCGACAACCTGCCGATCAATGGCCGGCGATGGTCGACATTCGCGCTGTTGACGCCCGGCGTTGTCAACAATGCCGACGGCTTCGGCCTGCTCAGCTTCCGCGGCATCAGCTTCCTGCTGAACAACAACACGGTGGACGGCGCGGATGACAACCAGGCCTACTTCTCCGAGGCGCGTGGCCGCACACGCATCGCCTACGCGATCAGCCAGGCTGCCGTCCAGGAGTTTCAGGTCAACACCTCGAATTACTCGGCTCAGTACGGCCGCTCTGCCGGCGGCGTCATCAACACGGTGACCAAGAGCGGCGGCAATCAACTGCACGGCGAGCTCTTCTTCTACGACCGCGACAACGACCTGGGCGGCGCCGTCAATCCCTATACCTTGCTGACCGTTTCCGCGGGGAACGGAACCTATAACCAGGTTCCATATAAACCCACCGACTGGCGCAAGCAGTGGGGCTTTGGCATAGGCGGCCCGCTGCTGCGCAACAAGCTGTTCTGGTTCTATTCCTACGATCAGAACCGCCGCAACTTCCCCGGCACCGGCCGCGTACCGGACCCTAATGACACCTTTGCTCCCTCGAATGCGACTCTGCCATCAGGAGAGACCTGCAGTTTGCACCAGTTCACCGCCACCGGTGCTCCTACGTACTCCACGGAAGGCGACTATAACGCCTGCGCCATCGCGGCCCTGTTCGGCGTGAATTTCCAAGCCGGCTCGGCGTACTACCAGCAAGGACTGAATATTATCAGCAGCTTCACGGGAACGGTCCCGCGCACCCTGGATCAGGTAATCAATATGCCCAAGCTCGATTACCAGATCAACGAGCGCAATCATCTCTCGGTGATGTACAACCGGATGCGCGAATCCTCCCCGAACGGGTTCCAGACGCAGACCTCGGTTTCCTACGGACGCGGCTCGTTCGGCAACGACTACGTTAAGGAGGACTTCGGCATCGCCCGGCTGACCTCGCAGCTCTCGAACTCGATGATCAACGAAGCGCTCGTGCAATATGGCCGCGACTTCGAGTACACCATGTCGGATGCGCCTCTGCCCAACGAGCTGCCCCTGTCGAACAATGCCTTCGGAAAGCCCGCGGAGACTTCCATCGGATATGAGTTCGGCGATTATGGCTTAAGTATCGGCAAGAACGAGGACCTGGACCGCGCCGCGGACCCCAACGAGCACCGCTTGCAACTGCTTGACAGCGTCACCTGGAGTCACGGAAAACACATCTCCAAGGCTGGCCTGGAGTTCAACCGGGTGAAAGACTATGTGAACAATCTCTACAACGGCAACGGTAACTACAGCTACGACTACTCGTACGATTTCATCGCCGACTATCTGCACGCCACCACGGGGCTGGGCGGCGCGGGCTACACGCCGCTGTATTACAGCTACGGACAGGCCTTCGGCGCTCCGGCCGCTGAAATTGCCACGAGCGAGTACGCAGGCTATGCTACCGACGACTGGCGGATTCTGCCCAGGCTGACGTTGACGCTGGGTGCGCGTTACGAATACGAATACATTCCGCCAAATCCCATGGTAAACACCGGAAATCCCGCCTTGGAGGCGGCCTTCGCCAATACCAGTGATGCCACTGCAATAGGAACGGGTGCTCTGCCGCAGACCGCCGACCACCCCGACAATCGCTACAATGTCGCTCCGCGCATTGGCTTTGCCTGGAATGTCTTTGGCAATAACAAGACCACCCTGCGCGGAGGCTACGGCATTTACTACGGGCGCATTATCAACTCGAATATCCTGCAAACCTATCAGGAGTCCGGCGCAACCAATGCGCAGATCAACATGGGAAGCCTGTATGCCTCTAATGGGGGACACTGCGGAACGGTCTTTCCGAACCTGATCGGCAGTATTTCGGACGTGTATAACTGTTTAGCCGACCAGAAGAACGCAAGCAGCCCGCTGGGAAGTGATATTAGTGGGGTAACGCCACCTAACACCACCGTCGCGTATCTTGACCCGCACATGAAGAACCCGCAAGTGCATGAGGCCGATCTGGCCATCGAGCGGGATCTGGGGCACAACATGGTCTTTGGCCTGACCTACATGTTATCGCTGGGACGCGAGCTTCCACGAGCGCTCGATACCAACTTCAACATCCAGAATACCGAAGAGGTCACGTTTACCGTCGCCGCTCCAACGTCATCCACCACCACCAGCACGTCTATCAATCTCAGCACCACGGAGGCGGTAGCTCCTCCCCAGCCGGCGCAAACTGGTAACGTCACGCTGCCGCATGGCGGCGCCAAAGCTCCGTTGACGGTCGGCACGACCTACACCACCAAGGTCTTCCTGGAACCGGTGACCGCATCCGGGAGCCTACGGCCGGATCTGGCATATGGCAAGATTCTCGATGTCCAGAGCAGTGTCAACTCCAGCTATAACGCGCTGGCGGTACAGTTGAATCGCCGTTTCGAGCATGGCTTATCGCTGCTGGCGAACTACACCTGGTCGCACTCGCTGGACAACAATCCCTATCAATCCACTGTAGTCCCCTCGTACAACGTTTTGGATCCGACCAACCTGCAACTGGAGCACGGCAACGGCATCCAGGACATTCGGCATCGCTTCGTCTTTGCGGCGGTCTATCAGCCGCAAACCCACTTTCACGGCATAAAGGACAAGTTTCTCGGCGGCTGGCGCTTCGCTCCGATGGTGCAGATACAGACCGGGCTGCCCTATACGCCTTACGTCTCCGGCTCCGTAGCGGCGTACAGCTCGTCCGACCCCACCGGCCTCACCGTTCCCGTCGGAACCGACGGCTGCACGACGGTACTGGCTACGGCGCCGGGAGGAACATGTCCTGCGTATCCGGCCTATACAGGCTTGAACGGTTCCGGATCGAGCGCGGATCGCCTCCCCTGGATCGAGCGCAACAGCTACAACTATCCATATACCGAGGTTGTCGACGCGCGCCTGGGCAAGAATTTTTACTTCAATGCCCCGCATCTGGATCGCATGCGGTTCGAGGTCTTCGCCGAAGTCTTCAACGTCCTGAACCACCAAAACATCACCAACCTCAACGACGAGGCTTACTCAATAAGCAGTTCCACGGGCGGTACCACGCTGGTACAGCAGTCCAACTTCGGGACGTACACCAACTCCAATAGCAATTGGGCCTACAGCTCGCGCCAGATGCAGATCGCGCTCCGGCTGCACTTCTAACTGAAGGTTGACTACCGCAAGAACAAGGGGCGGCCAACTCGGCCGCCCTTTCTTCTTGCTGCCCTACTCCTTACTGCGGTTGCGGAGTTACAGAGGGAGCGGCATGTGGAGCAGCTTCAACCGGCTTGGGCGGAGAAACCGGGACCGGCTGGGTCTGCGGGGCAGACAGCGCTTCGGGCGCCGCGAGTATCCGGTTCAGCACCCGCGCCAGCCGCAAACCGCCCAGCGCCAATTGCGCATCCACGACCTTCGACTCCTCTTTAACGTACTCTTGCGTGATCAACGCGCCGTTGGGAACCAGGGCCTCGACCGCATAGTGGTGCGAGATGTTGGCCCAGGTCGTCGGCTCGCCGCCCGCCAGCCGCTCCCATTGGTTGTCCTTGATCTCCTGGAGCAGCCTTTCGGTATATTTTTTCTCGCTCAACCCCTGCTCATCGATGATCATGTCGTCCCACACGCCGTGCAGATTGCAATTGTATGAGTCGCATCTGCTAGAACCCAGAAAGCTGACGGCGATGCCGTTGCCGCCGCGGTCATCGCCCAGGGCATGAAAGGGCTGATGAATGTCGCCGATCAGATGCACCAGGAACTTCAGCGCGAAGGCGCGCTCCTTCAAGCTCAACGACGCATCGCCCAGACGCCCCTCGAAGTAGAAGATACGATCGGTAATACAATCACGCCACGGCGATTTTGGGTCCGCCTGGGAGACGGGGCAGTCGCGGTTGCGGTCGAATTTCGCCTCCGCCTTAGGAATATCGACGAAATGCCACTTCGCCGTATCCGGATGGTCCTCGCGATAAGCGTCCGCCCATGGCGCGACATCGGCCAGAGTTTCCTTGCCCAGAAGCAGGGCTACCTGGACCTTAGCCTCCGGCGTCAGATACTGTTCAGCCACCAGCGCGGTCAGGCGATGGCCCTCGCGCCCCCACGCCCAACTCGTTTGAACTCCCATGCACAACAGAAGCGCGCAGGCAGCTACGCCGCACATCGCTCGCTTGCTCCGCTCAACCCATATATTTTTTGTTTCGTTCATTCCCCGCCTGCCTTCGTTAAAATGGAGTATATTGAAATGCTACGCGATTTCCACGAACCGATAGAATAATAATGGTCGATTTCACTGTGCTGGCTTTTGCGGCCTTGAAAAAGAGGTGGAAGTTGTTGCTCTTGCCCGTCGTTCGACGTTTTCTTCGCTACGATCTCCTGCCTTTCCTGTTCGCGGTCCTGATCGCCGCCGCCGTGCCTGCCGCCATCACGCCACTCCTCTGCGCGCAGATCTCCGATCAGACTCCAACACAGACGCCCAATCACGCTGCGTTCACTATCAACGCGCGCCTGGTGGTGCTCGATGTTGTCATCACCGACAAGGCCGGCAAGCCAGTCGACGGTCTCACTGCCAAGGACTTCCAGGTCTTTGAAGATGACAAACCGCAGCATATTCGCTCTCTTGACCCGCCTTCGGCTCACGTCTTGCCGGCAGCCTCGGTGGCTGCAGGTATTACCGCCATCTTCGATCCCGCGCAACCGGCCAGCTTCGGCCACTCTCCGGTTGATGTTCTGGTCTTCGACCAGCTGAATACACACTTTGCCGACAGCTCGTTTGCGCTCCGCAGCCTGCACGACTACCTCGCCGGCCAGCCCGCGCTTCTGCCGCAACCCACGACGCTGTTAACCGTCTATGACAACCACTTCAAGCTGTTGCAGGCCTTTACCCGCGACCGCGATGCCCTTTTGCGCTCGCTGGCCTCCGCTCCTGTCGAATATCCATGGAAGCTTGAAACGAACGGCAAAGCTGAGTATGGCCCGGTTGAACGCCTTGACCAATCCCTCCGTGCTCTCGAGGAGATTGCCCAGAGTTATGCCCGCATCCCCGGCCGCAAGAATCTGATTTGGGTCGGTAGCGGCTTTCCCACCATCAACCCCACCACTATCGACGGCGACGACGCCCAAGAAGTAAAGGACGCCCTGCAACACGTCACCAACGTCCTTCTTGACGCGCATGTCACGCTCAATGCCGTCGATCCCTCCAGCACCGCTGCCGGCATAACCGAGATCACCGACAGTATGCAGATGGATTTCCTACTGTCCGCCGGCGATGGACTCTCCAGCAACTTCGATCCCTTTGACGCCAACGATGACTTCGACAGGCTCGCTCCGGTCACCGGCGGCCACGTGGTCCGCGGCAAAAACGATATTGGCCAGCAGATCGCCTCGTTGGCCGATCTCGGCGCCCACTACTACACCATCGCCTACACCCCCAGTTCCAGCAGTGAAGCCGCTGCTCAATACCGTAAGATTCGCGTCGTCTGCTTGCGCCCGGACCTGACCGCGACCACTCGCACCGGATACTACTCCAAACAGACTCAGCAGGAGAAATCCTCTGCCACCGCCGCCTACGACCTTACAACCGCAGCCGAGAGCACCGTGCCGCTCAACGGCCTGCGCGTCACCGCTGAACTTGACACCTCGCTCGGCGTCCGGCCCAACACCTACATCATTCATGCCGGCGCGGCCAACCTCACCTGGAAGCTCAGGGACGACGGTAGCGCGACCGCCTCGGTCTACATCATGGCAGTCTCGCTCAACGCGAAGGGCAAGATGCTCGGCCACACACTACTCGGCATGACGGCGAACGCGAAGCCCGGAGCGAACCTGAGCGATCCCGCCAAGACGGCCGACTTTGCCTTTACCGCGCAGCCAGCGGCGAAGGCGACAACCCTTCGCTTCATCGTCCGCGACAATGCTACCGGCCGCATGGGTTCCGACGATTTACTGCTAAAGAATCGTTGAGTTCGAATCTCAAACCCGCGGGAAAAGTGAAGCTGAGTTGCATGCTGCTACAGTGCGCTTCTTCGCTGGAACACAGCAGAAAGCTAAAACAGTGCTGGTAGGGGAAGGGACTCAAACGCCGTCCCTTCCCCACACCCCTACCCGGTTTGGAGAATCAATGAGATGACCTTCACGACCGAACAGTGTCTCGACCTGTATGAAACCCGATATGTATCACGTGAAGGGTTCAGAATCAAATATGCTGCCGGTGTAAAAACAGAAAACTGTCTCAATGAAGGGGTTCACCCCATTCATATGTAGATTTTTTGTAGATGGTCTTGCATCCGTGATTCTGCGAAAACCCCAGTATTGACGCACCTTCTAGCGTTAGAGCATCTGGGCCACACCCAGGGGGTTGGGATTGCAGATTTGTAAGTTGTTGAAAACATTGGTCGGGGAGAGAGAATTTGAACCTCCGACCCCCTAGTCCCGAACCAGTTTTTGCCGCTTATTGAAATTTGTTTAAATCGTGTGAAAATAACTGTTTTGGATTGAATGCGTTGCGGCCATATTGTTGAAAGTTATGGTTCTGAATTGTTTCAGGATGCTTTGACCGCTACGATTTCGACTACATTCGAGCACATGCATAGAGTTTTCCCGAAGCGCAAAGCGAACGTGCTGTACCTTTGAACGATTGAAAGTGCAAATGCATCTGAACACTGCCCCATACACTCCCTCTCCTCAATCGAATACCTCTTCTGTAGTGGTTTATCGCACAAAATCATGTCTTTAGTTCGCTTGGATGGTGTTTTGACGATGCACAAGAGCGACGCAATTTCTGTAAGGGCATGGCAGCCTGCAATTCGGAATTGAAACCAGAGTAAATCGCTGGCGGAATCGTCCATAATGCCTGAATGTAGTTCTCCGGACAATTAAATGCTGCGCGTAAACTGTTCTTATGTCATCTGCCGGTACCGCTGAGAACCCGCCAAAAAGGAACTGGCTTGCTGACCACGGGGCGCGTTGGAGCACGCGTCTTCACGAGCGTGAGGAGCAGGTCTTTCTTCTGCTCTCGCTGCTGATTGGAGCGCTTACCGGGCTGGCCGTGGTCGCGTTTATCGTGCTTACGGAGCGTTTGGGAATGCGCCTCTATCCGGTGGACAGCGCCGCGTGGAGGCGTGTTCTGGTGCCGGTGGCAGGCTCGCTGGCCATGGGTTTTCTGCTTTACCGCTTTTTCCCCAACGCGCGCGGCAGCGGCGTTCCTCAGACCAAGGCCGCTCTCTACGCGCGGGATGGATTCATCTCGTTGCGCACCGTCCTGGGCAAGTATTTCTGCACGGCTACCACGTTGGCGAGCGGAATTCCGCTGGGCCGCGAGGGTCCGTCGGTCCAGGTAGGCGCGGGAATCGGCTCAGTCCTTGGCCGCGCGCTCGGATTGAGTCCAGAAAAGGTAAAAGCGCTGATTCCCGTGGGAGCAGCGGCTGCCATTGCAGCGGCCTTCAATACGCCGATGGCGGCGGTGGTGTTTGCCCTCGAAGAAGTGATGGGCGATATGAACGCGCCGATTCTGGGATCGGTGGTGCTGGCCTCCGCTACTTCCTGGGCGATGATGCGCCTGCTGCTGGGCAATAATCCGCTTTTTCAAGTGCCGCAATACACCTTGGTGCATCCGCTGGAACTGGCCATTTACGCCTTTCTGGGCATTGCCGGCGGCTTTTTGTCGGTGGCCTTCACCAAGTCGCTGCTGAGCATGCGCGGCTTTTTTCTGCGTTTGCCACGGAAGACGCAGTGGTGGCATCCGGTGGTGGGCGGCGTGACGGTGGGCCTGATGGGCTGGTTCGTACCTCAGGTCTTGGGTGTGGGCTACACCTACGTGGGCAGCGCTCTGAATGGATCGATGGCGCTCAAGTTGATGCTTCTATTGGTGGCGCTCAAGCTTTTTGGCGTGACGGTCAGCTACGCCTCTGGCAACGCGGGTGGAATCTTCGGCCCCAGCTTGTTTCTCGGCGCCATGCTGGGTGGGGCCATCGGCGCAGTTGCTCACAACTTGTTGCTGGGATACACGGCCACACCTGGAGCGTATGCACTGGTGGGCATGGGGGCGGTTTTTGCCGGCATCGTACGCGCTCCCATGACTTCGGTGCTGATGATCTTTGAAATGACGAGGGATTACGCCGTCATTGTGCCCTTGATGATCGCCAACCTGACCAGCCTGTTCATTTCGCAACGCTTTCAGAAGCAGCCCATCTACGAAGCGCTGGCGCATCAAGACGGCATTCACCTGCCCACTCCCGGTACTCTTCACCAAAAAAGCCGGCTTACGGTGGCTCAGGTGATGCAACGCTCTCCGGAGATTCTTTCAGCGCAGATGCGTGTCCACGATGCGGTGGAAGAGACTCGCTCCAGTCCATTTCGCGTCTGGCCCGTGGCGGACAAGGAGTATTTTTTAGGAATGTTGAGCAGAGAGACGCTGGAATATTCCCTGGTCGATGGGAAAATGGAACAGCCGCTGAAAAACATTGTGGAAACGCTGCATGTTCCTCATCTCCACATGGATCATGCCCTGCATCTGGCATTGGAACGCATGAGCACGTATCATCTTGATGTTTTGCCGGTGGTTCACCGGGCAGACATTCATAATCTGCTCGGCGTAGTGACGCTCCGGGATGTGCTGGACTCGTATGGCATCAACCGCATCGGCTCAAGTTAGCAGAAGATGGCAAAGGGTGCCCACATCTTACATAATCTTCATCCACTGGGAACGCATTACCAATTGCCGCAACCAACAAGACGGTGCTTCCTGCCGCTACACCCACAGCACAATAGGCCACAAAGCAAATGCCACTCCCTCAATCGCGCAAAAACACATTCAGCAACGATTTATGAACCCGGATACGGCTGTCGTAGTCAATAAATCCGAGCTTGCGAAAGCGGTTCATGAAGGCGTTGACACGGGGCCGGGTACTACCGATCATGTTCGCCAAGACTTCCTGTGAGATCGGCGGGATCAGCGTCTTCTCTTCCTCTGGAGGGCCATACTCTGCCATGAGCAATAGGAGACGTGCCAACCGTTTTTCGGCTCGGTTGAAGATCTGATCAACGAGATCAGCCTGGGTTCTCAAGTTGCAGGCCAGCAGAAATGAGGAGAACAAATTGGAGAAGGACTGTTCTTCTTGCATGACCCGGATAAACTCCGGTCTCGCTATCCTGAGCGCGGTACAAGCGGTCATGGCCGTGGCCATTGTCACACGCAGTCCCGGCTCTGTAGCCATTGCCTTCTCTCCGAAAAAGTCGCCGGCTGAGACCAGCCGGATTGTAGCTTCCTTGCCGGACGCAGAAAGGACCGTAATTTTAACTCGTCCCTTCTGTAGATAGAAAACGCAGTCGGCCGGATCTCCTTGACAAAAGAAGGCTTGCTTCTTATTCAACTGAACGATCTTTCGCCCAGGTCCGGCATTCGCCAGATAAGCGCCGACATCAAATCCAGGTCTATTATCGATCGCCATCTACTGTGCCTACTCTCGCATATGTATCGCGAGAAAGATCATGAATACACATGAGTTGATCCATTATATAGAACGTGTGCATGATCCTGCGATCCTCGCAGGCTGTCGAAAAATGCATCGCTGTCCCAAAAGGAACACCCGTTGCGGATTCGATCAATACAAAATAATAATGTTGCTCTAATTCCTCGCGTGGCAGGCACAGAGGATCACGGCATAACAAGCATGCCGACATCTCCTTTCTCTCCAGTGAGATAAGGATGCCGGCCTAAACCACAGTCTTTTCCTGAACGATCAAGGCCAGAACCATCGTGTCTGTGAAAGGGGGCAGCGGTGGCAGGAAATATAAAAAAACAGTCAAGTCGTTAGGAAAATGCTTTGCATTCACGGAAGGAGTAATCTCTTGAATCGACGTAATCGAATTGTGGTTCCTGTTGTGCTCGTTGTCTCCTTATTTGCTGTTGCGGGTTGCAAGAAGAAGATGCCTCCACCATCTGGCGCAACTGCCCCCTCTGTGGTGACGCCTGTGCCGACCGCGCAGATCACCGCAACTCCCACCGTGATCACCGCCGGAGACCAGGTAGTGCTCAACTGGCGCACCACCGATGCAACCAGTGCCTCCATTGATGACATTGGCGAAGTGCCTACTTCAGGCGTGAAGACCGTAATGCCAACAGTTTCCATTAATTATCGTTTGGTGGCCAAAGGTCCTGGAGGTTCGGCGGAGGCCAGTGTTCGTGTAACCGTGTATGCGCCGCCTGCCGTAGTCACGGCACCGCCCGACAACACCATGAGCGCGGAAGAGGAATTCAAGGCTAACGTTCACGACATCTTCTTCGACTACGACAAATACAACATCCGCGTCGACGCGCAGGTCTCGCTCGCACGCGACGCCTCGTATCTGGTAAGCCATCCAAACTTGAAGATTATCATTGGTGGTTATTGCGATGAACGCGGCTCCGAAGAGTACAACATAGCGCTGGGCCAGAACCGGGCCAGCGCAGCCAAGAAGGCGCTGGTCGACGCCGGAGTGGCTGCCGACAGTATCCGCGTGATCAGCTACGGCAAGGAGAAGCTTTTCTGCACAGAGCACACCGAGGCTTGCTGGCAGGAGAACCGTCGCGCGGGATTTACGCTGGACCACTAAGACATTCTTGAGTAATCCGCGAGAATGTCCCGCTGGCTTTTTGCATGATTCGCGGCAGTCCGGTCCTACGTTGGGGGTACCACGACAGTCGCCTGACTTGGCGGAGAGGATTTCAGATGACTAAGAATTCGGATAAGGCAGCCCCTGCAAGGGAAAAGTCGACTTGGTTCAAAATTGTACAGTTCCTGTTTCTGGTTGGGTTGGCCGTCGCCGTTTTTCTTCTTGTCCAAAGCATGGTGCATCACCGTTTCTTTCGTGGCGGCTGGGTTAACCAGAACGGCACTCTCAGACCATAGCAGGCGCTGAAAAAGTCCTGGTCGCAGCTCCGTAGGATGCCAGCTACACATTCCTTGAGATGAGCAACTCAATACAAAAGGCTCACTCGCAAAGTGCTATGCTGCTGAGCAGAGTTAGGAAAGCGGTTATCCCCGGCCTTCCACCACAGGAGGAGTATGCTGCACGACCTAAAAACCTTGACAGGTTCGTCCGTGATTGCGACAGATGGCGAAATCGGAACGGTCCGCAACTTTCTTTTCGACAGCCTTTCATGGACAATCCATTATTTAGTGGTTGACGTAGGAACCTGGTTCAAACGGCGAGATGTGGTTCTCGCGATTTCGGCAGTCGAACTGCCTGATCGGGAGAAGAGAACGATCAATGTCCGCTTGACGAGAGAGCAAGTGCGCGATAGTCCTGATGTCGATACCGAAAAGCCGGTTTCTCGCCAGCAAGCGATCGCGATGGAGGAATACTGGGGGAAGATGGCCTATTGGGTGTCTACCCACATGGAGGGGGGGGCTTTAATTCCGACCGGAAGAAAATATCCTGTCCACACCATAGAGGATCCGCATCTCCGCAGCGCCTGGGACTTACTTGATTACGAGGTTTGGGCCACAGACGGTGAGATTGGACGCCTGGAAGGTCTCATCATGGACGAGGCTTCCTGGCATCTTGGCTATCTGGACGTGAAAGCTGGCGATTGGCTACTCAACCGCTCTTTACTGATTCCTACGCTCTGGGTGAAGTCCGTTTCCTGGGCTAATCTCAGAATAAATCTGCATCACAGCAGAAACGGGATTTAGGGCCAGTCGAAGTGGAAAGTCTTGTCCGCTCTGTCGCAACCTTCTTCAATGCCTATGCAATGAGTTTCGCGCCTTTCCGGGATATGCGCTTGGTGGATGGAGCACGAACAGGAGAACATCCCTCATAAACGCGAATGTAGAAAAGCCTGAGCCGAAGCCGGAGTCCAAGTTTGGGCTCCTTCCGGCCCGAGAAGGAAAAGTCTCGAATGACCCTGCGATATCGAATGGGAGAGCAAAACTGACCAGAATGCTTGTTGGAGCACGGTTCATCCTGATGACAGGAGGAATCAGCAATGGCGAAACAATTTGAGAATCCAGAAGTGACAAAGCTCGAAGACGAGACAGTCTCGGACACAACAGCACAGAAGCGGATCGAGCGTGTTGCCGAAAAGGCAGCGGAGAAGGCTTCGCACACAGAACAAAGTTATGACAAGGGATCGAACGATCTTTTCAAGGTTAAATAACGTCGGGGCCTTTAATATCCGGCGAAACCACTTGTCCGAGCAACACTCCGCGACGGCCCCGCCATCTCTGGCTGTAGCTCATCGCTGGGCATTTGCGCACGACCGGATGGTCCTCCAAGTGAGGCAATAATCTGACGATCTGCTCTTTACTGGCTGGCGCCTAAACACCAGTCCGAATGGCCGGGTGGGTGTTGCTTTGCCTGCATTGCAGCAATACCCCCAGTAAACGGGGCAAAAACAGGAGAACGATCACAAGTGAAATCGAATTCAGGTAAGCCCGAGCCGAAGCCGGATTCCAAGCAACCTCCGAAGGATGATAAGGATTCCCTGAAGACGCTCGCCATGCCTGAGCTCTTGAAGAAGCTCATGTCATCCGCAGATGGACTTACTCAGGCTGAGGCCGAGAAGCGCCTCGCACAATACGGTCCGAATGAGATCGCAGAAAAGAAGACCAATGAATTCCTCAAGTTCCTCACCTATTTCTGGGGTCCCATCCCTTGGATGATTGAAGCGGCGGTCATTCTATCGGCCGCTGTGCAACACTGGTTGGACTTTTCTATCATTCTCCTTCTGCTTTGTTCCAACGCAGTGGTCGGATTCTGGGAAGAACACCAGGCGGGCAACGCCATCGCAGCTCTGAAAGCCCGTTTGGCGATCTTGGCTAAAGTCAAGCGTGACGGCAAGTGGGAGAATCCCAAGGCGAGTAAACTCGTGCCTGGCGACGTCGTCCGTCTGCGACTCGGCGACATCGTTCCGGCAGATGCGCGCCTGCTCGATGGCGATTCGATCGAGGTAGATCAGTCGGCATTGACCGGCGAGTCCTTGCCCGTCACCGCTAAACCTGGCAGCGCGGTCTATTCCGGCTCCATCATCCGTCAGGGCGAAATCGACGCGATGGTGTATGCCACCGGGACGAACACCTACTTCGGCAAGACCGCGCAAATGGTGCAGGAGGCCAATACTGTCAGCCACTTCCAGAAGGCTGTGCTGAAGATCGGCGATTACCTGATTGTTCTCGCGGTTGCGCTGGTTGTGTTGATCCTGATCGTTGCGCTCTTCCGAGGCGACAAGGTCCTCACCACGCTGGAATTCTGCCTGGTGCTTCTGGTTGCCGCGATTCCTGTGGCGATGCCCACGGTGCTGTCGGTGACGATGGCTGTGGGCGCGCGTCTGCTGGCGAAGAAGGAAGCGATTGTAACCCGCCTGTCGGCGATTGAGGAACTGGCTGGCGTGGATGTGCTGTGCTCGGACAAGACCGGCACACTCACCCAGAACAAACTCACCTTGGGCGACCCATTCAGCATGGACGGGATTGCTCCCGACAAGGTGATTCTCTGGGCTGCGCTCGCCTCCCGCGCAGAAGACAAGGACACCATCGACCTTGCCGTTATTGGCGGCGTAAAGGATGACAAGCAACTGAAGAGCTTCCAGGTGCTTCACTTTCAGCCCTTTGATCCGGTGCATAAGCGCACCGAAGCTACAGTCAAAGGGGCGGACGGGAAGCAATTCTTTGTAGCCAAGGGAGCTCCACAGGTCATTCTCAAGATGGCGACCAACGCCGACGATGTCAAGGATGCCGTGGAGAAAACCATCCTTGAATTCGCTGGACGCGGGTACCGCTCCCTTGGCGTTGCCAGGGCCGATGAGCAAGGCAAATGGAAGTTCGTCGGCATGTTGCCCCTGTTCGATCCGCCGCGTGAGCAAGCCAAAGCAACCATCGCAAGTGCCGTTCAGATGGGCGTAAAGATCAAGATGGTTACGGGCGATCAGATTGCCATCGCACGGGAAACCTCGAAACAACTGGGACTTGGTTCGAACATCCTGGACGCCAGTTCACTGGGCGACGATAAGAAGGATGCAACTCCGGAGCAGGCCAAGGCCATTGAAGGCGCGGATGGCTTTGCGCAGGTCTTCCCCGAACACAAGTTTCACATTATTGAGGTGCTGCAGAAACATGGCCATATCGTCGGTATGACCGGCGATGGTGTCAACGACGCGCCCGCACTCAAGAAAGCCGACTGCGGAATCGCCGTCTCCGGCGCTACAGATGCGGCGCGGGCGGCAGCATCCATTGTGCTGATGACCTCCGGCCTGTCGGTGATTATAGACGCCATCAAGGAAAGCCGCCGCATCTTCCAGCGCATGAATAGCTACGCCATCTATCGCATCGCGGAGACGTTGCGTGTGCTGTTCTTCATGACGCTCGCAATTCTGGTGTTCAACTTCTACCCGCTCACCGCGGTCATGATCGTCATGCTGGCACTGCTCAACGATGGAGCTATCCTGTCCATCGCGTATGACAATGTTCAATACAAAGACAAGCCTGAGGCCTGGAACATGCGGCTCGTGCTGGCAATCTCCACCGTCCTGGGCGTCATCGGAGTTGCCGCAGCATTTCTTCTGTTCTATTTAGGCGAGCGCGTCTTCCACATGGATCGCTTGCACATCCAAACACTGATGTACCTGAAGCTTTCGGTTGCCGGGCATTTAACGATCTTCCTCACGCGCACACGCGGTCCATTCTGGTCCATTCGCCCCGCGCGGATTCTATGGATAGCGGTGCTTGGCACACAGATCATAGCAACATTGATCGCGGTCTTTGGGCTTTTCATGGCGCCGCTCGGCTGGAAGTGGGCAGGGCTCGTTTGGGTTTACGCTCTGGTCTGGGCCCTAATTAACGACCGCGTGAAGTTGCTCGCCTATCGGATATTCGATCCGGCTAGACCAGCTTTGCTCACGAAAATGCCTGTCGATCGTACTGCTGAGATCGCCGCGCGGGCCTATGAACTCTACCAGCAGAGAGTCCACGGTGAAAGCCAGGCAGACCAGGACTGGCTTGAAGCGGAACGAGAGATACGTGGCGACCAGACGGCCGAGAAGAAGATTGCGTAGTAATCACGTAGCACCGAAGGGACAGGATGACTATCGATTCTAAGACCTACCGTGTGCCACCGGACAAAAAGGTCGACCTCAGCGAATGGCCGACAACTGTCGCCCCCTATTACAAGTCGAAAAAGGAGTACAAGGAAATTCTGCACCAACACATGGAGAGGCTAAGTTCCCTCCAGCACCTTCACTACGCATCCCACCACTATGCGTTGCTTCTGATCTTTCAAGGGATGGATGCCGCCGGCAAGGACGGCGCCATCCGGCACGTGATGTCTGGCGTAAATCCGGAAGGCTGCGAGGTCTTCAGTTTCAAACAGCCGAGCACCGAGGAACTTGAGCATGATTTCCTCTGGCGCACTACATGCCGCCTTCCCGAGCGCGGCCGGATCGGCATCTTCAACCGTTCCTATTATGAGGAAGTGTTGGTCGTTCGAGTGCACCCGGAGATTCTCCGCAGCCAGAGGCTTCCCGAGGAGTTGCGTGACGCCAAAGACATCTGGGCCCAGAGGTATGGCTCCATCCGGAACCTGGAGAAACATCTTCATCGTAACGGCACGCGGATTGTCAAGATATTCCTACACCTTTCTTACGAAGAGCAGCGAAAGCGATTCCTTGAGCGCATCGATGAGCCAGACAAGAATTGGAAGTTCAGCACCTCCGACATTCACGAGAGGAAATACTGGAAGCAATACATGAAGGCCTATGAGGATTGCTTTCACGCGACAAGCACTCGTCATGCGCCGTGGTACGTCGCCCCTGCCGACGACAAGGAGAACGCACGGCTTATCGTCTCCCAAATCGTCCTTGATGAGCTGGGAGGACTCAAGATGGCGTATCCCAAGACAACCGCAAAGCGGCGTCTCGAACTGCTCGCGATTAAAAAGCTGCTGGCGAAATGATGTCAGGGACCCTTTGCCGGAAGATCCTAACCAACCAATTTCTCAAAGCTCACGCCGCGCTGTTACAGTTGCGGAAAAATAGAGAGGAACCTTCAAGATGGCCACCAAGAAACTCCCAATCAACGCCGCTCAAGATGGCATCCCGCAATCACTGAGCAAGAACTTTGATCAGACTGGCAACTCCTCCGGGTTTATCTTCGATGTGTCGTTATCAACCGCAATCGCGGCAGATGGCAGAATTGAAGCACAAGCTCCGGTGCCCAAAGGGCCGCTTTCGCCGGAGATGCTCGATAAAATGAATCGCTACTGGCGCGCTGCGAACTATCTTTGCATCGGGCAGATCTACTTGTTCGAAAACCCCCTGCTTCGCGAACCACTCAAGGCAGAACAGATCAAGCCGCGCTTGCTCGGTCATTGGGGGACCTCGCCAGGACAAAACCTCATTTACATTCACCTGAACCGCCTCATCAAAGAGCACGATGCGGACATCATTTATATCTCCGGTCCGGGACACGGAGGTCCTTCCCTGAATGCCTGCTCTTATCTGGAAGGCACGTACACCGAAGTCCACCCGGAGATCACACACGATGAAGAAGGCTTGCGGTTGATGTTCCGAAAGTTCTCGACGCCAGGCGGCGTGCCTAGCCACTGTGGACCGCATGTCCCCAACTCCATGCACGAGGGTGGAGAACTCGGTTACTCGCTCGTGCATGCCTTTGGCGCGGCCTTCGACAATCCGGACCTAATCGTCGCCTGCGTCATTGGGGACGGCGAATCCGAGACCTGCCCGCTGGAAGGCAGTTGGAAGTCGGTCAACTTCCTCAATCCCGTGCGGGACGGTGCTGTCCTTCCGATCCTGCACCTGAACGGCTACAAGATCTCCGGGCCAACCGCTCAGGGGCGCACCAGCGACGCCGACTTGAAGGCTCTTTATGTAGGACGCGGTTACAAGCCCTATTTTGTCGAGGGCGACGATCCTCAAGTCGTACATCAACTTCTGGCTGGGACGCTGGACGATTGCTATGCCGAGATTCGGGCAATTCAAAAGGAAGCCCGCAAGAACGGATTCAAGAAGCAGCCTGTCTGGCCTATGATCATTCTGCGCACACCCAAGGGATGGACCTGTCCCAAAGAAGTGGATGGAATACCGGTCGAAGGCACCTTTCGCGCGCACCAAGTTCCGCTTGCGACAGTCCGTGAAAACCCCGAACATCTCAAGATCCTTGAAGCCTGGATGAGAAGCTACAAGCCGCATGAACTCTTCGATAAGGATGGCAAGTTCATCGATGAGTTGGCGGCTCTCGCACCTGTGGGGAATCGGCGCATGGGCGGCAATCCCCATGTGAATGGCGGGCGATCGCTAATTACGCTCGCTCTGCCCGATTTTACCGACTATGCACTTGAGATCCCTGGACCGGGTCAAGTCCTGGCTGAGGCGCCACGCAAACTTGGAGATTTCTTCCGGGATATTTTCAAAATGAATCTGGTAAACTTTCGCATGTTCTGTCCTGATGAATCGAATTCCAATCGCCTGAACTCCATCTTCGAGGCCACCAAGCGGTGCTCGATGGCTGAAATTGTCTCGATTGACGATGAATTGGGTCCAGACGGCCGCGTCATGGAGGTGCTGAGCGAGCATCTCTGCCAGGGATGGCTTGAAGGGTACTTGCTTACAGGCCGCCATGGCATGTGGTCCTCCTACGAGGCGTTCGCGCAGGTTGTCGATTCGATGACCACCCAACACGCCAAGTGGCTTGAGCAATGCTGTGCGTATCCCTGGCGCAGGCCGCTCGCGTCCCTGAATGTTCTGCTCACAAGTCATGCATGGCGAAACGATCACAACGGCTTCAGCCATCAGGCGACTGGATATGTAGACAATGCATTGGCGCGTAGGAGTGAAGTGATCCGCGTGTACTATCCACCAGACAGCAACTGCCTCCTGAGTGTCTTCGACCATTGCCTGCGCAGCCGCAATTACGTGAATGTTGTCACCTGTGGTAAGCAGCCGCAACTTCAATGGCTAAACATGGACGAGGCGCTTGAGCATTGCTCACGCGGCGCGTCGACATGGAAGTTTGCCACCAACGATGATGGCGGAGAGCCGGATGTCGTGCTGGCCTGTGCCGGCGACGTGCCAACCATCGAGATCTGCGCGACCTCCTGGCTGCTACAGAAACATGTGCCGGGCATTATGGTGCGCGTTGTCAATGTGGTGGACTTGATGACACTGATGTATCCGGATAAACATCCGCACGGTATGGACGATATGTCCTTCAACGCCCTCTTCACCGAACGTGCGCCCGTGATCTTCGCCTTCCACAACAATCGTTGGCTCATCCACACCCTGGTTCATGGGCGCTCCAACGAAGCACGCTTCCATGTGCACGGGTATATGGACCGTGGAACGACCACCACACCGTTCGACATGGTCGTGCTCAACGAGATGAGCCGTTTTCACCTCGCGCTGGATGCACTGAAGCACGTGCCCCGGCTTAGATCGCAGGCTGCGAACGCTGTCGACCTGTTCGGCAAAAAGCTCGAAGAACATCACGACTACATTCGTGAACATCTGGAGGATATGCCCGAGATCAGGAATTGGCAATGGACGGCGGACTTCAGCGATTCAGCGTCCCCGGCTCCGATGGCCAAGGGGCATCCCGAGAAAGCAATGTTCACCGACAGTTAAGCGGCGGACGAACTGCGGGAAAGCCTCAACAAAGAACTCGGGCGGCCACACAAAATCCATCCTCCCTTCGAGACTCATGCAGCGGCCAGTGTCTCGCTCTTGGACTCGATGCAAGCCAGCAGATCGGCCCAGGACTTGGCGAAGGAGGCAACCCCTTCTCCGAGAAGCTGGGCGGCCACCGCGCCGGTATCAATACCAGCTTTGGCGAATTCGGCCAGCACCGCGTCGGCATGCGCAAGTAAGGCTTCGCCGAATTCTTCATGATCCGCGAGCGCTTTAAGCGTGACTTCGGGCATCGTATTCACGGTGAGTGGCTTGGCGAGAGCCTGAACGTACAGAATCTCGGAGGCTTTGGGATCCTTGGTTCCGGTGCTGGCCCAAAGGAGGCGTTGCGGATGGGCGCCGGCATTCAAGATGCGCTGCAACCGCGGCGAGTCAAGCAGAGCGCGATACCTCTCATAGGTCTCCCCGGCGATGGCGATGCCGAGTTGATTGCGTAGTGACTCAGGCTCTTTGTGCGCTACCGCGACGTCCCAGCGGCTGACGAACAGCGAAGCCACAGAGCCGACATCGGGATTCAGCCCGTCGGCGATGCGCCGCTCGATGCCGCGCAGGTATGCCTCGGCGGCCGCGACATATTGCGCGCCGGAGAATAACAGGGTTACATTAATCGGTACTCCCGCGAAGATTGCCTCCTCAATGGCTGGGAGGCCCTCGCTGGTGCCCGGAATCTTGATGAATAGATTGGGCCGTCCAGCGCTTGCGTGTAGCGCCTTGGCAGCGGAAAGAGTTCCGGCCGTGTCGCGAGCCAGCAGGGGCGAGACCTCCAGGGACACCCAGCCATCCACGCCATTGGTCCGGTCGTAGATCGGCCGGAAGAGATCGGCGGCCTGCCTGAGGTCTTCGGTTGCCAGTTCGAAGAAGATCACCTCGCTCGATTTTCCTTCCTCCTGCTTCTTGCTGATAGCGTCGTCATATTCGAGGCTGTTCTTGATCGCATGATCGAAGATCGTGGGGTTCGAGGTGAGACCCGTAACCGACAAATCCTGAATATAGCGTTGAAGCGTGCCGCTGGTCAGCAGACCGCGGGTGATGTTATCGAGCCAAATGCTCTGGCCGATTTCGTGTAGCTTCTGCGTAGCATTCATTTCATTCCTCTTCCAACACTTTTCATTACAAGGATGCTTGCGTCCTTCCTGGCTCAGCTGGCGGCGATGATCCAGGCATCTGCCTGCGCAGCCTCCGAAGGCGGAAACAACTTCATCGGGCAGGGCATGAGGAAGCCGAATATCCTCACCATTTGTACGATCCAGCCCACGTCCGTGACCACCGCGACGCGTTCCCAGCTCGTGGGATGTTCCACCCCAATCTTCAGGTCCTCCCAGAGAGCGCCTGGATCGTAGCCGGTGAAATTCGCAGAGGTCTTGTAGAGAAGCCGGATCTTGTCGTGCCGTTTGAGCGCTTCGAGAATGGCCGGAACAAGAATCCCGTCATAATCCTCTTTTGTGACCTGTCCCTTGCAGGAGAGCGCAATAACATTGTCGGGAAAGTTCTTCAGAATCTCGATCATGGAATGTCCTCCATCGCGCGTTTTGTAATTACCTCTTCTCGAACATGCCTTCGCTTCTCTGAATGCTCCGTTGTACGTAGAATATTCACTCCTCTCGGGAAGCGTGCTCAGGCATTTACAACTAGGCTTGCAGCGTTATTCTCGGCAGCTTGGACGGGAATCCTCAAGTGAGCGGGTTGCATACGTCTCACGCCAGCTCGCACAAAAGTCCGCATATAAGACTGCGCTACACGGTTCCAGATCATCTGGCGCCCGTAGATGTAAGCGCTCTTGCGCATTGCTTTACGCGCGGCATCGTTATCCAGAAGTTCACTGGCCGCGGCTGCGATAGCATCCGGATCCTCAAAAGGGACTAATGCTCCGCGTCCATCCGCCAGGAGTTCGGCCGCGTGCCAGTACGGAGTAGAAATGATAGCCTTGCCGGCGCCCATGGCATACGCCAGGGTTCCCGATACGGCCTGTGCCTCGTAACGGTATGGTGTGATGTAAATGTCGGCCGATCCAACCTGCGAAGCCATTTCCTGAGGGCTGAAAAACCGGTTGTGAAAGACCACGTTCTCCTCAACTCCCAGTTCCATGGCCAAGGCCTGCAACTGAAGCCGGTACCGATCCCCCTCGCGAGCCCTGACTTGCGGGTGAGTGGCGCCTGCGATCACGTAGACGACATCCCTGTGCCGGGACAAGATCCGCGGCAAAGCTTGAATCACGCTCTCGAATCCCTTGTTGGGGGACAACAGGCCGAACGTGAGCAATACAGACTTTCCGGCGATTGCGAGTGATTCTTTGTAAACATCCGGTTCCATGAAGGGCAAGTCGGGGATGCCGTGAGGAATCAGGTCGATCTTTTCGCTTGGGACTCCAAATACATCCTGGAGAACGTGAGAAGAGTACTCGCTCATCACAATAAGACGGTCGGAGAGTGCGGCGATCTGTTGCATGACGGTTAGTTGGTTGAGGTCGGGCTCGCGAAGGACCGTATGGAGCGTTGTGATCACTGGCATTGCGAGGTGCTGCAGCAATTCCAGGACATAGCTGCCGGCTTTCCCTCCATAAATCCCATACTCGTGCTGCAAGCACACTAAATCGACATTGCCGGAATTGAGATGGCCGGCGGATGCTCTATAGGACGTGATATCGCCTTCTCTGATCTCGAATCGCACTCGCGCTGGGTATGAGTAGGATGATTGTCCGTCGTTGACTGCTGCCACCGACAGTTGAGACGCTCCATGTTCACCAACGATTGCGTCACACAAGTCAGTTGTGAAGGTCGCAATTCCACACTGCCGGGGAAGGTGGTTCCCAATCACAGCTATCCTGACCGGACGTAGCGGGCGAGGCACCAGTTGAAGCGAGGATGCTGAATCGACTCCGACTTTCGGGTATCGCGCTTCAGGGCGGATAAGACGGAGTGAATTTGAATTCAATGATGTATTTGGAGCGGCCATTCCACGTGCCTCACATGATCTCAAGGTTGTGATTGAAAACTATTTAAGCCCTCATAGGGGCGTGGACTTGCTTCGCGATCTCAAGCGTTTTCTCGGAAGCTGCCATCGAGTAGTCCTGAGCCCTTAAGCTCAGCTCTTCCGCGGCTTCATGATCGCCTCGGTGGTGTGCGGAAGCGGCAGCAGTGTGCGCGTGTGCTGCATAGATATGCAGGTCCGCTGCATTGTCATATTCGCTCTGGGGCATTGTGTCCTCCATCTTCCCGGAATCGTTCCGCCGGTTGTATCTGCAAGTCTTCCACGGGTTATTTGAAAGCGCTGTGCAATCGTATACATCACTGCCATGCTGCTCCATTGCGTCCAACGCGACAATGCAGACGGCGGATAATGAGTGGACTCCAGAAGAGAATCGCAAAGCCTCGATGCGATTTTGAATTCGCCGGCGCTTTACTCGCGAACTATGTTCAATTGTGAACAGTTGCATCATGGCTGCCTGAGGTATGTTTATCTCACTCGATTTCGCGTTGCTTGACAACCTTTTACTGGGCCGTCAGTAGGGAGTCAAAGCGTCATTCGAGGTGTTGGCAGCAGACTCGCGCTATCCGATGAAGATATTTTCTGACTCATTGGCGCCAGGCGCGAAACGATAACCCGCACACTTTAGGAGTTTGGCTATGTACTATTTTTGGGGAATGCATTGGTTTTGGTGGTTTTTCTGGATACTTCTTTGGGTCTTGTTCTTTTCCTTTATGATGCCGGTGAGACGAATCACCTATCGGCAAATGCAATCGCCCCTGCAACTCCTGCAAAGGAGATATGCCGCCGGAGAAATAACAAGCGAGGAGTACGAGGAACGGCGGACCAAACTCCTGCGGGATGCGAATGTGAAATAGGGATGCTTACCACAATGTAGCGAGTCGTCAGTGTTCTGGTTATAATTGACCGGACTCTCAGGCGAATTGTCATGGATAGTACCCTTGTCGGCCCTTTATCAAGGAGACGCATTCGTGTGTATATGGGTGGGATTCAGGAATCCAAACTAGACCAGGAAGTGAAGCAAGCACAAATGACATTGCAAACGCTGAGAGATACCGCACAGGCCCTTGTCGCAAACGATAAGGGCCTGCTTGCGATGGACGAGAGCACTCCGACATGCAATAAACGATTTGCCAGCTTGGGGATTCCGCAGACTGTTGCAGCACGACGCGCTTATCGGGAGATGATTGTCACAACGGCTGGGCTCGGAGAGTGCATCGGCGGCGCGATCCTATGCGACGAGACGATCCGTCAGCAAAAGAGCGACGGCACTCCTTTTGTCAAAGTCCTCATTGAGGCGGGAATCATTCCTGGAATCAAAGTGGATGCCGGCGCCAAGGAGTTGGCCGGGCACCCCGGCGAAAAAGTGACCGAAGGCCTGGATAGATTGCGCGACCGCCTTGCTGAATACGTTCGCATGGGCGCTCGTTTTGCGAAATGGCGCGCCGTGTTCTCTATTGGCGACGGTATCCCCAGTTGGGGTTGCATCGAAGCTAATGCACATGCTCTGGCTCGCTATGCGGCACTGTGCCAGGAAGCTGGTCTCGTCCCAGTCGTTGAACCTGAAGTGCTCATGGATGGCGAGCATACGCTGGAGCAGTGTTGCGAAGTAACGGATAAAGTACTGCGAACTGTGTTTAGCGAGCTGTTTGCGCAACGGGTCATGCTGGAAGGAATGATCCTGAAGCCCAATATGGTTCTTCCTGGATCGACCTGCCCCAAACAAGAAGCTGTAGAGGAAGTAGCCGACGCGACGGTCAATTGTCTCTTGCGAGCCGTCCCCGCTGCCGTTCCGGCGATTGCGTTCTTGTCAGGCGGCCAGTCCGCGGAACTGGCCTCGGCTCGTTTAAATGCGATGAATGCAAGATTCAAGTCGCGCTTGCCCTGGGCGTTGGCATTTTCGTTTGCCCGTGCCATCCAGCAGCCGGCATTGGAGCTTTGGAAGGGCCAGGAAGCCCATATATTGGCGGCGCAGCAGGCTTTGTATCACCGCGCACGCTGCAACCAGGCTGCCCGCCGCGGCGAATACTCCCAGGCGATGGAACAGAGTTGACCGGATGCATCCTAACACCGGCCTGTGCACACGAGAGTTGGAAAACAAAGCATGAATCAGATGCCGTTGTATCCCTTGCGCTTCGAGCCGATCTATCAATATCGGCTGTGGGGCGGCCGGCGTTTGTCCGGCATGCTCTCCGCGCCGCTGCCGGGTGACGGTCCTATTGGCGAAGCGTGGCTACTCAGCGACCGCGACGATCATCAAAGCCAGGTTGCCGACGGGCCGCTGAAAGGGCAAACCATCGGTGAATTGATGGAAGAATTCCGTGGGCAACTGATGGGTAAGCTGGTTCCGCGCTTCCGTCGCTTTCCGCTCCTCCTCAAGTTCCTGGACGCACGCGAGATGCTTTCAGTGCAGGTGCATCCCAGCGATGCGCACCCAGAGCTGATTCCTGCGGGCGATACGGCAAAGACCGAAGCGTGGGTTGTAATCGATGCTGAGAAAGGAAGCCATATCTATGCTGGCCTGAAACCGGGTACGACTGCCGGCGATTTGCGGCATTCACTTGCCAACGGGAAAATCGCGGACCACCTTGTGTCTATCGCCCCGAAGGCCGGCGATGCTGTATTCATCCCTGCGGGAACGGTTCACACTTTGGGCGATGATGTTGTTGTCTTCGAGGTCCAGCAGAACAGCGATGTAACGTTCCGCCTTTACGATTGGGGTCACATTGACGCAAAGACCGGACAGCCACGGCCACTCCAAGTCGATCAGGCGCTTGCAAGCATTGATTTTGCAAATTGCAACGGTGGCCTCGTGACTCCCTTTGTGATTACCACCACGCCCGTGGAGCGCGAAAGACTATTTGATTGTGAACATTTCTTGCTGTGGCGCCTGCGCGGAGAATCACCATTTGACGTCGGCACTGCGGAAATGCCGCGCGTGCTCGTTTGCATTGAAGGCTCGGGGTGGCTCGATGGCGGCGGCTCCGCTTATGGCGTCGAGAAGGGCGAAGTATGGCTCTTGCCTGCGGTGTTCGGCGCATGTGAATTTCACCCCAACAACGCAGTGACCTTGTTGGAAATCGCGCTGCCCGAATCGTCTAAAACCGGTCAATAACGAGAGAGTCAGAGTGGCCGGAAACTCCAATTGAGACTGCATGAAGTCTAAGGTGGATGAATGGTAAAAAAGCTAATCGTCTTTGATCTCGACGGAACGCTCGCCGCAAGCAAATCATCTCTCGATGCCGAGATGTCGTCACTCCTGCATGACCTTCTCGGTGTCGTCAAGGTAGCTATCATCTCCGGAGGTGCCTGGCTACAGTTTGAAAAGCAGGTGCTCTCCCATCTTCCCCAGGACGAACGCCTGGCAAGACTATCCATTCTCCCTACCTGTGGAACACAATTCTTCCAATATACCGGCGGGTGGAAGAGGCTCTATGCGGAAGATTTCACCGCGGATGAAAAGGAGAAGATTGTCAGTTCACTGAAAAAAGCGGTCGAAGCAGCAGGCTTTCATGTCGAAAAAACATGGGGAGAGACCATTGAAGATCGTGGAAGCCAGGTGACGTATTCCGCACTCGGCCAGCAGGCACCGTTGGAAGAGAAAGAGAAATGGGATGCGGATTTCGCCAAGCGGAAGAGAATCAAAACAATTCTTGACACTCTGATTCCCGAGTTCTCGGTGCGACTCGGTGGCGCGACATCCATTGATGTTACCAAGCCAGGAATTGACAAAGCCTACGGGATCAAAAAGCTGCAAGAAACACTTGGCATTTTTGTGAAAGAAATGATTTACGTGGGGGATGCCTTGTTTGTGGGAGGGAACGACTACCCGGCTGAACAGGCAGGTGTTATTTCCATTCCAGTTCGAGGTCCCAATGAGACCAAGCGGGTGATCGAAGCGATCATCGCTTGTTTGGACGACGGTCAACAGACGCGAGCCTTTGAGGTGGCAAGTGCGACTCTTTGAGGAGTGCAGATGAACGAATTCAAGCTGCGCCGCCTGGGGATGTTGATGGAGCCGGAACCCGGCAATCCCCTGGAAGTTGAAGGCGTCCTGAATCCGGCTGCCGCACGCGGCCCTGATGGCGAACTCTATCTCTTTCCGCGTCTGGTTGCGAAAGGAAATTACTCGCGCATAGGAATTGCACGAGTGCGCTTCAATGAAGCCGGCGATCCGATAGGCGTCGAGAGGCTTGGCATCGCACTGGAGCCGGAAGCTGATTATGAGCGGCGGCCCGACGGCGGCGGAGGCTGCGAGGATCCCCGCGTCACATTCGTGGAGCCTCTACAAAGCTACATCATGTCCTACACGGCATTTTCTTCCCAAGGCCCAAGGATCGCCCTGGCCCTATCGGAGGACCTCTTCCATTGGAAGCGTCTCGGGCTCGCAACCTACGCTCATTGGCACGGCATTGAATTGGGCAACGTGGATGACAAAGATGCGAGCCTATTCCCTGTCGCAATCCCAAACTCCTCCGGGAAACTGGAACTTGGTATGCTCCACCGTCCGCTTTTTCCGGGCACCCGTCCAGAGGAGACCGTTTGCCATTCAACGTCCCGTGAGGTTGATCTCGATCGGGAGAGCATCTGGATCTCCTATTGCCCACCGGTCTTGAAAGGCAGTGAACCAAATTACCTGGGTCAGTTTACCTCGCATCACAGACTGGCGACTCCAGTCTCGCCCTGGGAACGGCTCAAGATTGGCACCGGAACTCCGCCCATCCTAACCAGGCACGGCTGGCTGATTATTTACCACGGTGTAAGCGAAGCGGCAAGTACGGGCAGCGACGGGCATCACCTGTGCTACTCGGTCGGGGTGATGGTGCTCTCAAAGCAACATCCGCGTGTGGTCCGTTATCGCTCCGTCGAGCCGGTATTGACGCCGGTGCTGCCGCAAGAACGTGACGGGATCGTCGCGAATGTCGTGTTCCCAACTGGCATCGACCGGCGCGACGATCTGGGCAAACCGGATCGCTTCGATATCTATTATGGGATGGCCGACAACCGTATTGGTGTGGCGCGTCTTGACTTGCCGGATCACCTCCCGGCAGGGGCAGATGCCGACTCACCGGCAGCAAAGGTGTAAATCCAGCGATAATGAGGAATCGAAATCTCGAAGGACCTCCTTCGGCTGGGTTAACGAAAGGATTGTTGATGAAGAAAACAACTGCGATCTCTTGCGCTTTTCTGGATATTGGTGGTGTCTTGCTGACCGATGGGTGGGACCATCTGGCCCGCAAACGGGCAGCGAAGAACTTCAAACTGGAGTGGGCCGAGATGGAGGATCGTCATCATCTCACATTCGAGATTTACGAGGAGGGAAAGATCACGCTGAAGGAATATTTGAGTCTCGTGGTCTTCCACAAAAAGAGGCCGTTCACCCGTAATCAGTTTCAGCGCTTCATGTTTGTGCAGTCAAAACCTTTCCCGGAGATGATCGCGCTGGTTGCACAGCTTAAGCTCCAGTTGGGAATGAAGATAGCCATAGTCAGCAACGAAGGGCGCGAGCTAAATGCATATCGGATTCAGAAGTTCAAACTGGATCGGTTTGTTGATTGCTTCATTTCCTCTTGCTTCGTTCACATTCGCAAGCCCGACGTGGACATTTTCAGGCTTGCTCTGGACATAGCTCAGGTGCCAGCCTCGCGGGCAGTCTATATCGACAATACTCCAATGTTCGTTCAGATCGCGGAAGGACTTGGAATTCAAAGCATCCTTCATACGGACTGCAAATCCACCAGAGCTGGCCTATCCGCTCTCGGGCTCAATGTAGCTGAAAGTCCTTAATCGCGAGACCGCCTGTGATTCGCGGCATTCGTAAGAATCTCGAAGGTAGAAAGATCGGACATGTCAAAGGGACGTAGCCCCGCTCAATCGCGCAGAAACACATTCAGCAAGGATTTATGCACCCGGATACGGCTGTTGTATTCAATGAATCCGAGCTTGCAAAAGCGGTTGCGGTAGTGGCACGAGTAATCCCGGCACCACGGCAGGAGCCTGCACCATCACTGTAACCGGCACGTCAGGCACGACCACGGCAACGAGGTCTGTAACCCTAACCGTGCAATAGACTATAGCTGAGTAAAGCGGCCGCACGCCTTTCGGAGAGATACGGCCGCGTGGACTGGAAGCAACTGCGATCCTCGATAGAGGGGCGACTGGGCATCAGATCCTCATTTGACGCAAACAGCCCTGCAGCCCCCTTCCAAAAACACTCCGGAATCCTCTCTCGCAAGTGCTGATTCCACAGCTTCGTAACCAGCCGTTTCAGCCTTCCGAAAACAGGTGTTATTGGGAGGTGGGGGCCTAAGCTTGGCTATACCGGGGCAATGGAGTGCCAACCACCTGTTCTACCCCTCGTGGAATCAAATCCTGCCGTCTTAAGGAGGATGACTACAATGTTACTGACGAGTAGCCGGTAAACCGCCCGGAACGGTTCAATGAATATAATCCGACTTTTCGGTACCGTTACGTCGGCCTTCCTGTAAGTAATAGTATTTACTGAATATACTGCGCTATTGGAGTGACTAAACCTGTATCTTGACGAGTACGGTTTGTTAAATGTCATTCTTCATCAACTACGCGATCCACCTGCCTTGCCAGCGATGAGGATTAAACAATCGGCCTCGGTGTTTGCCGCTGAAATTGTCACTCTGACAGCATGATCGAGGCTTTGTTTTCTCTTCAGACTCAAAGAATGTCCATCTTCAAAGTTTGCTGCTTCTCTCCCTTCTGAAGTCGAGTCGACATGGGCGTCGCAGACACTGGGTGAATTAATTTTCACTTTTCTTGTAACGAATTCCACATTCCATGACTTTATTCCTATGAACGCATCAACCAAGGACATTTCACTCATGACTTCTCGCATAAATCGCGCTGTGGGGATTTCTCTCCTTCTCTGCGTAGGGGGATTGGCCAGTATCGCGCAAGAACCGCTTACACTGCAGCAGGCTATCCTTGCGGCTTTGGGGCAAAGCCCTGAGGCTGCGATTGCTCGTGCCGGCAACCAGGAAGCCAAAGCAGAGGCGACGATGGCGCGAATTCAACTGCTTCCGCAGCTCAACTTTACTGAAGATATTTCTCGCGGCAACGACCCGGTGTATGCCTTTGGAACGCGCCTCAGGCAGCGGCAGTTCACACAAAACGACTTTTTGCTGAACGCGCTGAACTTTCCGCAGCCGATTAGAAACTTTTCTGCGCGCTTTTCCGGCTCGTGGATGGCCTTCGACTCGTTCAAAACGCAGAGAGAGATTCGCCGCGCGGATTTGTTCAGAAAAAGCGTCTCATCCTCGGCCAAGGCAGTGGACCAGCAAATTGTGCTTCGTGTTGTGCAGGCATACGAGTCAGTGCTTTACGCGCAGCGGGAGGTTGCTGTCGCGCAGCACGAACAGGAGACGGCGACGGCGCTGCTAACTGCCATCGAGGAGCGCGTCAAGGCCGGCCTGGCGGTGGAGTCGGACCGGATGTCGGCGCTGGTGAACGTGGCCGCGCGCAAAGAAGAGTTGATTGCCGCCGAGGGCGACCTGGAATTGGCGTGGGCCGGGTTGCGCGAGGCGATGGGAGTACCAGATCTGAAGGCGTCCGAACTGAAGCCGATCGAGTTGCACAGATTTCCGCAGCAGCCGCTGGAAGAAGAGATGGCAATTGCCGCAAAGGCGCGGCCCGACCTGAGGTCACTGGGAGAGATGCAGGCAGCGCAAGGCTCAGCCGTAAGCGCGGCAAAATCGGAGTTTGGCCCTCGCGTGAGCGCTTATGGGAACTGGGAAGAAGACAGGACATCGATTGCTGGTTCAGGGGGAAACAACTGGGTAGCCGGCGTGCAGATCAACGTCGATATTCTCCCTTTTGGCAAGCGCGCCCAGCTTTCGCGGGAGAGCGCGGGCAAACAGCGGATTGATGCGCAAGTAGCTGCCTCGCAACTTCACATGCGCACGGAGGTGAGCCGGGCGCACATTCACCGGCAGACGGCGGAACTCTCGCTGGAAACCGCGCAGGCGGCGATGGATCAATCGGCTGAGAGCCTGCGCATTCTGAAGAATCGTTATAGCGCGGGGCTTGCCACCATCACCGACCTTTTGCGCGCCGAGGATGCCGAGCGGCAGAGCCAGTCGAATTACTGGCATGCTGTCTACGGCAACGCCATGGCCTATGCCGAACTGCTTTATGCAACAGGGACGCTGACTCCCGATGCTGCGGAGGAATTGCAATGAAGATTGTCTTAGGGGCAAGTTTGCTTGTCGTTTCCGCAATGATGATGGCCGGTTGCCAAGGCGGAGAATCCGCTTCTCCTGTGATTCAAACCGCACAGGCGCGCGTGGTCACAAGCCAGCAGCAGCAGGTTCCTCAGAACGTGCGCTCCACTGGGACCGTTCACGCACGGGAGACGGCGATAATTTCGGCACAGGTAATGGGCCGCATCCAGCAAGTTCTGGTGCACCCGGGAGACAGCGTGCGGGCGGGGCAGATACTCGTGGTACTCGACGATGCGGCTCTGCGCGCCTCGTCGGAGCAGGCGCAGGCAGCGGTGAGAGCTGCGCAAGGCCAACAGGCTGCCGCGCAAACCGACGCAAACCTGGCGGCCAGCACACTGGAGCGCTATAGGCAATTACAGGCGGAGAAGAGCGTAAGCCCTCAGGAGATGGATGAGGTTGCGCGGCGAACCGAAGCCGCAGCCGCTAGGCTGGATGCGGTTCGCGCGCAAACCGAAGCGGCGCGTTCTCAGGCGAATGGAGCGGCAACAATGCTGGGCTATACGCGACTCCATGCTCCATACTCCGGCGTCGTCACCGCGCGCATGGCCGATCCGGGAACAATGGCCGCGCCGGGCGTGCCTTTGCTTCAGGTTGATCAAGCCGGAGCGTTGCAACTGCAAACCACGGTGGATGAAACTGCCATCAGCGCGATTCACAAGGGGATGAAGGTCCAGGTAACCATCGATAGAGCAGCTTCCACCGCATTGTCCGGCACTATCGCTGAGATCAACGCCGGCGCTGATCCAACGAGCCACAGCTTTCTCGTCAAGATAGATTTGCCGACTTCGAGTCAGTTGCGCGCAGGAATGTACGGGACGGCGGAGTTTCCGAACGGCCTCCGGCAAGCGATTCTCATTCTGCGTTCCGCCGTCGTTTCTCGCGGCTCGCTGGCCTGCGTATACGTTCTTGACTCTCGCGGAATCGCGCAACTCCGGTATGTCACCCTAGGCGCGGCGCAAGGCAATCTTGTCGAGGTTCTGTCAGGCATCGCGGCAGGCGAAAAACTTGTTGACGCTCCCGCAGATCGCGACCTTGCCGGCAGGCGTATTGAGGTCCAGCCATGAAGCAAAAACTTGGAATAGCCGGGCGCCTGGCGCACTCTTTTCTCAACTCCAAGCTGACGCCGCTGTTTATCGCCGCGTCGCTGGCCGTCGGAATCTTTGCGGTGGCGATCATTCCTCGCGAGGAAGAGCCGCAGATTCTCGTTCCGATGCTGGACATTGCCACCGCCATGCCGGGCGCATCCCCGGCGGAGGTGGAACAGCGCGTTACGCTTCCCATTGAAAACCTGGTGCGCGAGATTCCCGGCGTCGAGTATGTGTACTCCACATCGATGCCGGGCCAGAGCCTGGTGATCGTGCGCTTTTTGGTGGGCACGCAGCAGGAAAATGCGTTGATCAAGGTTTACAGCAAGCTCTACTCGAATTTCGACCGCATACCGCCGGGAGTCTCTCAACCGCTCATCAAGGCCCGCTCCATCGACGATGTCCCCATTCTCGCTCTGACATTGTGGGGCGAACATTACGACGGGTATCAGCTTCGCGCTATTGCCGCCGAGATGCAGCACAACATCGGGCAGATCTCCGATGTATCGGAGACGACAATCATAGGCGGGCTTCCACGCACTATGCGCGTAGTGCTGGGCACCGAAAAGCTCAACGCCTACGGCCTGTCGCCATTGGCCATTGTCGGTCATCTACAAGCCGCAAATGCCAGCGTGCAGGCGGGCAGCTTTGCGGAAAACAACCAAGAAATCCGTGTGGATGCCGGCAGCCTCTTCGCCAGCCGCGAGGATTTGGAAGCGGTAGTGGTGGGCGTGGTTCAAGGGCGGCCTGTGTATCTGCGCGATGTTGCCGAACAGATCATCGACGGCGAATCGGAGCCAGCGAACTATGTCGTCTTCGGCACGACCAGCGCAGGGGCACAGGCAGCGCGCCAGTATCCGGCGGTGACCATCACCGTGGCCAAGCGAAAGGGCACCAACGCCACCGATATTTCCAACGCAGTTCTCAAGCGCGTCCGCCAAATGCAGGGAGTCACCATACCCAACGACGTGACGGTGACCACGACGCGGAATTACGGCGAGACGGCCAAGGACAAGTCGGATGAACTGCTGGAGCACTTATTGCTGGCCACGTTGTCAGTAACTCTGCTTGTAGCTCTCTTTCTGGGTTGGCGCGAGTCGGGCGTGGTGCTGCTGGCGATTCCGGTCACGCTCGCGCTCACCATGTCGGTCTTTTATTTTTTGGGCTACACCATCAACCGCGTCACGCTCTTTGCCTTGATTTTTTCGATTGGCATTCTGGTGGATGACGCCATCGTTGTGGTCGAAAACATGGTGCGCCACTTCCGGCTTCCGGAAAATCATGGCCGGTCAATGAGTGAGGTCGCGGTGGAAGCGGTTGCCGAAGTGGGCAATCCCACCATTCTGGCCACCTTTGCCGTGATTGCAGCAGTGCTGCCCATGGCCTTTGTCCGCGGCCTGATGGGGCCATATATGCGGCCCATTCCCGTCGGAGCCTCCGCGGCAATGCTCTTCTCGCTGCTGGTGGCATTTGTGGTTTCGCCATGGGCGGCGCTCCGCCTGGTTGGCAAACATCTTGAAGGAGCCAAGATTCTGGAGCCGGAGACCGAGAACTGGCGGATTAGGCTCTATCGCCGCATCATGACGCCGCTGATTCACTCCTCGCGCAATCGTGTTTGGTTCTTCATCGGCGTGGCCGTGCTGCTTTTGATCTCGATTGCATTGGTGCCTCTCGGATTGGTGCGCGTAAAGATGCTGCCCTTCGACAACAAGAGCGAGTTGCAGGTGGTCATCAACATGCCCGATGGCACTCCTCTGGAGCAGACGGCGCGAGTCGTTCAGGCGCTGGGCGAAGAGCTTGCTCGGCAGCCGGAGGTGCTCAACTACCAGACATATACCGGAACATCAGGCCCTTATAATTTCAACGGACTGGTGCGCCACTACTATATGCGCCGTCAGCCAAACCAGGCCGACATACAAGTGAACCTGCTGCCGGCCAAACAGCGTAGCGCGCAAAGCCATGCGATTGCCAAGAGGCTGCGCCCATTGCTGGATGCGATTGGCAACCAGTATGGAGCGCGCATCCAGGTGAGCGAGGTTCCACCGGGACCGCCTGTGGTGCAAACTCTTGTAGCCGAGGTTTACGGTCCCGACCTGGATGGGCAGACGCGCGTTGCCCAGCAAATCAAGTCCATCTTTCAGAGCACTTCCGGAGTTGTGGACACGGACTGGTACGTCGAAGACCAGCAACCCAGGCTGGTGATGCGCGTGGATGAAGTCAAGGCCGCCGAGCATGGCATCGCGGTCTCTGATGTAACCCATGCCCTGGCGCTTGCCCTCTCGGGCACGGAGGTCGGCCTGATCCACGAGCAGACCTCGCGGGAGCCTGTACCTGCGATGGTCGAGCTTGACCGCGCGGATCGCTCCTCCGAACAAGGACTGGAAAATATCCGCCTGCCCGGAGCCGACGGAACAATGGTTTCGCTTCGGGACTTAGTCATTGTCGAGCACAAGACCATTGAGCGCAGCATTTATCACAAGAATCTGCGTCGCGTCGTTTATGTCACGGGAGATGTTGCCGGCGCCGAAGAAAGCCCGGTCTACGCCATCCTGAAGATGAACAAGGCTCTCGACCATCTCACGCTTCCGGCTGGTTACACGCTTACCCGCTACAACGCGTCAATGCCCGAGTCCACCGACCACTACTCGATGAAGTGGGATGGAGAGTGGCACATTACCATCGAGGTCTTCCGCGACATGGGGCTGGCATTTGCTGCTGTGCTCGTCCTTATTTACGTGCTTGTGGTCGGCTGGTTCCGTTCCTTTATCGTGCCGCTGATCATCATGGCGCCGATTCCGCTCACCCTGGTGGGCATCATGCCGGCACATGCGCTGCTGGGCGCGTTTTTCACGGCAACCTCGATGATCGGCTTCATTGCCGGAGCCGGCATCATTGTGCGCAACTCAATTATCCTGGTGGACTTCATCGAACTCAGGATTCGCCAGGGAACGCCTATTGCTGAGGCGGTAATCGATGCCGGCGCGATTCGCTTCCGTCCCATGCTGCTGACCGCTGCGGCGGTGGTGGTCGGCGCCAGCGTTATTCTTACCGACCCTATCTTTCAGGGACTGGCATTGTCGCTGATTGCCGGAGCGGTTGCTTCCACTTTCCTCTCGTGGCCGACAATTCCAGTGCTTTACTACATGGTTCACTCCCGGCACGAATCCGGGAACGAATCTCAACTCGAAACAGACCTCATCACAGAAGAAGGAGACTCCCTATGACAGTTGAACGCGGTGTGCGCCTGATCGCAGGCGTGATCATTCTCGTATCGCTCGCACTGGCGCATTACTTTTCGCCATATTGGTTGTGGCTAACGGCTTTTGTTGGGCTCAACCTGTTGCAGTCAGCATTTACGAACTGGTGCCCGGCTATGTCGATCCTGCGAGGTCTGAGATTAAAGAGCGGAGACGGATGCGCCACTAAGTAAGCGGAAAGTACTGCCTTAGCTGAGCAAGCTGAACAAGCATGAGGAGGCTATACTGGTCGTATTCGTGAAAGCCTCAAACGATGCGACCAGAATTAGCCCACGCCATCGACCTGCTACGCCGCAATTCTCCCGAAGACACAGAGGAGGCGATCGGCCTGCTGCAAAACACGGTCTATTCCTTCAGCATGAAGATTTGCGGCCATCCGGAAGATGCCGAAGACACCATGCAGGAGGTGCTCTACCGCTCTCTGGGTCATCTGGCGAAGATTCAGAATCCACAGGCTCTCGCGGTATGGCTGTATACCGTGACGCGGAACCGTTGCTGGCGGATGCGCCGCAAGCCGGCTCATGCTCCCAGCCGCACATTCTCGCTCGACGAATTGATGCCGAACGAGGTGGAGCTGGGGAGATTGCTTAAGGATACAGGCCGGAGTCCTGAAGGCAATCTGCTTCATGCTGAGCAAAGCCGTCTATTGCACCAGGCGGTCCTGCACATCCCGGCTCAGTTGCGGATTGTTCTTGTTCTCCACGACATGGAAGAAATGACCACCGAACAAGTAGCGCAGATTCTCGATCTGCAACCGGGGACGGTCCGGGTTCGGCTGCACAGGGCGCGCCTGAGCGTACGCCAGGAGATGAGCCGAATACAGGAGAAAGCAGCCAGGCGGAAAGAACGCGCGGAACGAACAAAGCCGCAAAGTGGGCGTGCGAAAACAAAAAGCAGCCGGAAACGCCCTGCCACATGCCGCGAACTGTTTTTAAACCTCTCAGAGTATCTGGATGGCCGGGTTGAGCCTCGCACCTGCGACCAGATGCGTGAGCATATCGAGGCATGTCCAGCCTGTGTGGCATTCCTCCGCGACTTGCGTGGTGCCATTGACCGCTGCCGCTCCCTCGAGCTTCCCTGTGATCCGGCCGTCGCGTCTCGTTTGCGTTCCATGCTCACACAGGAGTACTTGCGTATGTTGGGTATCCCAGGCACAGAAAAGCAATCAGTTGTCCTGTAACGAATCCCCGCTGGCCAGTCTTTCCTTTAATTAACAGGGATAATTATGATGGAATTTCTTAGACTGAGCGCTTCGCAAAGGCAACCTCTGTCTCCAGAGGCGTTTACAGAATTGGTAACGGTAAACGCCTCAGGGTCAAGGAATGGGATAGCGCCTGGATGGTCGGCAATCCGGACAGAACTCCCTTAACGCAGGGTAATGTCCGGTTAGCCGGTGATACGACCAGAACCTAGAGATTTGTTCCCCTGGCGATAGATCCACGCCTCGGCGATTTTGCGTGAATCCAGAATTCCTCCCGGTTACAAAGCCAAGATTAGAGCAACGTGGGGCGTTTTGGGGATAACCGGTTCGCGTTCACCTGGCCTCGCCCCTGTCCTCGATGCCCTGCCACCTTCTCAGTGCTCCTTAGATCGAGATGCCGACTCGCGCCGTTCCTGGCGTTCAGATAAAGTAGAGTCAATGAAAATAATCGTCTACGCTGTCATCGCCTTTTCGCCGCGGGTTCTGCCGCCCAAGGCACAGGTCAGTTCGACACCCAAGCCGCTCAGCGGTTTGCGAGTCTTGCTATAGGCTGCGTGCACAAAGAGTATCCAAATCACATGAGCCACACGCTGAACAGCGATACGGATGCGGCACCGCCCCGGGAGCTGACTCCGGCCTTCTATGGCTGCTACGACTGGCATTCTTCCGTGCACGGGCACTGGTTGCTGGTCAGGTTGGCCAAGACTTATCCAGGTGCGCCGTTTGTGCTGTCTGCTCGGGAGGCGCTACGGCAAAGCCTCACTGCAAAAAACATCGCTCAAGAGGCCGCCTATCTTCGGGGTGAGGGACGCGCCAGTTTCGAGCGCCCCTATGGGCTCGCTTGGCTTTTGCAACTCGTAGTGGAACTCAAAGAATGGGACGACCCACAAGCCAGGGAGATGGCCGCCAATTTGCGTCCGCTTGAGGAAGCCGCACTGGGGAGGCTCAGCAACTGGCTGCCTAAGCTCTCCCACCCTGTGCGGATTGGCGAACACGACCAGACAGCATTCGCGCTTGGCCTGATGCTTGACTACGCGCACGACACTGGCAATAGGCAGTTCGCCGAGCTGATCGTGTCCAAAGCCAGGCAGTTCTACCTCGGCGACAAGGACTGCCCGCTGGCCTACGAGCCTTCCGGCGAGGATTTTCTATCGCCCTGCCTCGGCGAAGCCGATCTGATGCGGCTAGTGCTGCCGAACCAGGAGTTTGCGCGTTGGTTTGGGGCATTCCTGCCCCAAATTGCCACGTCGGGCGACGGTAAATGGTTACAGCCCGTCGCGTCGCCTGATCCGAGCGATCCCAAGCTGGCGCACCTGGACGGCCTCAATCTCAGCCGGGCATGGATGCTGGAGGGAATCGCTACCGGTCTGCCGAAGTGAGACAAGAGGCTACCCTCAATCGCGGCGCCTGCCGTGGCACACAGGCAGGCTGGGTTGGCTGCTGTGACGGGCGAGCATTACGAGGGCGGACACTGGCTTGGCAGCTTTGCGGTATATCTGGAGCTCACCACGCTTCTTCTGAAGCAGCCGCTGCGCCTCGTTGGGGTCGTTGCCAACCGGTTCCCACTTGCGGTTGTAATATAGGCAGTAGCAACCGTCTTTGATCGTTTCCTCGCCATTAGGCGTCACCACGGCGTGAGGCTTCACACGGTTGTTGGGGTGGAACACCGCCTTGCAGTAGCGCCACCCAAGGGCGGGCAGCTTGATGTATTTATATAGTTGGACTCTACGGTTAGCCATCTATGATTCTCCTAAACCTAATACTGGTTTTTTGGAGAAACTTCAGGCTATTTTTTGCAGAATTGCTAGGAAGTTTGCTAGGAAGTTTGCTAGGAAGCCATCCTAATCCTTCGTAAACTTTTTGAATTTATCAATTTACGATGGCTTTGGTGCCGAAGAAGGGACTCGAACCCCCACACCCTTGCGAGTACGTGGACCTGAACCACGCGCGTCTGCCAATTCCGCCACTTCGGCACGGGATATAGATTCAGCGCACTGCTGAACCGGCAGCAATTCTGAGTCTCGCAAATGCGGGACCCGCTGTCAAATTGCACTCTCTTCCAATACAGGATGAGCCTGAAGGGGCGGTCATGCTGGGGTGTAAACATCCTCATGACGTCCGAGAGAAGTTGAGGTTGGAAGCGATTGGCCTGTTTGTCGCGGGCAGCTCGTTGATCCGGTTTGAGGCTCAGGATCGCCAGCAACTTTATGGCTGGGTTGAGCGGGAGATGATGGGGCAGCAGTACGCTGAGCTGCATAGAATTATGCGTTTCTGTGGAGGGAACAACTCAACGGCCCTTACGGCTTAGTTGCCGGAGGTACAAACTCGTTGAGGTTGAACGGGCGTATGGATTCACCGGGCGGCTGGATGCGAAGAACGAGAGCAAGCTCGATTGGAGGGCCTTGAAAGTAGGGCACATGGATCGAATGCCATCCTGCTGAAAGCGTGGCTGTGGCAGTTTGCCGGGTAATTGAGTGGACCCAGTCCAAATCGATGAGAAGGCGGTTGTCGATTTCAAGCCGTGATCCATCGTCAGATTGAAGTTCGAAAAAGTATTCGCCCGGCTTGGTGACATAGAACTTGCCGTAATAGTCGATCCCAAACCAGACGCTCGTATGAGTGATGCCGGGAATGCCGCCCATGCGCGTAATATCCTGGTTGGGAATGTCGAGGGTGTTGGTGTAGAGCGAGCCAACCGGATCGAGCTCTCGAAGCTCGGAAAGAGATAGTGTGCCTACCGGAAGTTCGTAGACATCTCCGCAGAATGTGTTTTCACTGGGTGTAACCGAACCGAAAGCACGAATATCGCCAATGAGTTGAGGCTTCTTTTTCGCATGGCCCGTTTGAGCAGCGATCGGGAGGGGCCGCGAGACATCGACGACACCCAGATTGCCGGTGTTACGATCCAGCACTGCCAAACGCGCCAGAACGGGAGGTTCTTTTCCCGGAGCGTCCAGCAAACTGACAAAGCCACGGTTTTGCAGGCGCTCGATTTCGTTATCGTTCATTTGGTGGTCCACCGTGGAGTGCAGATAGTCGATCACTTCCCCATCGGCGTCGAAGACGCACATACCGAAGTCGAGCTGTATGCGCGGGAGGGCGCCGTTGATCCCGATCTGGCTCAGGGATTCCGGCCTGATCACGGCCGCATAACGAGTGGCATTTCCGCCGCCGGTGTCGAGCACTTTGGCGGTAATCGCAAGCGTAGGCGGTGTGAGCGGGTGATAGCAGGCTGCTTCTCTCAACGCCTCCGGAGTGACGAGCTTCTTCAGGTCTTTCGGTGTGGCGTTTTCCCTGGTAAGACCGACATAGTACCGCCGACGAAAAACTAAATTGACGTGAGGCCGGGTGGTCTTCACCAGAACGGTGTGATAGCCGGGCTGGGAAGATGCCGGTATGGCGATCCTATAATGAGCCGCGGCGTTCAGCGCGCAGACCGCGCCCGAACTGACGTGAAAGCCGCTCGTTGCATCTTCCTCCTGGTTTTTGCGCTCCGGGTCGATGGTGCGAATGGATAGAATGCGGCGAGCAATCCTCGAGCCGTGTTCGAGAATTTCGTAGACGCTGAATTCGTTGGCAACTAAATCCGAGATCGGCAGATTATGGCGGTCGCGCGCCACCACATCAAGCAAAGCTTCGCGGGTCTCAACATGCAGCACCATCGCTGGCGCGTCATCCTGACCAGACGGAGCGGCCTGCGCTGGAGCTAAAGGACAAGTGAAAGAAACCAAGCAAATAGCGGCGAAAACAAGTACAAAGAAAAAAGGTTTGCCCGGCATGGTCACCATTCTGCCTCATAGACAAGCAGACGGTCAAGATTATACCGGCCATGGAGCCAAGCCGCCGCGGCTGACGACGTTTGCTACGACATTCGATAGCTGCTTACACCAGCTTGGCGTCGAGCAGAATTTCAGTGTTGCCCGCGAAGAGCTTCGATATCGGGCAGCCGGTCTTGGCGTCGGCAGCGGCCTTGGCGAAGACCTCCGAAGTCGCGCCGGGAACGCTGGCCGTAGTGGTCAGCGCGATGCGAGTGATAGCGAATCCTTCTCCCACCTTGCCGAGTGTAACCGCCGCGTGGGTTTCGATCTTGGTAGGCGTCAGCCCCGCTCCGCCCAACTGCGCGCCCAACGCCATGGAAAAACAGCTTGCGTGGGCTGCCGCAATCATCTCTTCGGGCGTTGTGCCCTTGGCGGCGCCTTCAAAGCGCGTGGCGAATGAGTAGTTTGCGTTGCTCAGCACGCCCGTCGCCGTGGAAATCGTGCCCTTGCCTTCCTTCAGTGAACCTGTCCAAACTGCGCTTGCCTTGCTTGCCATTGTCCCTCCTTGGGGGATGTTGCTAAGTTTAGTTTTTGTTGACTGCCCTGCCGTTACTGGGGAAGTCCCTGACGGCGCGGAAAATGCCTGTCTTGTAGTTGATGCGGCAGGCGCCTGTCAGGATGCGCTCAATCGGCAAGCCGTAAAGGCCGGCTCGCAACGGATGGCAAACTGCCTTTCGATCAGCGGTTATCGCACGAATTCGCCATCTCCCAGTTGACGTAAATAGGATTGCCCAGCAGCCACATCTTGCCGCCTGCGCCCGCTACCTCAGCGCGGAACCAGTGGCGGCGGCCATCGCTCACCCAGGCCATGGAAAAACTCTGATCCGCCGATGTAACAGCCGCGCTGGTTTTGAGGGCGACCTCCTGGCCATCCTCCAGCCAGCGGACTGTCCCGCCCGCTGCGGCGGTTACGCGCAAATCAAAATTCACCGTCTGTCCTTCCGGTGCGGCAAGAAGATCTCCCATGTGAACAACCTTGTCACCCGTTCGCGCGGTCACTTCAAGAAAGCGGTCGCGGGTTCCCACAAGATCAATGAACACATGTCCGGCGCGGATGCCCGCAAGAATCGCGGGCGTCGACAGCTCTGGCGCGTAGACCACCGTCGTCGGGCTGCCAATAGAGCCAATTTTATCGAGCGGCTGCATGGGCCGGTGATTATCGCTCCCGCCAATCCCCGTCAGACGGCAGCCATTGTTCAGTTGCTTATTCCAATACGGTATGTTGGGAATTCCATACTGTTCGCTGCCTCCGTTGACGGCTTCGACAGCGGTCAGCAGGTGCATATCCACCTTGGAAGAAGGCGTCCATCCGCAACCTAGGCAAATCTCGCCGCTGGGGTCGCCGGGATGATTGATTGCTGTCAGCCCACCCACGCTCGCGGCGCTACGCAACAGGGTATTCACGTCGGGAACCTCTTTGCTGCCCAGGCGGAAATCGACAAAATCGGTGCTGCCGAGAAAGTTGACGTGCCCCTGGAAGGTGGTGATCTCGCGGCCCGGAATCAGCAGCACTTTGTCGAAGTAAGGTTGCAGCTCGCGCATGGGATTGTACTGCGAGCTCGCGTTGTGGTCGGTAATGGCGATGAAGTCGAGCCCGCGGCGGGCCGCGGCATCCACGCTGAAGTAGACCGGGCAAGGCACCATCTTGCCTGTCTGACTGGGGCATTGGCCATCACTTTGCGCGGTGTGCATATGTAGATCGCCGCGATACCAGGCTGGCCCTGCCTTGAGCGGCGTGTTCAACACCGCGGGCTCGCTAGCTACTGCGCCAGTAGACGAAAAGTACACATGAATGGTGTAGTGCGATTGCACGTGGGGGCGAATATTGGGCACGCCAATTAAAACATTCCACTTGCCAGCGGGAATCAGCCCCGGAAGGCACGATGGAGTCGCATCGGCAATCCCCACGGTGAGCAGGGATTTGTTGCCGCCGCTCCAACAACGAAGCTCCACGGGGTCAAGCAAGCCCAGGTCAAGTGACGTGTGCTGCTCTTTGCCGGTGTAGTCAAAGGTCAGCGTAACCCTCTCGGTTCCGGCAGGCACGACAAACGGCACTTGAATGTAGGTTTCATTTTGCGAACCAGTGACCACGCCTTCAAGAACCAAATCCGGAGCAGAGGCGCTAGCGACGGCGGAAGTCTGTTGTTGGCCCATAGCAACAGCCGGAATCAGCAGCAACATGAGCAAAAGTGGAACGCAGATGATAGTTGTTCCGAACCGATAATGTCGATGATTCATAGAAAATGCCCCACGTTTGTACTGCAATATTCTCACGTCCCCTCTCGCGCAATCCAAGGCGCGGATCATTGAGCCTGAAAAAGGAACGCGGAGGATTCATCCTGAAGAAGAACCCTCCGCGCATGGTTCGCGCAAATTTTACAAAAACCGCAAAATCCGTCTAGAAGACGATTTTCGCAGCTAACTGCAACTCGCGCCCGGGACCTGCAAGTGAGTTGATCAAGCCAAAGGTGCCGCCGAGCAAGGTGTTCGGATCGCCGTAGTTGGTCCGGTTGGTGATGTTGAAGGCCTCGGCGCGGAACTGCACGTGGGCTTTCTGGGTAAACGGAAAGTCCTTGGTCAGGCCCGTGTCGAGCTGCCAGAAGTCGAAGCCGCGGACGGCGTCGCGGGGTGAATTGCCAAAGGGCGCATTGGCCGGCGGTGTGGAGTAGGCGGCAGCAGAGCCGCTTTGGTTGTTGAGGTATTGAATGCCGCCCAATGTGGAGTTGTAGGCCCAGCTCGAGTTCTTGATGGGGTTGCCCGTCAGGTTAGGACGGTAGGCATTGCGGCCGCTGATAGTGATAATCCCCGAAACCTGCGCGTTGGTGCTTGGGTTATAGGCCATAGTGAGTGGGTCGCCGCTGCGCGCCTGCAGGATATTGGTCATCTGCCAGCCGCCCAGCGCCGTGTCCCAGGCGTGGTTCATATTTCCTCCCAGCCGGTGGCCCTTGCCGACGGGCATTGTCCACACCATGGCCGTCGAGTTGACAAACGGATGGTTGTAGGAAGAGATGCCGCGATCCGCCTTCCAGTTGTAGATGTTCTGCACAGATGGAATCCCATTGCCGCAGTTGTCGCAGTTGCCACCGCCGTCCAGGGACTGGGCGGCGATGTCGATGGCCTTCGACCAGGTGAAGGAGTTCAGCAGGTAGAGCCCGGTGGTGAAGCGTTTTTCCACCTTGGCTTGCAGGCCGTTGTAATTGGAGGTGCCCCAAGGCAACGTGCCGATGATCGAGCCGAAGCCGGGATATTGGTAAACGCGTTCCGTGCATGTTGCAATGGGCTGGCACGTAAGCGGGACCGAACCATTGGCCGTAGCTTGCGGCGCAGCCTGGTTGATGTCGTTGAAGAAGACCTCGTGAATGCCGCTGTTGCCCACGTAGGCCAGGTCGATCATAAAACTGCGGCCCATATCGCGCTGCACGCTGAAGAACCAGCTCCGCACCTGGGTATCGGGTGAGTCAGTCGGCATATACTGCAGAGCCGTGATTTGTGGGTTGTAGTTTGTGGTGCTGAGTAAGGAGTTGACAAAACTGGTCGTGAACCCGCTCTGGGTGTTTGAGTATGTTGAGAGGCCGGGGTAGACATACTCCAGCGTGGTGATTCCGTAGGGCGCGTTCATGGTCAGGTAGCTGGAGCCGGTGCGGTTCCAGTGCGAATAGCTGATGCCGAAGCCGCCGCGCAGCACCGTTTTGTTGTCCAGGCTGAAGGCCGCGCCCACACGGGGACCGAAGTCCGCCTTATTCGAATTGATCGTATAGCGGTTGCCGGAGCTGGCCAGCGTCATGGTCTTGGTGGTGATGTTGAAATTGGAAAGCTGATTGTTGGCCTCGTAGATGGGGGTGGCGAACTCGTAGCGCAGGCCCAGGTTCACCGTCAGCCGTCTGTTCACCTTCCAATCGTCCTGCACGTAGCCGTACAAGCCCCAGTCGCGGATGTTGGCGATGGGGGAGTTGGAGAGGCCTGTCGTGGAGCGCATGCCCAGCAGGAAATCGGCATAGTCGAACATCTTGTTCGATGTGGAGGTCGCTACTCCGTCATAGGGGTAGTTAGCCGAAAATACATAGGGGTTCGGCGCATAGCAGTATACATTTACACTGGGAGCAACCGGTACTCCCGTGTAGCAAATGCCGCTCATCTGCGCGCCATAGATATCGCCGCCCATCACCGGATGCAGGTCCTGCTGCGCCACGTGCAGCATGGTGTACTCCAGCCCGGCCTTGAGCGTGTGGCCCGGCAGCAGCCGCGTGTAGTTTACCTTGGGATTCCAGACCGTTGGGTTCTGATACTGCGGGCTGGTCCACAAGCGGCCCAGGTTGGTAAAGCCTCCGTCAAAGAAATACACGTAGGAGATGCCGCCGGTATACTGCGGGTCGCTGGGCAGGCCAGCCCAATTGGCGCCGAACTGCGCTGCCATGCTGGGGCCGCCGGCCAGCGGAGGAGTCTTGCCCGCCTTCATCTGCGAGAAGCCAAAGCGCGCCTCCATCAGCGACTTCGGGCTGATGGTCCACGTCGCGCCGCCCACGATCTGAATCACCGGGGCATAGATATGGCCGTCGCCGCCCATGCCCGCCGTGCCCAGAATCGTTCCGGGATCATAGGCATTGAACCGGGCCTGCGAGTAGCGGGTAAAGAGACGCAGGTTTTTCTTTATGTCATAGTCCACCTTCAAGTCGCCCTTGTCGCGGTCGAAGGTATTGGGGTGAAGGATGATGTAGTTGTTGGTCGAGTTGTCATTGGTGGTATACGGCAGCATCGTCTGTACGACCTGCGCAGAGTAAGGAATGACGGCAGATGCGGGAATATGGCCGTTCAAATATTGTGTGCCGCCGAGAAACGCCTGCGTGGGAGCGCCTGCCAAGCCCAGGCCGCCGCCAAAATAACTGCTGTTGTTGCACGGGTTATGGCCGACGTTGTAGTTGCAGGGATTGTCGACCGGCAACGTGCCGGTCGCATGCGTGTTGGCATCGACGGTATCGTCAATCAGATAGTAGCCGAGGGCAGCGCCATTATTGCAGCTGTTTGCGGAGTTGCCTGAGAAGCCGCGCTCGGCGCACGTAGGCAGGGTGGCCGAATCCGTAAATGAGCTGGTCTGGCGGAAGCCCTCGTAGTCCATGAAGTAAAAGAGCTTGTCCTTCTTCAGCGGGCCGCCCAGCGTAACGCCGAACTGGTTCTGATGCAGCGCCGGCTTGCCGCCGAAATCCGGTTTGAAGTAGCCGGCGGCATCGAAGTCCGTGTTGCGCACGAACTCCCAGGCCCGGCCATGAAGCTCGTTGGTTCCGTAGCGGGTAACGACGTTGATGGTAGCGCCTCCTGAGCGGCCGTACTCTGCGCTCATGTTGTTGGTCACCACCTGAAACTCTGCCACGGCGTCCGGCGACAACTGCACCACCTGGTTCGAGAATCCCTGGTTGGAGGTGCCGTAGAAGTTGTTGTCCAGACCGTCCAGCATGTAGTTATTGAAGACGCTGCGCAGACCGTTGATATTGAACGATCCTTCGCGCTGCCCGTAACTTGCGCCTAGCTCGCTGGGGCTGGGAACGACGCCCGCGGTCAACTCGACCAACTGCGAGTACTGGCGTCCATTCAGCGGCAACTCGGCGATTTCGCGCTCATTGACCACCTGTCCGCGCTCGCTCGATTCGGTCTCCAACTGGGTCACTTCGGCCGTAGTAGTTACCGTGGTGGCCGTTGTCGCTACCTTCAGGGATACATCCACGCGCTGGCGTGCGCCGACCGTCAGGACGAACTTTGCTGCCGCCGGTTGGAAGCCCGTCGCCGTCACCTTCAGCTCATAGGAGCCGATGGAGATATCAACGAAACGGAACTCGCCGCGTTCGTCGGTGGTGGCAGTGGCAAGTGCTCCAGTGGCTGTGTTGTGCAATGCCACTAAACAATGAGGAATAACCGCTCCGGTTGGATCGGTCACTGTACCAAGTACTGTTGCTGTATCGAATTGTGCACGGGCGCAGACCGCAAATACCACAAAAACCACGAAGACTGCTAAACGTCTCATCACTTTCCTCCTGAAATGAGTTCTTCGCTTCTACTAAGGGGTTCCTCATTCTGCCGGCAAGACTTCACAGCCTGGGGGTGTGAGCCGGGAAAGCCTGAAGCCGCCTATTACGTACGCAACGTTCCGCGAAAGAAACACCCATCTTGGGATGAATCTACCCACAGAGGAACATCTGTCAACCATTTTTACGTGCATTTCTGGTCAAAAAAATTTAACTGTGAGATAAATCACCTGAAATGTGCATTTTAGGCTGTTTTTATGCATTAAATACGGGTTCCCCTTGCCTGACTCGTAAAAGGGGGAGGAAAGAGAAACCCGCATGATTTGGTGATGGCCTCCTGAGAAGGTTTTTTCAGCGATTGTGCTGTGAATCGCGATTATTGCGCGTGGCTGGCCTTGCGGGCGGCCTCGAACTCGTCTCCGGGAAGCCATTCAATGCTCTTAGGCTGCTCGCTGGCCAACCAGCCCAGCACAAAGCCGAAGCGCGCCATCTTGGCATTGCCGCGAAAATCCCAGTCTGCGCGGTATTCGTCGGAGGGCTGGTGGTAGTGGTATTTCACGTAATCCTGGGACTGCTGTTTTCCCCAGGCCTCATCGTGCCCTTCGAAGAGATTGCCCTGACCGATGGAGAGGGCGGGAATGCCTGTCCGGGCCAGCGAGAAGTGATCCGAACGGTAGGCGTGGCCGGCGCGAGGGTTGGGATCGGGCAGTAAAGCCAGGTCGAATGCCTTGGCCACCCTCTGGATTGTGGGCCAGAAGTCGATGCGATCGGCGTTGCCCAAGCTCGCCGAGCGTGGAATCCCGATGGGCAGCAGCATATCGTAGTTCAGGTCAAGCACCATCTGCGCGGTCGGAACCGGCGGATGCAGCCCCAGGTATTGCGAGCCCAGCAGGCCCTGCTCCTCGGCAGTGACGGAGGCAAAGTAGACCGCATGGGGCGGCCTCACCGGCGACTGCGCATAGGCGCGGGCAATTTCCAGCAGGATTCCGCAGCCTGTGCCGTTGTCAGCCGCGCCGTTGTAGATGTTGTCGCCCTTGATGTTAGGGTCGATGCCCAGATGATCGTAGTGCGCGGTGTAAAGCACCGCCTGGTTATCCGTGCCCACGCCGGGTACGCGGCCCACCACGTTGTCAGAGACGTAGCGTCGAACGTGGCTCTCAATGCGCGCGCGCAGCCTGACGGGAAGTTCAATCGCGTGGAAAGCCCCCGGCTTGCCGGCCTGATCGATGGCCTGATCGAGATCGCCGAGCCCGCCCATCGTCAGCAGCCGCTGGGCCACATCGTGCTGAATCCAGGCCGCGGCGCGCAACGTGGCGCTGGGATCGTTCTGCAAATAGCTCTTCTCCACGGATTGCGAATTGCGCACCACCTCCCACCCATAGGCGGCCAGATCCGTCCGGTGAATCAGCAGCACGCCCACCGCTCCCCGCCGCGCGGCCTCTTCGTACTTGTAGGTCCAGCGCCCGTAGTAAGTAAGCGCATTGCCCTTGAAAAACTTTACGTCGTTGGAGGGCGGCTGGTTGACGATTATCAACGCAATCTTGCCCTTCAGGTCGATTTCCTTGCCGTTTGGGCCGGCGTAGTCGTTCCAGTTGTATTCCGGCGCATTTATACCGTAGCCCACAAAGACGATAGGCGCATCGAAGTCGGCGGTCTCCTGACCGGTCTGGTCCTTCGACACAATTTCTGTCCCGTAGGCAAGATCAACCGGCTGGCCGTTAGCAGGCGCCAGCGAAAACTTTGTCTTGTCTTCGATGGTATGTACCGCGTAGAGCGGAACGTGCTGGAAGTAGGTGCCGTTGTCGCCTGCCGGCTCCACGCCATCCAGGGCAAACTGCGTGGCAATGTACTCGGCGGCCAGCTCTCCGCCGCGCGTGCCGGGGCCGCGGCCTTCCAGCAGATCGAGCGAGAGAAAACGCACATGAGCGCGAATTTTTTCAGGATCGATGGAAGCTGCGGCAGCGCGCGCGCCCGCAGGCAAGCCGGCAATCTGTGGAACCGGATTTGCTGTGGGTTGCTGGGCATGAACGAAGGGGACGGCCACAATGCCCGCGGCCAGTACTGCAAAAACGAGTTTGCGATGCATGAATTCTCCTTATCGACCCTTCAGAGTACGTCGTCGCCCGCCTGTGGGGCAATGGCAGTCAGCAGATGCAAGCGGGTGAGCACCTTGCGGGTAAGCCCCGTCAGCGCCATACTGCCCACTTCTTTCAGCGGAACCCAGCGCCGCACGCCGCCTCTCATTGTCAGCGCGTCAATATCGTCTTCAGAAACCGTGCGGATGCGCACGGAATAGTTCACTTGCATGATGGCGTGGCGCACTGTCAGGCAGAGATCTTTCTTAGAAACTGAATTTTTCTTGAGCGCGGGCAGCTCCCACAGCCCCGGCATCACCGTCAGCGACGCCGGCCTCTGCTCCAATAGAACCTCTCGAAGCGCCTGCCCGGCTTTCTGCCCGCTGCGCATCGAGAGCGCGTGAGCCACATCGCGGCCAATCATCCGAGGCCGCGGAGCAGTCTTGTGCTCGCCCTGGGTCTTGCAGTCGTCGGCCACCGGGCACACCAGACACTGCGGATTGCGCGGCGAGCAGAGGGTTGCGCCCAGCTCCATCAGCGCCTGGTTCGAGTCTCCCGACCGCTCAAGGCAAACCAGCTCGACAGCCAGCGTCTCGATCTTTCGCCGGAATTGGGCGCTGCCTCCCGCGCTGCTGCCGGCCTTCCAGCCCTCCAACCGGCAGAGCACCCGCTCCACATTGCCATCCACCACGGCCACCCGCTCTCCGTAGGCGATGCTGGCCACAGCCGCCGCCGTATAAGCCCCGATGCCCGGCAGCAGGCGCAGTTCCGCCGCCGTCCGCGGCATGTTGCCCTGGTAGTGGTCAGCGACATACTGCGCCGCCTTGTGCAGCATCCGCGCCCGCCGGTAGTAGCCCAGCCCGCTCCACGCCGCCAGCACCTCCTGCTCCGGCGCATGCGCCAGCGAAGTCAACGTGGGAAACCGCGCCATAAAGGCCTGGTAGCGCTCCACCACCACCGCCACGCGGGTCTGTTGCAGCATGATCTCCGAGACCCAGATGGCATAGGGATCCCGGTTGCGCCGCCAGGGAAGATCGCGCCGATTTCGCTCGTACCACTTCAGCAGCCGTCGACGCACCCGGACAATCTTCTCCGCATCCTGATTCACGTTCTGGTTCTGCTTGCCCATGCGTCCAGCTTAACATCCGCTGTAATTGACCGGGCCGGAGCAGCCTCCCTACAATCAAGTTGCATTCTTCTTTCGACCCGCATGACCCTCACCGCGCTCATCATCGACGACGAACAACTGGCTCGCGAGGAGCTTTCATACCTGCTCGACCAGGTTGGAGGCGTGGACGTGGTGGCACAGGGAGCTAACGGCATCGAGGCCGTGGAGCTGATTGAGGAGTACCATCCCGACATGGTTTTCCTCGATGTGCAGATGCCTGGGTTGGATGGCTTTGCGGTAATACAGAAGCTGCTGGATCGCCGAGCAAAGGCAAGCGGGGATGTCGCGCCGAAGGCGCAGTTGGCCCCACCGCAGGTGGCGCTGCCGCAGATCGTCTTTGCCACTGCCTATGACCAGTATGCGGTGCGCGCCTTCGACGTGAATGCGGTGGATTACCTGCTGAAGCCCTTTGACCGCAAGCGAGTCGAGCAGGCCGTGGAGCGGGTGAGGGGGCGGCTGGCCGGAAGCACTCCCAGCTCACTGCCCGAGTCGCAAATCGAATCTCTGCTCCGTCTGCTCAATCGTCCGCAGGGCGCCTCGCGCGCGCCACAGCCCGCCAAACTCATCGTCCAGGTGCAGAGCCGGCTGCTCTTGATCGACCAGGCGGAGATATGTTTCGCGGTCATCGACGACGGCGTGATTCGCGTGGTGACGCAGAGCTTCGAGGGCAGCTCCAAGTGCCGCACGCTCGAAGAATTGCTCGATCAGCTCGACCCGGCCCTCTTCTGGCGCGCCCATCGCGGCTTTGTGGTCAACATCAACCACATCCGCGAAGTTGTCCCGTGGTTCAAGTCCAGCTACCAGTTGCGCATGAACGATAAACAGAAGACCGAAATCCCCGTCAGCCGCGCGCAGACTAAGCGGCTCAGGGAGCTGTTCAATCTGTAAAAATACAGCAGTTTTCCCCGCTCATTGTTGTGAACTTCAGCGCGACCGCCACAGCCGATGGGGCAGTAAGTATGTGACCCCCGCGAATCCCTCCCACTGCGTGGACGTGCTGGTGAGGCCGCGATTGAACCCTGCATCGGCAATGAGATTCTTCCTGAGCGCGTAGGAGACGCACCATAGATTTCCGATGGCGTTGCCGCGAATCAGGGGCTGTGAGAAGTGCCACAATTCCGCCCCGATCGTCATCTTACCAACGGGATGAGAAACGGAAATCGTCTGTCCGAATTGGGCGCGGCGAATGGCTGCCTCGGTCTGCTCAAAAACGAAGCCATTGATGTCGAAGTGGAAGCCGGCCAGATCGGTGCTGAACAGCAGAATGGCGCTGTTTTTAGCGGTGCCGATGTCAATATCCGGCGCGGTGCCGCCGTAGAGCAGGTGAATATAGCTAGCGGAGACGGTGGGACGCTTGCCCTTGCCAGGCAGGAGAACGCCCTGAATGCCCGCGGAAATTCCACCCGCATCGGAACTTTTGAGTCCAACGGCGTCCTTGCTGTACGCGAACGGCCCGGAGAGAAGAAGAAACTGCAATCGCGAGTTCACTGCGAGCTTTGTGACCTGGTTGATGCTTGACTGGGTGGCGAACTCTCCTGAATCAGAGGCATAGAGGCCACCGTTTTCAAATTGAAGGTAGCCAACCGGTGTGAGCGTCGCCGGGGTGGCCACGGTAGGTCTTGCGGGATTGGCCGCGGGTGTGTCGTCTGTATTCTGCTGTGCAAATAAGAAAGAAGCAGAGAAAGGTATGCACACTGCAAAAAGCACAGACAGAGCGCTCTTCAGTGGAGTCATCCGAAGAGGGCGTAATCTACAATGTGGCCCAATATCAGAACCCATTCTTCCTGCAATTCTCCGGGAACTAATTTCAGGTTAGCACCTAGTCGTACCTCTCAAACACAATCTGTTTTTTGTGCCAACCGAATCCGCTCAGCCGCTCGCGCACGCCGGAGACCATCTCATTGAGTCCACAGATATAGGCATAGATGTCGAAGTTCAATTCCGACGTCAGCAAAGCCGGATCAACCGGAGGCGCGGGCAGCGTCTGGCCCAGCCGTGCGGCGCGCTCTTCAACGATGCGGGCCACATGCTCCTGAACGTAACCGCGCAACCCGGTCCAACTCTTCTCGGCGCGGCTTAGCGTGGGCAGGTAAAGGAAGTTCGGCACGCGGCGTGCCAACGCCTCGAATTCGGCCTGATAATAGATATCGCTCTCGTAGCGCGTGCCGTAGACCAGCCAGATCTGCTTGCCGTTACTGCGATCCGGCCCTCCTTCCGGAAACAGCCACTGCAAATAACCGCGCATAGGCGCGATGCCTGTGCCGGTGGCCACAAGAATCGAATCGGTGATGGGCTCATGGAGGATGAAGTGCCCGTGCGGCCCGTGAATCTGGATGGTCGCGCCAATCGGCAGGTCGGGCAGGTCGGCCAAGTGGTTGGAAAAGAATCCCTCCTCTACGCGATTGACGCACAACTCAAATTTGTTGCCGCTGGGCGCCGAGCAGATCGAGTAGGCGCGGGTCTGCAGTTTGCCTTTGGAGTCCAGCGCCACGGCGCTGACAAACTGGCCCGCGGCATAGGGAAAGCTCTTCAGCTCGTCTATGACAAAATCGAAGTGGTAGCACTGGGCAACTTCAGAGATGCACTCTTTGCGTTCAAGACGTGCGGTGAGCAGTTCGCGTGCCATGGAAGTTCTTTCTGGGGAAGAGATGCCCGCTCTTGCGGACTCATTACTTGGATGCGGCTAGCGGGAAAAGGGAGCAGGCCCGGCGAAGTGGCATCACCCTATAATGGTTAGGGAACAACGCAAGAGCCCGGAGGGCTTTTGGCTGCGAACGCCTGGTTTTTTCGAGGATTGTATGGCCGCACTGATGGAAGCGATTACCGTAAAGCGCAAGATGTACTTCGAGTTTGAGAACACCCCGTACTACTGCATGGAGGCCGAGGTCTCCACGCCCACGGCGCGCGGCGGCCAGACGCTTGTCCGCCTCAAGATGCGCAACCTGCTCACCCAGGCCGTCTTCGACAAAACCTTCAAGGCCGGCGACAAGTTCAAGGAACCGGACCTGGAGCAGGTCGAGGCCTCGTATCTCTACTCAGACGCTGAGGGTTCGCACTTTCTCGATCAGGAAACCTTTGAGACGCTGACGCTCTCCGCCGGGATGATTGGCAACGCGCTCGACTTTCTGGTCGAGGGCGCCATTATCCAACTGCACAAGTTCAACGGCAATCCCATCGGCTTGCAGTTGCCGGAAAAGGTCGAGCTGGAGGTGGAGTACACCGAACCCGGCGCGCGCGGCGACACCAGCGGCAACGTCACCAAGCTCGCCCGCCTGCAGACCGGCCTGGAGATCAAAGCTCCGCTCTACATTCAGGTTGGCGAAAAGGTAAAGGTCTACACCGAGACGCGGGAGTTCGCGGGAAGAGCGTGAAGGCAGGGATCAGTGAACAGTGGTCAGTTCCATGTACTGCAATTAAGAAAGTGCTGACCATTGCCATGCAGCATAGTCAACATCAATCTCCGAAGGAAGTGCGATGAACACTGCAATTTCTGCTTTACACATCGACATACCGCTTTTATGGAAAGCCGTGTTGGTCAAGCAGCAGCATTTTGCTTGGCACCGGAAGCCTCGTCTGAACGTCCGAGAAAGAGATGCCATCGCCGGACCACAAGTGTACAAGTGGGTGCTCAGAGATAAGACTCATAGGATTGAAGCAGTCTACATAGGAGAAACTGAGAAATTCGAGACTCGCCTTGGGTCATATCGCATCGCGAATGCGAAGGCACCGGCCAAGACAAAACGCATCCGGCAAGAACTGAAGCGTTGTGAAGATGAGGGTGGTTCGGTTGAGCTTCAGTTTCTCGACTTTGAGTCGGGTCAATTCATGCTGAATGGCACTCTTGTCAACCGCTTCTCAAGGGCAGAGCACACCGCAAGGCGACTTATGGAGAGTATCGCTGTTTTTGTTGCAGAAGCAGAAGGGTATCAAGTTCTGAACCATTCCCGAAAGAACGTCGCAAAGAAGAATATCCTCAAGATCTTGAATCAACACAACGTCAAGGGCAAGCTTTTGGATTCGGTGTTGCAGACATTGAATATAAGTGTCCAAAGCAGCTAAAAATGAAGCGAGAATAGCGGCTCAGAGAGGATTGAGACAAAGATAGATTGGGATGATGAACTGACAATCGAGGACGAAATTAAATGGAACGATGAACTAAGCCCGACTCACAAGAAGTTATTGCTAAAACAAGTGAAACTCAATTCTTTTCGCTTGGTCTTCGGCGGGGTGCTATATCTATTTTTTGTAGGTGTCGTGGGGATGCTGTTCAAAGGATGGCTTCGTCCAATGGTAATGATTGCACTAATATGGGCAGGCGTTATCGGGTATACGTTGCTGAAGGACGAGGAGCAACGCATAAAAGCAGCATTGGAAGAAGAACATATAAAGCGGCAGGAAATGAAAAAGGTTAGCAGTAGAAACAAAACACGTCGTATACCGGACTAACGCCGTGTGCCCCATCCTTTTCACGTTCTTTGTGAAAGGGGGAGACCGTCACGCCAATTAAAATCGCTGTGAAAAACCTTCACAGCTTCTGGCCCGCCTTACCCGATCGCTTCAGCTCCTTCCAATCCTTTTCCGTCTGATCGGCGTAGGCCTCACCAAACTTTGCCAGCGCTTCGGCGAAGCCGCCGCCGGAGCCGATGTAGCCAGCCAGAATCAGCGGGTCGCCGGAGCGGGCGTGGCCGCGGGCCAGCAGCTCGCCGCAGACCTCGCCATAAGCCTCAAGGCCGCCGCCCTCCAGGTCCTCTAATTCGATGGACCCCTTGTGGTCGTTCAGTTGCCGCATCAGATAATCGCGCCCGGCGATGTGCGTCCATCCGAGGAATGGATCAGACTGCACCTGCATCGCCTTCTGCCCTTCAGCCACGCGCTGGCCGTTGTGGTGATGATGCTTTGCGTCGGGCAGATAAGGCGCGTAAGCAGAGGCCGACTCCTCCTTGATCTGCAAAAACAGCGGGTCCTTCGCCCCGTTTCCCTCGAAGTATATGCAGTAGTCGCGCAGCCCCACCGAGCCGGTACCCACCACCTTGAAGGCCACGTCTACCGGGCGATAGAGCGACAGCAGATGTTGCCGCTGCGGCTCCAACATTTCGCGATAAGGGCCGAGCGCCGCCAGCACCGCCACAGCCTGCCGCCCGGTGATGCGCGTCAGCGTGGGCGGCGACTCAATAAAGTGCCGGGTCGCGCCGGGTTTTACGGATGCAGGCACCGTCAACTTCTCCAGCGTATGCAGCGGCGTGGACCGCTCTGCTTTCATCAGCGCATCGTGTACCGGCGCAACCTCGCCTAGGCGGTGAACCTGAAAATGCGCCACTTCGAGCAAGGGCATCCGCGTAAAGGCGCGCATCTGGGCAGCGTAGCGGGCAACGAATTTTTCCACTGCCTGGCGCGACGATGCATCTTTGTGTCCGGATTCGCGACCGGCCAGCACCAGCGATGTGGCCATGCGCTTCAGGTCCCATTCGAAGGGGCCGCGTATGGTCTCGTCGAAGTCGTTGATGTCGAAGGTGAGCCGCCCGTCGGGAGCGGCAAAGGCGCCCAGGTTGCGCACGTGCGCGTCGCCGCAGAGCTGGGCTGCAATGCCGGTGGAAGGCAACACGGACAGGTCGGCGGCCATCACCGGGACCGCGCCGCGGAAGTAGCCGAAGGGCGACGCGGCCATCAGCTTGTACTTAAGCTGGATCAGCGCGGGGACGCGGCCGTGCATCGAGCGGGTGACAAGCTCAAGAGCGGAGGCCTTCCGCGCCTTGGGTTTCAGTTCGCTGTTTTGCTGGCGGCCAACCTGCTTGCGCCGCGCCTGACCAAGTAAGCGCCGTTCCTGTGGAGTTGTCCAGTGCATGTCACGCAAGATACACCGTTGGGCCGTGATGTGCAACCTTCTATCCCTGTTGATTTACACTGCCCTTTGGAAGCCCCGCATCCCTGAGCGCGCAACCTGCTGGACGATGCCGGCTTCATTTCCGGAGGAAAACCCTTGACGCGTACAGCCGCCGTTCTGATTGCAACCGCAACCTCTCTATCACTTTCAACCTTTCCGTTGGCCGCTCAAACGCAGTCGAAGCCTCTGACCGTGGAAGCGATATACGGGCATGGGCCGCTGATTGGGATTCAGCCGGAGGGGCTGGCCTGGTCGCCGGATGGCAAGCACCTCACCTTCATGGTGGCCGGCGAGCTGTCGGAGATAGAGCCCGGCTCGGGTGATGCGCATGTGATTGTGAGTCGAGCCACGCTGGCTTCGTTCAGCGGGGTCAAGGAGTCGGAAACGGATCGCGACCATCGCGAGCGCTACAAGATGGCCAGCTACGTTTGGGCGCCGGACTCTGCTCATCTGCTCTTCGACATGGATGGGCGTCTTTGGCTCTATGACCTGCACAGCGGCGCGAGCGTGGAAGTGGGTTCATCAGGCGCCGCCTCGGGTGACGATCCCAGGTTTTCGCCGGATGGCGAATCGATCTCGTTCATCCGCGAGCATGGGTTGGCGGTGGTGCGGCTGAAGCAGCCCGGCACGCCGATGACTGTAGTGGCTCCCGCGCCCAATAAGACAACACTCAACGGCGAGGTGGATTGGGTCTACGAAGAAGAGCTGGACGTGCGCAGCAACTATTTCTGGTCGCCGGACTCAAAGCGGCTTTCCTATCTGGAGATGAACGAGGCCGCTGTGCCGGAGTATCCGATTACCGACTGGATTCCAACGCACGCAACGGTGGACGTGCAGCGCTATCCGCAGCCGGGCGACCCCAACCCGGCAGTGCGCGTTGGCGTAGTCAGCGCGCAAGGCGGCAAAACGGTGTGGGTCAGCCTGCCGATTCGCGCCGGGCAGGATTACATTCCGCGCTTTGGCTGGGTGGACGCGAAGACAGTTTGGATCGAAACGCTCACGCGCGACCAGCGGCATCAGGATCTCTATTTTGCCGATGATGAGACGGGGCAGGCGCACGCCGTGCTGCAACTGACAGATGACAAGTTTGTCAACGACAGGTATGACGTTTGGGTGGGCAGCGGAAGCATTGTGCTGTCGAACTGGGCCGACGGGCACAACCATCTGTATCTATATAGCTATGACCAAAATGATCCGGCTCATGCCACGGCCAAACTGGAGCGGCAACTGACGCAGGGCGACTTCGAGGTCGGCGAGGTCTATCGTGTAGACCTGGCAGGTAAGCTGATTGACTACGCCTCGAATGAAGGAAACGTGCTCGAGCAGCAGTTGTGGCAGGTCAACTTCGCGGGCGAGCGGAAGCAATTGAGCGCGGGCGCTGGCACGCATATTGGCATTTTTGCGCCGGTGGGCAGCGCGTTCGTCGAACGTCAATCGTCACGCATGGAACCGCCAGCGCTGCGAATCTGCGCGGAAGCCAGCAAGTGCAAACCTCTCTGGGCAACGCATGCGCTGGAGCTTTATCATCTGCGCGCACCGGAGCCGCTGGAGGTAAAGGCCCACGACGGAACAACGCTCTACGCCACGCTGCTGCTGCCTGAGGGAGAGAAGAAAATCATGCGTAGACAGAAGCGACATTCTGTCCCGCTGATTGTGAATCCCTACGGAGGATCCGGCGCGCCCACGGTGGTTAATCGCTGGGGCGACAGCCTGCTCTTCGACGAGCTGTTGGCGCAGCACGGCTTTGCGGTGTTGCACGCCGATAATCGCGGCATGGGCGGACGTGGACGCACCTTTGCCCAGGCCGCCTGGCACAACTCCGGTGCGGTGCAGTTAGAGGATCAACTGACCGTGGTAGACGAGGCGCTGGCCCGTTATCCGCAACTGGACCCCAAACGGCTGGGCTGGTGGGGATGGAGCTGGGGCGGAACGTTCACGCTCTACGCCATGACGCACTCCGATCGTTTCCGCGCTGGGGTTGCGGTGGCGCCGGTGACCGACTGGCGCAACTACGACTCGATTTATACCGAGCGCACCATGGGTCAGCCGTCGGAGTTTGCCGACGCCTACAGGCAATTTTCCGTGCTCAACTCGGCGGCCAATCTGAAGGGACATTTGCTTCTGGCGCATGGAACCGGCGACGACAACGTGCACATGGAGAACTCGGTGCAGTTTGTGCAGAAGCTGATTGAGGCGGGGATTCCCTACGATTTGCAGATCTATCCGCGCAAGACACACTCCATCGCCGGGCCGGACGTGCGGCAGCATTTGTTCAACCGCATCCTGGCGCACTTTGAGGAGTATCTGAAGGCGGGAGTTCAATGAACGCGCTGCAATTTCTTTCGAAAGCCAATGCTATTGCGCCAGCCATCGAGGAAGTTACTTCAAGAGCGTCACTCCGAAAGCTTCCTTACCACAGTCCAAATTGCAAAGCAAAAAATTGAGTTGTCCAAGATAGGCAACAGGCTTGCCGTCCAACATTTCCGGCTTGAATTTCCATTCTTGCAATGCCGCTTCGACTGGCTTCCGAGCGAACGGAATTCCACTGATGGTTTTCATACAAACAACTTCGCCGGAAGTGCCGACAAGCACTTCAACGACCATCGTACTGCTGAAGTCCAACTGTTTAAGCAGAGGTGAATCCAGGTCAACTTTGTGAGTTGCCCGTTCCTCCATTTCATCCGAGTTGAAGCGAACAATGTTGCCTTCTCGCGTTGTCAGCAATTTTCCAGAGAAGTCGCAGGGGAGTTTGGGTGATGTCTGACCATGAACAACCGAAGCGAATAACAATGCACACAATAAGAAAATAAATCTCATATCTAAGTTAGACACCGAAACGCGCAAAAGTAGACATCGCGTTCTTCGCAACGCCCTTACACCGTGTGGCGGTTGAAGATGTCGTCTTTGTCCCGAGGGGGAGCAGTCATGCACTCCAGGCAGCAGACGACGAACAGGGCCACGCCCACCGTGACCAAGAAGGCAACGGCATTTTCATAGGCTGTAAACCAGTGAATCAGGCCATCCATCGTCTTTCACCAACTACAACATACTTCAGGAGCTATGCCGCTGTATGGACCCAACTGCTCACCTGTTTTTGACGCATTTTTGGAATTGGAGTTCACGTGCGCCAAGGACTTTTTCAACATTTTTTTCGATTTCCACTTGCTTTCAGGGGAAGAAAAGGCGAAAATTAAGACTCCATGGAACTGCCTCCCAATTCTGCACCGGACCCCGATCCCTCTAATCCAGAGGTCTGGCCTGAGGAGCTTCAGCACCTGAAGCCGGAGACAGCGCGCGCTCCTGAGGAACCCGAAGACCGCCCCGCGAACAGCCAGTTGCTCAATTGGTTGTTCGTCGATATGAACTCCTATTTTGCCTCGGTGGAGCAGGAAACCAGACCCGAACTGCGCGGCAAGCCGGTGGCGATTGTGCCCATGATGGCCGACACAACCTGTTGTCTTGCAGCCAGTTATGAGGCAAAAGCCTTTGGCGTCAAAACCGGCACCATCGTCGCCGACGCCAAGCGGATGTGCCCGGAACTGGTGTTGGTGGAGGCGCGGCACCAGATTTATGTCGAATACCATCACCGCATTATTGAGGCCGTGGAGAGCTGCCTGCCGGTGACGGCGGTGCTTTCGGTGGACGAGATGGCCTGCCGTCTGATGGGCCGGGAGCGGCCGCTGCTGGCGGCCATGGAGCTGGGCCGGAAGGTGAAGCGGTGCATTCTGGAGCGGGTCGGCTCCATGATGCGCTGTTCGGTGGGGCTGGCCACCAACCGCTACCTGGCCAAGGTAGCCAGCGACATGGAAAAACCCAACGGCCTGGTGGCCCTCCCGCTCGACATTCTGCCTGAAGCTTTGCGCCAGCTCAAGCTGCGCGACCTGCCGGGGATCGGCTCGCGCATGGAGAAGCGGCTCAACCAGCAGGGCATCCGCACCATGGATCAACTGCTGGCGCTCGACTGCGACCAGGCTGGCAATGTTTGGGGATCGGTGCTGGGCGAGCGGCTGGGCCACTGGCTCCGGGGTGAAGACTTCGACATGGACGAAGCCGAACATCTTAAGTCGATGAGCCATCAGCACGTGCTCGCCCCCGATATGCGCACGCCGGAGAAGGCCTGGGCGGTGGCGCACAAGCTGCTGCACAAGGTTGCCATGCGCCTGCGCGCCAACGGCCTGTGGACCAGCAGCATCGGGCTGGTCATCGGCTTTGCCGTGCCGCGCAGTGAAAACCAGCCGGTGAGCCGCTTCGGCATGCCCACGCGAGGATGGAAGGGCGAGATCCGCCTGACCGAATGCCAGGACAACCTGACGCTCATCGCGGCGCTATCTCGTCTATGGGAATCCCGCCCGTCCGGCCAGGACTTTGATCGGCCGTACTTCATCGGCGTGCATCTCAACGGCCTGGTGCCCGACCACCTGCACTCGCTCAACCTCTTCGACAATTCAGAGAAAGAACAGAATCGGACGCGCCTGCTGGCTGTCATGGACGCGCTCAACTCGAAGTACGGCCTGAGCACCCTGGCTCCGGCCACCATGCTCACCGCTTTCCGAGCCGCGCCCACACGCATCGCCTTCCACACTATTCCGGAGATGTTTTAGTCAGTGTGTTCCGGTTCGTGGCACTAACCCCTAACCACGAAGCGATAAAATATGATGAGAGCCATCCCGGGCGAGCTTCTTCACCATTAGCGACGCTGCACTTCCCCCAGTATTGCCTGTAGATGACGGAGTCATTCAAGGCTTAAGACCTGGCAGCGCTCAGAAGGGTTAATTAACATGTCCCGTCGCGGCGCTTTTCTCGCAACAGTACTTTGTTTTGCACTTTTTTCGCCGGCGACCTTATCAGCCAAGGTCGTTTTGCATTGGTATCAGCCGCATTACATGGCCAGCGTTGAGGAAGCCTCCAACCGGCTTCAGTTCCTGTCTCCGCACTTTACCCCGTTGGATATAGGCCCAAAATGGATTCTCCCCACAACCGGATATACGCTGGAACGCGTGAGCGAGAACAAGCTGGGCATTAACTTCTTTTTTTCTAAAAGCGGCGTTGAGCAGAAGACTCAGTATTTCTGGTCCTGGACCGGAGGATACAACGCACCTGTCTCCACACCCTACAAGGACGACATCGTCGTTTCCATCGTCTACGCGGAGATCGAGTACTTCGACATATGGGACTTCTCATTTACCAGAAGCACCCTGCCCACATGGTGTGTCGCGCCCGTCGGCGGCAGTAGTGGGAAAAACAATGTTATTTGCGTTTCTACCGAAGCAGATGCCAAAAGTCTTGCCGATGCACTTGCTACCCTGGCGGTGGCCTGCGGAGAAAATCTCCGCACTTCTTCCGGCATGACAATGTCGCCGATGACAGACAAGGATCTGCGCAAACATCCCGATGAGGCGGACTGCCTGGTACATGAAGTGGATTTAGACGGACCTGGCGCGCAGGCCGGTATCCAGCAAGACGACATTTTGCACACCGTCAACGGAACAATCTGCTCGAAAGAAGTTATCAGCGCTGCCATTGCAGAAGCCACTGCGAAGCCAGAGGGTGGCGTGGTGCGCGCGGAGATTATCCGCAAAGGCAAGGCCATGCCCGTCGATCTGCGATACCCCCACGTAACAGTCAACGCAGATCAGTTGCGGCAGCAGCTCGCCAGCCAAGCACAGCGAAACACGGCGGAGCCGTCTGCTGCCCCTGTTTCTGCCCCTGTCGCGCCTTCATCCGGCGTTTACTTCGGCTTCCAGGTCCGCCCCGTCATCCAGAACGACCTCGCGCCTCTCGCTCTGACTAAAACCCAGGGCCTCGTCGTGGTCAGCGTTGAAAACGGCAGCTTGGCCGACACCATGGGCATTCTCGCCGGCGACGTGATTCTCCAATTGAACGGATCTGATGTCGGCGACATACAGCAATTCGTTCAGACCGTCCGCGGCGGCGCAGCCATAAGCTTCCGCGTCTGGCGCAAGGGACAAACAGTGGAGCTTACCGTACCAGTAAGCATGTAATGTGATTTGCTCCCCTCTTAATCGAGTCTGCTGCATCGGATGTGATTGATTTGAATCACATAGAAAGGGGGACAAAGGATGTTTCGATCCGGTCTTGTATTAAGATTGGCGAACTCGGTTGTTTTGGCGTTGGTGAGCCTTTGTCTCGTTTTCGCACCCCTGCTGCGAGCCCAGGATACAACCGCCATTCACGATCCGGCTGAGTCCAACGCCTACAAATATGCTTCGACATAGAGCGATCCCAAGGCCAAGGCCGCGGCTCTGGAGAGCTTTTTGCTGGCTTATCCGCAGAGCGCCGTTAAGAGCGCCGTTCTCGATTCATTGATCGACATCTACTATGATCTGGAAGAATCCGACAATACGCTTAGCGCGGCCATCCGCCTGCTTGAGGTGAATCCCGATCACATGAAAGCTATTTTTGTTTCGGTATCCATCCTCAAGAATCAATGCGTTAAGACCAGTGATGCACAGAGCTGTGACAAGGCCGCGTCACTCGCCCAAAAGGGTCTTCTTGTTCCCCGGCAGGCGCCTTATACCGACGAAGAATGGAAGAGGATTACCGACGCGGCTTATCCGCTGTTCCATTCGGCCATCGATTTGAAGGCTGATCATTCCGAATCTCGCACCGGATTGATGCGTTCTCCATTCGATCATTCCGATAACACCTTGTCTTCCGGCGCTCACTTCGGCTTTCAGGTTCGGCCTGTCATTCAGAGCGACATGGCGCGCCTCGCGCTCACCAGAGAGAAAGGCATCTTCGTGGTGAGCGTTGAAATAGGCAGCATGGCCGACATCACGGGCATTCTGGCTGGTGACGTGATTCTCCAGGTGAACGGCGCGGATGTGGGCGATATGCAGCACCTTTCGCAACTAATTCACAGCGGCGCGGTCACGACTTTTCTTGTGCAGCGCAAAGGCAAGAAGCTGTTGCTGACCGTGCCGCAAAGCATGTAGGCCATCCTGCAACTCAAACTCACCACCAAGGCCGGAGCCCACGCGCTCCGGCCTTTTTTTATGCACACTGCAACTTTTTTCCCTTGATAACGTACTCTCTGCATCCCCCTCTCCGCATGAATGCGGATAAGAGAGTAGAAGCGAAACCTATGGCCCACGACTGGCAACCGGACTTTGAACAACTCGTGGACGAGCACCAGTCGATGGTCTTTTCGCTCGCCCTGCGCATGACCGGCGACCGCGGTCTGGCCGAGGAGATTGCTCAGGATGTTTTTCTGGAGCTCGATAGGCATCTGGGCAAGATTGAATCCGCCGCACACGCCTGCTTCTGGCTACGCCGCGTGGCCATGAGCCGCTCGGCGGATGCGCTGCGGCGGCGCAAGGTGCGGCAGATGGACCAGTGGGTCGAGATAAAAGAGCATCACGGCCTTCAGCCCGAGCCCAGAACATCTCCGTTGGGTGGGCGCCTGGAAGGCCTGCTGGCGACGCTTCCCGATCCGCAGCGTGCGGCGCTGGTTCTCCGCTACCAGGAGGACATGACGCCGGAGGAGATTGCGGCCTCTCTGGACGCGCCCGTGGCCACGGTCAAGAGCCACCTGCAGCGCGGTTTAAAGCTGCTCCGGGCCAAAGCCGTAATCCACTTGAAAGAGTACGTTCGCGAAAAGGAGTACGCGCGTGGAGTTTGAGCCCATGGACGATTTTGAAGAGCAGTTGAAGCGGTCGTTCCAGCGGTGGCCGGCGCCGCCCAGCCTGAAACACCGGCTAATGGAGAATCGGCGCCGACGCAAAGAGCGCCCGCGGTGGTTCGCGCTCCCGCGCGAGGTACTTGTGGCCGTGTCGCTGTGCGTCTTTGCCGGTGTCTTTGCCGCGCTGTACGGTGGAATTGCTTCGTACCATGCTGAGCAGCAACGCAAGGGCGAAGCCGCCTGCCGGCAGGTGATGACTGCTCTGCGCATCACCAATCACGCGCTCAACCACATGAACAAGCAACTTGCGGCTCATGGCCGCGGAAGCCAGGAATAAGGAGACTCTTCATGAATAACCGCATCATTGCTTTCATCTTTGCCGCAACCGCGCTTATCGCGCCCGCGCTAGCGCAAACCGCGCAGTTGCCCGCGCCCTCGCCTATCGAGAAGGAGCTGGCTGCGCGCGCCTCCAGCGTCGATGAGATCACGCTGGACAAAACAATGTTGGCCTTCGCCGCCAATTTCATCAATCACGATAAATCGAGCAATCCGCAAGCAAACCAGGACGACGAAGCCACGCAGAAATTAGTCGAGAGCCTCGACGGAATCTATGTACGCGATTATGAGTTCGACAAGGAAGGCCTGTTCACTGCCGAGCAGGCCGATCAACTGCGCGCCTACTACGAGACCAACGAATGGTCGCCGATAGTGCGGGACCGCGATCGCAAGACCGGCGAGTCCAGCGACATCATGGTCAAGCTGGTGAATGGCGAGTCACATGGTCTGTTGATCCTCGACATCGAGCCAAAGGAGATCAGCATCGTGCTGATCCTAGGTCCCGTGCATATGCAGGATCTGCACAAGGTAATGGGCATTGCCGTTCGTGGTTCGCTGAAGGAAGACGGCACGAAGAAGGGCATAAAGGCCAAGGAGAATAAGAAGGGTGGCAACCAATGAGACGGCTGTTGATTTTTCCCGTCGTATTTGCGGTCCTGCTGGTTCCGGTGGCCGTGCTGGCCACCGGGGACGGCAGCTTTGACGGCGTAGTGCGTTCCATCGAGAGCCGCTACCATGTGCACGCCACGCGCATTCCCTTCATGGGCCTCATCAGCCTGGTTGCTGGCAAATCCATGCAAGCGGGCGTGAGCAACATGCACGTGGCGGAGTTTGAGAACTTTGCCGGGCCTGTGGATGGCGACGAACTGAACCGCATGGTCGAGGAGAAACTGGGCGCGGATTGGAAGCGGATGATTCGCGAGACCGGTCATGGCGGCAACGAGCAGACACTGATCTTCGTGCATCCCGAGGGTGAGCGGATGGGCATGTTCGTGGTCGATCTCGACGGCCATGAGCTGGATGTGGTGCAAGTCTCGGTCAATGCCGATCAGTTGAACAAGCAACTCGGGCAATATGAACATCATCAAAATGCTCATCGCCTTCAGAGCCGCAACTAGCGCATCTCATTCCACGTCATATGGGAATTGCACTGAGCGGACCCTTCGTAGGGTCTGCCTTTGAACAATCTGCCGGGCTTTTTCCATTCCAGACGGCGTTTCCCGCGTTTCTGCGCACAGACGGCTGCCTATTTCAGGTGGAAGCGATATTATTGTTTCAACCGGAAGTTCATCCTGATTTAGAGCGCCTGCGAAGGGGTTGCCCTGAGGATCAGACTGGGCATCGACTGGATTTAAAGAAATAGGTAGCATCGCTATGAGGATTTTGAGGCAGGGCACGGCACTTTGCATCGCAATCGGATTGAGCCTGTTGATGACGGCTTGCGGAGGCGTCTCTACTCCACCACCACCAACAAATTACACGCTGACTGTGAACTCGACGAATCCCGCCAGCGGCGTGACCATCGACTACAACAATCCGCTGAATAATGTGATCATCCTGGGCACTACGAGTTTTACGGTAACTGAACCAGCCGGCACGACGCTAAAACTGACAGCGCCGGCAACCGTGGGCAGCAATACCTTCTCCTCGTGGTCCGGATGCACCTCGACCAGCACCGTTACTTGTTCGGTGACGCTGAACGCCAGCATGACGGTCACGGCCAACTATGCCATTCCGGCAACCACATATAAGCTCACCGTGAACTCCACAGATCCCGCCAGCGGCATAGCCATTGGCGTCTCTCCTGCGGACATCAACAACGCAACCAACGGAGATACCAGCTTTACAAGAACCTATAACACCGGAACATCCGTCACGTTGACTGCCCCCACAACATCGGGCGTCAATACCTTCTCTTCGTGGACCGGATGCACCACGGCCTCCACCATCACCTGCAATGTAACAATGAGCGCCGCAACCACGGTTACGGCCAACTACTATGCCACGGCTACGGTATCGAGTTCGGTATCGGTGAACCAGTCGAGCCTCGGCCCCGCCGTGACCGACAAGATTCTCGGCATGAATCTTGCCGCGTGGTACGACGAGGTAGGCAATGCGACGGCTGTCAATGCCGCGTTCGCGCAGGCGGGCATCCAGGCCATTCGCTGGCCGGGTGGCTCATGGTCTGACGAATATCACTGGCAGACTCCCAACAACTCGTCCAATCCCAATCTGCCTTTCATGTGCGAGAACAACTCAAGCGGGGTTCCAAACGGAAGCACCGGTTGGGGCGGTTACAGCACCTTCGGGGAGTTCGTCACCAGCATCGTGCAGGGCGGAAACTACGACCTTGCCCTCACCGCCGACTACGGCACCAACGTGGCCTGTACCGGACCCGGCGACCCCGCCGAAGCGGCCGCATGGGTGGCCGAGGCCAAAACCCTCGGCGTCACGGTGAGCCATATGACGGTGGGCAACGAGGAATACGGAAGCTGGGAGACCGACCTGCACTCCACTCCGCACGACCCCACGACCTACGCTGCCGCGGTGGCGGGAACCAACGGTTACTATGCGCTTATCAAGAAGGCCAATTCCAACACGCTGGTCGGCGTGGTTGTAGAGCCCGATTATGCTCCCTGGGATCAGGATGTAATGTCCAGTGCGCCCTACGATTTCGTGGAATATCACTACTATCCGGAGACGCCGGGCTCTGAAAGCGATTCCTTCCTGGTGAATTCCGCAGCACAGAATTTGACCACCAACATCAACACCATCAGAGCGGAATTGGTGAAGTGGGGAACTCCAAACACTCCCATCTACGTTGGCGAAATCGGCGGGCCTTATAGCAATCCGGGCAAGCAGAGCTGGTCGATTTCCCAGGGCTTGTATGCCGGCCAGGTCTTGGGCGAAATGATGAACGATGGGGTTTCGCGCCTGACCTGGTGGATCGGCTTCGGCAATTGCAACGGCGATAGCGGCAACGACAGCTCTTCGCTCTATGGCTGGCAGAACTTTGGCGCATACAACGTCTTTGCCGATGGAGCAGGCGATACGGGCGGAACCGACAATTCGCCTTGTAACTACGGCGGTCCCATCGGCACCATGTCTCCCACCGCGCGCGCCTTTCAGCTCTTCAGCAACGTGGCCGTCACCGGCGAACATGTCCTGACCACGAACGTAACCGGCGATCCGTCGGATGTGGTTGCCTATGCGGCATCCCATAGCGGTGGCACGGCGCTGGTGTTGTTCAACCGCAACGAAACCACCGCTGAACCTGTTGTGGTTACGCTTTCGGGGCAAAGCAGCTCTACAGGCGTCACTGTCATTACCTACGACAAGGCCCTCTACGACCAGTCGAGTTCGACAACCCCCGTCTGGGCCGCGCCCACGACCACCAATCTCGGCGCGCAGAGCCTGCCCCTTTCTCTGACTCTCACCCCATGGAGCATGAACGTCGTCCTCATCAAGTAAGAGATGCAAAAGCTTCACATCTCGTCTTCCATCACCGGCAGGCCGCCCAGTTCGCACAAGAGCTGGAATGGCCTGTTTTCATTAAAAATGTCAGGCCGTAATCGAATACGCCGGCTTCGATGATGCTGCGGTTTCCGGTAGCGCATTGATGGCCGTACAGATCTTCGCCGCGACAATGCAATAAATCGGCATCAATGCCAGGGTAAAGATCAATCCAACATATGGAATGATACTGAGCACCTGAAGAATTGCCTGGGCCTGCAGGAGCCCTCTGCCCAGTGGCGGAGCGGAGATCTTCGCGCGGTCCAGGTAAGCATTGTAGTCGTCCGCGAAGCCTGGTATCGCCTGAAATACCCAATAGAGGTTGTAAAACGGAATAAACAAGAACCCCACCGCCTGCCCCGGAGTAGTTCGTGCATATCCGTCTTGAATGCAGCTCCAGGCCTTGTAAATCAGAACGAGATACAGGATGGAGGCAGTGAGCACCAGTATCATTCCCAGCGTGATCATCACAGCGGATATGGTGCTTGAGCTATCGTCCGAGTAGGAGTGATTACTGATCATGAAAAGAATAATCCCGATTAGAAAGAGCGGCCCACCCAGAAACTGGCCAATCGCCGTCGAGCCTACATAAAGCGGCAGGGATACCCTCCGTACACCCTGGCTCGCCTGCACCACGGCGGTAACCGTGCTTCTTCGTCCTGCATACACCGCAACAAGAAGCAGGCTCAACGCGCCCGCCCCAAGAATGACATGGGTTAAACTCAGTACTCCGTTGATAAATCCATATTGCTTAAAGGTCCAGCCCAGTGCCTCCCGCAAGTACCAAATGTATGCATATGTAAACGCCCACACGATGCTGATTATGACCGAAACCGCGGTTGAAATAGCCACCAGGAGACTGGGCCGCGGGTAGCTCCGCCAATTAACCAAGGCGACAACAAACCCGGCCAGATTCACCAGAATAAAGGGTATTTGCCACAGCAGCATCTGCAGGGCCATGGGAAACAGGTTACTGACTATTTCGTGATGCATGAATCTCCTCCGATCGCGAGTTCAATCTTCGGCGCTCGCCAGATCCTGTCGAGTCGCCGCTGCACGTCTGCCGGCATCAACTGATTCGAAGTCAAACAAAGCACAATGTATTTGCCTCGATTGAGCGATATGGCCGATCTGAGTTACCGGAAACTGGCTTTATCTTAACGCCCCATGCCCCATCCTTTGTTTTTTTATTTCTCGCGGAAAGGCTGAAATATAACACAAACCTCATGGCGCGCAAGCGCCGTCTGCCGCATCGCAGGTGCCGCGCAAGCGCCGCCCGCCTGGACAGCCTGCCCTGAGCCTGACGAAGGGGCCAGTCACCCCATCGCAGGTGGCTACACTGATATTCAGTATGACCAGCCTTCCTACATCGCCCCCATCAAACTATCGCGGCCGTCTTGCGCCTTCGCCCACCGGCTATCTGCATGTGGGCCACGCGCGCACCCTCTGGGGCGCCTTCGAGCGGGCACGCGACGCCGGCGGCACTCTGGTCATGCGCATGGAAGACCTGGACCCCGACCGCAGCCGCGCTGAGTACGCCGAGGCCGCCCTTGATGATCTGCGCTGGCTGGGTATTCGCTGGCAAGAAGGCCCAGACCTTGGCGGGCCGTTCGCGCCTTACGAGCAGAGCCGCCGCCAAGCCTTTTATCTCAGCGCCTGGCGCAAGCTGCTGCGCGGCGGCTTTCTTTTTCCCTGCCGCTGTTCGCGCAAGGACCTTGAAGCCGCTCTCAACGCCCCGCACGAAGGCGCCCCTCAGAACTACATCGAGCCAAACAACGAAAATATGGAGCCGCTCGACGACGAGCCCATTTATCCCGGAACATGCAGGACGGACGCGAGCAACATTGCGCAGCCGCCCGATTCCTCGGTGAGCGAAATCGCCGAGCCCGGCAACTTCAACTGGCGCTTTCGCGTGCCCGATGGCGAAGCAATCGAATTTGAAGACGTGAATCTCGGTCCGCAGCGTTTCATCGCCGGCCGTGACTTCGGAGATTTTGTCGTCTGGCGGCGCGATGGAGTCCCCAGCTATCAGCTTGCCTGCGTGGCCGACGACGCGGCGATGCAAATTACTGAAGTTGTGCGCGGCGAGGACCTGCTCAAGTCCACCGCGCGGCAAATTCTGCTCTACCGCGCCCTGTCGCTCACGCCTCCCGCCTGGTTCCATTGCCGTCTGGTCACTGACAGCCACGGCCGCCGCCTGGCCAAGCGCCACGACGCGCTCAGCCTGCGCACGCTGCGCCAGTGTGGATTTACTCCGGAGCAGATTCTCTCAGGCGAGTTGCCGGTGGAGGTGTGACGGAATCGATCACACCTCCAGAGAGAATTCTGTCAACGTTAGCGAGCCTTGCCGCTGCGAAAAATGCCGGAGGCGCATCTTATCCGTGCCGGATGAACGTGCCGTCCTGCAACTCGCTCATGGCTTGCCGCAATTCAGCCTCGGTGTTCATAACGATCGGCCCATACCATGCCACCGGCTCCTCCAGTGGCTTGCCTGAAACCAGCAGGAAGCGAATGCCTTCGGGACCAGCCTGCACAACAATCTCGTCGCCGCGATCAAACAATACCAGTGAATGGTTCTTTGCGTCATAGACAGGCGCCGCGTTCGGGTCTGCGCCCGATTCCGTTAACACGGCCCGCGGCTTCGATGCGTCGCGAAAACTCCCCGCCCCAGCAAACACATACGCAAAAGCGTTGCGCGTCGTCTCCACCTTGATGCGTTTCTGCCTGCCTGGTGGAACAGAGATGTCCACATAACGCGCGTCTACGGAACTCGCTCCAGCAGCAACTCCCTCAACCGGTCCTGTCTTGCCCCAGAATTCCCCGCAGATCACCCGCGCCATAGTCCCGTCGTCCTCGGTAACCTCCGGAATGGCGCTCGACGAAATGTCCTGATAGCGCGGAGCAGTCATTTTCAATGCAGCGGGCAGGTTGGCCCACAGTTGAAATCCGTGCATGCGACCGCGGCTGTCTCCTTTGGGCATCTCCTGGTGCAGGATGCCGCTGCCTGCGGTCATCCATTGCACGTCTCCGGCGGTCATGCGGCCCTTGTTGCCCAGGCTGTCGCCGTGGGTCACCTCTCCGGCCAGCACATACGTAATGGTTTCAATTCCCCGGTGGGGATGCCAGGGAAACCCGGCCACATAATCCGACGGATTGTCGCTGCGGAAGTCATCCAGCAGCAGAAAGGGATCGAACTCCGCGGTTTTTCCAAAGCCGAAGGCGCGCTGCAAGCGCACACCGGCGCCCTCGATAGTAGGTTTGGTTTCGAAAATCTGCTTTACGGGACGAAGCGACATGGGGAAGCTCCTCTGTCTTACAAAGGATTGGATGCGCAAGCCCCCTCTACGGTGCAATCAGAACGGTTCCGGCTTGGGGCCGCCTCCGCACAGCTCCACGGCATGAATCAGTGCTTTGGCCACGCGATCAGCTAATTCCTGATCGTAAAAGCGGATAGTGGGATCTTGCCCATTGTTCAGCTTAAAAACCAGGGCAGTGATATCCGGAACATCCTTGACCGTCTTGGTGGAGTCCCCGGTGCGCGCCAGGTACATCTGCCAGTCCTGCTCATCCGGCAGCACCGAGATGTTCTTCACCTCGTGCAGGTTGATGAGAACATTTTCGTTGTGTTCTTTTCTGCCGTTATTGTAGACGAGGCGATGGTAGCTGAGTGAGCACGCGCCCGGATTGGCGACTGCATTGCTGATGGTGGCAGAGAACTTCTGCACTCCATCGGTGTTGTTGGAGGCGTCATGGACGTAGCCGGCAAAGTTCACCGTGCCGAGTGCGTTCAGCTTGTCCTCAATAAACTTCATGGTGACTTCCAGCGATGGCCCGTTGTCGACCGGTGCACCGGCATCGGGCGGTTTGGTGGGCGCCGCTCCGTGAGCTTGTATTGCATTGAGTTCCGCATCGCTGGCCCCGGCCTGCTTGAGTGCGGCCAGCGCTTCTGCGGAGGTATCGAATGTGGTGGGTGTAGCGGAAATGACATGCAGAATCGCTCTCTCCGATACTCCCGTCCGTAGCAGTTTTATAACCTCAGCGTTTGCGGGCGCGACATCTGCGGGTTTGGGCGGAGGCGGTACAGCAACTTGCGCCAGCGCGGCTGCGGAAACCAGAAACATCGTAAAAAGCATATTAACAATGCGCATCATGTTCTCCCAATATCAATGAAGGTAGCGCTGGCTGGCTGGGGAGGAAATAAAACTCCCTCCCCGCAATTCAGGCAGTCCGCTTACCCCATCTGATTTTATAAACTCCGTTCGCGTAGAATTCTACTCGTTGCCACTCTGATTGTCACGGAGAGGAGATACGCGAGCTTTTGAGAGTGCGCCGCCGGAAGCTGAAGGCTTATTCTCAAGAAGGAACCTTTTGTCCGACTTTGCCCAAACCGTCAAGCAGCAGGCTGACATCGTCAAGATCGTCGAAGGCTACATCCGCCTGCGCAAATCCGGATCGCAGAACTACCAGGGCCTTTGCCCCTTCCACAAGGAAAAAACGCCCTCCTTTTCCGTCCATGCCGTCCGCCAGTTCTACCACTGCTTCGGCTGTCAGGCCTCGGGCGACGTCTTTTCATTCGTTTCCAAAATCGAGAACGTCCCCTTCCCCGAGGCAGTCCGAATCGTCGCGGGCAAGTGCGGAATTCCCCTGCCCAAGCGGGAGTTCTCCACTCCGGAGCAGGCTGCCGAAGCACGCCAAAGAGCCAAGCTCCTGGAGCTTCACGAAACAGCAACCGCATGGTTTGAAGAGCAGTTGCGCTCACCGGAAGGAGCTATAGCGCGCGAGTACCTGGCCGGCCGCGGGCTTACGCCGGAGGGCATCAAGACCTTTCGCATCGGCTACGCGCCTGACAGCTTCAACGCGCTGCGCGACCGTTTGAGCGGCATGGCCGACAACGAAACCCTCCGCGCCAGCGGCCTTTTCGCCTGGAAGGAACAAGGCGACGGCGGGCCGGATTCGCGCGGGGGCCCCATCTACGACCGCTTCCGCAAGCGTGTGATGTTTCCCATATGCAACGAGAGCGGCCGCGTGATTGCCTTCACCGCGCGTACCCTCGAAACCGGCGACAAAGCCGGCGCTAAGTACATCAACTCGCCGGAGACGCCGCTCTACTCCAAAAGCCTCGTCCTATTCAACCTGGACAAGGCGCGCAGTGCGATTCGCCAGATGGAGTTCGCGCTGCTGGTCGAGGGACAAATGGACTGCATCTCCGTCTACCTGGGCGGCATTCAGAACGTTATCGCCACCAGCGGCACGGCCTTTACCGAGCAGCAGGTTGCAATTCTCAAGCGGCACACCTCTCAAGTCGTCGTCAACTTCGATCCCGACGCCGCCGGCTCCAATGCTGCGGAAAAGTCCATCGCCCTGCTCACCGAGGAGGGCTTCAACATCAAGATCGTCACCCTCGACGGCGGCCTCGATCCCGACCGCTATATTCGCGAGCGGGGCGTGGAGGCTTACACGCAGGCGGTGCGCGGCGCGCGCCGCCAGGCCGATTACCTTATCGAGCGTGCGCGGAGTGCGTATCCCGGCACCAGCCCCGATCAGAAGATCAAGGCGATGAACTTCCTGTTGCCTTACATCCGGCGCATGCCTGAAAAAATCGCCCGCGACCAGTTCGCCGCCGACGCCGCGCAAAAGCTGGGCATCGACTCGGCTCTCTTGCGCGAGGAACTGCGCCAGGCTGCGCTCCGCCGCCGCGACCACATCGAAGCCAAGTCCACGAATCCAGCTAATAGACCATCGTTTCCCACTGGCTGGGTGTCTGCGGAATCGGGAAGCGATCGTGAAAAGGCCCGGGCGCTATCCGTTCATGCCGTGGCGGCGTTACATGAAGGGATGCGCAATGATCCTGGCTCAGCTTCTAGTGAAATTACTCGCGTTGAACAGGTCCTCATTAGGGCGCTTGCCATCGACGATCCGGAGTTCGAGCAATCGCGGCAGCTCGCCTGCGAGGCCCTGGCCCAGCAACCCACTTGGTTTGAGCACCTTGGCGCATTCCCTGCCCTGTTGGCGCTTAGCGTACGACAGGCCAAAGGCCCCATGGACGTTGTCGAGAATGAGGCTCAGCGTGCCCTGCTGGCCGAAACGCTGCTGGCCGAGACCCGCCCGCCCGAGGTGAGCGAGGTCCAGAGCGCCATTCAGGAGATTCACGAACGCGCCATCGAACGCCGTCAGCGCGAACTGCGCACGCTGATTTCCGAGGCCGAGCGCCGTGGCGACCATGCCGAGCTGGCCTCGCTGACCCAGCAAAAGCTGGACCTCGACCGGGCGCTGCGGCAGTTGCACAACCAGAAGCCGCCGGAGTAGGAGCCCCCCAGGCCACTCGGCAGATTTCCGCCGATGAGAGCATAATGAAATTGCAGGGATAGTGCTCAACTCCCCTGAGATACACGGAGGTAGGAGGACAATATGGATACCACAGTCGCCGATATCTTCGACCTGCTCAAGGGAATTCCCCCTGGCGCATGGGTTGCCATCTCGGAGCGGCAACACAAAACCCTGGCCTATGGGGTCGATGCCCAGGCTGTTCTCAATGAAGCTCAGCAAAAAGGCGAGAAACTGCCTCTGATGGTGCGCGTCCCCGATCAGAACCTGGCGATGTTTTTCTAAGAAAATGGCTATTGCCACATTTCCATACGTTGCTCTTTCATTGCCCGCTGATGAAGCGCGTCCTCATGGCTTGATTGCACAGCGCCCACTGGTCTTTGCAACGGTTACAGCATCGAATGGAGAATCCACCCGTTGCATAGTCATGCCGGACTCCGGGGCTGATGCATGCTTGTTTCCGTTGAGCCTCGCCATTCTGTTGAAACTTGACATTCTAAAGCTGCCCAAAGCGTTTACCGGTGGAGTAGGCAGCAGCGCAAACACCACCTATTACGACACGATCAACATTGATCTTGGGAATGGAATTGCATTTTCCGCATATACAGGTTTCACCCAGGGAATGGATCAAATGGGTATAGGCCTGCTCGGCCAGGATGGTTTTTTTGAGCACTACAGGGTTGAATTTTTACTGAGCAAGAAAATATTCACAATTGAATCAGCTTGATTTCCGAGGCCGAGCGCCGCGGCGATCAAGCCGAGCTGGCCTCGCTGACCCAGCAAAAGCTGGACCTCGACCGGGCGCTGCGGCAGTTGCACAACCAGAAGCCGCCGGAGCAATAACCCCCTCCCGGCCACTCGACCATAATTCCTGCATCATAATCGAGCTTTCCCGCGTCAAATCATAGAGAAACAGGAGCGGAAGACGAGCAAAATTGCTCATCTCGGCTGTCAGACTGATCGAAATGGCTCCCCTCCGACACCCCATTTTTTGCCTTGGAATCATAAGGCTAAAGGTGGTAATCTATTGATCTCTGTGCGGATGCGCGCCCCTTTGCCCCATCCATGAGCTGCGGCTCGCGGGCGACCCAGGTGAAACCTGAAGCGCTTGTCATCCTGTTCCGAGCAAACCCTTGAATCCGCATCCTTTATGCGGGTTACCGCAGTTCGTGTCCGCATGCGCCGATTCGACTGGATTTCCTCAGGGAAATCTCTTTTCGCATGCTTTGAGCCGGATTGGATCGTAACCCGTGCACCGGCGCGCAAACGGTGCTGAATCTGCTTTGCGTAAGAGAGCGAGACTATTTTGCCCAGCGACGAAAAATTTGAGCAAGAACCGCATCCCGTACCCGAACACGAGCACGAAATCGACAACATCATCGAGGTCGGCAAGGAAAAGGGCTATCTGACCTACGGCGACGTCAACGAGATGTTGCCGGAGGAGATCGCCACTTCTCCCGATGATCTGGACGACCTGATCACCACCATCGGCACCCAGGGCATCGACCTGCTCGACGGCCCCAAATTCCGCGGCGACAAGGACTTCGAGCCGGAAGAAGGCGAAGACGTCGAGCTCGACCTCACGCCGGGCACGCTGGAAAAGACCAACGACCCGGTGCGCATGTACCTGCGTGAGATGGGCACCGTCCCCCTGCTGACGCGCGAGGGCGAAGTCGAAATCGCCAAGCGCATCGAGCGCGGCCAGATGCGCGTCCTCAAAGCTATCTCCCGTTCGCCTATCGTGATTCGCGAGGTTGTGGCCCTCGGCGAGGACCTCAAGCGCGGCGTCCGCAACATCAAAGAAGTGGTCATCTTCGACGATGAAGAGCTCACCGAAGAGGTGGTGCTGGCCCGCGTCAAGGCCACCGTCGCACGCATCGACGCCCTCGCCAAGCACCAGAAGAAAATTGCCACGCTGGAGGAGAAGCAGGCCGCTTCCACCAAGGCCCGCGCATCTGCCGTGCGCAAAGCTCGCTGGACAATAGCCCGCGAAAAGGTGCTGGTTTCGCGCATCGTCCGTGAGCTCAAGTACACGCCGCTGGAACGCAAGCGCCTGCTCGACAAGGTCAACAAGACCGTCGACACCATGCGCACGCTGGAGCGGCAGATTCGCTCCCTCGAGCAGAAGCACGAGGCTAGCCGCAGCGACGAACTCAAAAAGGAATACCGCCGTCAGCAGAAAAACTGCAAGGCCGACCTGGAAAAAATCGAGGTCGACGCCGGCGTCCTCATCATCGAGCTGAAGCGCACCCAGCGCGAGATGATCCAGGGCGACATGGACGCCGACCAGGCCAAGCGAGAGCTGATCGAAGCCAACCTGCGCCTGGTCGTTTCCATCGCCAAAAAGTACACCAACCGCGGCCTCCAGTTCCTCGACCTCATTCAGGAGGGCAACATCGGCCTCATGAAGGCCGTCGACAAGTTCGAATACCGCCGCGGCTACAAGTTCTCCACCTACGCCACCTGGTGGATTCGCCAGGCCATTACACGCGCCATCGCCGATCAGGCCCGCACCATCCGCATTCCGGTACACATGATCGAGACCATCAACAAGCTCATCCGCACTTCGCGTCAATTGGTTCAGGAACTCGGCCGTGAGCCCTCGAGTGAGGAGATCGCCAAGCGCATGGACATCCCCGTCGCCAAAGTCCGCAAGGTCCTCAAGATCGCACAGGAGCCCATCTCGCTTGAAACCCCCATCGGCGAAGAGGAAGACTCTCACCTCGGCGACTTCATCGAGGATCGCGGCGCCGTCTCGCCCTCCGATGCGGTCATCGGCGTCAACCTCAAGGAGTACACCTCGCAGGTTCTGCGCACCCTCACCCCGCGCGAGGAGCGCGTCATCAAAATGCGCTTCGGCCTCGAAGACGGCTCCGAGCACACGTTGGAAGAGGTCGGCCAGAGCTTTCAGGTCACCCGCGAGCGCATCCGCCAAATCGAAGCCAAGGCCCTGCGCAAGCTCCGCCACCCCTCGCGCTCGCGCAAGCTCAAAGCCTTCGTCGAAGGCGTCAAGGAGATGTAGGTCGGCAATATCACAACCGCATCATTGTTCTGCTTAAGAGCTTCAATCCACATGGATTGCGGCTCTTTTTGTTGATATCTGATACATGCAAACATATATAATTGTATAATTTATTATATATATGTTATGTTGACTTTTATTACCACTACTCGTCTATAATTGAATTCACTGTCTCAACCGCATACCAAGAGGAGGTCTTCATGCCTGTAGCAGCCGCCCGAAAGTCCATCACGATTCGCGCCCGCAAGGAGCGCGTTCTCGTTGAATTCCCGGAAAACCTGCTGAAGCGCGCCGATGATGCCGCCCACAAGCTGGACAAGAATCGAAGCGAATTGATCCGGACCGCCGTCGAGCAACTCCTTGAGGAGATGGAGAAGAAGCGGTTTGAACAGGAACTGGCCGTAGCGTACACGGCAAATGCCCGGATGAGCAAAGAAATAATGGAAGAATTCATCCATGTAGATCGCGAGGGGTTCTGATGGCGGGCAAGCCTTTTCGTGGAATGGTCGTCGAGGTTTCGCTGGACCCCGTTGTCGGCCATGAACAAGGCAAATCGCGCCCATGCGTGGTGGTCCAGAACGACATAGGCAATCGCTATGCATCGACTACAATCATCGTGCCTCTGACTGATGCGGCACGCATCAATGTCCCATCTCCGATTTATGTTCTGGTCAAAAAAGGTGATGGCGGCGCGACCAAGGATAGCTGCATCCTATGCGATCAGATTCGTGTAGTCGATCAGAGCCGTTTTGGCAAAGTCTATGGCGCGCTCTCTCCTGAAACCATGGCCAATGTCGATGCCGCACTCTTGGTCAGCCTCGGGTTGTCTGGAGTCTTGCCCAAAAGTTCCTTGTGAAATCGAAACCACGCGCAAGCTCCGCCACTTTTCGCACTCTCACAATGCCTCAACATCCGCGTTCTTAGCTCACGCTTTGGAGCTAGCAGTAGCCGGGTCCGGCTTGCGCTTGCCGGTCGTGGTGCTGGCAGGGCCAGGGCCAGCAGCGCCCGTGTCGAGCTTGTCCATCAGCATCGTTCCCAGGCTCTCAAGAACCCCTTGACTGCTCCCGTTGCCAACAACCAATATCTTGGGCATGAAAGCGGCATTGCCAGCCGCCAGCGCCTTTATGGCGTTCACCAGAGCTGTGGGTCCTTTGCCCAGCGCCTCGACCTGTCTCTCATAGGCCTCTGCGTTGGCCAAACCCACCGCGCGAACTTCGGCGCCCTTGGCTGTGCCGGTCTGCTCGATGTACGTGGCCTCTCCCTGGGCTTCCTTCATCCTGGCCTCGGTTCTGTTTGTCTGGATGTCCACTCCGACCTTTGACTTCGCAAGCTCCACCTGCATATCGGCGGTGCCCCGAGCCTTCTCTGTCTCGATGCGCTGATCCTGAGACTGTCTCTGCATCTTGAATGTTTCCACTTCCTGATGCGCGACCTCTCGCTGTGTCAGAACCGTAACCAGCTGTTCCGGGTAGATGACATCCTGGATATAAACTCCCCTGGTCTCGATTTCGTATTCAGCGAGTTTTCCCTGGATATAGTTGAAGGCCTCTTCCTGGACTTTCTGGCGCGTCTGGATGAACTTGATCGCTTCCATGCCGCCAATCTTGTCGCGAAAGAGATTGCCCACGGCCGCCTGCAAAACCTCGTTCACCAGGTTTTCCATGGAACCGACCATGGAAATTACACGCGGCGCTTTTGTATCCGGAACGTGAATCAGAACCTGCAGATCGATGCTGAACACAAAGCCCTCATTGCTCTTGGCAATGATCGGCTCAAGATGCGCATCAAGCCCATGAGCGCCAGTCACGTTCTTCGCCCAGTCGAGTTTGAGAATAGCTGTGAGAACGAGCTTCGCGTCGTAAATCCGGGGATTGATCGGATACTTCCCCGTTCGCAACGCTTCTTGCCAGATGCCCTGGTGGCCGGGGCGAACCAGGCTGCCGAACTTGAAGCTTGCGCCGGATGTGTCCTGTGTAGGCAATCCTACGTATGCCTTGATTACCGCAACTTGCCCCTGTTCCACAACCAGCATCGGCACCTGTTCCACACGAACCAGGAACGGGTTAAGGTTGTAAGCGCCATAGAGCAGCGGGTCATGCTGCAGGCCGATCTTTCCGCCGGCATCCAGGAACTTCTGAAAATCCTGATAATTATTGTGCTGATCGTTTTTGCTGCCCAGAATCAGCCCCATTAGCTGGAAATCAGTAACCCCATCTTGCCCTTCCAGCTCGCTGACGTCTTTGAATCCTCCCAGCCTGCTGGCAATGGCGCCAGCCTGTAAGGGTTCGCCGTCTAATGTGGTCACTACTCCGATCATATCCGTGACTATGCCGCTTGCGCCGGCCGGCTTGGGCGCAATGCGCGTGACATCGAGCTGCCAGCCTTCAAGACCGAAGGCCTCGTAGTTTAGTTTGTATCTGTCGGCCAGGTTCTTGTACTCCTCTGACACGGGTACGCCGAAGACCTGCGGCTTGGTGATCACCAGAAAAGCCACTGGGTGAATCGGCGCCAGCGTGCCGGGAGAAAGAACTGGTCTTTGCACGCCCTTCTCTCCGCCCTTATCAAGAAATGTTCTAAAGTCTGTGAAGTTGCCGAAGGCCGGATTGTACCTGGCTGATTTCGCCCCGATGGGGGTGGGTTTGCCCACCTGTGCGATAACCACGCCGATCTGTCCTGGCGGCACCTGCACCCACGGGTGTTTGGTCACATCAGCGAACAGCTTGAATTTGAAGCGAATACCCGGCATGAGAAGATAGGCCTGATAACCAGCCTCCCCCTGAAAGGCTACGGGGTTATCGCCGGGCAGCTTCCTTCCAAACCGGTTTCGCACAAGTCCGATTTGAGTCGGTCCGATGCTGTAGAACGACGCGAAAAAGGCGGCAATCAAATACAGCGCGACTACGATGATCAAAAATAGCAATACATAACCAACAATCTCTGCCATTTCAAATCTCCATTTCCTTCCCGCAAAATTCTCTCGAATTATACGCTCATGCGCCTCTTTTGATCGTCAAAACCCCAGTTTGCAGCGTAAATCGGATCGACTCCAAGCCATCTAAACTCGCCTTCGTAATCGAGAGTCCTCATCTTCGATTTACCTCTTTTCGGTGTATTTATATGCAAACGATTTCGCCTCTAAAAAGCCCTCCAAATCACAAAATAGTGCATCTTTAGCAACACTCCAGCCATTCTTCTTTGCCCAATTTCAATCCCGCAGCCGCAACATTCTCCTCCAGATGCGCAACCCTTGATGTTCCTGGAATCGGCAGCATCACCGGCGAGCGCTGCAACAGCCAGGCCAGCGAAAGCTGAGCTACTGTTGCCGAATGTCTCGCCGCTATCTGAGCCAGCTTCTCTGTCGCTGGATTGTCGGCCTTCAGCAGCTTGCCGGCATTGATCGGATACCAGGGCAGGAAGCCGATGCCTTGCTGCTCGCAAAAGATGAGCGTCTCTTCATGCCTACGGTCGGCCAGACTGTATCGATTCTGGACCGTCGTCACCTCAACAATCTTCCGCGCCTCCTCAATCTCCGCGGGCGTCACCTCGCTCAGTCCGATATGGCGAATCTTGCCCTGAGTCTGGAGGTTTTTGAGCGCGCCCAGCGACTCTTCCAGCGGCGTCCGTGGGTCAATCCGATGCAATTGGTAAAGGTCGATGCGGTCGAGCTTGAGCCGCCGCAAACTCATCTCCACGCATTGAATCAGATAGCCTGCTCGGCCCACAAACTCTGTCTTCGCCGGTCCCTGGCGAGTGATGCCGCCTTTGGTGGCAATGACCAGGTCGCGCGGATAAGGATGCAGCGCCTCGGCAATCAGCCGCTCAGCGATCTCCGGGCCGTAGGCGTCGGCGGTGTCGATGAGCGTAATTCCCAGCTCAACAGCCCGGCGAAGAACACGGCGAGCCTCGGCCGCGTCGGCCGGCTCGCCCCAGGCGCCTTCGCCCACCAAACGCATAGTTCCATAACCCAAACGATTGACCGGCAGGTCGCCGCCGATAAGAAATCTGCCGCTGATGGCAGCCGAGAATGCTGGTGTACTCATGTTGGATTGGATGTTCTCGGAGTCTTGCAGGAATCAGGAAGAAGTACAAATCTCTCTTGCCCAAAGTGTCGCCAGACCGGTATTCTTGGGGCGATTTCGTCTCCCTCGAGGAGACGCTCTGGAAATGAGGTTGCCCATGTTGAGGATGACTTGTTGCAGGCTGGCGGTTCTTCTACTGGTTCTATCTGGCGCGATGCGGTTGGCTGCTCAAGCGGCTCCCGCGGCGCAACCTGCGAGGTGGCCCGCGCCCACCCCCGAACAACTCGCGATACAAGCCGCCTCCGAGAAGGACCATCAGCGGCTGATGGATATGTTGGGCATCAAGGAACTGAGGCATGGGGCCGACAATGACCCCAAATCTCCCTTCATGGCCAATTACGACGAGTCGAAGGCCAACGTCTATCTCAACCTGCCCGATCCGCTGCTGCTCAAAAACGGCAAGCGTGTGACCTCGGCCAAAGTTTGGTGGTCCAAGCGCCGTCCGGAGATCGTCGAGGACTTCGACCGCGAGATTTTGGGCCGCGTTCCCGCCAATGTGCCCAAAGTGACCTGGGAAGTGGTCAGCACCACGCAGGAGAAGGTCGGCGACGTGCCGGTGATCACCAAGAAGCTGGCAGGCCACGTGGACAACTCCACATATCCCAGTATCAAAGTCACCATCGAGTTGGAGCTGACCACTCCGGCCAACGCATCCGGTCCCGTTCCGGTCATCATGGAGCTCGGCTTAAGCAAGGAATTCATGGCGGCCTTCTTCAAGAACTTTCCCGGAGGAATGCCCAAAGGCTTCGGGAATGATGGACCTACGTGGCAGCAGCAGGTTCTGGCCCGTGGCTGGGGCTATGCGACGTACATACCCTACAGCGTTCAGGCCGATAGCGGCGCGGGATTGAACGAGGGCATCATCGGCCTCGCCAACAAGGGGCAGCCGCGCAAGCTCGACGACTGGGGCTCGTTGCGCGCCTGGGCCTGGGGCGCCAGCCGCGCGCTGGATTACTTCGAGACCGACAAAGCCGTAGACGCGAAGCAGGTGGGCCTCGAGGGTCATTCCAGGTTTGGCAAATCCGCTCTCGTTGCTATGGCCTATGATCCGCGATTCGCCATCGCTTACATCAGCTCCTCGGGCACCGGCGGCGCCAAACTCTACCGCCACATCTTCGGCGAGCTGACAGAGAACCTGGCAGGGACCGGCGAGTACCACTGGATGGCCGGCAACTTCCTCAAGTACGCCGGACCGTTGACCACCGGTGACCTGCCCATTGACGCCCACGAACTGATCGCCCTGTGCGCGCCTCGTCCGGTCTTTATTAGCGGTGGCACGAAGGAGGCCGGCGACGGCTGGGTAGACGCCAAGGGTATGTTCATGGCTGCCGCCGCCGCCGGCCCGGTTTACCGGCTGCTGGGCAAGAAGGATCTGGGATCCGAGGAGTTTCCGCCCATCGAAACTCCTCTGATTGCCGGCGACGTGGCCTTCCGGCAGCACTCCGGCGGTCACACGCCGGGACCAAACTGGCCTACCTTCCTCGACTTTGCCAGCCGGTATCTGCACAAGCAATAAACACGCGTTGCAGTTGAACATCTCGGTATCGGGTTCATTTGCGAGTCGGGGAACCTCGTAGCCACAGGTTGCGTATCCAAAGACGAGAACAAGGAGAACCGGGCATGAGCAGCCAACCGTACCCCAACGCGCAAGCAATCTTTTACCAGCAGTATGAGATGGTGCGCCGCGATGAAGTTGTAGGCATTCTGCTGGCGTTGTTTCTGGGCGGCCTCGGCGCTCACCACTTTTATCTGCGTCGGACGGGCCTGGGTATTCTCTACATCTGCTTCTTCTGGACGGGCATCACAGTTTTTCTGGGATTCATCGAGTGTTTCTTCATGCCCGGCAGGGTTCGGGAGTTCAACGCTATTCAAGCGGCGGGGATTGCGGCCACTCTGGGGATTGCAATGCCAGGATGGGGATATCCGTGGAACGTGACTATCAATATCCCACCTGCGCCGCAGCCAGGAACGCTGGTAGCCTGTGGACGCTGCGGGCAAATCAACCCTCAGGGCGCGCGGTTCTGCTCCGGATGCGGAACGAGACTCTAATAGTCAGATTCGCACGGTTATGAAGATTTCTTGCGCCACCGGTTACTCCGCTTCCAGCACCAGGCACTTCAGGTACTCAGTCTCCGGCAGGTTCAGCACAACGGGATGATCGAGGGCGGCGCCTCGCCGCTCCAGCAATCGCACGCGACGATGCGCATCGGCGGCAGCCGAAGCCACAGTGGCCTCCAACTCGGTCCAGCCCACGTGATGCGAGCAGGAGCAGGTCACCAGCATTCCGCCGGGGCGAAACATCTTGAGAGCCCGCAGATTCAGTTCCTTGTAGCCGCGCAGCGCGCCTTCTACCGCGCGCATGCTTTTAGCGAAGGCCGGCGGATCGAGCACAATGGCGTCGAATTTCTCGCCCGCCTCCGACCAGTCACGCAAAATCTCAAAGGCGTCGCCTTCCACCCAATCCACCTGCGCCATGAGCCGCGAGCGATTTGCCGCTAAATTTCTCTCCGCCACTTCAAGCGAGGCGCGGGAGGCGTCAATCCCCGTCACCTGTGCGCAGACCTCGGCCAGATGCAGGGCAAAGCCTCCCTGATAGCAGCAAACGTCCAGCGCGCGTCCTGTGCAACCCAGGCGTTTCGCCCATTCCGCGGTGGCAGCGTAGTTGGCCCGTTGGTCGAGGAAGGCTCCTGTCTTCTGACCGGCATTGGCGTCGTAGTGAAAGAGCAGGCCGTTGAGCCGGAATTCCGTGCTGACGACCGGTGCGGCAGGGTTTGCAACATATAGAGGTTCTGAACTCGGCGCTGCCAACCCCTCCAGCTCGCGCACGCGCGGGTCGGGCCGCTCCAGAATCGCCGCCGGCGACAACTCTTCGCGCAACACGCGCACGCAGCTATCGCGCACGCCTGCGGCGAGCAGACCTTTGGTCAAGAGTTGGAGAATGATCAGCACGCCGTACTTGTCCGCCACCAGGCCGGGCAGCTCGTCGGCCTCGCTGAAGCACAAGCGGCAGGCATTGTTCTGCTCGTCGAGCATCGGCTTGCGCCGCTTGATGGCCGCGCGCAGCCGAGTCTCCAACAACGCAAGCCACGCAGCCTCATCCAAACTCGAGCGCGAGACCAGCCGCAGAGCAATCTGCGATGTGGGGCTGTAAAGCGCCGTGCCCAGCAGCAACCCGCGGCTGTCAGCCACAGGCAGGAGCGCGGGAGGTTCACCCTCAGGCAGTTCAATGGATTCTATGTCGGAGGCATAGACCCACAAATGACCCGCACGCAGCCGGTCAGCCGCGCGGCGGTTGATTTTGGCTCCCGCAGCTTGCGCGCCGGAAGCCGGCTTCTCGTGAATCCGCTGATCAGGCAGCGCAGGCTGGGCAGTCTTGGGCGCTTTCCTGGTCGCAGCAGAACGGGAAGTGCGGGTCTTGGTCATGGTCTCCCTTTGTCGGATTCATCCCACCCTCATCGTAACAAGAATGGAATCCCGTGTTTGCATCGCCATGAACAGCAATCCGCTTCTCTCTTCATGCGCGCTGAACGCAAGCGGCCTATAATAAAGCATGGCGACAGTCCGGCAGCCCATACCGGCGGAGGTTCCCGGCGCGCCCCCGGCTCCCAAGGGGGATGCGCAACGCGTAACACTCGCCATCGATCGGCAAACCATCGACCGGCGTTTTGAGGCGCTGCTCAAGAAGGTTCACGCCAACCGTCCCAACGAAGACATTTCTCTCATTCGCAAGGCCTGGGAGTTCTGCGTCCGGCACCATGAAGGGCAGACGCGGGCCTCAGGCGAGCCCTATATTATCCACCCGCTCGAGGTAGCCGAAGTGTTGGCGGAGATGAAGATGGACGCGATCTCCATCGCCGCGGGCCTGCTGCATGACTCGGTTGAGGATACGCCCGCGACCAATGAGGAGATTGAGGCCAGCTTTGGCGAGCAGGTGGCCCACATCGTCGAAGGCGTCACCAATATCGACAAGATCGAGTTTGCCAATCGCGAGGACCGCCAGGCAGAAAATGTGCGCAAGATGTTGTTGGCCATGGTCTCGGATGTGCGCGTGGTACTTATCAAGCTGGCCGACCGGCTGCACAACATGCGCACTCTTGAGCACCTCAGGCCGGAGCGCCAGCAATCCATCGCCCGTGAGACCCTCGAAATCTACGCGCCTCTCGCGCATCGCCTGGGCATGGGCAAGGTGCGCGGCGAGCTGGAAGACCTGGCCTTCCGCTACACCGACCCGGTCGGCTATGAGCAGGTTGCGGCGGCCGTTGAAGCCCGCCGCACGGAGGGCGAGCAGTTCCTGCGCGGCGTTGAAGACACGCTGACCGAGCAACTGCGCGAAAACAATATCCCGGCCCGCGTTGAGTGGCGCATCAAGCGCATCTACTCCATCTATCAAAAGCAGCAGCGCTCCAAAGTTTCCTTTGACCAGGTCTATGATTTGCTGGCGGTTCGCGTCATTACACAGGATGTGGCCGCCTGCTACGCCGTCTTCGGCCTCATCCACACTTTGTGGCGTCCGGTGCCGGGGCGCATCAAGGACTTCATCGCCATGCCCCGCGCCAATCGCTACCAATCGCTGCACACCACGGTGATGAGCCCCAGCGGCCACCAGTTTGAAGTGCAGATCCGCACCGAGGAGATGCACCGCATTGCCGAGGAGGGCATCGCCGCACATTGGAAGTACAAGGCCGGCGCAGGCGTGGTTACGGCTCGCGACGAAGAGCGGTTGAACTGGATTCGCCAGTTGGTCGAGTGGCAAAAGGAGATGACCGACCCCAACGAGTTCCTCTCCAGCCTGAAGATGGACCTGTATCCCGACGAGGTGTACACCTTCACGCCCAAGGGAAAGGTTGTGGTGATCCCAGCCGAAGGCACTCCTGTCGACTTTGCCTATACCATTCACACCGAGGTGGGCCACACCTGCGTAGGCGCCAAGATCAACGGGCGCATGGCCCCCCTGCGCACCAAACTACATACCGGCGACATCGTCGAGATTGTTACCCAGAAGGACCACAAGCCGAGCCGCGACTGGCTGACTTTTGTCAAAAGTCCCCGCGCCCGCAACAAGATCAAGCACTGGCTCAATGAAGATCACCGGCGGCGGGCCATCGAGATCGGGCGCAAACTGCTGGAGCGCGAGGCGCGCAAATTCAAAGTGCCGCAGAGCCAGATCAGCGACCAGGACCTGGGGCGCATCGCCAATGAATACGGCGTGGCCACGGCCGTCGATCTGCTGGCCGCCCTGGGGCTGGGCAAGCACTCCGCCCGCCAAGTGCTCAACAAGCTGGCTCCCGGCTCAACCACCTCGCCGGAACCTGAGGCTGCACCGGAGATCAAGCCCGGCAGCGTAGCAGCCATGTCCGACGCCGTCCGCAAGCTGCATCTTACCGGTTCCGATTCGCTCCAGGTTGAGGGCCAGAACGACATGCTGGTCTATCGCGCGCGATGTTGCAATCCCATTCGCGGCGAAGAGATTGTAGGCTACGTCACTCGCGGCAAAGGCGTGGCCGTCCATGCGCGCGATTGTCCCAACGTGCAGAACCTGCTCTACGAGAGCGACCGCCGCATCAATGTCGAGTGGTCCCGCGTGGGAGGCGAGGCCACTGGCCGGCCGCAGCGCTACCCGGTTAAGATCACTATCTCCTGCGACGACCGCCCCGGCATGTTGAAGGAGTTGATCGCCGTCATTTCCGACGACAACTCCAACATCAGCGGCGTTGAAATCCGCAAGGACGAGAACGGCGAGGCCGTCGTCGATTTGATTGCCGAGGCCGAAGACGTGGGCCACCTCAACCGCATGGTCCTCGGCCTGCGCCGCGTCCCCGGTGTTCGCGCCGTGCAGAGAACGCAAAAGCTGTAAGCCGCAGCGGTAAAAGGAACGCCGCGTGACCTTACGGTCTAGAATGTGGAACCGTAGGAGTGCGATATGGTGGGCGTCGTTGTCTTTGCTTTTTTCTTGCTGGCGGTCTTGCTGGTTGTTGTGGTTATTGCGGGCGGCTACGCCTCAGGCAAGAAAGCGCAGCCCGTCAAGCGGCAGCAGCCGGTTCGCGACCTGCAAATTGCCAAGGCTGCTGCCGTTGACATTGAGGTGCTTTATAAGCAACACCTTCAGAACGAGGATGACGAGCGATTCGAGGCCTGGGTTAGGAAGCATTTTGGAGACACGATTGACAAGCGACTTCTAACGAAGGTCGCGGGCGTGACCTTTGTGAACGCGGATGGGACTAATCGCCAAGAGCTTGTTTCGCAGTGCAAGAAATATCAGCATCTGCGCTTGGTGGCAGAGCCTGAAAACCCTCATGACAGATGTGCGATTCGCGTTGAAACTTTGGGTGGCCTGCAGCTCGGCTATCTGCCGCATAATTTTAACCTCCCCTTTGGTCCCGAAAGGTGGAACGTGGTGGTTAGGGATGTCCATCTGGCTGATGGAGACACTTCAGCATCTCTGATTATTTGTTTGCTCAGGACCGCCGAGAATGACCCACTCACCGAGTCTGATCGGTGGTTTATGGCGCGATTCGGATCACAGGTTGACCGTTATTACGCATGGCAGATTGAACGCTATAACGGACTTAACCTTGATGGGTCTGATCGTCAGGCGCTAATTGCTAAATGTCATCGGGGCGATCAGCTTATTCTCGATCTGGAAACCGGTAATGGGAACTGCTTTGGATTGATGCGTGTCTGTAATTCTCAATCTCAGATACTTGGTTATCTTGACATTCAACGATCAAGGTGGCTGGGGAGTGAGATGAGCTCTGGCCGGAAGTGGCAGGCGGTTGCATTTCAGCAGCTTTCCACGCCGGGCGGCAAAAGGCGTTTTCTTGAAATCATCTGTTTTCGTTTACGGTAAGTTGCCTGGTTGCAGGGCTGGAATCTAAGAAATGCAGCGAAATCTAACCAAAAGCCCCGCCCAAGCGGGGCTTTTCTAGAGGAGGATCAAAAGCTGGCAATCAATTCAAACCGCTCCGCCGTGGGTTCCACGATACGAACGCGTCCGTGACCGGGATTGATCTGCTCCTGCAGGCGTACAACTCCTGCGGACTCCAGCTTGAGCACATCGCGGCGCACACTTTTGGGATCGCGATTCAGCTCAGCGGCCAGCGCGGAGATGGAAAAAGGCTTGCGGCGCGCCGTTTTACAGAGTCGGATTCGCTCCGCTGTCAACACCTCCAACATGGTCAGAGGATTATCAAAGGTAATGGTCATCTCAGGGTGCACCGGCTCGCGACGAGCAAGTTTTGCGGCCCGCGCTAGGGCGCGTTTCTTGTAGCCCTCGAATCCATCCGAACGAACTGTGATCTTCATCGTGTCTCCTTCCGCAAAACCTCGACTTCCGCCAGAAAGCGGCTCAGTAAAACATCGTACCCGACATACTGAAACGGCTCCACCTTACCCATGTAGTGGCGATGGTGATGGCCGTGTTGATTGTCGTATCCAAGCACACGTCCATGATCCAAAATGCATTGCTGGTGGCAAATGAAGGCCAGATTGTAGCGAACCACGTCGCCAGTCTTGCTCTGCCAGACCTCTTCCCGAATCACTCCCAAGCCCTGAGCGCAGCGAACCTCTGTCATTTCATCCACAACCTTGCGAGCGCGCGCGGGCCGGACCATTGCTGTCATCATTATACACCAGGTAGGGCATTAGATGTCACTTCTGGAGAAGAAATAATTCACCTCTTGCCAGGCGAAGCAGCAGCTCTCCCCCATTCCGCACAGGTTACCTTCCTCCAGCCCGATATAACGATAGGCCTGAATTGCTCAGACTTCCACGTGTTGGGGTGTGATGCTGAGGTGTGCGAGTCATTGTGCGCTTTGGAGCGGAAGGCCGATCTGCCTCCGCCAGCTCGCAGCCATCATGAGGCTTATCTATAGCCGGGCCGCATGAGGAAGGAGACCGTTTCGATGGTAGCAGTAAAGAAGAAGCCCTTTGATACCGCCGTTTTTTTGACGACTGAGGGACCGGGGCGAAGCATCCTACACAACACGTCAAAACAGGCTTTCTTTTCCCAGGGAGACCCAGCCAATTCAGTGTTTTATCTCCAGAGTGGCCGGGCAAAGCTCACCATCGTCTCCAAGAGGGGAAAAGAGGCCACGGTTACGATGCTTGCCCCAGGGGACTTTTTTGGCGAGGAGTCGATGGCGTCAGCGGGAGCGTTGCGCACGGCCTCAGCCATGGCCGTATCCACCTGTCTTGCGCTTAAGATCGAGAGAGCCAGAATGCTCCATGTCCTGCATGAGGAACATACGTTCTCCGACTTTTTCATGCAGTTTATCCTGACGCGAGGCATCCGGACCCAGGCGGACCTTGTCGATCAGCTCTTTAACTCCAGCGAAAGACGCCTGGCGCGGACACTCTTGTTGATGGCGGAATTTGGGCAAGCAGGCGAGCCGGAGCCACTGATCCCACCGGTAACCCAGGAGGCTCTCGCCGAGATGATCGGCACCACGCGATCCCGCGTCAGCTTTTTCATGAATCGCTTTAGAAAGCTCGGCTACATCGAATACAACGGCCGCATTCGGGTTCATACGTCGCTGCTCAACATGGTCCTGCACGATTCACTGCCAGAGGAGAACGCAACCAGGCCCAAGCTGCTCGATCCCTCGCCCAGTCCTGCGCTAACTGCCAAACGAGCGCAGTTGGTATGAGCTGAGGGATCAAACATCTCGACCATACAACCAGGCGTTTACTCGCATCATTGACCAGGTAAGGAGATCAAATGTCATTTGGAATTTACGCTTCCGGATTTGCTATCATGATCGGCGGACTGGCTTACGCCGCGTACCTGGTGCATATACCAACACACTGGATTGTGGTGATCGCCATCGTGCTGATAGGCGTAGGAATCCTCTCCGGCGTAAAGGCCACGCGCCAGAGAGATTCCTCCAGCTAAACCTCGCTACTTTCCCAGCACCTGCTTGGCAATCGTCATCAATTGCATATTCGAGGTGCCTTCGTAGATGGCGCCCACCTTGGCGTCGCGATAATACCTCTCCGCCGGGGAATCGCGCACAAATCCGTTGGCTCCGAAAACCTCCACACACTGGCTTGCCACCGGCTCGGCCATCTGCGAAGCAAAGAGCTTGGCCATGGCCGCCTCGCGCAAATACGGCTGACCGGCGTCCTTGAGCCGCGCCGCGTTATAGACCATCAGCCTGGCCGCTTCAATCTCGGTAGCCATCCCCGCCAACGCGAACTGCACCGCCTGAAACTCGGCGATTGGCTTGCCAAACTGGCGCCTTTCCTTGGCATAGCGAACGGCGTGACTCCACGCGCCCTCGGCGAGCCCCAGCATCTGCGCGCCAATTCCGATGCGGCCGTCGTTGAGCGTCTCGATTGCAATCTTGTAACCCTTGCCCGGCTTGCCCAGCAGGCTGGCATCCGGCACCTGGCAGCCATCCAGAATCAGTTCACAGGTGCTGCTGGAACGAATCCCCAGCTTGTCTTCCTTGCGGCCCACGGTGAATCCCGGCGCGTCTTTCTCCACCAAAAAGGCAGTGATGCCCCTGTAACCCAAAGCCGGGTTGAGCGTGGCAAAGATGACAAACAGTCCCGCCTCGCGTGCGCTGCTGATCCACAGCTTGCGCCCATTGAGCCGGTAACCGCCGGCAACCGCCTCGGCGCGAGTTTGCAGCGCAAAGGCATCCGAGCCCGAGCCGGCCTCGCTCAACGCATAGGCGCCCACCGTATCGGCCGCCAGGCGAGGCAACCATTTCTGCCGCTGCTCCTCCGTACCCCTGTGGCGCAATGCATTGATCACCAGCGTGTTATGCACGTCCATCAGCAGCGCCACGCCGGGGTCCACGGTCGAAATCGCCTCAATGGCCAGCACCGAATCGAAAAAGCTGCCGCCCGCGCCGCCCTGCTCTTCGGGAACCTCAATGCCCATCAGCCCCAGCTCAAAGAGCTGCTCCACCAGCCCAGGCGCTATCTTCTGTTCTTCGTCCATGGAGCGCACAAGAGGCGCAATCTTTTCCTCGGCAAACTGCCGGACGGTTGAATAAAAGAGGTTCTCCTCTTCGGAAAGCTGTGTCAGCGCGGGGGAATGTGTTGTGTGGGCCACGTTATACCGCCTCCGGCCTTGAAGTGTATCAAAACAGGCGGTCTGCGGGCCGCTGGGTCAGGCCAACCCATCCCTGCACCCTCCACGGACTGGCAACCTTGCGAGAGTTTTTCAGTCTTCTCTGCCCCGGCCGTCAACATCGTTCGTAAAACCGCGTCTAAGCAGAATGACTGTAGCCGGTTGAATGCGTTAGGCAGCACTGGCGGGCTCTTGGTTTATTTGTTCATTTTTCTCTGGTTTCTATTCTTGTAGTGGAGTACGGCAGACGCGAAGATGGCCTGCGAAGACAGGGAACGGAGCCGGTATCTTCCCCATTTTGAGCCAGATTTCTGCTCATATATGAGCAAATGAGCACCCTTTTCCCCGCAAAAAAGATACAACATCGGTTATTGCTTATTATGCAGATTGATCCGAGACGGAGCGCGGCGGACGTTTTTTAACGGTATGATTCGATTAGAACCGCAACTTAATTGTTTGGTCGGGGGTTTCCTCCGAAGGAAGGGTCCATGAAAACCACCATGCACTTTATGCGAGCGTTTTCTCTCAGTGTATTTGCCGGTGTTTTGCTCTGCTCTGCAGTAATGTTGGCCCAGCATTCCACTGTTACCCCGCGGATTCAGACGAATGTGGATGAGCTGTCGCTGACCACATTAAGTGGCAACGTGCCGCATCTGGCGCGGGCGGAGTTTGACCAGGGCGAGGCAGATCCCGCGACGCTGTTGGCCCACATGCGCCTGGTTCTCTCCCGCTCCAGTGAGCAGCAGGCGGCGTTGGATTCCTATCTGGCCCAGTTGCAGGACAAATTCTCGCCCAACTACCACAAGTGGCTCACCCCGGAGCAGTTCGGCCAGCTCTACGGCCCCGCGGACTCGGATATTGCCGCTTTGGTGGCCTGGCTGGAGTCGCACGGCTTCCAGGTCGACCCAATCTCCCCCGGGCGCACCAATATTGCCTTCAGCGGCTCGGTAAGCCAGGTGGAGGTGGCCTTTCACACCTCCATCCACTCCTTCCAGGCCGGCGAGCAGCAGTTCTTTTCTAACACCTCCGACCCGCAGATACCATCGGCGCTAGCCACGGTGGTAATGGGCGTCGCCCACTTAAACACCATCTCGCCCAGGCCGCACTCTGTGCAAGGTAAGCCCGGCAGAATCAACCCGCAGACCGGGCGACTCGAGCCTTTGAGCGCAGGACAGGAAACGGAGGCTGTACCGAACCTTACAACAACCAGTGGCGGCGACACACTCTGGATTGTCCCTGCGGATGCGGCGACCATCTATGACACGCCGAATACCTTCAATGCAAATTTTTCCGGAACAGCCTGTGGATCCAGTTCTGGTTGTACCGGCGCGGGCGTGAAGATCGGCGTTGGCGGCGTTGCGACGATCGGTACCGGAAGCATCGCGCAGACTTACCGCAGCACCTTACTGGGCAGTTCCTACGCAACCGCGCCCAGTATTATCACCACTGGAACTGGGCTCAAGACGGACACAAGCGACGTCAATGAAGCGTATATCGACGTCGAACTCTCAGGAGGGCTGGCTCCGGGAGCAACAATTTACTACTACCCCTCCTCTGACCTCCTCTCAGGCATCGATACGGCAATTACTGCCAATGTGGTGGACATCTTCAGCCTGAGCTGGGGAGAGTGCGAGGCGGACATGGGCAGCGATAACGCACTGCTTAACGGCTATTGGGAGCTGGCGGCAGCCGATGGCATTGCGGTGACGGTTTCCACCGGCGATACCGGGTCAGCCAGTTGCGACGACGACAGAAATGGCACAATTCGAACTGCGATTGATGGATTGTCTGTGAGTGGGTATGCTTCCACGCCCTATAACATCGCTGTGGGCGGAACGGATTTATCTGCCCTGGAATCTTCGTTTTCATCCTATGTGAGCACCTCGTCGGGCAGCTCTGGAACCTATTACCGGACGGTGCTGGCATCAGGCCCCGGAAATGGTTACATCCCGGAGTCTGTCTGGAACGACTCGACGCAAAACGATACCCTCTCCATAAGTGGAAACGTGCCATGGACGGGCACTAGCGCTAATATCATTGCCGGCAGCGGTGGAGCGAGCAGTTGCGCCACAGGGAGCGGCGCAACCTGCGCCGGCTATAGCAAGCCCGCCTGGCAAACAGGATCAGGCGTGCCCGCGGACGGAGTACGCGATCTGCCCGATGTGTCCGTAATGTCAGGTAACGGATACGATAGAGCAACCTGGCTGATCTGCGATGGTACTTATGATTGCTCTTCTATATCGGGAGGAAATTATGACGGTTATGGCGGCACCTCCACCGCCGCGCCAGCCTTTGCCGGCATTCTGGCGCTGGTCCAGCAGAAGACCGGCAGCCGGCTGGGGCAGGCGGCTCAGGAGCTGTATTCTCTGTACAACGGCAGCCATGCGAGCGCCATCTTTCACGATGTTATGGTGGGTAATAACTCGGTGCCATGCAATAGCGGAACTTCGAATTGCGTCGATGACATAGCAGGGTATTACTTCGAGAGCGGCTACAACGCCGTCGCCGGTTACGACCTGGCCTCCGGGCTGGGCAGCGTGGATGCAACGCAACTGGTGAACTACTGGAGTTCGTCAAACGGCTCTACGACTATTACGCTGTCGGCAACCTCACCGTCCCCCATCGCGCCCGGAGGGACTGCGGTTTCAACCGTGACCGTGAGTTCGACCAACGGCTATGCTGGAACCGTCACGCTCACCTGTGCGCTGACTAACTATCCCTCTGGAGCGAAGTATCTGCCCAGTTGCACGGGTGGCAGCAATACGGTGACGCTGAGTTCCGGCACGACCAGCGGACAAGCGACCATCACGGTGTACACCACGGCGGCAAGCGCTGCGCTGTCTTATCCCAGGCTGCCCGGAAGAGGCAGAGGGTTGTTTGGAGCGGGCGGCGGCGCGGTGCTGGCCTTACTCGTCTTGCTGGGAATTCCGGCGCGGCGGCGCAGTTGGCGCTCGATTCTTGGCATTCTGGTAGTGATGGCAGCGTTGGGCAGCCTGGCCGCTTGCGGTGGTGGCGGAGGTGGTGGCGGCAATTCGGGCACGACGGCCGGCACATACACCTTCACGGTCACGGGAACCGGGAACCCCATCGTCAATCCCGCGCCCACCACCACCTTTACGGTGACCGTGAATTAGCTTGTTCTGCTTGTCTAGCTTGTTCAGCGCGTTGGCCCTTCCTTCGGGAAGGGCCAACTTATTTGTGGGCTCGTTTTGTTGTCTGGAACGGTTCTATCATTTCCGTCCCGGAAATCGAAGCCGGCTGGACAGTTTTCCCATACGTGGCAGGATACGCGCACGGTTTGCAGATAATTACCTTCCCTCGGCGCACAATCTATGCATGAACACCCTTCAGAGCCGTGATGTTTTTCCTATTCCCTGCCGGGGTCCCCATGGACAGGTCTTCGTCCGTGGGGTGGCTAGTCCCTGCCCGAAGGGCATGAACGGCCGGGCACTTAGCTGACATTTTAGACCGGGCACATCTCCGACACTTTTTCCTTCTCAGGAAGGTTTTGTTTTGCCGTTTCAGGGGCAGCTGCTCCTGAAACGGCACGCGTTGTTTG
>Ga0181521_10000027_pt1 | contig 161767 bp, 135 predicted proteins | sample PEATcosm2014_Bin_32_FD_119764 | JGI IMG/M metagenome (GOLD analysis project Ga0181521, IMG submission 119764) | Peatland microbial communities from MTU Mesocosm Facility, Houghton, MI, USA - PEATcosm2014_Bin02_60_metaG | ecosystem: Environmental > Terrestrial > Soil > Wetlands > Peat | place... | reverse complement strand
TACCAGAAGCCGGCGTTGTCGAGACAGATGCCGGCCACGAGCTCGCGGTTGCAGGTGACCCATCCCGGCCCGGTCACGCGATGGTCCGGACACCGTGCGTGCCGGAGCGCATCGCTTCTGAACCCCTGCGCGACGGCCGCCTCGAGATCGCCGTGGCCGCCCTCGCAGGCGAGCGCGACGAGCGATTCGAGCGCGCGGCGGGCACGTCGGGCATAGTCGAGGCGCTCCCCATGCACGACGAGGGGGTGGCACGTGACCTTGTCGGTCTCATCTTCATACTCCGCGTTGGCGCTCGTCGACGTCGTGTCCCAGAGCGCGTCGTTCGGATTCCCGTCGATCTTGCTCGCGGGCCCACTCGATTCGAGCTCGATGGACGGGTCCTCGCGGAAGCCGCTCATGATCGCCGGCAGGATCGATCCGAGCGCCTTGAGCGCGCGGATGTCGTCGTCGACCTTCCAGTTCGTGACATCGTGGAGTCTCCCGTCATCTCTCTGACCCGCGAGGACGGCGAACAGGGAGGAGATGGAGGCCGTGCCGTTGGGTTCGGCTTGATCGGAGCTCTGGGGGCGCATCAGCCAGAGCCCGTAAGCGCTGCGCGCCGCGGCCCTGGCGATGAGCTCCTCGATCTTGGGCGCGAGGGCCTTGAATGCCTCGTATGCGTTCTCTTCGAGCGCGTCGCTCGCCGCACGCGTCACGTCGTGGTCGGGATCGCGCGCGAATTCCCAGATGCGCTCCCAGCGATCCTTGTCATCGAGCGTGCCATCGAGCGCGGCGATCGCATTGATCGCGCGCAGCTTCGTCCAACGGGTGGCCCCGGGAGTGACGCCCACTTCCTCGACGATCTTCGGACGTTCCAAGCCGAGTGTCCGCGGGACGGCTCGTACGATTTCAGCCGCCGTTGTGAGTTTCATGAGCGCGTCGTCCGGATCGGAGCGGCGCTCCGGGTCGGGCCTGTAAAGCGGATCGAGCTCGGTCGCGGAGCGGTTGGGCATGTCGGATGCGTCGTCCGGTGCGGTGCCCTCCCTGCCCTCCCTTGCCTTCTTGGCGCCGGTAGTCAGGGCGAGGACGATGCGTTTCCCAACGTCCTCCCACTTGTCTGCGTCCCGTGTCCCCTCGGGAGCCTCGGCGATCTCGTGGGCGCGCATCGCCGCGAACGTGAGCGTCATGTGCGCGGTGAGCTTGTCCGGGTGACGCTGGTCGAGCAGGGTCGCGATCCAGTCGCGCTCGACCTCGGGCAGCCGGTCGACCGGGTTGGGACGTTTATCCTCGCCCGCGGCATGCTCCCGTCTGGCGAGGCAGCGTCCCGCGAGATACGCCTGCATGATCCGGTGGTGGAAACTGGTCGTCCCTTCTGTCTTGAGGTCGAGGATCGCCAGTCGTTCGCCCGCGTCGATCACCTCGTGCGCGGATACTCGCGGGCGCTCCGAGCTCTTGCCGGCTTGCAGTCCGGCGCGGTCGTCGGTGTCGATGAACTCCTGGATCTTCTGCCGCAGCGGCTGGGCTCCGTCCGTGGCGGCGGCGCCCTCCCGTGGCTCGAGCTTCATGCGCGCTGCCAGCGAGGTCGCGGCGAGGGTGCCGAGCGCGGCGTCCTCCAGAGCGCGCAGCGTGCTGCGACGCTCGCGCGCCTCGATGCCAAGCGAGCGTCGCACGCGCCCACGGATCGTCTGCTCGTAGAAGTGCTCGAGCAGCAGGAAACGCACCCACAGCGTGTTCCAGTGGCATTCCCCGTCGGCGCCTTGCCGGACGCGTCCGTCGTCCTTCGAGCTCGCCGCGAGGGAGCCGGCCTGAGCGAGCCGCTGGCACTGCCCGACCGCCGCGAGCTGGGCGAGCAGCTCGAGATAGAACGGGACTTCCGCGAGCTTGCCCTCCGTGACCCACTCCTCGATTCGGCGCCGCGACGGCTGGGATCCGGCACTGAAGCTCGGATCCTTGCGGGCCCTCGACATGACGTGGTCGATGGCGTCGCGTTCGTCGAGCGCCCCGAGGTCGATCGCCGAGGCGGCGATGCCGGCGGGTACGCCCGCCGGGCGAGCGGTTACGATCACCGACAGGCCGGATGTGGCGGCCTCATCGAGCATCTGCCGCAGCACGAAGCCGCGCTCGCCGTCCGGACCGACTTGGTCGATGTCGTCGACGAGCACCGCCACGCGTCGCCGCTGCATCAACCAGCGCCACAGCAGCTGGGCCTCGGCGTCCGAGCGGACACGTGCCTGCACCTGCTTTTCGAAGCGGGTCTTCGCCAGCTCGATGATGTCGGCCTGCTCGTGGGTGCGCAGCGGCACGAGCACGGACACGATGCCGTTCTGCGCCAGCAGTTGTGCGACGGCGAGCAGGGCGGTCGTCTTGCCGGCTCCCGCGTCTCCCACGATGATCTGCACGTCCTTGCGGTCGCGCGCGAGGACGCCGGGGAGGAGATCGTCGTAGAGCTCCGTGCGCGGCACGATGTCGAGCGCCAGGTGCTCGATCAGCGGCCGTCCCTGCTGTGCGAGGAGGTTGGGCAGCAGCACACGTTCCGGGCGGCGGATGACGCGACGGCGGATCCTCCAGGCGAGGAACGGAAGGCGGAACAGGTCGTTCCAGAGCAGGACGAGCAGCGCGACCAGCGCGCCGGTGGCGAGCGTGCCGGTGATCGTCTTCCATGGCTCTTGATTTTCGAACTGCGCGAATCGCAGGTACGCCATGAGGATGGCGAACGTCGATAGGAGCATCGTCCACCAGCCGAACGTCTTCAACGGCGCGAGCAGGCGCACGCGCGCCCGCAGGCGCCCCGGCATGCGGCGGGGGCTCCAGAGCCAGCGCCACACGCTCGCGACCGTCTCGACGATGCTCAGCCACCCGAGCAGGATGCCCCGGCCGAGTCGCCGCGCGCGCGGGAAGGAGGTGGGCGTTCGTTCGGCTGCGATGCGGCGCTCGTGATCGACGAGGTCCGCAAGGTGTTCTCCGGCGACACGTGCGAGCTCCTTGGAAGAGAGCTTCGCGATGTTCGGCGCCACAGGTGATTGCTTGGCGAAGCCCGACATCATTCCCACTTATAGAACCAATCCATTCAACGGACATCCGGATTCTCCGCGGGTGGCATCGCGGAGGACTACGGTTTCGCGCTCGTCTCTAGGGACGACCGCGTTCACGCGCGAAACGAGCACTCCGCAGGGCGGCCAGGCGATACGCCCTGCTCGCGGGTTCATGTGCGCTGAAGGCCAGCCACTTGCCGCAGTAGATGATCGCGGTGCGCACCGGCCCGCTCACAGCAACCACCGCTCGCGCCGCGCAAGACGCCATGCGCACGCTCGCCCACCGCTCCGCCGTGTCCAGCTGATACCGGTGGTCGACTACCTGATCGCCGCCGCCGCGCAAGAGACCGGAGCCGCCGTGCTCCACCACGACCGCGACTACGACACGCTCGCCGAGATCATGGGGTTCGAGTCTGTCTGGCTCGCGCCGCCCGGCTCGCTCCCGTAGCCCTCGATCGTGACACGGGTTGCGGATGGTGGTGCGCTGCTAGCTCCTGCCCACCGCCGCGGGGGGAGCCACGATCCTCGCAGGTACGGCCGGCGTCGCCGGCGGGAAGTCGTGTAGCAGGATCGAGGTTTGGTTGAGGACCGCCTTGAGCAGCGTCTGCGCCGCCGAGCCGACGACGATCACGGTCAGATAGTCGCTGGGTGCACCGAACGACTTGGTGAAGTAGAAGGTGCTCAGCCCGGCGACGACCGAGACGATGAGCGTCGTCGCAAGCGCGATCCAGTCGCCGACGCGACGGCCAAGCCTGGGGTCGGGGAGCTTCGCAGCCTTCGCCGGCTCGATGACGACGCCTGCCGGCTGCGCGAGGGCCGTGGCGAACGTCAGCGCGTCGCCTTCGACCGAGCGGTAGCCGATCGCCTCCAGTTCGAGCTTCCCAACCTTCTCCAGATCGACGTTGCGGTGGATATCCAGCGGAAGCGACTTCGGAGCGGGTTGCGGGATCTGGCTCATCGCCCCCAGATAGGCGATGCGGTCAAACGTCGTCGACAGCTTCTCAGACGAGCGCAGCGTGCCGAGCTCACTGGCGTTTTTGACCTCGAACAGTCGCTGGCGCAGTCCCGACATCCGCGCGCCGGTGTAGGTGAGCGCGTATCTGTCGTAAGTGTCGCTGAGCGCCTTCATCCACACGACATGCGCCATGAAGTCGTTTGCCAGTTCGCGCCACGATATGAGCACGGGCAGCAGCTGTCCGGCCGCCTCAACCCGCTTGGTTGCGCCGCCCACCCCGAGCTTCTCGCCCCCGAGCAGCTCTGAGGCCGCCTTGAGGATCTCTGGCACGTCCGTTACCTGCACGAAGCCGAGCATCCTGGTCGTCTCTTCGGCCTCGCGCTGGAGCTGGTCGAGCACCGGCCCGAGACCGCCCGGCCCGGTGAAGACCGCTGCGTCGTCTTCGGCGAGCTTCAGCGACGTGTCGATCGCCTTGTACGCATCGCTTGTGGGGTCGAGCATGACTACGCTCGCTGCATATTGCGCGATCGCCGCCTTGACGGCGGCCGCGTACGTCTCGAGTTTGTTGCAGTCCATCTCCACGCCGTCGTGCCCCGGCACGGTCTTCGCTCCGTAGCGCGATGCGATGTGTTCGCTGCGTTCGACCAGCGCGCCGCGCGGCTGCCAGCGGCCGTTCCACGCCTGCGTGACGAGCGCGACGATCGCGCCGATCAAAAGCGCGATCGCCGCGCACCACCACGCGTCCTTCGCGTTGAGCTTCAGCTTGATCGCCTGCGTCGAGCCGGGGAGCGCGAGCGCGCCTTCGTAGGCGCCCACCGGGTGCTGGAACGCGTGAAGCTCGACCGGCACTTCTTGGACGCCCTTGTCCCCGTTGAAGCGCGACGGGCCGTCGACGCTGACGCGTACGACATTCGAGTCCTGGTAGAGGTTGCCGAGCGCGGGGCAGTCGGCTTCGTTCGGTGCCGCCGCGTTGCAGTCTTTGCCGATTGCGAGCGCTTCTTCGGTCGGGCCCGGTCCTTTGACGAGCAGCGTCGCCGTTGCGTTGTGGCTCCATGGTGACGCGTTGCGAATCGACAGCGTGGTCGGTTCCGCCACGCCCGCAGGCGCAGCCGCTTTCTTGGAGGCCGTCATGACCGTCGTCGGCAGGCGCACGCTCCCGCCATGCCCTGCCGCCACGAGCAGCAGCGACCCGTCGTATTCGCCGGGGTCGATCGGCGCTTCGCTCGTCAGTGTGACGCTGATCGGCGCGCATGCGCCAGCGCGGACCGGGCGCTTTGGCGATATGACGGTTAGCACCCGAGATGGAGCCACCGCCGCGCCGTCGCGGGTAAACGCGAAGTCGGCGGGGATGACCTGAAACCGCGGGACCGATGCCGCGCCGCCGTTGCAGACCTCGATGCTCCTGCCGTGCAGCAGTCGCGCCCACGTCAGGGTCAACGGCTGCGCGGTCACGAACGTCAGGCTGCCCGACTCCTCAGCCGCGGCCGCCCTGACGCCGTAGGTGGACAGCGCCAAGGCGCTTATCGTGAGCGTGGTCAGCGCGCACAGCGCAACCCGCCTGGCCGCGACCCAGCTTAATGCGACGCACTCCAGCGTCACACTGGAACTTTTCGCCATGTCGAAGTTTCAGGGTACATGAAGTCGGGCCATGCGCCCGTCGACGAGCGGCAGCGCGCCACCGAGCGGCCACCCTTCACGCCATTCAGTCGATAGGCTACGCGCGCGAACGCGGCGGGCGTCCTCGAGAGCGAGGCCTCGGTCGCGGGGCTTCGCGGGGGCTCAACTGATGGAGGGGGAGGCGTGTTCAGTACGGAGAGGAAGGGAAGCGCGCGCGCCGGCGTCCTGCTGTGCGCGCTGCTCGTGAGCGCGATCGGCGCGGCGCAGGTCGCCACCGCGGGCGCGACCCCGCTGGTGGGGGGAACGACGGAAGCGATCAACGCGCTGCAGCCCGGCGCCAGCGGCTCGCCGGGTGGCGCGAGGCCGAGCGCGAAGCCCGCCGGCGAACCGGCGGAACCGACCGGGTACCCGCTCGCCCACCAGGACCTGGTCGCGTCCTTTCGCTCGGAAGGCCTCTACAACCTCGCTGGCCTGACGTCGTGGAATGGACGCCCGGTGACGGAAGCAAACAAACCGGACGAAGTGGAGCGCCGGCTCGGGGCGACGATCAGGTTCTACGTGCCGATGGCGACTCCCAACGTGCTCTACGTCCAGGTCAATCACGTGATCACGACCGAAGACGCGTACTGGTCGGGCCCCTCGTTTGAAAACGTGACCCAGACGGGCGTGCGCTTCGATCTGCCCGCGGCGGGAGATGGATCGCTCGGCACGCCGACCTTCTCGGACGAATTCGCCAATCCGGACGAGGTGCTGCTCGAAGGACGCTCCAAGCCGTGCAACGCCGAACAGAAACTGAACAACATCTCGAGCACGCCCGGGTATGAGCTGGCGACACCGAGTCGTGGCACCTATCAGATCCACACGGCTGTTGGGGCCGAATACGGGCTCGCGCGCTTCTACTGCGTCTACGGCGCAGAACGAATCGAAGGCGGGGGCGTGTACGAGCTGACGTTCAGCCCGGGGACGAACCTCCGCGAAGCGGCGGACTTCGCCTCAATGACCGTCGAATCCGAATACGGCGCCGGCAACCAGTTCATCGAAGGGGCGTCCATACCGAACCCGTACCCCGGCGAAACGACGCCGCCGACCGTCTCCTGCGGCGCCCCGGACGGCGAATGGCATGCCGAGAACGTCACCGTCGCGTGCACCGCCTCGGACTCGGGGCCGGGCCTGGCGAACCCCAGCGAATCGAGCTTCACGATTGCGACCACCGTCCCCGCCGGCGCCGAGTCGGCGAGCGCGATGACCGAACGAAGGTGGGTCTGCGACGTCGCGGAAAACTGCGCCGCGGCGGGGCCGGTGGGGCCGTTCAAGATCGACCGCAAGGCGCCGACGGTGCTCTCCACGTATCCGAGCGAAGGCGAGCTGATACCCGAAGGGGCGAGCGCCACGCCGCAGTTCAGCTGCACCGACGCAGGCTCGGGCGTCGCCGCCTGCGAAGCGGCGGAACCCGAGCTCGAAACCGAGGAACCCGGCCAGCACGCGTTCGTCGTGCACGCGCGGGACAACGTCGGCAACGCCGAGACGACCACCATCCACTACACCGTGGGCGCGCCGCCCGAATGCTCGTCCTGGTCGCAGCTGTGCCAGGGCGGGCTCGGTGACACGATCCCGCCGAGCATCGTCGGGCTGTCGCTGTATCCAGCGGAAGTCGACACGACATCCGAACCCAGAACGGTGACGGCGGAGGTCGACGAGACGGACAACCTCTCCGGCGTCGCCGCCGTCCAGGTCAATCTCGCCGGCGGCGGGGAGTGGCTGACGGCGCCCGCGCACCTCGTGTCCGGGAGCGACCTCGACGGCGTATGGAGCGCCTCGATCACCCTGCCGGAAGGCTCGCCCGAGGGCACCTACGCGCTGAGCGTCTCGACGTATGACCAGGCCGGCAACCCGCGGACATACCAGGCCACCGAACTCAGCGCGCTCGGGCTTCCCGACTCCGTCATCCAGACGGGCAGGGTGGACCAGGCCGAATACTCTCCGCCGGAACTGCTCGGTCTCACCGCGACGCCCACCACGCTCAGCACCTGCAACGGCCCCGAATCCACGGCGGTGGCGGTGGATGCCGCGAGCTCGGTGGGTGTGGCAAGCGTCCGCCTGATCCTCACCGGCCCGGACTCGCAGCGCATCACCGCGCGCGCGGCGTTCGACGAAGAAGGCGGCACCCTCTTCGACGGGCTCTGGAAGGCCGCGATCTCGCTGCCGCAGTACGCCGCGCAGGGTGAATGGCACATCTCCGCCGTCGTCACGGACAGCTCCGGCCGGGAAAGCGACTTCTCGTCGGCGAAGCTCGAAGCGCTCGGGCTCCCGAGCACGATCCAGCAGACCTGCCCGGGCGACACGACGCCGCCGGCCGTCGCGGAAGTGGGCCTGAGCCCGACGGAAGTCAACACCGAAGGCGCCGCCCAGACGGTCACCGTGACGGTCCACGCGACCGACAACCTCTCCGGCGTGGCCTCCGTCGGCGCCAGCCTGAGCTCCGGCAGCAGGGTGGTGGCCGGCGCGGCGACCCTCCAGAGCGGCACGCCGACCGACGGGACATGGACGGTCGCGCTCAAGCTGCCGCGCTACTCGCCGCAGGGCGTGTGGGGATTGAGCCTGAGATTGGCCGACAAGGTCGGCAACACGACATCGCTCTCGACGACGGAGCTCGAAAGCGCCGGCCAGCCCGCCTCGATCACACAGCTCGGACTCGCGGACACCACCCCGCCGGAAGTCAACGGGGGTACCGTGACCCCCGGCGCCATCGACACATCCGCCGGCCCCGCGACGGTCGACGTGACCGCGCACGTGGTGGACTCGCAGTCGGGTACCGCTCAGGTGTTCATGCGCTTCACCTCCAAGGGCGGCAAGCAGGTCTCGGGATGGGCCACCGAGGCGCAGGACGGTGGAACGCCCCAGAGCGATGACTGGAGCGCCGAACTGACCTTCCCCCGCTACTCAGAAGAAGGGGAATGGTTCCTCAGCGTGGAAGTGCGCGACAACTCCGGCAACGAGCGCACCTACAGCGCGGAGGAGCTCGCCTCGCTCGGGCTGTTCGGGACCTTCTTCGTGGGGCGCCCGCCGACGGTGAGCAGCGTGACGCCCCGCTACGGGCTGACCACGGGCGGCACGACGGTCACGATCGTCGGGACGGAGCTCGCAGACGCGTCATCGGCGACCTTCGCCGGCCACCCTGCGCACGTCACCGCCGACACCAATGACGAGATCACCGTCGTGACGCCGGTGGGCGAAGCCGGGACGGCGCCGGTCGTCGTCGCCACCTCCTACGGCGCCAGCGCAGCGAACAGCGGGGCGCAGTTCGGATACGTGGCGCCCGGCGCACAGCCGACGATCAAGAAGATCAGCGCAAAGAAGGGTCCGGCGAGCGGCGGCACGACCGTGACCATCACCGGCACGGACCTCTCAGGGCCCCTGCGGGTGACGTTCGGGGGCGTCGCGGCGCCTGCCTACGCCGACGGCTCGGCAACCGCGATGACCGCCACGGCGCCGCCCGGCACCTCGGGCACGGTCGAAGTCTCGGTCACCACGCCCAACGGGACCACGCCGGCGTCATCTCACGCCGACTACACATACGAACGCCCGACCGTAACCACGCTGAGCCCCGACAGAGGCTCGCTGGCGGGCGAGGAAGGCGTCGTCGTTCGCGGCAGCGGATTCGCGGTGGGCGCGAACACGACGACCATCGCCTTCGGAAAGATCGTCGCCAGCCGCACCGAATGCCCATCGACCACCGAGTGCACGGTGACCGCGCCCGCCGCCGCCAGGGCGGGAGCGGTGGCGGTGATCGCCATCGTCGGCAAGTCCAAGGGCAAGAAGGGCGGCTCCTCGAGCTACTTCACCTACGAATAGGCTCGACGGCCGTGTCCGAGGTCCGTAGCTTTCCCGCTTGCGCCGCGGGATCGTCACGATGGCGCCGCTGCCTCGGCGGCCTAGGTTTGCCTTGCGATGACGGCGATCGAGGTCGACAGCCTGTTCAAGAGCTACGGGCCCGTCGATGCTCTGCGCGGGGTGAGCTTCCGGGTCGAGGACGGGGAGGTGTTCGCGCTGTTGGGGCCCAACGGGGCGGGCAAGACGACGACGCTCGAGATCCTCGAGGGTCACCGTCGCCGCAGCGGCGGGCGGGTGTCGGTGCTGGGCCTCGATCCCGAGCTCGGGGGGCGCACGTTGCGCGAGCGCATCGGGATCGTGCTGCAGTCCGCCGGTCTCGACGGGGAGCTGTCGGTGCACGAGGTGCTCGCGCTGTACGGCGGCTGCTATCCGCGGGCGTTGCCGGCGGATGACGTGGTGGATCTGGTCGGCCTGGAGGGCAAGCGCGGCGCGCGCGTGAAGACGCTGTCGGGCGGGCAGCGGCGGCGGCTCGATCTGGCGCTCGCGCTGGTCGGCGACCCCGACCTGATCTTTCTCGACGAGCCGACCACGGGATTCGACCCGGGGGCCCGGCAGGGCGCGTGGCGGTTGATCGAGGGCCTGCGTTCGCTCGGTCGCACGATCGTGTTGAGCTCGCACTACATGGACGAGGTTCAGCATCTCGCCGACCGGGTGGTCGTGCTCGCGGGCGGGCGGATCGTCGCGGGAGGCAGCCCGGACATGCTCGGCGGGCGCGCACGGCACGACACGGTGATCAGGTTCCGCCTGCCGAGCTCGCACGATCTTGCGGCGCTGCCCGCGGAGCTGCGCGAGCTGGTGCAGGCGCATGACGGCGAGCTGGTCCTGCGGACCGCCGATCCGACGCATGTGCTGGCGCGCCTGTGCGGCTGGGCGGTCGGGTGCGGGATCGAGCTGCGCGGGCTGGAGGTCGTGGGTCCCTCGCTCGAAGATGTCTACCTGCAGCTGACCGAAGCCGGCGGCGATAGCGGTGACTGAGCGTCCTCGCGCGCCGGCGCGGCGACCGTCCGCGCTGCGGCTGCTCGCCGCGCAGGTCGTCTACCAGCTGCGCGTGCTCGTGCGCTCTCCGATCGGGTCGTTTGCCACGCTGGTGATCCCGCTGATGGTGCTGCTCGCGGTCAACCTCCTCTACCGGGGCACCCATCTCGCAAGCCGCGGCGGCATCGCCTACGTGCAGTTCTTCACGCCGGCGATGGTCGCGTTCGCCGTCGTCAACGCCTGCTACATGAGCGTGATCTCCGCGACGAGCCTCGCGCGCGACGAAGGCATCCTCAAGCGGCTGCGAGGGACGCCGCTGCCGCCGTGGATCTACATGAGCGGACGGCTCGCCTCAGCGGGGCTCGTCGCGCTGATCTCGGCGGTGGTCGTGATCGCCGTCGGTGCGGGCGTGTATGGCTTCGAGGTGATCTGGAGCGCCGTGCCGGCGGCGCTGCTGGTCCTCGCGGCGGCCATGTTCTGCTTCTGCGCGCTTGGCCTGGCGGTGACCGTGCTGGTGCCCAGGGCCGACTCCGCGCTACCGGTCGCGTGGGGGACGATCCTGCCGCTGTGCTTCATATCCGATGTGTTCATGCCGATCGACAACGCGCCGCACTGGCTGCGGCAGACCGCGTCGTTCTTCCCGCTGCGCCCGTTCGCCGACGAGCTGGAGAGCCTGTTCAACCCGACCCGGGGAACCGCGCTGCACTGGCAGCACCTGGAGGTCCTGCTCATCTGGGGCGTCGTGGCGTCCGCGTTCGCGCTCCTCACGTTCCGCTGGGAGCCCGGCTCGCCGGGCGCGCGCAGGCGCGCGTCGCAGTCGAGAGCGGCGTTCGCCCTCAGCCGCGTACGGGGGATGTTCGAGCGCGCGGCCGAACGTCCGCCACGAGTCAGCTCCGATGACACGCCCAAGTGAGCCCCGCGGGCAGGCCGGCGCGCATCGGCGCGCACGCGAGCAGGGCGTGCTGGTGCCGCTGTACGCGGTCGTCCGCTTCCTGCTGACACCGGCGCTCCGGCTCTGGTTTCGCGTGCGCATCTCCGGCAGCGAGCACATCCCGGCACACGGCGCGGCGATCATCGCGCCGAATCACAAGAGCTTTCTCGACGCGTTCTTCGTGGGCATCTCCACACGCCGGCACGTGCGCTTCATGGCCAAGACGGAGCTGTTCAAGGGGCCGTTCGGCTGGCTGTTGCTGCGCCTGGGGGCCTTTCCCGTGCTCCGCGGCGAGGCGGACGCGGAAGCGCTGGAGACGGCCCGGACGATCCTCGAGCAGGGCGGGGTGCTCGTCGTCTTTCCCGAGGGCACCCGGGTCGAGGACCCGCACGCGCTCGGCGCCCCCCACCACGGCGCCGGGCGGCTGGCGCTGATGACCGGCGCGCCGATCGTCCCCGCCGCGATCGCCGGCACGCAGCGGCTGTGGCTCGGGCCGCTGCCCAAGCCGCGTCGGGTGCAGGTCTCGTTCCTGCAGGCGATCGACCCCGCCCGGCTCTCGCAGCGGCCGGATGCGCTCAGCGAGCTGGTCGACCGCGAGCTGTGGCCGGCCGTGCAGCGCGAGTACGGGCGCGAGCTCGCACGTCCCGGCCTGATCCTGGCCGCGCTCGCGGCGATCGGGCTCGGCGGCGGCCTGCTCGCCCGCCGCCGGGCGCGGGCCGAGACGCACCTGCTCGGCATCGTCGAGCCGCTGAAGCTCAGACGGCGCAAGTCCCGCGAGCGGCTGCTGGCGCGTCTGCGCAGACTCACGGCGCCGCGCGGCGGCGGATGAGCAGGCGCAGGCGCGGCTGTCCTAGACTCGAGCCATGGCGCTCCCCGCCCGGCCCGCGTGTCGGCCAGCCGCCTCTCAAATCACGCGCATCGAGCCGCCGTCCACCGGGATCATCGCGCCGGTGACGTAGGAGCGCCCTGCTCCAGCGCCTGCACGTGCGAAACCAGGCGCCCATCCACGAGCGTGTGCACGGCGAACCCGACCGGGTCATCGCTCGCCACGAAGGGAAGGTCATCGCGCGGGCGGAGGTCCAGACGCAGCGTCGAGTTGGTGCTCGGACAGATCAGCAGCGGACGTCCGGCGAAGGCGGTCGTCATCGTCGTGTGCACGTGCCCGCACGTGATCGCCAGCACCTGCGGGTGAGCGCCAAGCAGCGCCTCCAGCTCCACGCGGTCCTCACCGGCCAGGGCGATCGCGTCCATCACGCGCACGCCCGTCAGCACCGGGGGATGGTGCAGGGCCAGCAGCGTCGGCGTCTCGGGCGCCTGGTCGAGGGTCCGCTCCAGCCAGCCCAGCTGCTCGCCTCCCAGCGCGCCTGCGTCGTCACCCGCGCGCGTGCTGTCACAGCCCACCAAGCGCAGCGGCCCGCAGCCCGCGGCGAAGCAGACGGGCGCACCCGCCGGCGCCGGCTCCGGCCCGAACTGCGCGCGCAGCAGGTCGCGATCGTCGTGGTTGCCGGGGATCGCGTAAAGGGGGAGGCCAAGGGGTGCAAGCAGCTCGTGCGCCTGTGCGTAGGCGGCGCTCGACGGTGTGTCGGCGAGATCCCCGCTCAGGAGCACCGCGTGCGGGCGCGGCTGTAGCGCCGCCACACGCTTCACCGCACGCTCCAGGCGTTCGGCCGGGCCGTCGTCCTCACCGGGGCGCAGATGCAGGTCGCTCAGCTGAACCAACGTGGCGGGCGAGCGGTCCTCGGCGGTGTGGGGCTCAGGTGCCGTCATGTCATGTCATGTCGTGTCAGTCGGGTCTGAGGTGGGGCGGGCATCGCCTGTGCTCACAGCAGCTGCTCGGTTGCCTCATCCGCGACGCCGTCGAAGTATCGGTCCAGCACCTGCCGGAAGAGCGGCTCGCTCGGTGCGGCGTGGGCGAACAGCGTCATCGAGGAGCGCAGCTTGATCGCGTCGATGCCGCCGAGGATCTCCTCCGCGCTCGAGCCTTCGACCTGCATGAGCGCGCGCGTGCAGTCGAGCAGGCGTGGTCCGAGGAGCGGATGGGCGAGGTACGCACGCGCCTCGGCGAGCGAGGCGATCGCGTAGGCCACCGCCGTCGGGCTGTGTCCGAGGCCGGCTATCTGCGGGAACACGAGCCACATCCAGTGGCTCGTCTTGCGCCCGGCGCGCAGCTCCGACAGCGCATGCGCGTACGTGTTCGCCTCGTCCTGGGCGGCGACGAAGCGCTGCAGCCGGTGGGGGTCCTGGCTCATCGGGTCGGGATCATGTTTGAGGTCTACTTCAGGACGGCGAGCGTACCTGGTGCAGCTGCTTGTGGACGCATGAACATGGCACAATGGACGCATGAGCAGCTTGACATTGCTGGCGGAGGAGGTGGGCGTCGACGAGCGCACGTTGCGGCGAGCAGTGAGCCTGGGGGCGCTTCGTGGAAGCAGGTCGACACCGCGCAAGCTCGAGCTGCCGTTGAGCGAGCGGGAGTACGTCCGCCGCTCGTGGGGTCTGATCTCGGCACTTCGCGCAGCTCTGCGCACGGAGCAGAACGTCCGTTTCGCGCTGTTGTTCGGCTCAGCTGCGACGGGAGCGGACACTCCGGGAAGCGATGTCGACGTGCTCGTCGATTTGCGCGATGCGCGCTTCGAGCGGGCGGTCGACCTTCACACGAAGCTGACGGGGCTCGTGGGTCACCCGGTCGACGTGGTTGAGCTCAAGGACGCGGAGGTGGAGCCTTCGTTTCTTGCCCAGGTCGTAGCGGACGGTCGCGTGCTGGTCGATCGCGAGGATCTGTGGCCGGATTTGCGTCGTCGTGAGGACGGATTGCGCCAGCGCGGCAGCGAACACGATGCTCGTCGCCTGGACAGGGCCCTCACGGGGATCGACCGTCTGCTGGCGTCCTGATTCGACGCCGTGCCCGCTGAGCCTCGCAAGGTCGACCGTAACCGCTGGCGGCGCGAAATCGCTCGTCACCTCGAGGATTTCCCGCGGCAGTACGCCGCTCTCGAGCACGCGATGGCGGCATTCGGCGGTGACTTCGACATGCAGCAGTTCAAGCAGGCGTTCAACACCACCGACGACATCGACGCCTACAACCGCGTGCAAGCGGTCGAGCGCGCGTTGGGCAGGGTGCAGAATTTCGTTGCGGACCTGGCGGGGCTGGGTGTGAAGCTTGCGCAGCTGGCGCCTGTGCGCGAGGTTCACGGGCCTCCGTCTCACAAGGCCTTTGCGGCTCTGCGCGAGGCGGGGGTCATCGACGGCGCGTTGTGCAGACGATTGACGCGCGCACAGGACGCGCGGACGATGATCGAGCACGGCTACATCGACACGACAGCCGGTCGCGTCCACCAGGCCGCGGAATTGGTCCACGAGAGCGCCCGGGACTTCATAGGCCGCTACCGCACGTGGATCGAGCCACATCTCAGAGACAGCGCGGATCAGGAGCCATCCCGGCGCGATCTCAGCTGATCGTGACACCGCCCGGTGGGCCGACGGATACCGCGAAGTGGAAGTTGCCGGTGCCGACGGACTTTTCCAGCGTATGCAGGACCCGTGCTGGGTCGTCGTACGGGCCGTCCGCGTAGAACGGCATTCCGTTGCGCCCGAAGCCGATGGCTGCCGGACCGGTCCACGGGCCGAGATGCTCGCGGGCTGGCTCGAAGTCGGGATGCGGAGCGAATCCGAGGGTGCGCGCGTACTCGGCGGCACCGAGCACGAGCTCTCGGGCGAGCTCGATCGGGGCTTCCACGCCGCTTGAGCCCCAAGGGCTGTAGTAGGCCCTCCTGAATGCTGGGAGCTCGCCGCGGCTCATGCGCTGCGGCCCAAATGCGTTCTTGACCCCCAGACACCAGGTGTCGAGCAGATATCCGCAGACCGAGACTTTGCGGTTGCTGCTCTCACGAGCGAGAAGTACTCCCACCAATCCACCGGTCTCGTGGTCCGCCGTAGCATCGTCGCCTGGCCACTCCGGGTGGCCCGCCACCATGAGTCCCTCTCGCCAGCCGGGGCTGATCCAGCAGCCGACGAGCGCGGGTTCCGTCTTCGCGGTGGCGCGTTCAGCCGCGATCTTCCGCACCAGGGGCGCAATCACGGCCGGACGTACGCCGAGTGCGCGGGCAATCTCCTTGGGCGCGAGCCCCTCATCTCGCAGGTCGCGGACCGCCAACGCCAGCTCGTCGTCGCTCACGGGCTCCTCGCTGTTCATGAATCCTTCTTACCCTGGCGTTCGGACGGACCCGAACGCTCCCTCCTGACTCGCATTGGTCGGATGCAATCCCGCCAGCGCGCAGCTCGCCGGCAGCGCGTCTCCTTCTCGAGCGTCTCGAGCCGGCCCCGGAGTACCGTGTTCTGCAACGCAGACCCGAAAAGGAGATCGTGCGATGCGAGCGGTGAGGTTCGACCACTACGGCGGGGTTGACGTCCTGAAGGTGGTGGAGGTGCCGCGGCCGGTGCCCGCCGCCGGTCAGGCGCTCGTGAGGGTGAAGGCCGCGGGGATCAACCCGGGGGAGGTGTCGATCCGCGAGGGGCGGATGCACGAGCGCTGGCCCGCCACATTCCCCTCTGGGCAGGGCAGCGACCTGGCCGGGGTCATCGAGGAGGTCGCAGACGGCGTGGAGGACTTCGCCGTCGGCGACGAGGTGATCGGCTTCACCGACGAACGCGCCAGTCACGCGGAGCTCGTGCTCGTGCCGGTCGAGCATCTCGTCCTTCGCCCGGCGAACGTCTCCTGGGAGGCGGCCGGCGGGCTGCCGATCGCGGGCACCACGGCGTATGCGGCCGTGCGCGCGGTGGCGCTCACCGCGGGTGAGACCGTGGTCATCTCCGGGGCCGCCGGCGGCGTCGGCTCGCTCACCGTGCAGATGGCCCGGCGCGCCGGAGCGCAGGTGATCGGACTGGCCAGCGAGTCGAACCATCGGTGGCTGAGCGATCACGGCGTGACCCCGCTCAGCTACGGCGACGGCGTCGCCGAGCGCATCCGCGCGGTCTGCGCCGACGGGGTCGACGCGTTCGTCGACACCTTCGGTGGCGGCTATGTCGAGCTGGCCCTGGATCTCGGGGTGCAGCCGCAGCGGATCGACACGATCATCGACTTTCAGGCAGCGCAGCGTCACGGGGTCAAGACCGACGGTTCCGCGGCCGGCGCGAGCGCGCAGGTGCTCGCCGAGGTCGCCGGGCTGATCGCCGCGGGAGAGCTCGAAGTGCCGGTCGCGCACGTCTACCCGCTCGAGCAGGTCCAGGACGCGTACCGCGAGCTCGAACGTCGTCACACGCGCGGAAAGATCGTCCTCAAACCGTGAGCCACAGGCGCCGGCGCGTGATATAAAACCCGCATATCCCAACGGACGGAATGCTTCTATCGGAGGATGACCGGTCCGTGGAGACAGTCGTGGAAACAGTGATGGCTTCCCGGGGGGATCGTCGAAAGCGGTGATGGGCGGGCCGGAGCTCTGGCCCTAGGAGGCCGGATGTTCAGCCAGGTGCAGTTGCGGTACTTCGTCACGGTTTCCGAAGAGGGCCAGATCACGCGCGCGGCCAGGAGGCTGCACATCGCGCAGCCCGCCCTCTCGCAGGCCCTCGCCCAGCTGGAAGCGGAGCTCGACATCGTGCTGTTCGAGCGCCACCCGCGCGGCGTGACGCTGACGCCCGCCGGCGAGGCGTTCCTGGTCAAGGCGCGTGCGGCGCTGGCCGCGGAGGCCGAGACGGTGCAGGTCGCGCTGTCGCTGCGGCGCGCCGCGAACGCCACGATCGCGGTCGGCTTCATCGGCCCGCCGCCCGCGATCAGCACGCCGGATCTCTTCGCCGCGTTCGCCGAGAGCAACCCCGAGGCCAGGATCTCCTACCAGGATCTCCCGTTTCCCCGTGGATCGACATCGGCCTGGCTGGCGGACGTGGACGTCGCCGTATGCCACCGGCCGAGCGTCGAGGAGGGGCTGGGCGCGCAGCCGGTCCGCGTCGAACCGCGGGCGGCCGTGGTGCATCGCGGTCATCCGCTCGCGCAGCGGCCCGAGCTCGATGTCGTGGACGTCCTTGACGAAACCTTCGTCGGCTACCACCCGGAGGTGCAGCCGGAATGGGCCGGCTTCCACAGTCTCGACGACCATCGCGGCGGGCCACCGGGGAGCCTGACCGACGACGCGGCGCAGACCTCGCTGCAGATGCTCGGGATCATGTCCTCGCCGCACGCGATCACGACCGTGCCCTACGCCGACGCGAAGCTCGCGGTGCAGGTTCTGCCCGACATCCTGGCGATCCCGCTGCGCGACGCCGCCCCGGCGGTCGTATCGCTGGTGTGGCGGCGGGACACCAGCAACCCGCTCATCGACGATCTCGTCGCTGCCGCCAAGCGCCTCGCACCGGGTGGCGATGAACTTTAAGCGCGGCCACCTGCTGTATTTCGTGACCGTCGCCGACGAGGGCCAGATCACCCGTGCGGCCAGGAAGCTGAATCTCGCCCAGCCCGCGCTCTCGCAGGCGATCGCCCAGCTCGAGTCAGACCTTGGCTTCAAGCTGCTCGAGCGCCACGCCCGCGGCGTCACGCTCACGCGCGCCGGCGAGGCGTTTCTCGTCAACGCACGCGCGGCCGTGTTCGCCTGGTCCGATGCCGCCGCGACCGCTCAGTCGATGGCGCGCGTCCGTCGCGGGACGATCGAGTTCGGGTTCGTCGGGGTCCCGCCTGGGCTCGACAGCCCCGAACTGCTGGAGCTGTTCTCCCGCGCCTACCCTGAGATCGATGTCTGCTACCGCGAGCTGCCGTTCCCGTCGGCCATGACGAGCTCGTGGCTGGGGGAGGTGGACATGGCCGTCTGTCATCGCCCGCCGCTGGAGTCCGACGTGTGGGCGCACGTCCTGCGCACGGAGCCGCGGGTGATCCTCGCGCCGCGGCGCCACCCGCTCGCAAAGCAGCCCGAGGCGTCGCTCGCCGATGTGCTGGACGAGACGTTCATCGGCTTTCACCCCGCCGTCGAGCCGGCGTGGGCCGGCTTCTGGAGCCTCGACGACCATCGTGGCGCGCCGCCGCGTCGGGTGACGGCCGACCGCGCGGCCAACCCGCACGAGGTGCTCGCCGCGCTTGCCGTGCGCCGGGCGATCACGACCGTGCCGGCCTCCGTCGCCGGCCTGATCCCGGACCTCCTGCCCGGCGTGGTGGCGATCCCGCTGCGCGACGCGGACCCGGCGACGATCGTGCTCGTCGGGCACGAGGACCGCGCGAACCCGCTCGTGGAAACGCTGCTGATGTTCGCCCGCAGCCTTGGCGGTGCGGGCGAGGCCACCGCGAGCCCGGGCGCCGCGGGCGAGCCCGCGGACGCTCCCTGAGCGCCTGCTCGCGCCAGCTGGCGACGCGTGAGGATCAGATGCGGCGCAGCTGGACCCAGCGCCGCTCGCCGTGGCCGGGCGAACGCGGCTTCGCGGCGCACGCCGCGGCGGGGGGACACTGAGGGAAAGCGGCCCCCCGCCGCGCGCTGAAGTCGCGAGAGCGTGCGCTGGACGGCTGCGTTGCAGTCTTCTGCGGCTCCGGCTCAACTGGCCGGACACGGTCCGCTCGCGCCGCGGCGCGACAGGCGGCGAGGAAGAACGCGACGATGGTCACCCAGGCGACCGGGAGAAAGACGACAAGCACGTTGAGGCGAAGCATCAGCCAACGGGGAGGCAATGTCCAATATGAATTATCGGAACTGATATCGGAAACTCCTATGCTTGCTTGAGATTCGCTCTGGCGCAGCGGTCAAGCGGTGGGCGTCCCGCGGTGCGCCGGCAGCGCGGGAGGCGCCGTGCGATAGCTGGCGGGCGTGGCGGACAGCCCGATCGGGTTGCGTGTCAGCCGCTTCGCATCGCCGTCGGACGCGGGGACCTCGACGATCGGCTCCAGGCCGAGCGACTCGGCGAGCGCGAACGCGCCCGCGATGTCATTGACCTCGCCGGCGGGCACGCGCGCGTCCGACAGCGCGCGCACCCAGTGCGCGGCCGGCATCGTGCTCAGGTGGCGCTCGAGCGCTTCGCGCAGCGCCTCGCGCGCGGCGACGCGCGCTGCGTTGGTGGCGAAGCGCTCGTCGTCGGCGAGCTCGGGACAGCCGATGACCCGCGTGAGCGCGCGGAACTGCCGGTCGGTGCCGACCGCGAGGACCAGCTCGCCGTCGGCCGTCCTGAACAGGTCATACGGGGCGACGCTCGGGTGGGCGTTGCCAAGACGGCCGGCGACCTCGCCGGCGAGCGTGTACGCGGAGCCCTGGTTGACGAGCGCGGCGAGCAGGCAGGAGAGCAGGTCGACGTCCACGCGCTGGCCCTCGCCGGTGCGCTCGCGATGGCGCAGCGCGGCGAGGATACCGATGCTGGCGAACAGCCCGCAGATCACGTCGACGAGCGCCACGCCGACCTTCTGCGGCTCGCCGTCGGGGCTGCCGGTGATGCTCATCAGGCCGCCGAGGGCCTGTACGAGCAGGTCGTAGCCGGGCAGCGCCGCCGCGGTCGCCGTTGCGCTGCCGAAACCCGTGATCGAGCAGTAGACGAGCGTCGGGTGCTCGCGGTGGAGCGCCTCGTAGCCGAGGCCGACGTCGTCCATCAGGCCGGGGCGGAAGTTCTCCACGAGCACATCCGCCCGCGCCACGAGGCCGCGCGCGAGCTCGACGTCGGCCGCGTCGCGCAGGTCGAGCACGACGCTCCGCTTGTTGCGGTTGACGGCCTGGAAGTACGTGGCCACGCCATCGGCGCCATACGGCGGGCCCCACGCGCGCGTGTCGTCGCCGCTGCCCGGGCGCTCGATCTTCGTGACGCTCGCGCCGAGGTCGGCCAGCACCATCGTCGCCAGCGGCCCGGCCAGGACCCGCGAGAAGTCGACGATCTGCAGGCTCTCGATCGCTTGGGCCATCGCGCCCGAAGCGTAGTTGCCCACGCCCCGGCGCCCCGGCGCGCGGGCTAGCGTTCGACCAGCGGACGCACCTCGATCGCGCCGCCCATGCTCGCCGATGGGATCTTCGCGGCCAGCTCGATCGCCGCGTCGAGGTCGTCGGCCTCGAAGAACAGGTAGCCGCCGAGCGCCTCCTTGACCTCGGCGAACGGACCGTCGGTGCTCAGCGTCATGCCGTCGGCCACCCGCACCGTCGTCGCCGTCTCAGGAGGCTGCATGCGCACGCCGGGGGTGACGCCCGGGGTTTCGTTGATCGCCTTGTAGGCACCGTAGACGGCGCCCTTCCGCTCCTCTGAGAGCGCATCCCACTCCGGCGAGGGCGGCGTCGGGGTCGTGCCGTGGTGAATCAGCAGCATGTACTTCATCGCTACCTCCCGTTCGCGGTGGTCGTCCCTCAAGACGAACGGGAGGCGAGGAAATCGACAGCCGGCGGGGCGTCGTCGAGCTGCTGCGCCTCGGTCTGGCCGTCTTCCCCGGACGCCGGCCGGGCTGGCAGTGCGAGCAATGCGAACAGCGCTCCCGCGAAGGCGACAAGGGCCGCGACGAGCAGGCCGAGGTCCATCGCGCTGATGAACGCCGAGTGCGCGAAGCGCGCGAGCAGCTGGCCGGTGCTCCCGCCGATCGCCCTGGCCACTTCCAGGGCGCCGCCGAGCGATCCACGGATGGTCTCCTCGATGCTGTGCGGGATGCGGTAGGGCGTGAGCGCCGTGGTGATGCGGTGCTGGTAGCGGGTGGAGAGCAGGCTGCCGATGATCGCCACGCCGAGGGCGCCCCCGACCTGCATGAAAGAGCCGTTGGTCGCCGACCCGACCCCTGTATGGGCGGAGGGCAGCGAGCCCATCACCGCCCCGGTCGCCGAGGGGATGACCAGGCCCGCGCCGATGCCGATCATGACCATGCCGGGCACGGTGGCGCCGTACGTGGTGGCGACGGTGGCAGCGGAGATCTGCCACAGCCCGGCGCCCGCCACCAGCAGCCCGCCGGTGACGGTGAGCTTGGCTCCGAGCCTGCGCACGAGCACGGTGGACAGCGGTGCGGCGGCAGCGATCGCGCCCGCTGCGGGCAGCACCCGCAGGCCGGCCTGCAGCGGCGTGTAGCCGAGCTGGAACTGCAGCAGCTGGGTAAGCACGAACAGCGCGCCGTAGAGGCCGAACGCGAGGATGCCGTTGCACATCACCGCCGCCGAGAACCTCCTCGCAGCGAAGAAGCGCAGGTTGAGCATCGGGTGCGAGCTGGAGCGCTCCCACGCGACGAAGCCGGCGAGCACCGCCACGCCGCCGGCGCCGGCGCCGAGCACGAGCGCCGAGGACCAGCCGTGCACGGGCGCTTCGATGATCGCCCACAGCAGCAGTCCCAGGCCGACGATCGACAGCAGCGAGCCGCCGGAGTCAAGACGCTTGGCATGCGGGTCCTTCGAGTCGGGCACCAGGCGGACCGCGAAGAGCACGCCGAGCAGCGCCACGGGAACGTTGATCAGGAACACCGAGCCCCACCAGAAGTGCGCGAGCAGCAGGCCGCCGACGATCGGGCCGAGCGCGACTCCCGCGCCGCTCGTCCCCGACCAGACGCCCAGCGCGCGCTGACGCTCGCCGCGGTCGGTGAACGTGGCGGTGATGATCGAGAGCGTCGAGGGCATGATCAGCGCGGCGCCGACGCCCATGCTCGCGCGCGCTGCGATCAGCACTCCCACCGTGCCCGAGAACGCCGCCCAGGTGGAGCCCGCGGCGAACGCCAGCAGGCCGGCGAGGAACGTGCGCTTGCGTCCCACCCTGTCCGCCAGGCTCCCGGCGACGAGCATCAGTCCCCCGAACACCAGCGCGTAGGCGTCGACGATCCACTGCAGCTCGCTGGTGCTGGCATGCAGCTTGCGCACCAGCGTCGGCAGCACCACGTTCAGGACGGTGCTGTCCAGCGAGACGATCAGCAGCGGAACGCACAGCACCGCCAGCGCCAGCCAGCGCCGCGACGGGCCGTCTGTGCCCGGCTGTGCGTGCCCGCCCGGGACGTCCGCGGGCTCGAGCGTCGACGTGGGGGCGTGTGCCACGTCACAAGGCTCACGTGCCGCCGCACGCGCATCATCGGTACTTCCGCGCACACGAGCACCCGGCAAGCTACGGACGCCCCAGCGGCGCGCCGCCCGGTGCGTATAGACTGGAGGTCCCTGCTCGTTGGGTTCTTGCGGCGGCTCTCCATCCTTCCTGTGGGTCTTTACTCTGAGAGCGCCAGACGGAGCTCGGTCGGATGAGCGTGGATGCCGGTTCGGAGCAGGTGCGGCTCAGGCGTCTGCTCGACGTCGGTCGAGCGCTGACCTCGGAGCTCGATCAGCGCGTCGTGTTGGAGCTCGTCCTGGAGACGGCGCGGCAGTTGACCGGCGCCCGCTACGCCGCCCTTGGCGTGCTGGACGAGCAGCGCGGCGAGCTCGCGCGGTTCATGACGGCGGGAGTCGATGAGGAGACCAGGCGCAGGATCGGCGAGCTGCCACGCGGGCGCGGCGTGCTGGGTGTGCTGATCGAACACCAGCAGCCGCTGCGGCTCGCCGACGTCAGCGAGCACCCGAGCAGCTACGGCTTCCCGGCCGGGCACCCCGTGATGCGCAGCTTCCTCGGCGTGCCCGTCCTGATCCACGGGCAGGTGTGGGGGAACCTTTACCTGACCGAGAAGGCCGGGGGCCAGTTCACCGACGCCGACGAGGAGGTCACGGTGATCCTCGCGCAGTGGGCGGCGATCGCGATCGAGAACGCGCGGCTCTACGAACTCAGCGAGCGCCGCCGCGAAGCCTCCGAGAGGGCCTCCCGCGGCCTGCGGGTGAGCCGCGACGTGGCGGTGGCGGTCGGCGGGGAGGTCGCGGTCGATCGCGTGCTCGAGCTGATCGCCAAGCGCGGACGCGCGCTCGTCGACGCGAGGAGCCTGCTGATCTGGCTGCGCGAGGGCGAGCAGCTGGTTGTCGCCGCCAGCGCCGGGCACGCCGCCAGGGACGCGCTCGGCGCGCGTTCGCCGATCGCCGGCACCGTGTCCGGCCAGGTGCTCGAGAGCCGGCGACCCAAGCGCATCGCGGATCTGAGCCCGCATCGCGGCCCACTGGGAGAGCAGCTCGGAATCGCCGGCGCGGAGTCGGCGCTGATCGTGCCGATGCTCCATCGCGGCGAGGCGGCCGGGGTGCTTGTCGCGTTCGACGGCGGCGCCGACGGCAAGGGCTTCAGCGACGATGACGAGCAACTGCTGCAGACGTTCGCCGTGAGCGCCGCGACGGCGGTCGCGCTGGCCCAGAGCGTGCAGGCCGACCGCCTGCGCGGTGCGGTCGCGGCGGCCGATGCCGAGCGGCGTCGCTGGGCGCGCGAGCTGCACGACGAGACGCTCCAGGGGCTCGGCGCCCTGCGGGTGCTGCTCTCGGGCACCCTGCGCCACGATGGCCTGCCGCACACGCGCGAGTCGGTTCGGCAGGCCGTCGCCCACGTCGAGCGCGAGATCGAGAACCTGCGGGCGATCATCGCCGAGCTGCGTCCGGCCTCGCTCGACGAGCTGGGACTGCGAGCCGCGCTCGAATCGCTGCTCGAGCGCCATCGCGATCGCGGTCAGTTCAGCATCGAGAGCGAGCTTTCGATCCCCACCCCCAAGGAACGAGATGCGCGCCTGGACCCCGGGCTCGAGAGCACCGTCTACAGGCTGGTGCAGGAGGCGCTCAACAACGTCGCCAAGCACGCGGGCGCCACCACCGTGCGTGCGCGCGTCCGTGAGTCTGTCGGCGATGTCGAGATCGAGGTCCAGGATGACGGCGCCGGCTTCGACGCCCATGCGGTGAGCAGGGGCTTCGGGCTGGCCGGGATGCGCGAGCGAACGAGTCTGGCCGGCGGGGAGCTGAGCATCACCTCCGGCGAGCGCGGCACCCTGGTCAAGGCGTCTCTGCCGATCTCGACCGGCCCGCAGGCCGCGTCGGTGCAGTAGCGGCCGGTCGGCGCGCGGCGTCAGCTGCCTGCGATGCGCCCTCCGCGCCACACGCGAGGGATGCTAGCGCGTGGTGGGCGGAGGGCGTACGCATCGGGGAGAGGTGCTGCGGAGGTCGCCTGACCGGGAGGAGTCGGCGGCCTGCGTCACAACCTACGTTCGCGGCGTCGGAGGGATATCCGCTGGGTGCCGCAGCATGCCGAGCGAAACTACGGAGCGCGCCTGCGGCTATGCCTCCAGGGCCGTCGGCTCGAACAGCCGGATGAGGGTGCGCGTGCCGCTTGCGTCCGTGACGAGCACCGCGCTCGGGGTTGGCGGGCCGGCCTGCTCGATGCCGATCGTCTTGGGGTTTGCGATGAAGTGGCGCAGCAGCACCGGATAACGCGCCCCGCGGCCGCCCACGGCGACCTCGAAGACGTCGTCCTTGTGGTCGTAGCCGAGCGTCTGCAGCGGCAGTCGCTCGACGTCGGTCTGGTCGCCGAGCTCCTCGTTCATGACCTCGACCGTGACGAGCAGCCCTTCGACGCTCTTGGCGATCGAGTCGAAGTACTCGGCCCAGCTGTCGGCGCTGAGCTCCTGCGTTTCGATGCTCATGGAAATCTCCCTCTCGTGCTCGGTTGCGGGGGTGTGGTCTACACGCCTTGCCTAAGTTATCCCGCTCGGCGCCGCGCCGGGGCCTCAGTAGTCTGCCCCGTCCGCCGTCGGGAATCTCCCGGACGCGCACGGGCGCGCGGGCGGCCACGATTCCGACATGGAGTTTCTCGACCGCGAGGACGCCGGACGTCGGCTTGCATCCGAGCTCGAGCCGCTGCGAGCACAGCGGCCGGTGGTCGTAGCGCTGCCCCGCGGCGGTGTGCCGGTCGCGCTGGAGGTTGCACGCGCGCTGGGCGCACCGCTCGAGATCCTCGCCCCGCGCATCGCACGCCCGCGCGACGCCGGCCCCACAATTCCTGTGGACGGACGAACGGTGATCGTCGTCGACGACGGGCTGGCGACGGTCCGCGCCGACCTCGCCGCCGTGCGGGCGCTGCGCGCCCGCGGTGCCGCCTACATCGTCGTGGCGGTTCCCGTCGGCTCGGGCGAGGCGGTGTCGATGCTGGCCGAGGAGGCCGATCGCGTCATCTGCCTGGAGGTGCCGCCACGGCTGTTCGGCGTGGACATGATGTACCGCGACGTGGTCTCGGTCGCCGACGGGCAGGCGCTCGCGCCGCCCGGGAGGATCTGAGCCGTGGCCGCGCCGCTGGCCCTCCCCGTCGGTGAAACAGCGGCACTCGAGGTGCTGCGGCGCGACGCCCAGCCGCTGCATGGCGGCGAGGGCGACTACGACACGCTGCTGGAGCTGGTCGGCGACGCGCGGCTGGTGCTGCTCGGCGAGGCCAGCCACGGCACGCACGAGTTCTACCGGGAGCGTGCGCGGATCACGCGCAGGCTGATCGACGAGCTCGGCTTCACGGCCGTCGCGGTCGAGGGAGACTGGCCCGACGCCGATCGCGTCAGCCGCTACATCCAGGGTGCAGGCGATGACGCTGACGCCGAGGAGGCGCTGCGCGGCTTTCGCCGGTTCCCCACGTGGATGTGGCGCAACGCCGAGGTGCTCGACTTCGTGGGCTGGCTGCGCGCCCACAACGAACGGCTCGCGGAGGGGCGGCGCAAGGTCGGCTTCTACGGCCTGGACCTGTACAGCATGGGCGCATCGATGGAGGCTGTCGTGGCCTACCTGGAGGAAGTGGACCCGCCGGCCGCCGCGCGGGCCCGTCGCCGCTACGAGTGCCTGCATCCATTCTCCGCGGACAGCGCCGGCTACGGGGAGGCGGTGCTGCTCGGCGCCAGCGAGCCCTGCCGGCGGCGCGTGCTCGAACAGCTCGTCGAGATGCGCCGGCGCGCGGGCGACTATCTGCGCGAAGACGGCCTGGTGGCGGAGGATCGCTACTTCCTGGCCGAGCAGAATGCGACCGTCGTCGCCGACGCGGAGGAGTACTACCGGACGATGTTCGCCGGTCCGGCCTCCTCGTGGAACCTGCGCGACCGGCACATGGCCGACACCCTGGACCAGCTCCAGGTTCACCTCGCCCGCCACGGCGACGCCGGCAGGGTGGTCGTGTGGGAGCACAACTCACACGTGGGCGACGCCCGCTCGACCGACATGGCCCAGCGCGGCGAGCTGAACCTCGGGCAGCTGATGCGCGAGCGCCACGGCCACGAGGCCGTGCTCGTGGGCTTCAGCACCCACAGCGGCACGGTCACAGCCGCCTCCCAGTGGGGCGGGGAGGCCGAGCGCAAGCGCGTACGGCCGGCGTTGCCCGACAGCTACGAGGCGCTCCTGCACGCCACGGAGATACCGGCCTTCCTGCTGTGCCCGCTGGGCATGAGCGCCGCCGGGCGGGTCCTGCGCGAGCCGCGTCTGCAGCGGGCCATCGGCGTGATCTACCGGCCCGAGACCGAACGCCAGAGCCACTGGTTCGCCGCGTGCGCCTCACAGCAGTTCGACGCGCTCGTGCACGTCGACGTCACACGCGCGGTGGAGCCACTCGAGCGAACAGGCGGGTGGGAGCTCGGCGAGCCGGCGGAGACGTATCCCACCGCACTGTGATTGTCTGCTGTCGCGATGGCCGACCGCGACGACATCGACTTCACCTACTCGCTGACCGACCGAGTGTTCCGGTTGAGCATGGGGGAGCTCGCCGATTTCAGCGGCGCCAAGTACGACGGCGACTTCTCGATCGGCCTGGAGGAGGCGCAGCGCAGGAAGCACGAGTACGTCGCCGAGCAGATCGGAATCACAGCAGGTGCGCGCGTGCTCGACCTTGGCTGCGGCTGGGGCCCGCTGCTCGACTTCATCCGCCGCCGCGAGGCCGCCGGGGTGGGCGTGACGCTGTCGCGCGCGCAGGCGGCCGCCTGCCTGCGCCACGGCCTCGACGTGCGCCTGTTCGACGCGCGACAGCTGGACCGCGAGCGCTTCGGAGGCTTTGACGCGGTCGCGAGCCTCGGCGCGTTCGAGCACTTCTGCTCGGTCGAGGAGTATCGCGCCGGACGCCAGGAGGAGATCTACCGGGAGATCTTCGAGCGGGTCGCGTCGGTGCTGCCCGAGCACGGGCGCTTCTACCTGCAGACGATGATCTTCGGGCGCAACATGATCCCGCTGGAGCGCGTGGACGTGCACGCGCCGCGGGACTCCGACGCGTGGTATCTCGCGCTGCTGCAGTGCCAGTTCCCCGGCTCGTGGCTGCCGCTGGGCGAAGAGCAGCTGATCGCCTGCGCGGAGCCGAGCATGCGGCCGGTGTCGAGCAGCGACGGCCGTCTGGACTACATCCAGACGATCGGCGAGTGGAACGAGCGGATCGGGGCGCGCAGCCTCCAGAAGACGCTGCTGAAGCTCCAGCTGGTGCCCCGCTGGCTGACGAGCGCCAACTTCCGCCGCGCGTTCACCTCGGGGGTGAGCGCCAACAAGGTCTGCTTCGAACGCGAGCTGCTCGATCACCGCAGGCTCGTGTTCGAGCGGCGCTGACGGACAAGTCCGATTCCCGCCAGACATGGCCGGCGCGATCTGCGACGGTGTCGAGGTGATCTTCGACTCCGAGCGTTTCTGGCAGGTGCTCGAGCTCGGCGACCCGCGCTTTGACGGGTGGGTGTTCTGCGGTGTGAGGACGACCGGCATCTACTGCCGCCCGAGCTGCCCCGCGCGCACGCCGAAACGCGAGAACGTGCGCTTCTTCGCGACCGCCGCCGCCGCGCAGTCAGCCGGCTTTCGCGCGTGCAAGCGCTGCCGGCCGGACGCGACGCCGGGCTCGCCGGATTGGGATCTGCGCGCCGATCTCGTCGGGCGGGCGATGCGCCTGATCGCCGACGGCGTCGTCGACCGCGAGGGCGTCGGCGGGCTGGCCGGCCGCCTGGGCTACACCGAGCGCCACGTCCACCGCCAGCTGGTGGCGACGGTGGGCGCCGGCCCGCTGGCGCTCGCGCGCGCACAGCGAGCGCAGAGCGCGCGACTGCTGCTGGAGACGACGGATGTGTCGATCACCGCAGTGGCGTTCGCGGCGGGCTTTCAGAGCGTGCGCCAGTTCAACGCGACGGTCAGGGAGGTGTTCGCGATCACACCCGGCGAGCTGCGCGCGCGGGCACGGCGCACGGGGCGCACGAATGGGGGAGGGGCGATCTCGCTGCGCCTGCCCTATCGGGCGCCGCTCGACGCGGACGGGCTGCTCGCGTTCCTGGGCCTGCGCGCGGTGCCCGGCCTGGAGGAGCTCCACGCCGGCTCCTACCGGCGCAGCCTGCGCCTGCCGCACGGCGGCGGCACGGTCGAGCTGCGCCCGCTCGACGGGCACGTCGACGCCACTTATCGCCTCGATGACCTGCGCGATCTCGCGGCCGCGATGCAGCGCTCGCGCGCCCTGCTGGACCTCGACTCCGACCCGCACGGCGTGGTCGAGGTGCTGGGCGAGGATCCGCTGCTGGGGGCGCTCGTGCGCGCGACGCCCGGGCGCCGCGTGGCCGGTCACGTCGACCCGCACGAGCTGGCGATCCGCGCGGTGCTCGGCCAGCAGGTCTCCGTGCGCGGCGCCCGCACGCTGGCCGCGCGCCTGCTCGAGAGTTGCGGGCAGCCGCTGGCGCGCCCGCTCGGCACGGTCACGCACACGTTCCCGGCCGCGCAGGCGCTCGCCGAGATGGACCCCGAGCGACTGGCGATGCCGCGCACGCGCCGCCGCGCCCTGCTGTCGCTCGCCGGCGCGCTCGCGCGCGGAGAGCTGGCGCTCGACGGCGGCGCCGATCGCGCGGATGCGCGCCGGCGCCTGCTCGCGCTCGACGGGATCGGGCCGTGGACGAGCGAGTACGTCGCGATGCGCGCGCTGCGCGACCCCGACGCGTTCCTCGCGGGCGACCTCGGCGTGCGCCACGCGCTGCAGCGGCTCGGCCACGACGCTCGCCCCGCCTCGGCGGCGAGGCTCGCCGAGCGCTGGCGTCCCTACCGCGCCTACGCGGTGGCGCACCTGTGGGCCTCGCTGCATCCCGCCGGCGCCGGCGCCGACGCGCCCGCGCCTGCGCCCGTCGATGCGACCGAGCGGCTCGCCGCATGAGCCGCCCGGGCGCGTGCATGTACACGACCCTCGACAGCCCGATCGGGGAGCTGCTGCTGCTCGGCGACGGCCGGGCGCTGCGCGGCCTGTACATGCAGCACGGGCGCAGGCCGATCGAGATCGCGTCGGCGTGGGAGCGATCGGCGGAGCCGTTCGCGGGCGTGGCGGCGCAACTGCGCGAGTACTTCGCCGGCGAGCGCACGACATTCGACACGCCGTTGGCGCTCGACGGCAGCCCCTTCGAGCGCCGGGTGTGGCGCGCGCTGCAGGAGATTCCCTACGGGCAGACGATCAGCTACGGCGAGCTCGCGCGCCGCATCGGCCAGCCCTCGGCCGCCCGGGCCGTGGGGCTCGCCAACGGGCGCAACCCGATCGCCGTGATCGTTCCCTGCCACCGCGTGATCGGCGCGAACGGGACGCTCACGGGCTACGGCGGCGGTCTGGAGCGCAAGCGGCTGCTGCTGGAGATGGAGAGCGGGCAGGCGCGCCTGCAGGCAGGCTAAGCGCGCGGGTGATAGGTGGCGGGCACCCCGCGGGCGACGACGCCCGCGGGGACGTCCTTGACGACCACCGCGTTCGCGCCCACGATCACGCCGTCGCCGACGGTGATGTCGCCGATGACCACGGCGCCGGTGTAGATCGTCACGTCATCGCCGATGCGCGGGGCGCCGTCGCCGCTGCCCCAGCCGATCGTCACGTTCTGGTGCAGCCAGCAGTTGGCGCCGATCACCGCGTTCCACACGACGATCGTCGCGAAGCCATGCGCGATGTACAGGCCGGGGCCGATGCTGGCGGCGTGCAGCTCGAGCGCGACTTCGCCCCGGTAGAGCACGCGCAGCGCCTTCGCCATCACCCTGCCCGGCATGCCTCCGTGCTCGGTGCGGTAGTAGAAGAGGTTCCTGAACGGCCTCGGGTAGGCGAGCAGGTACAGCAGCTGGACGGTCTTCGCGCGCCGATGCGGCAGCCACTTCCACCGCTGCTCGGCGGAGATGCTCATCCAGCGCTCCGCGTCGGCGCGGATCAGCTCGCGCGCGCCGGTCAGCCAGTACGCCAAGAGCAGTGGCGCGGCCGCACAGATCCGCACCCAGAAGGAGAGCGCCTGCACGCGATGCCAAAGCGCCCGAGCCACGCGCGGATGCTACAAACGCGCGCACCCGGACGCCGTGTCGGCGACGCCGCGCCGAGTCGGCGCCGCGCGCACGAAAAAGGGGCCGCGCCCCGATGACGCGGCCCCCTCGAGGGATGGACGAGAGATACGACCTCCAGAGCCTAGCTCCGCCGGCTCGGGAAAGTCCACCAACTCGGCACGAGCGCGGCGGGGAAAGCCGCAAGCTGCGCGGAGTTTCGCTGGACCCGTGCCCCGGGGGAAGGTTGCGCGGCGCGTGGCGTCTAGGTGATCGAGCAGCGATCCACACCACCCCGGAACCCCATTCCCGACCCCGATATTGCGAGGTAAGCCCCATGAAGCGAACGTACACACTCTTCGCCGTCGTCCTGGCGGTCGCCGCGAGCGCGTCGGCCGTCGCCAGCGCGCAGGGCGGCACGCCAGCCGCACACGCAGGCAAGGCCACGGAGGTCGTGCTGCACCACACGAGCCTTGGCGCGATCCTGACGACCTCCTCGGGCTTCACGCTGTACGAGTTCGCGCGCGACCGCACGAACGAAGACAGCTGTGTGAAGATCCGCGGCTGCTCGCAGGCGTGGCCGGCGCTGGAGACCAGCGGCAGGCCGACCGCAGGCTCGGGCGTGAAGGCGTCGCTGCTGTCCAGCATCCGCATGTCCGGCGGCGCCAGGCAGGTCACCTACGGCGGCCACGCGCTGTACACGTACAGCGCCGACAGCCGCGGCTCGACCGCGTACGTCGGCGTGAGCGCGTTCGGCGGCAGCTGGTACGCGGTGAGCGCGTCTGGACATACGGTCAAGTAGGACGGCGCCTGCAAACGGCGAGGGCGCCGGCGCGCGAGGACTGCAAGCTCGCGCCCGGCGCCGTCCAGTCGCGCGGCGCGAGCTTCAGCTGAGCCGCCAAGCGGTCGATGCTTGGGCGTGTCCGTGTCGTTCGCGCGTGAGCCGAGCACCGACCCGCTGCGGGCGGGCGCCGATCGTGCGGCCGAAGCCGCGCTGCGCGAGCTGCCCGACGCGCTGATCGTCGTCTTCGATGCGGAGCTGCGCTTCGTGCGCACGGTCGGCGAGGCGCTCGAGCGTCTCGGCGACCCGGCCAGCTGTCGCGAGGGCAGCCCGCTCGCCGACGCGCTGCCGGTGGAGCTGTGGCGGGCGATCGAGCCGCTGCTGCGCTCGGCGCTCGCGAGCGAGACGCGCTCGCGCGAGATCTGGATGGCGGGGCAGCGACACTGCGTGATGGTCGACGTCGGCCCGCTGCGGGCGGACGGCGACGGCGCCGCTGCTGCGGAGGATCGCGTCACGGGCGGCATCGCGGTGATCCTCGACATCACCGCCCGCAGGCGGGCCGAACTGCTCGCGCCGCGGCCCCAGAGCGCCTTCGAGGAACACGTGGAGCGCCTGGAGCGCACGCCGATCGGCACCGGCGTGCTCGACCGCGACGGCCGCTGGCTGCTCGTCAACCGCGCGCTGTGCGACATCACCGGCTACACCTCCGACGAGCTGATCGGCCAGCGCTTCGACGGGATCGTGCACCCCGACGACGCGGGCAACGACAGCGAGCAGCGCAGGCGCCTGCTGGCGGGGCAGATCCGCGCGTACAGGGCCGACAAGCGCTACTTCGACGCCGCCGGAGAGACCCTCTCGGCGATCGTGTCGACGTCGCTCGTGCGCGACCGCGACGGGACGCCGCTCTACTACATCGCCCAGCTGAACGACGTCTCCGAGCGCAGGCGGCTGGAGGAGAACATGCGCGGGCTCGGCGACCACGATCCGCTGACGGGGCTGCGCAACCGCAGGCTGTTCGGCCACGACCTCAAACTCCAGGTCGCGCGCTCGCGCCGCTACGGCGAGGTGGCGGGCCTGATGCTGATCGACGTGGACGCCTTCCGGCGCGTCAACGACCGCCACGGCGAGCAGGCCGGCGACGAAGCGCTCGAGGCGATCGCCAGGGCGCTCACGCGCAGGCTCAGGGAGACCGACCTCGTCGCGCGCCTCGGCGCCGACCAGTTCGCGGTGCTGCTGCCGCACATCGACGAGGAGGGGCTGGCGGTCGTCGCCGAGGGCCTCGCGCGTGTGATCGCGGCCTGCGGCGTCGACGTCGGAGACGACTTCCTGCACCCGTCCGCGAGCATCGGCTTCACGCTCGTGGACGAGCACGTCGAGAGCGCCGAGCAGGCGCTGCTGGCGGCCGACCGCGAGATGCGCGCCGTCAGGCGCGCCCGCGCCGGCGCGCTGAGCTGACCCACGGGCCCGGCGCCCGGCGGGACCCTCCGGCGCGGTGAATACGCTCAACATATGCAGCCAGGCGAGCGACTAGCGGTCATCGATCTCGGATCGAACTCGTTCCGCCTGGTCGTGTTCATGGCGGGCTCTGGCTGGTGGAAGCGCACCGACGAGATCTACGAGCCGGTGCGCATCGGCGAAGGGCTGATGGCGACCGGCCGGCTGGGCGAGGAGCCGATGCGCCGGGCGCTTTCGACGCTCGACGTGTTCGCCCACTTCTGCCGCGCCGGAGGCCTCGACGAGGGCTCGGTCGACGCGGTCGCCACGAGCGCGATCCGCGACGCGGAGAACGCCCCCGAGCTCCTGGAGCGCGCACGCGCGTGCCTGGGGATGCCGATCCGCGTTCTCAGCCGCGAGCAGGAGGCGCGCTACGGCTACCTGGCGGCGGTCAACTCGACGACGCTGCGCGACGGCAGCGTGCTCGACCTCGGCGGCGGCTCGCTGCAGCTCGTGCGCGTCGTCGACCGGCTGATCGAGGACTCGGGCTCGTGGCGGCTCGGCACGGTGCGCATGAGCGAGCGCTTCCTGCCGCCCAACGGTCCCGCCAAGCGCAAGCAGCTGGAGGAGCTGCGCGACCACGTCGCCGCCGAGCTCGCGACGGCGCGCTGGCTCATCAAGGGCGGGCGCGACGGCCGCGGTGGGCGTCTGGTGGGCACAGGCGGGACCGTGCGCAACCTCGCAGCCGCCGCTCAGCGCGCGGCGGGGCTGCCCTCCAACGGCGTGCAGGGCATGGTGATCGAGCGCGAGGCGCTGGATGAGCTCGCGCAGCGGCTCGCCGCGCTGCCCGCCGCCGAGCGCGCGAGCGTGCCCGGGATCAAGCCCGCCCGCGCGGATCTGATCCTCGCCGGGGCGGTCGTCGTGCAGGGTGTTCTTCGGGCGGGCGGATTCGATGCGCTGGAGACGACCGAGGCGGGTCTGCGCGAGGGGGTGTTCTTCGAGCGCTACCTGGCCGGTCAGGAGCAGCCCCTGTTCGCGGACGTGCGCCGGGCGAGCGTGCTGAACATGGCGGCGCAGTACCAGGTGGACATGGACCACACCGAGCACGTCGCGACGCTCGCGCTGGGCATGTTCGACGAGCTCGCCGCGCTGGGGCTGCACGACGGCGATCCGCGCGAGCGCGAGCTGCTGTGGGCGGCGTGCATGCTGCACGACATCGGCATGTCGATCGACTACGACGACCACCACAAGCACTCCCGCTACCTGATCCTCAACGGCGGCCTGCCGGGGTTCACGCCGGTTGAGACGGCGATCGTCGCGCAGGCGGCGCGCTACCACCGCAAGGGCATGCCGGTGCCGGGACCGCTGGCGGCGCTGTTCGGCGAGGGCGACGTCGAGCGGCTGGACCGCTGCGCGACGCTGCTGCGCCTGGCCGAGGACCTCGAGCGCTCGCGCGACCAGCTCGTGCGCGGCACCAGCCTGGAGCTGTCGAACGGCGAGGTCGAGCTGCGGCTGATCGCCGACGGCGAGTCGGCCGTCCCGCGGTGGGCCGCCGGCCGCGAGCGCGAGCTGTTCGCGCGCGCGTTTCATCGCGATCTATCTGTCGCAGCCTGAGCCAGCCCGCCCTGACGGCCGTCAGGGCGCGATGAGGCCCTTTTCGTCGCCCGCGCAGTCGAACAGCACGAGCCCGAACGGGTAGGCGACCGGGCTCTTCCATTCCGAGGGCGCGAGCTCCCTGCACGCGCGCAGCACCGCTCGCGTGGCGAGGTTGCCGCCGCGCTCGGAGTACTCGCCGCCGAGCAGCACGTAGCGCGCCTGGCCGCTGGAGACCATGCGCGCGAGCCGCGGGCCGTCGACGGCGGGGTCGGAGCCGCTGTAGCCGCCGAGCGCGCCGGCGTCGAGCCCGAGGAGTATCGGCGGCGAGCTGGTGTCCGCGGCGACGGTCAGGAGCGCCCAGCGCGAGCCGGGACGGTGGGTGCCGACGTAGCTCAGCAGCGCGCGGTCGATCTCGAGGTCGCGGTCGTTGACGCCGTAGCCGCCGGTGCCGGGAAACGCTTTGGTTCCGGCGACCGGGAACGTGCCCTCGACGGGCGCGAGCCACGTGGTGGTCGCGTATCGGGTGGGCACGACGAGCAGCAGCAGGAACACGAACGCGACGGCGGGCGCGGCCAGGCGGCGCGTGGCCAGCAGCGCGAGGAAGCCGACGGCGGCGCCGGCGGCGAGCACGGGGACGAGCCACAGCATGTAGTGCTCGCGGTGCATGAGCACGATCTGCGTGGCGAGCGTGGTGGCGAGCGCGAGCGCGACGAGCGCGAGGCCCCAGAGGCGGCGCCGTCCGCGGGCGAGCTCGACGAACGCGAGCGCTCCCGCTCCCGCCATCGCGCCGGTGCCGGGGGCGAGCGCGGAGACGTAGTAGGGGTGGACGATGCCCTTGGACAGGCTCAGCACGGCCGCCTCGACGACGAACCAGCCGCCGAGCACGAGCAGCACCGCCAGCCGCGGGTCGCGCCGCCCGCGCGCCGGCGGCGGCTCTTCCCGCCGCTCGGCCGGCGTCTGGCCTGCGTCGGCGGCGGGCACCTTCGCGCCTCCCTCGCGCCGGCGATCCACGAGCGTCAGCGCGAGGCCGATCAGCCCGAACAGCGCGAACGGGAGCATCCAGCCGGCCTGGTCGCCGAGGCCCTTGCCGAGCAGGCGCAGCGGCCCGGGCGAGGCGCCGAAGGGGATCGGCTGGGCTTCCCTGCCGGTGACAATGCGCGCGGGCTCGGGTACCGCGGCGGGCGTGAGCCGCACGGGCGGCGATGTGGCGGCGGGCGGGGAGGGGTGGGCGCGGGCGGCGGCGTCGACGGCTTGCTGGCGGGAGGCGGGCACGTATGCGCCGGGGCGCACGGCGATGCTGTTGGGGCCGCCGGCCTGGCCTTCGACGCGCCCGAGGCCGTTGTATTCGAAGGTCAGCCCGAGCTCGGTGTTGTTGGTCGAGCTGCCGACGTACGGGCGCTCGGAGGCGGGCGTGAGTTCGACGAAGGCGATCCACGCGAACGACACGACGAGCAGCGCCACGCCGGCGACGAGCAGCTGCGCGATGCGCCGGCGCGCCGATCCGGGCGCGCAGAGGAGGTAGCCGAGCGCGATCGGCGGGACGGCGAGGTAGGCGGCGAGCGTCTTGGTGTTGAACGCGAGCCCGACGGCGACGGCGGACCCGATCAGCGTGCGCCAGCGGCCGGTTTCGCAGGCGCGCACCGCGAGCGCGCAGGCGAGCAGCAGCAGCAGGATCAGCACGGGGTCGACGCCGTTGTCGCGCGAGACGGCGACGAAGGAGGGGAACACGGCGAGCGCTAGCGCCCCGGCGAACGCGGCGGCGGCGCCGAGGCGCCGCGCGAGCACGACGTACAGCAGCGCGACGGCGAGCATGCCTGCGATCGCCTCGGGCAGCAGCAGGCTGAGCGGCGAGAAGCCGAACAGCTTGGCGCTCGCGGCCTGCACCCACAGCGCGATCGGCGGCTTGTCGACGGTGACGAGGCCGCCGGGGTCGAACGACACGAACAGGAAGTTGTGCAGCGAGCGCAGCATCGACTTGACGCCGGCGGAGTAGAAGATGTTGGCGTAGCCGTTCTGGGCGAGCCTGTGCGTGCTGAGCACCGCGGACAGCGCCATCAGCAGGGGCAGGCCGGCGTGGCGCGCGGCCCGGCGCGGGTCGAGCGACCATCGGGGCGCGCGCGGGCGCCTGGGCGTGCGCGTCGGCTCGGCGGGCGCGGCGCCGGCGGACGGCGTTGCGGTGGCGCTTGCGTGCAGGGGGTCGCTCACGCGGGGAGCGTCTCCACGAGCCGCGCTAGGTCGCGCTCGTCGTTCCACGCTCCGACGGACGCGCGCAGCCACGGCCGGTCGGGGATGTTGCGCACGATGACGCCGTGCTCGGCGAGCAGCTCGCGCTCGGCGGGCGGGTCGGGGCTGGGGAAGGAGACGAGCGTGGTGGGCCCGCGCGGCGCGGGCGGGCGGCCGCGTTCGGCGAGCAGCTCGGCCAGACGCGCGGCGAGCGTGCGCGCGCGCTCGTGCACGACCCCCCAGCCGGCGGACTCGAGCACGCCGATCGACGCGAGCGCGCAGGCGGTCGTCTCGGCGTTCGTGGACAGCGTGTCGAAGCGCCGCGCGTCCTCGTGCAGCCGCGCGTCGAGGCCGGCGCCCGGGTCGGCGAGGTTGCCGTAGCCGCGCCTTGAGACGGCCAGGCGCTCGCGCAGCGCGGGGCTGACGTACAGCATGCCGGTGCCGTCGGGGCCGCACAGCCACTTCTGCCCGGCGCCGGCGTAGGCGTCGCAGCCGAGCGCGCTCACATCCACCGGGATCGCGCCGACGCCCTGGGCGCCGTCGAGCAGCACGGGCACGTCGAGCTGGCCGAGCTCGGCGGGCGCGAGCGAGCCGCTGACCCAGCCGACGTGCGAGCACGCGACCAGGCGCGTGCGCGGGCCGACGGCTTCGGCGACCTCGGCGAGCGGGACTTCGCGCACGTCGACGCCGTGCAGCTCGCGCGCGGCCGACAGCGCCCCGAGCAGCCCCGGGTGCTCCTCGTCGCTGGTGAGGATCTCATCGCCAGAGGCCAGCTCCAGCCCGCCGACGACCTGCGCCATGCCCTCGGTGGTGCAGGTGGTGATGGCGACGTCGGCGGGGTCGGCGCCGAGCGCGCGGGCGTAGGCGGCGCGCAGCTGCCCGGACAGCTCGCTGCGGCGTTCGAAGTGCGCCGTCGCGCGGCCCTCGTGCAGCTCTCGCTCCAGCTCGGCGGCGGAGGCCTCCACGGCGCGCGCGGGCAGCGGGCCGTCGGTGCCCGCGTTGAGGTACGCAAGGGCGCCGAGGACGGGAAACTCGTCGCGCAACGCCGGCGGGCTCACAAACCGCGAGAATACCCTCATGTCCAGCGCCGACCGCCAGCAGCCCCTGTGGGAGCCCTCGCCGGAGCAGCGCGAGAAGGTGGAGATGGCGCGCTTCATGGACTGGGCGGGCGAGCGACGCGGACGCCCGTTCTCCGACTACGACGAGCTGTGGCGCTGGTCGGTGGACGAGCTGGAGGACTTCTGGGCGAGCATCTGGGAGTTCTGCGGCGTGCGCGCGTCGAAGCCCTACGAGCGGGTGCTGGGCTCGCGCGCGATGCCGGGCACGCGCTGGTTCGAGGGCGCGGAGCTGAACTACGCGGAGAACCTGCTGGCGCGCGGCGCCGAGCGCGCGGGCGAGGTGGCGGTGCTGCACTGCTCGGAGCTGCGCCCCGCGACGGGCGCGGGCGGGCTCGGACAGCTGACGTGGGCGGAGCTGACGGCGGAGGTGGCGGCGGCGGCGGGCGGCCTGCGCAGCCTGGGCGTGGGGCGCGGCGACCGCGTGGTGGCGTACATGCCGAACATCCCGGAGACGCTGATCGCGTTCCTGGCGGCGGCGAGCATCGGCGCGATCTGGTCGAGCGCGGCGCCGGAGTTCGGCGCGCGCAGCGTGATCGACCGCTTCGCGCAGATCGAGCCGAAGGTGCTGCTGGCGGTGGACGGCTACCGCCACGGCGGCAAGGACTTCGACCGCACGGCCAATGTGGAGCGCATCCTCGAGGAGCTGCCGACCGTCGAGCACACCGTCGTGCTCGAGTATCTTGCGAGCGCTGGCGAGGATGGGCAAGCCGGCTCTGACGGCGCGAGCGGCCTGGCAGGCACGCTCTCGGGCTCATCCAGCCGTCGCGGCGACATCGCCTGGGGCGATCTGCTCGCCCGCGGCGAAAACTCCGAGCTGCGCTTCGAGCAGGTTCCGTTCGACCACCCGCTGTGGGTGCTGTACTCGTCGGGCACGACGGGCCTGCCGAAGGCGATCGTGCAGGGCCACGGCGGCATCCTGATCGAGCAGCTGAAGAAGCGCATGCACCTGGACCTGCGCGCGGGCGACCGCATGTTCTGGTTCACGACGACCGGCTGGATGATGTGGAACTTCCTGGTCGGCTGCCTGCACAGCGACGCGGCGATCGTGCTGTACGACGGCAGCCCCGCATATCCCGACCTGGGCGTGCTGTGGGACATCGCGCAGCGCACGGGGATGACGTGCATGGGCGTCAGCGCGGGCCTCTTGGCGAGCATGGAGAAGGCGGGCGTGGAGCCGGGCCGCGACTACGACCTGAGCGCGCTGCGCGCGATCGGCTCGACGGGCTCGCCGCTTGCGCCGGAGAGCTTCCGCTGGGTGTACGAGCGCGTGAAGGGCGACGTGTGGCTGTTCTCGACGAGCGGCGGCACGGACGTGTGCACGGCGTTCGTCGCGGGCTGCCCGCTGCTTCCGGTGTACGAGGGCGAACTGCAATGCCGCGCGCTGGGCTGCGCGGTGGAGGCGTGGGACGAGCAGGGCAACAGCCTCCTCGACGAGGTGGGGGAGCTGGTCGTGACCGAGCCGATGCCGTCGATGCCGCTGTTTTTGTGGAATGACGGGGATCCCGCCCACCCCGGCCCGCGCCTGCGGGAGAGCTATTTCGCGATGTACCCGGGCGTGTGGCGTCACGGCGACTGGATCCGCATCACCCCGCGCGGCGGCGCGGTCATCTACGGCCGCTCCGATTCGACGATCAACCGCCAGGGGGTGCGCATGGGCACGAGCGAGATCTACCGGGCGGCCAGCGGCGTCCCCGAGGTTCTCGACGCGCTCGTCGTCGACATCCCCGGCAGGGACGCGAGCGGTGAGCCCGGCGGCGAGCTGTCGATGATCCTGTTCGTGGTGCTGCGCGAGGGCATCTTCCTGGACGACGAGCTCGCGGCGGCGATCAAGCGCCGTATCCGTGAGGACTGCTCGCCGCGCCACGTCCCCAACGAGGTCCGTCAGATCGCGGAGGTTCCGCGCACGCTGTCGGGCAAGGTGCTGGAGGTGCCGGTGAAGCGGATTCTGATGGGCACGCCGCCGGGCGAGGCCGCGAGCGTCGAGTCGCTGGCCAATCCACATTCGCTCGACTACTTCGTCGAGCTGGCGGGCGAGGTCGGGGCCGGTGGCCGCCGCTCCGTGTGACTACTGCGACTGCGCCCACTCGCGCAGGCGACCGGGCACCGCGACCGCGTCGCGCTCGACCTCGACCACCTCGTCGGCGGGAATGTCGGCCCGCTTCGCGGCTGCCACGATCGCGTCGGCCGAAGGTGCCTCGTAGAGGCAGTAGGTCCGCCGCCGGTCGGCGCTGAGGAACGAGAACAGCCAGCGCACGCCCTCGTCGGCGTTGACCTCCTCGATCAGCTCGACGTCGTCGTCGCTCAGCTGGAGCTGGTCGGCGAATCTGCGCTCGATCACGTAAAGCGGCATGTGCCGCCGATCGTACTCCCGTCCCTATGCGTCGGCAAGCGCGTGACGGTGCGCGTAGGAGGCCGCCTCGGTGCGGTTCGCGCAGCCGGTCTTGCGCAGGATGCTGCGCACGTGGTTGGCGGCCGTGTGCTCGCTGATGTAGAGCTCCGCGCCGATCTCGCGGTTGCTGAGGCCACGCGCGACGAGTCGCAGGATCTGCGCCTCGCGGCCCGACAGCGCGTCGGGCAGGATGGAGTCGCGCCCGCCCGCGCCGGCCGGGGCGTGCGTGATGTTCATTGCCGCGATCCGGTTGCGCAGGCTCGTCATCCCGATCGCTCCTGCGAGCCGGTCGGCCTCGACGAGCAGCGCCCGCGCGCGCTCGGAGCTCCCGTCCCCGCGAGCGAGCAGCATCCGTGCGTACTGGTGGTTGGTGTGGGCCAGCCAGGTTCTTGCCTCCATCGCCAGGTTGGCCGCGAGCGCCTGCTCGAAGTGCGCTTCCGCCAGGTCCCACTCGCCGAGCGTCCCCGCGAGCATGCCCAGGTAGCGGTCGGCCGAGCCGTAGTAGGCGACCAGGTGCCCGACCATGACGTTGCTTTCCGCCAGCGGCGCGAGCTCGGGGTAGAGCAGCGCCGCGAGCGTCTCGTCGCCCACCGCGACGCAGGCGTCGGCGAGGTAGGTGAGCGAGGCGAGCCACAGCGACTCCCGGAACGCGTCGAGACCCTCGTCCGCGATCCGCGACAGCTCGCGCTTTGCCTCGGGCTCCATGCCGAGCTCGACCAGCAGCGACGCGAGCCCGGGGCGCCAGGGGCTGCGCTCGCGCTCGCCGGCGACGAGGATCCTGATCACCGAGGCCAGCTCCGCCAGCCGCCCCTGCTCGCGGCGGAGGCTGAACATCTGGATGCCGTACGTGCCGGACGCGTCGCGCCCGGTCAACATGCGGCCAGCCGCCTCCGAGCGGCCGGCCATCGCCTCGGCCGCGTCGAGCCGGCCGTCGGAGAGGGCGATCGCGGCGCCGTAGTGCTCCGCCACGTGGAGGTTGAACGGCTGCCTGGTGATCTCGGCCATCCGCCTGAGCTCTGCCGCCTCGCCGCGCGCGGCGGGGATGTCGGCGATCGCCACGAACGCGGGCACGCGCCAGGACATCGCTTCCGCCTGCAGCTCCATGTCGCCCAGCTCCTCGCTGATGGCGCGCGCCTCGGTGAGCATCTCGAGGATCTGCTCGATCGGAGTCGCGCCGCGCGACCAGTAGGAGCGCACGAGCACCGTCGCGAGCCCCGCGCGGTCGCCCAGGCGCCGGGCGAGCTCGATCGCGTTCGCCCGAACGATCGCGCCGCGCTCGTGCTCGCCCTGTCCGTCGAGCGCGCGCGCCAGGCCGCCGAGCAGATGGACGCTCAGCTGCGACTCGTGCTCGCCGAGCGCCGCCGTGGCCTCTTCCAGCAGCTCGACCGCGCCGCCTTCCATTCCGGGGCGCCAGCTGGCCTCCTCGTAGCGCGCCGCGGCGCGCGCCAGCAGCTCGGCGTCCGCCAGCTCGCGGGCGATCTGCGCAGCGGACGCCAGCGCCTCGCGAGCATCGAGCGCGCTGCCGGCCCGGTGGCGGGCCATGCCTAGCTCGAGCAGCACCTCGGCCCGCTCGCTGGCGTCGTCGATGCCCAGCCCATGCGCCGTCGTCAGCATCTGCGCCGCCTCCTCGAACGCGAGGGCGTCGGCGGCGGCCCGCGCGGCGAGGACGTTGTAGCGGATCGCCCGCTCGGCTCCCGCTACCGCGGTCGCTGCGGTGAAGTGGTGCGCGAGGTCGGCCGGCGCTCGCGCCGAGCGCCCGTCTGAAGCCTCCATGGCCTCGCCGACGCGCAGGTGCAGCTCGGCCCTGCGCACGGCCGAGAGGCGGTCGTAGACGGCGCGGCGCACGAGCTCGTGACCGAACCTGTACGCGAGCTGGGAGCCGGGCAGCTCCACGACGATGCCGCTGCGCGTCGCCTCCTCGACGGCTGCGATCAGCTCGCGCTCCTCCAGACGCGAGCCCCGTCTGACGTTCGCGAGCTCGAACTCGGTCCCCGCCGTCGCCGCCAGCTCGAGCAGCTCGGTGCTCGCCGGCGCCAGCCGCGCGAGCCGCGCGCTCACCACCTCGCGGACGCTGTCGGGCGTCTGCAGCCGGGCGAGCAGGGAGCCGGCGAGCCGCAGCTCGCCCTCGCCGCCCGCGCTCGCGTCCGTCTCCAGCAGGGCGCGCCACAGCTCGCACATCAGGAACGCGTTGCCGCCCGTGAGATTGGAGATCGCCCGCGCGATCTCCGGCAGCTCCGCGCCGGCGCGCCCCTCGGTGACGCGCCGCACGAACTCGCTCACCTCCACGTCGGAGAGACCCTCCAGCCGCATGCGCACGACGTCGTCGGAGCGCCGGAGGTCCGCGAGCGTCCGCGCGAGAGCATGCGGAACCTCGCCCTCGGTGTCGCGGAAGGTGGCGAGCAGCAGCACGCGCCCAGCCCAGGCGGTCTGTGCGAGGTGACGCAGCAGGAGCAGCGTGGGCGCGTCCGCCCAGTGCCCGTCCTCGATCACCAGGACCACGGGCCGCCGGCGGCCGACCCGCTCGAGCAGATCCGTCACGGCCGTGTGCAGCCGGTGGCGCTCGGTGTCCGGGTCGGCGCGCACGGGCGGCGACAGTCCCGCGAGCTGCTCGCCGAGCTTGGGCAGCAGGCGAGTCAGCTCGCCCCCGGAGGAGCCGAGCGCGGCTCGCAGCTCGTGCTCGTCGAGCACCGCCGCCAGGCGCTCGAGCGCCTGCGAGAACGGCCCGTACGGCGCGTGCACGACCGCGTCGCAGGCTCCGTGCAGGACGAGCGCGCCGGACTGCGCCGCCTCGGCGGCGAACTCGCGGACGAGGCGGCTCTTGCCCGAGCCCGCCTCTCCCCCCAGCAGCACCACCCGGCGGCCCTCGCCCTCGGCGCTCGGCAGCAGCATGCGCAGCTTCCCCAGCTCGTCGGCCCGGCCGACGAACGGAAACGGAGAGGAAACGCGAAGTGGAGCAGGTAGCTCGGGCACCGACACCCCCGCGAGCACGATAGTCAGATCTGATCAGCGACGCAAATCCGGAGCTCCGTCCGCCGGCGGCAAAGTCAGTCAGTCCGCGTCATGACAACGGATGGAAAACGCCGTACGTTGCGCTGCTCACGAGGCGATTTACGATCTTCACCACGAGGAGGAGCCGATGAGCAGCACGACCACAGCAGCGCAGGCCGCACGTCAAGAGCTGCCCGGGTTCCGGGGGCGTCTGATCGGCCCCGAGGACGGCGACTACGAGCAGGCGCGGACGGTGTACAACGCCATGATCGACCGCCGCCCGGCGCTGATCGCACAGTGCGCTGACGCGCAGGACGTCGCCCGCACGGTCGCCTTCGCGCGCGCGCACGAGCTCCCGCTGGCGATCCGCGGCGGCGGGCACAACGGCGCCGGCCTCGGAACGTGCGACGACGGCGTCGTCGTCGACCTGTCGCTGCTGAAGGACATCCAGGTCGACCCCGGCGCGCGCACGGCTCGCGTCGGCGGCGGCTGCACCTGGGGCGAGGTCGATCGCGCCACCGGCGAGCACGGCCTCGCGACCCCCAGCGGGATCATCTCGAGCACCGGCGTCGGCGGGCTGACCCTCGGCGGCGGCCTCGGGCATCTCACGCGACGCTTCGGGCTGACCATCGACAACCTGCTCGAGGCGGAGCTCGTGCTCGCGAGCGGCGAGACGGTGCGCGCCAGCGCCGACGAGCATGCCGACCTGTTCTGGGCGATCAGGGGCGGCGGCGGCAACTTCGGCGTCGTGACCTCCTTCCTGTTCCGGGCGCACGAGGTCGGCACGATCTTCGGCGGCCCGACGTTCTGGGCGGTCGAGGACGCCGCGGCGGTGCTGTCCGCATACCGCGACTTCCTGCCCGCGGCGCCGCGCGAGCTGAACGGGTTCTTCGCCTTCTGCACCGTGCCGCCGGCGCCGCCGTTCCCCGAGGAGATCCACCTCCGCAACGTGTGCGGCGTCGTCTGGTGCTTCGTCGGTCCGGAGAGCGACGCGCGAGCGGCGATGGCGCCCCTGCTCGACGCGGTGCCCGAGCCGCTGATGCACGGCGTTCACTCGATGCCGCACGCGATGCTCCAGACGGCGTTCGACGGGCTGTACCCGCACGGCGACGAGTGGTACTGGCGCGCGGACTTCGTCAACGAGATCCCCGACGAGGCGGTCGAGCTTCACGCGCGCTTCGGCTCGCGGCCGCCGAGCATGAAGTCGACGATGCACCTCTACCCGATCGACGGGGCCGCGCACGACGTCGCCGAGTCCGAGACCGCCTGGGGCTACCGCGACGCCAACTGGGGCGCGGTGTTCGCCGGGGTCGACCCGGATCCCGCCAACCGCGACGCGATCAGTCGCTGGAGCATCGAATACCACGAGGCGCTGCACCCGTACTCCGCGGGCGGCGCGTACGTGAACATGATGATGGACGAGGGCGACGATCGCGTCCGCGCGAGCTATCGCGGCAACTACGAGCGGCTGGCGCAGGTGAAGCGCTCCTACGACCCGGAGAACGTGTTCCGGATCAACCAGAACATCCAGCCCGCGAGCTCGTGAGGCAAGCCGACGCGGTGATCGTCGGCGCGCGCTGCGCCGGAGCGACGCTGGCGCTGGCGCTGGCCCGGCAAGGCTGGGACGTCGTCCTCGTCGACCGCGACACGTTCCCCAGCGAAACCGTCTCGACCCATCTGATCTTCCCCAATACGCTCGCGCGCCTCGGCGAGCTTGGGGCGCTCGACGTGCTGCTCGCCGCGCACGAGGTCCCGATGCTCGAATTTCGGATCGCCGGCTTCGGGCACGAGCTCAGCGGCTCCTTCACGCCGATTGGAGGCTTCGACCGGTGTGCGGCGCCGCGCCGCGCCGCGCTCGACAAGGCGCTCCTCGACACCGCGCTCGCGGCGGGAGCGGAGGGGCGCCTCGGCGAGGGCGTGGCCGATGTGATCGGCTCGGGCACCGCCGATGGCCCGGTCGCCGGAGTCGTGCTGGAGAGCGGCGAGCGGATCGCCGCCAGATGGGTCTTCGGCTGCGATGGCCGCGCCTCGACCGTCGCGCGCCGGCTGGGGATCGAGAAGACGCGCCCACTGCGCGGCGAGGTGGGGTTCCTGCTCGGGTACTGGCGGGGCATACCGGACAACGGGATGGCGGCCATAGAGATAAGAGAGACAGAGATCGTCAACCGGTGGGCGGGCGAGGACGGCTCGTGCCTGCTGACCACCGCGGGGGACGCGGCGTCCACGCGAGGGTCCAAACAGGAGCGCCGGGCCCGGTATCTGGAGCAGCTCCACCGCTTCCCCGATCTGATCGACCCGAGCGTGCTCGACCGGGCGGAGATGATCAGCGACGTCGTGGTGGCTCCCGAGTCGCTGATGCGCGGGTACTTCCGGGCTCCGAACGGCCCGGGCTGGGCACTGGTCGGCGACGCCTGCCACTTCAAGCACCCCGGCACCGCCCAGGGGATCGGCGACGCGGTCGAGCATGCCGTCTACATCGCCAACGCTCTTTCCCGCGCGCACCCCAGCCTCGACGGCTACGAGCAGTGGCGAGACGAGCGCGCCGAGGAGCACTACGAGTGGTCCTTCGCGTGGGGACGCTTCCCGCGCCCGGAGTCGGAGAGCCTGTTCAGGGGATGGGCGAGCGAGGCGGACGCGGCACAGGACCTGCGCGACTCCTACAGCCGGCGTGTCGAGCCGTCTCAGGTGCTCAGTGCGGAGCGGCTGGCGCGGTGGTTTGGGGGCTGAGGCGGAAAAGAGCGCGCCTAATGATGCGCTAATATGATGCGCATGTCGCGCACCACCGTTGATGTTGACTCTGGGGCACTTGAGGCGGCGCGTCTCGAGCTCGGTACGAAGGGCGTCAGCGCGACCGTCAACGCGGCGTTGCGCGAGGTGGGACGCCGACGGGCTCTGGCCGGCTTCGATGTGGTCCGCGACATCGACGGCACGCCCGCCGATGTCAACGCCAACCGCCAGGATCGGCACGCTGAGCGCCAAAACTGAGATCGAGCCCGTCTCGCTCGATCGCCCGGCCCTGTTCGATACGGGAGTCTGGACCTGGGCGCGAGATCGTCGCTTTCCCGAGCTCGCATCGTGGTTCAACGAGCAGGTGGCCAACGGGTTCGTGCTGGTATGCGACGTGGTCGTCCTGGAGCTGATTCGCTTGACGCCCAACCAGTCACGCGCACAAGAGGTAGCCGACCGTCTGCGTGCGTTCGAGTCTGTCGAGATGGGTGCAGAGCTTTGGAAGCGAGCTCGTGAGCTGCAGTCCCTGCTGTCCGCCAACGGAGACCATCGCCGTGTCCCTCCCGTCGACCTCTTGATCGGCGCGGCGGCTGAGCGGGCGGACGTGCCGCTGGTCCACTACGACCGCGACTACGAGCGCCTGGCACGAGTCAGCGGGCTGCAACATCATTGGCTCGTGCCCGACGGCGCGCTCGCAGCTGAATAGCCAGCGGGTCCCGTTTGGATCCACCCCGGAAGGCGATGGCAGAAGCAACTGGGATAGGGGAGAGACGGGGGTCCATCCCGGACTCTGCCCCGGAAGATATTGAGGTTTGGCCCGAAGCACCCCCCGAGCTTTAGCGTGAAGCCAGATAGGGTCTGCGCGATGGTTGCTGCTGCCGACCAAGAGTCGGATGTCTCCGTCGCAGGCTTCAGTCGGCTTGCGTGATGGCGTTTGCCAGGGCCGGTGCACAAACGCGGCGTGTCTGGTCGCCGCGCCAAATCCTGGTGGGTATCGCGGTGAGACATCATCAAACGACCGCCATCGGCGCAACCCGGTAGCCTAACGACCGTCAACCCGACGCCGCGTCAAATGCGATCCCGACCCGACACCCGTGAGGCTGTAGACGATGAAGGCGAGGCTCGCGATTATCTCGGCGACTGGTGCAGCGCGTAAGCGCACCATTCCAGCGCTTCAAGGTTCCCAAAGCGTCGAGGTGGTTGCGGTCCACGGCCGTGATCCGGAGAGACTGCGAGATCTTGCGATCCGGTTTGGGATTCGTGGAGTCTTTACGGATCTCAACGAGATGCTCAAAACAGCCAAGTTCGATGTCCTGTTCATCGCCTCCCCACCATTCCTCCACGAGCAACAGATCGAGGCTGCAGTTGCGACCGGAAAGCCGGTGGTGTGCGAGAAGCCACTAGCGCCCAACCTCGCGAGCGCTCTGCGTATCGCGGAGGTCGTCAAGGCATCGGGGAGGCCCTTCATGCTCGCCCATCATCTCCGTCATCATCCGATGCTGATGCGTGTGAAGGATTTGATTACCAGCGGTGAACTCGGGGCGATCCGACGGGCTGACTTCGAGTGGTCCTTCTCACTGAACCGCGATGCATCGAACGCGCGGTGGAAGGCCGACCCCGAGCTCGGCGGGCCGACGGCGTTGTATGACGCCGGCATTCATGCCGTTGACCTCGCGATCCATCTATTCGGCGCGCCATCGCTGGTCTTCGGGGCGACTTTCAACACTGCCGCGATCCAAACTGCGGATAACGCCATTGCGCTCCTGCAGTACCCCGATCTGCTCGTGACGGTCTCCGCGTCGCAGGTTTTGCGCAATTCGCCGAACGACCTGCTGATTGAGGGCGAGCAAGGGTACGTTACCGCTCCCGCATTTCTTAGGGAGGCGGGAGGCAAACTGCTCCAAATCCGGCGTGGGGACGACTGCGATCACGAGCGGTTTGACCCGGTGAACCTATATGCAGCAGAGATCGAGGCGTTCGTTGCTGCACTGCGCGAAGGCCGCACAGGCGTTGGCACGACAATCGATGAGGCATTGCTTGGCTCCCGAGTGCTCGACGCTGTTGATCGGTCGCAGCTCAGTAAAAGAGCAGTCGGACTGGAGTATCCCTAGTGTCGACAATTCAGAGCGCCACGATCAATCAGCTCGCTAGCGAGCTCGACACACTGCGCAAGGCTGGACGTGACCAAGCGACTGTATTCCTGGGGGCAGGCGCCTCAATGTCATCGGGCGTTCCGGATTGGGCAAGGATGAGTCGTGATATCTGTGTTGAGTTTGGTCTCGACATGACGGGGACCAGCGACCCGGTGGATGTCCTCGCAGATCATCTCGAGGGCACCGACCCCGACAGTCGGGCGCGTGTGTTGGCGTTTGGTAAGCACCTAAGCCAGGGGGTTGCCTCTCGCGGCTATGCGCATATGGCACAGCTGGCAGCGCAGGGATACGTTACGCACATCCTCACCACGAACTGGGATCCACTCGTCGAGGAAGCTCTTTATCGTGCGCTCCCGGCACGTGACATAAAGGTATTGATTCGTGGAGAGGTAACGGATGACCGTATTGCCGAGAGTCTCATAACCGGGGCTCAGAGGATTAGCGTAATCAAGCTCCACGGTGACCTTGCCGCTGGCATCTTTATGCTACGGCCGAGCGAGACGAGGGATTTCTCCGAGGCGTTGACGACGCAGCTCGGTGTGTTGCTCGATGGCCATTGCATTATGATCGGGCAGTCTGCGCGTGACGTCGACACGCTCTCGATACTCCTGAAACATAGGCGGGGCAGTCTATATCAGGTACGCCCGGACGTGGACGACTCGGAGATCGTGGGGTTGCTGGGACGGTCAGGCGCTAAGCGCATCGCTGGCACGGTTACCTCGGTGCTCGCGCCCAAGCAAGTTGTGAATATCGGCGAGTTTGATCACTTCTTCACACAGCTTAACTTGATGCTCCAGCAGCGCGCGATTAGTGAGTCGCTGCCCGTCCTCGCCCAAGTCGAGCGAGCCATCCTCGACAAGGAGCGCAGCGGCCTCGGGTATATTAACTACACCGCTATCACCGAGCAGGTTGAGCGGTTTACAACAAAGGTATTGCGGACTGAGCCCGATCTCATTTTCTTTATTAACGATCCTGATGCGCCCGGAGGCTTGGAGCTGCGTCGGCGAATGATCGATAGCCTCGAACGGGTAGGTAGCCCCATTTATGATATGGAAATCAAGGGCGAGAAGTCTCGCTCCGATAGGCGAGCTGTTCACAGTGCGCGACCCGCTCTGCCGCCAGAGGAGATCGGCACTGTCGTGATCCTGGATGCGATCACCTTCTCGGGCAACACTCTTTCACTTGCGCGCGCCAAGGCACAGGAATGGTTTCCCAACGCACAGATAAAGACTGGGGTACTCGTCGTATCGCAGTCGCTACTCGATCGCGCTAAAGACGAAAATCGCGAGGCTCCAGTGTTCTACGAGACGATCACGGATCGTTTTGAGATATTTTTCCCCTGGGGCGTCACCCAGCTAACGGCTGATTTTGACCGACGTTTCATCGGTGCCGATGCTACCAACATCAGGCGGGTGAAGGTCAGCCGGCGGCCCTGGGGCGCGATCGAGATTCTCGCGGACGAAGAGATATCCTCGGTGCGACTGTTGACGATTGAGGCGCGCGACAAGCTCAGCTTCCAACGACACCTTTGCCGCGATGAGCTGTTCGTCGCTCTCGACGATAACATCGGCTTGGACCTGTGCGCGGCGAACCTCGACCGAGAGACGGATCAGTACGACCCACGCATTAAGTCGATCGTGCTCGAGAAGGGAGATTACATCTTGATCCCGCGCGGGATCTGGCATCGCACGAAGGCGTCCATGGATCGGGTGCGGCTTCTCGAGGTGGCGTTTGGTATCTACGACCAGGCTGAGGATCTAGAGCGACTTTGGGACGACTACGACCGGGCGGGCAACAGCGGCGCCGAGTAGCTTGCTTGAGCTGTTGTCGTTGAACTTCACCCTCGCGCCGACCGATAGGCACAGCTTGGAGGTGCTCGCGCCAAGATGGACCGAGATGTGTATGGACGCTGGCTCGTCGGCGTCCACTACGATCAGATCTTGGACTAGATGGAGACAACCGGGATCGAACCCCCTACAAGCCCAGCGACCGCCCGACGATCTCCTTCATGATCTCGTTCGCGCCGCCGTAGATGCGCGTCACGCGGGCGTCGGCGAACGCCCGCGCGATCGGGTACTCGAGCATGTACCCGTACCCGCCGAACAGCTGCAGGCAGCGGTCGACGACGCGCCCCTGTAGATCCGTGCACCACCACTTCGCGGTGGCGGCGTCCTCAGGCGTCAGCTCGCCGGCGTTGAGCGCGAGCGCGCACTGGTCGACGAACGTGCGCGCCACCTGCGTTTCGCCATGGAGCTCCGCGAGCGTGAAGCGGGAGCTCTGGAAGGAGCCGATCGGCTGGCCGAACGCGTGGCGCTCGCGCACGTACTCGAGCGTCCATCCCAGAGCCGCCTCCGCGGCGGCGACGGCGGCGGCGGCGATCGACAGGCGCTCCTGCGGCAGGTTGGAGACGAGGTAGCGAAAGCCCTCGCCCTCCTCGCCGAGCAGGTTGTCCAGCGGCACGTGCACGTCCGCGAACGACAGCTCCGCCGTGTCCTGGCCGTGCTGGCCGATCTTCTCCAGGTTGCGCCCGCGCTCGAAGCCCTCCATGCCGCGCTCGACCACCACCAGGCTGATGCCGCGGTGGCGCTCTGACGGATCGGTCTTCACCGCCACGATCACCAGGTCCGCGTTGATGCCGTTGGTGATGAACGTCTTGGAGCCGTTGACCACATAGTGCTCGCCCTCGCGCTTCGCGCTCGTGGACATCGCCGCCAGGTCCGAGCCGATCCCCGGCTCGGTCATCGCGATCGCCGCGATCAGCTCGCCCGATGTGATCCCGTCCAGCCAGCGCTCGCGCTGGGGCTCGGTGCAGTAGCTGAGGAAGTACGGCACGCAGATGTCCGTGTGCACCGACATTCCCAGCCCGACGCTGCCGACGGCCGCGCGCTGCGTCTCTTCGCCGATCACCATGTTGAAGCGGAAGTCCTCCGCGCCCGCGCCGCCGTACTCCTCCGGCACCGCCATGCCCAGGAAGCCGCCCCTGCCGGCCAGTTCGTAGACCTCGCGCGGCACGATCTCCGCACGCTCCCACTCGCCGTAGCGGCCCTCCTCGCCGATCACCTCGCGCTGCAGGAACGTGCGAAAGCTCGCGCGGAAGTCTTCGTGAACGTCCTCGAACAGGCTGCGTCTCATGCCGCCAGGGACACTACCGGCGCGCGCTCGGCGCGGTAGCCGGGCTTTGCCAGCAGCAGCTGCACGTCCTGGATGCGCCGCTCGCGAAAGCCGCCCTCGCAGTAGCTCAGATACAGCTCCCACAGCCGCCGGAAGCGCTCGTCGTAGCCGAGCTCCGCCACGCGCTCGGAGGCATCCACGAAGCGTTCGCGCCAGCGCTCGAGCGTCGTCGCGTAGTGCTCGGTGATGTCCTCCAGGTGAATCTGGCGAAGGTCGGTCACGCGCGCCAGCGAGCGCGCGATGATCTCAAGCGACGGCAGGCAGCCGCCGGGGAAGATGTACGTGTTGATGAAGCTGCGACCAGCCTTCTCCACGTGGTAGGCGCGGTCGTCGATCGTGATCGCCTGCAGCAGCATCGCGCCGTCGTCCGCCAGCAGCTCCGAGCAGCGGCGGAAGTACGTCTGGAAGTACTGCCAGCCGACCGCCTCGATCATCTCGATCGACACCAGCTTGTCGTAGCGGCCGCGCAGCTCGCGGTAGTCCTGCAGCAGCACCGTCACGCGATCCTCCAGGCCCGCCTCGTGCACCCGCGCGCACGCGTACGCGTGCTGTTCGCGCGAGATCGTCGTCGTCGTCACGTGGCAGCCGTAGCGCTCCGCCGCGTACACCGCCAGCCCGCCCCAGCCCGTGCCGATCTCCAGCAGATGGTCCTGCGGGCGCAGGTCCAGCTTCGCGCACACGCGCTCGAGCTTCGCCAGCGACGCGTCTTCCAGGCTCGCGTGCGGCTGCTCGAACACCGCGCACGAGTACATCATCGTGCGGTCCAGGAACACCGCGAACAGCTCGTTGCCCAGGTCGTAGTGGGCGGCGATCCGCCTGCGCGAGCGCACCGGCGTGTTGCGCGCCAGCCACCGCGCCCAGCGCTGCACCGGGATCAGCGCCGGCGCCAGCACGCGGCGCAGCCGGTCCAGCGCGCCGACGTTCAACGCCGCGATGCGCGTCAGCGCCACCAGATCGTCGCACTCCCACAGCCCGTCCACGTAGGACTCGCACAGCCCGATGCTGCCGCGTAGCAGCTGGCGGTAGAAGCGCCGCGAGCGGATCTGGATCAGTGCGCGCAGCGGGCGCGACGCGACCAGCTCGCCGACGCGCACGCGCGCGCCGCCCGGCGTCAGCTCCACCACTTCCAGCTCGCCGCCGCGGATGTGCGCGAGGACGCGCAGCACCAGCCAGCGGGCCGCGCGGTCGCCCATGCGCCCTGCGCGGCCCTTTGCGCGTCTTGCATGTGCCCTCACGCCGACACCGCCCGCTTGCCTGTGTCCGTCGGTGCTCCCGCCCTGCCTGGATGCGGGAAGTAGCGCGCGCCGCGCAGCCGCAGCGACAGCGCGTGGCCGTAGATGCGCGCGACGATCCGCAGCGTCAGGAACGGGTAGCGCGCGAGCGCGCGTGCCAGCTCGCGGCCGCTCAGCTCGCGGCGGCGCAGCGACAGCGTCGCGTAGAACACCGGGCCGGCGCCGGCAGCGTCCGCGCGGTGGGACTCGATGTGCACGGACAGCCGCTCCGCGGGCTCGCTCACGCGCCACTCGTAGGTGTGCTCCATGCCCATCAGCGGCGAGACGTGAAGCTGCTTGTTCGACCGCCCGCCGAGCAGCGCCGTCGAGCCATGGTCGCTGGCGCCATCGGCGCCCAGCACGTAGGAGTGGCTCTCGCCCCACGGCGTGTTCGTCACGTGTGCGACGACCGCGCTCAGACGCTCGCAGGCGGCGTCGCCGTCGCGGTCGGCGTCGTAGCAGTAGTAGAAGCTCACGGGGTTGAAGCAGTGGCCGAGGTAGCGCAGGTGCGTGAGCAGGCGGATCGGGCCTTCAGGGCGGGTGCCGGTGCGCTCGGCGACCAGCTCGCGCACCGCGTCCGCCAGCGGCGTGCGCGGGTCGCCGAGGTGATCGGCGCGGCGAAACCACGCGAGCGCAGGGCGCCGCGCCGACCACAGCAGGTGCCTGTCCAGGCACTCCGGCAGCTCGTCGAGGTCGAGGTAGACCATGAACATGCGGTAGCGCAGCTCGTCCGCGGGCTTGCCGTGGCGGCGGTGGCGCACGGAGCCCTCGTACAGGCACGAGGCGCGCCGCCCGGCGTCCGCCCTCGCCGCGCATGCCGGCCGGACGCTCACAATCTCACCCCGAACGGCTCGCACGCGCGCAGCGCGCTGACGACGCCGTCCTCGTGAAAGCCCCAGCCCCAGTAAGCGCCGCAGTAGTGCGTGCGCCCGGCAAGGCCGCTGATGCGCGCGTGCTCGGATTGCGCGGCGACGCCCGCGGGCGTGTACACGGGGTGCGAATAGGAGATCGTGGTGATGATCTTCTCAGGGTCGATCGCCTCGGTGCGGTTGAGCGTCACGCAGAAGTCGCGGTCGGCGCGCAGGCGCTGCAGGTGGTTCATGTAATAGGTGACCGTGCTCAGCGGCTTGGGCTCGCGCAGCAGGTGGAAGTTCCACGCCGCGCGCGCCGCCTGGCGGCGCGGCAGCAGCGCGCTGTCGGTGTGCAGCACCGCCTCGTTGCGCTGATACGGGATCGCGCCCAGCAGCCGGCGCTCGTGCGCGGAAGGGTCGCGCAGCAGCTCGAGCGCCTGGTCTGAGTGCGTGGCGATGACCACGTGGTCGTAGCTTTCCGTGGCGGACACACCATCCGGGTGGATGCTCGTGACCTCGACGCGATCCTCGCCGCGCGCGATCGAGCGCACCGGTGTGCGCAGCCGCACGTGCTCGCGAAACGGCGCGATCAGCGCGTCCACGTAGCGCGCCGAGCCGCCCGCCACCGTCGACCAGCGCGGACGGTCGCGAAAGCCGAGCATGCCGTGGTTGGCGAAGAACTCCGCCATGAAGCGCACCGGGAACGATCGCATCTGGCGCGGGTCCGCCGACCACACCGCCGAGACCTGCGGCACGATCAGCCGCTCGACGAACGCGCGCGAGAAGCGCCGCCGGGCGAGGAACTCTCCCAGCGACTCCTCCGCGTGGCCCCCGCGCGCCTTGGTGGATGCCCCATGCTCGGAGCGCGCGAGCATCCCGCGCAGCTCGCGGTTGAAGCGCAGCAGGTCGAGCACCATCCGCTGAAAGCGCGGGCTGGCGAGGTTGCGCCGCTGGCAGAACAGCCCGCGCGGCGTGCCGGCGTACTCGAAGTCCTCCTCCTCGCCCTTGACGGAGAAGCTCATGTGCGTCGGCTGCGTGGCGACGCCGAGCCTGTCGAGCAGCCGTGTGAAGTTGGGGTAGTTGCGGTCGTTGCAGACGATGAAGCCCGTGTCCACGTCGTGGGTCTCGTGCTCGGTGTCGACGCGAATCGTGTTCGCGTGCCCGCCCGCATACGCGCCCGCCTCGTAGACGACGAGCTCGTGCTCGCGGTGCAGCAGGTGGGCGGCGACGAGCCCGGAGACGCCCGCGCCGACGACGGCGATTCTCACCTGTGTTCTCTCGTCGTACGCATGGGTCTGAGCTTATGTACGCGCCCAGCGGGACGCTGGATCACCTCGCGTGCGGATGACGAGCTCGCACGAGCTGCTCCGTTGCGGGGAGGAGTGCGAGCGGGACACGTCGAACTCAACCGCCGATGAAGCGTGCAGCGACAAAGACCGCCGAGGCGCCGCCGGCGAACGGGACGAGCGAGCACCAGAGCCTGTCGAAGTACATCCAGGCTCGCTTCGACGAGTGCTCGCGCTCGCAGAAGGACGTCGCGCAGTACATCGTCGACCATCTCGACGAGGCCGCCTTCCAGACCGCCGAGGAGCTGGCGCGCCGCGCGAACACGTCGAGCTCGACCGTCGTGCGCTTCTCGCAGGCGCTCGGCTTCGAGGGCTTCCCAGAGCTGCAGGCGGCGGCGCGCGAGGAATACAGGCGCGTCAACGCGAAGGCCACCAAGGAAGGGCCCGCGGCCCCGTCCACGCCGCTGTTCTCACTCGACCAGAACGAGTTCGAGGCGGCGCTCGCGGCCGACCACCTGAACGTCGAGGACACCGCGCGCAAGGTCTCGCGCAGCTCCGTCGACCAGCTCATCGAGGCGATCGTCGCGGCCGACAAGGTGCTCGTCGCGGGCACCGACCAGATGGCGTTCTTCGCCAGCTACCTGCGCCACCTGCTGATGCTGCTCGACCTGCGCGTCGACGTCGTCGCCAGCCCCTCGCAGGAGGCGCTCAGCCGTCTCGGGCGCATCGACGCGAACACGCTCGTCATCGGCCTGTCCGCCGGGCGCCCGCACCCGCTGGTCGTGCGCGCGATGAAGCTCGCCCGCCACCGCCAGGCGCGCACCGCCGCGATCACCGACGCGACCCTCTCCGAGGTCGCCAAGCTCGCGCAGATCAAGCTCTACTACTCGTCCAACAGCCCCGCGTACGTGCGCTCGCACACCGCGCTGCTCAGCATCATCCAGGCGCTCGCCTACGGCGTCTACGCGCAGGACACCGCGCAGTACGACGATCGCATCAAGGCTTTTCGGCTCAAGTAGCGCGACGCTTCGCCGTGAGCCGGTCGTCTCGCAGGCCGCTTCGCGGCGAGCGAGCCGCCCGTCTCACGGCTCCGCTTGGCCGAGGGTGACACTTGCCCTATCGAGACATCTCTTGGGCAGGGCCACGCCGCATGCGGCGTGGCACGGGGCCGCGCATGCGCGGCCCCGCCGGCAGGGCCGCATGCGGCCCTGCCCCGGCCGGTGCATGCACCGGCCGGCACTGCGGGTGCCTGAGATCGCATAACCCTTATCCGGGCTCGGATACGTAGCATCTGGGGGTGCCTCCCATCCGCCTTGCCACGATCGAGGATCTGCAGGCGATCGTCGCGTCGCTGGGGGAGTTCTGGGGCGGGCGCGACACCGCCGCGCTGCACCATGCGCTGTTCGTGCACGAGCTCGGCGATACCGCGCTCGTCTTCCACGACGACGGCGGCTACCCGATCGCGTATCTGCTCGGGTTCGTGACGCCCGCTCGGGTGGGGTACGTACACGTCGTGGGCGTCCGTGAGGATCATCGAAGGGGTGGGCTGGCGCGCGCCCTGTACGAGGAGTTCGAGTCGCTCGCCCGTGCTCGCGGCGCGATGGCGCTGAAGGCGATCACGCGGCCCGGCAACCATGCGTCGGTGGCCTTTCACCGGGCGCTCGGTTTCGCCGCTTCCGAGCACGCCGGCTACACCGCGTCGGGGGAGCCGCGCGTGGTCTTCTGGCGGGAGCTCGGCTGAGCCTCGCCCTCGATGCCCCGGCGCGCATGTCAAACTAGGGGCCTATGCGCGACGAAGCGACATTCAGGGTCAAGACGGGCCTGGCGGAGATGTTGAAGGGCGGCGTGATCATGGACGTGGTCACGCCCGAGCAGGCGAAGGTCGCCGAGGACGCCGGCGCGGCCGCCGTGATGGCGCTCGAGCGCGTGCCCGCGGACATCCGCCGCGACGGCGGCGTCGCGCGCATGTCCGACCCGGAGATGATCGCCGGCATCCAGGAGGCGGTCAGCATCCCCGTGATGGCCAAGGCGCGCATCGGGCACTTCATGGAGGCGCGCGTGCTGGAGGCGCTGGAGGTCGACTACGTCGACGAGTCGGAGGTGCTGACGCCCGCGGACGAGGCCAACCACATCGACAAGTGGGACTTCAAGGTGCCGTTCGTGTGCGGCGCCACCAACCTCGGCGAGGCGCTGCGTCGCATCGGCGAGGGCGCCGCCATGATCCGCTCCAAGGGCGAGGCCGGCACCGGCGACATCGTCGAGGCCGTCCGCCACATGCGCCAGATCACCGGCGAAATCCGCCGCCTGGCGACCCTCGGCCCCGACGAGATCGCCACCGCCGCAAAGACGCTCGCCGCGCCGCTCGATCTCGTGCGCGAGGTCGCCCTCGCCGGGTGCCTGCCCGTCGTGCTGTTCTGCGCCGGCGGCATCGCCACGCCCGCCGACGCCGCGCTGATGATGGCGCTCGGCGCCGAAGGCGTGTTCGTCGGCTCCGGCATCTTCAAGTCCGAGGACCCGCCCGCGCGCGCACGCGCCATCGTCGAGTCGACCACCCACTGGCAGGACGCCGAGCGCGTCGCGCGGGCCTCGCGCGGGCTCGGCACGCCGATGGTCAGCCTCGAGAGCTCCAAGCTGGAGGACGAGCAGCTGCTGGCCCAGCGGGGTTGGTAACGCCCGGCGACGCACCGCCGGAGAGCGACCGGGCGGACGCCCCGCTGATCGGCGTGCTCGCGCTGCAGGGCGGCTTCGAGGCGCACGAGCGGATGCTCGGCGGGCTTGGAGCGCGCACGCGCGAGGTGCGTGTGCCGGCGGATCTCGACGGCCTCGACGGCCTGGTGGTTCCAGGTGGGGAGTCGACGACGATGACTCTGGGGATCGCGCGCGAGGGTCTGGCCGAGCCACTGCGCGAGCTGGCGGCGAGCGGAGGGGCGGGTGGGATTCCAATCCTCGGCTCGTGCGCGGGGCTGATCATGCTCGACCGCGACCATCTCGGGGTGATGGACATGCGCGCCGAGCGCAACGCCTTCGGCCGCCAGATCCGCAGCTTCGAGGCCGACGTGCGGCTGCGCGGCATCGACGGGCCTCCGATTCGCGGCATCTTCATCCGCGCGCCCTGGATCGCCGAGCACGGGCCCGAGGTGGAGATCCTCGGCGAGGTTGAAGGCCATCCGGTGGCCGCGCGCCAGGGAACGGCGCTGGCGGTGTCATTCCACGCCGAGCTCGGCGCCGACGACCGCCTGCACCGGCTGTTCCTGGAGTGGGTGAGGGAGCGGCAGCCGGCGCGCGAGATGGGGGAGGGCCGCTGATGCGCATCTCCGTGTCCGCCGACGAGCTCACCGGGATCGCCGGCATGCTCGTCGCCGAGATCGAGCGCCGCGGGCACCACACGCTCGCGCACGGCGCGCTCGCGGACGGCGAGCGAGACGATTGGGCGTGGGCCTCCGAGGCGGTCGCACGCGACGTGGCCGGCGGGCGCGCGGAGCAGGGGATCGTCTGCTGCTGGACGGGCACCGGCGCGTCGATCGCCGCCAACAAGGTCGACGGCGTGCGAGCGGCGCTGTGCCTGGACGCGCCCACCGCTGCGGGGGCGCGAAGGTGGAACGACGCCAACGTGCTCGCGCTCAGCCTGCGCGCGACGTCACAGGCCGAGCTGTCGGAGATCCTCGACGCGTGGTTTGCCGGCGAGCCCAGCGACGACGCCGAGGACCGGGCCAACGTCGAGCGTTTGACGAAGATCGAGCGCGACCAGTAGGTCAGGCGGCGCTCGTCGCGGCCGTCTCGACGCCCGACTCCAGCTGCACGCCGGCCTCCGCCAGGTCGGGCACGCCGCCGTCGACCACGTGGATCACGTCCTGGGCGCCGTGGAGCTTGACCAGGCTGGCGGCGGTCGCCGCCCGCGCGCCGCCCGCGCAGATCACCGCGATCGGCCGCGTGGGGTCGATTCCGGGCGGCACCTCGGTGATGTCGTGCCACGCGGTGAACACGGATCCCGGCACGTGGCCCGCGTCCCATTCGTGGCGCTCGCGCACGTCCAGCAGCTGCAGGTCCGGCTCCTTGGCCAGCCAGCCGCGCAGGTCCGCCGCCGCGACCCGGTCGGTGTGCTCGGCCGGGTGGCGTTCCTGGCGCCAGTTGGTCATCCCTCCCGCCAGCAGGCCCGCGATGTTGCGCACGCCGACCGCCAGCGCGAGCTTCGCCGCGCGTCGCCCGTCGGCGTCGTCGCGGCCGATGAACACGACCTCCTGGTCGTGATCGGCCAGCCACGCGAGCTTGGAGCCGAAGCCGGAGGTGAACGACGGGATGCAGATCGAGCCGTGGATGTGAACGTCGTCGAACTGCAGGTCGGTGCGCACGTCCACCAGCAGCGCCCCCTCCTCGCGCTTGAGCTGCACCTGGTGCGGATACAGCGCCGGCACCTCCACGCCGCTGGTCACCAGCGGCCCGCGGTTGAGCGCCACGATCTTCTCGAAGTTGGGCGGCTGCGGTCCGAGCCTGGCCAGCGCCTGCGCCACGAACTCCGTCTCCTGCTCGATCGCCAGCGTGGGGTTGTGGCGGCGCTCGAAGCCGATCGTCGAGCAGATCTTCGCGTCCATGCCCGCGCCTCCGCACATCGAGCCGCCCAGGTGGGCCGGCCACAGCTCGCAGTCGTCGGGCAGCGTCAGCAGCTTCTCGTGCACCGACGCGAAGATCTCGCGCGCGCCCTGCGAGGCCTCGATCGCCAGATCGGTGCGCGCCACATCCCCCACGAACAGGCTGTCTCCGCTGAGCAGCGCCCACGGGTCCGCTCCGCGCTCGGTGTCGATCAGCAGGAACGCCGTGTGCTCGGGGCGATGTCCCGGGGTGTGCAGCGCACGGACGGTCAGCGATCCCAGCTGCAGCTCCCAGCCGTCGTCGAACGGCTCGTGCTCGTAGTCGGGCTGCGCCAGGCGGTGTACGTGGATGCGCGCGCCGGTCGCCGCCACCAGCCGCCCGTGTCCGGACACGTGGTCGGCGTGGTTGTGGGTCTCGAGCACGTGCTCGATGTTCACGCCGCGGTAGCGCGCCAGCTCGAGGTACGCGTCGATCTCAAAGCGCGGGTCGACCACCGCCGCCACCCCTGCGTGCTCGTCCCCGATCAGATACGAGGCGCAGCCGAGGTCGTCGTGGGTTATCTGCTTGAACAGCATCAGTGGGTTCCCCGGCGGGTAGAGCGCTCGCTCACGCCGGCCCGCGCGGCTCTATCGCGATGTTCGCACAACGCTCGCAGACCTCCGGCGGTATCGCGCCGGCGCGCATCAGCAGCGCGAACAGCTTGCAGCCGAGGCACACGCCGAACACCGACTCGAGCGTCGCCGCCGCGATCAGGGCCCCGAGCACCGAGTACGCCGCGGTGCTCAGCCCGAAGCCCAGCGCGAGCACCGCCGCCGCGACTGAGAACGTCGCGCCGATCGCCTGGGCGAAGCGCTTGGGCGGACCGGGAACCGGCCTGGCGGCGACGGGAAGGCGCGGCACGACCACGCGCGTGACCAGCTGGCCGAGCGGGCTGAGCGTGGGGCCGCTCGCCACCCGCGCGATGAAGCCGTATGCGATCAGCGCCGTGAGCCACCGCTGGCTCAGCGCGATCGTCGCCGCGCTCAGCAGCACCACGCCGCCCGCGACCAGGCGGGCGGAGACCTCGTTGACCGGGTCCGGGAAGGAGAACACGCCGCCGACGCGATCGCCGACAGTGCGTGCCGTGGCGGTGTGGGCTGCTGCTGCGATGGCGCTCGTCTCGCTCACCTGCCCCGACCCTCCACGAGGGGAACCCATGTTTTGTACACATACATCATCGACAATCTGAATATTATCGCAAGGCCATCCGGCCGCCCGGGGACTCAGGCGCCGCGGAAGCGCACGACGCCGCCCTGCTCCTCTTCGACGACCGCCCCGTCGCGCAGCAGCAGGTCGACGTGGCCGAGCACCTCGGAGAGGGTCAGGTATGCCTGGGTGACGGCGACGTTGCCCCACATCTCCTGCGCGATCTCGTGCGCGGTGCGCGGCTCGGAGGCGATCAGGCGCAGCATCTTCTGCGCGCGGCGGTCGTGCATGCGAAAGCGCTCGTCGATCAGCGCCGCGTGGTCGGTGATCGGGCGGCCGTGGCCGGGCAGCACCAGCGACAGGTCCATCGCGCGCGTGCGCTGCAGCGAGTCCATGTAGGTGAGCAGCGCCTGCGGTCGGGGCTCCTCGTACTCCTCCTCGGCGTCCAGCGGCCGCGCGAGCAGCGGGTTGGATGAGATGTGCGCGATCAGGTGGTCGGCGGCGAGCATCGTCGAGCGCGCCTCGTCGACGAACACCGTGTCCGACGGGCTGTGCCCGGGGCGGTGCAGCACGCGCAGCGTGCGATCGCGCAGCTCCAGGACGCCGCCGTCGGCCAGCGGCCGGGTGACCTCGACGGCCGCGCCCCACGCGCGAAAGCCTGCGGAGACCGCGCGCAGCGCCGTCACGATTTCCGGCGGGATGCCGTGGCGCAGCATCAGGCGCTCGGCGAAGCGGTCTTCGAGGTCCGTCTGGTGGCCATAGCTCGCCAGGAACGGCGCGAGGCCCTCGAGCGCCGCGACCTCCGCGCCGGAGCGTCGCGCGAGGATCGACGCCAGGCCGAAGTGGTCCATGTGCTGATGGGTGATCACCAGCAGCTCGATGTCCTCGATCGCGTGCCCGCGCGCCGCCAGCGCCTGCTCGAGCTCGTCCAGCGCCTTCGCCGAGTTCGGCCCGGAGTCCACGAGCGTCAGCGGCGAGTCCTCGATCAGGTACGCGTTCACGCGCCCGACCATGAACGGCGTCGGGATCGCCAGGCGGTGGATGCCGGCGTCGGCCGCGCGCGCCAGCGCCTCGCGCTCGGCGCGCGCCTGCGGATCCTCATCGTCCGCGGCCGGGCGCTGCGGATCCTCTGGCTCGCTCACGACCCGCTCGGCGCGTGCGATCGGATCAGCGCGAGCACCTCGTCGCGCCTGCGTTCCATGTCCGCGGGCGAGACGAGCGACTCCAGGCACAGACGCAGCAGCGGCTCGGTGTTGGACGGCCGCACGTTGAAGTGCCAGTCCTCGTAGTCGATCGAGATCCCGTCCAGACGCTGCTGGCGGGCGTCGGCGTAGCGCGCGGCGATCTCCTCCATCTTGCCCTGCGGGTCGGCGACCTCGGAGTTGACCTCGCCGGAGATGAAGTACTTGGCGTGGTAGGGGGCGAGCAGCTCGGACATGCGCTTGCCGCGCGTGGCCAGCAGCTCGAGCACGAGCAGCGCCGGGATCGTGCCGGAGTCCGCGCAGTAGAAGTCGCGGAAGTAGTAGTGCCCGGAGACCTCGCCGCCGAACAGCGAGCCCTCCTTGCGCATGCGCGTCTTGAAGAACGCGTGGCCGACGCGGTTCATGTACGCGGTGCCGCCCGCGCGCGCGACCGTGTCGGCGACCGCGCGCGAGGCGCGCACGTCGTACAGGATGGCTTCGGCGTGGGCGGGGTTGGGGTTTTTCTCGAGCAGCGACTCGGCGAGCAGCGCCGTGAGGAAGTCGCCGTCGACGAACGCGCCCGTGTCGTCGATGAAGAAGCAGCGGTCGGCGTCGCCGTCCCACGCGATGCCCAGGTCGGCGCCCGTGTCGCGCACCTTCTCGACGATCAGCCGGCGGTTCTCCTCCAGCAGCGGGTTGGGCTCGTGGTCGGGGAAGTTCCCGTCCGGCGTCCAGTAGGTCTCGATCAGCTCCAGCTCGAGGCTCTCGAGCACCGGGCCGACCATCGGGCCGGCCATGCCGTTGCCGCCGTCGAGCACCACCTTCAACGGCCGCGCCGAGCGCACCGCGTCGGCGTCGATGAAGCGCAGGACCGCCTCCTGGAACTCCCCGTAGATGTCGAGCTGCTCGAGCGTGCCGCGCTGGGCGGGCGGGGCAGCCGGCCCGCCGGCGCCGTTCGCGAGGCCCGCTTCGACCTCGCGGCGCACGTCCTGGATGCCCGAGTCGCCGGACAGCGCGAGCGCCCCCTCGCGCACCAGCTTGGCGCCGGTGTACGCCTTCGGGTTGTGCGACGCGGTGCACATCAGCCCGCCGTCCAGCTCGCGCGAGCCGACGAGGAAGTAGAGCATCTCGCTGCCCACCTGGCCGACGTCGATCACGTTCGCGCCCGCCTGCAGCAGGCCCTCGCGATAGCGCGCCGAGAGCTCCGGCGCGCTCAGGCGCATGTCGTGGCCGAGGCCGACCCGCAGCTCGGAGACGGGCTTGCCCGCCAGGCCGCCGAGCACGTGGGCGAAGGAGCGGCCGATCCGCTCGGCCAGATCGCCGTCGATCTGCTGCGGATACAGGCCGCGGATGTCGTAGGCCTTGAAGATCTCGGGGTCGAGCGTCGCCATCAGCCTGTGCATCCTAAACTCCGCACCATGTCTGGACACTCCAAGTGGGCGAGCATCAAGCACAAGAAGGCGATCGTGGACTCGCGCAGGGGCGCGCAGTTCTCCAAGCTCACGCGCGCGATCACGGTCGCCGCCCGCGATGGCGGCGGCGATCCCGTCGGCAACCCGGCGCTGGATCTGGCCATCCGCAAGGCCAAGGAAGCGTCGATGCCGAAGGACAACATCGAACGCGCGATCGCCAAGGGCACCGGCGAGGGCGGCGAGGCGGACGCGATCGAGAGCGTCCTGTACGAGGGCTACGGACCGGGTGGCGTGGCGCTCTTGGTCGAGGCGTTGACCGAGAACCGCAACCGCACCGGCGCGGACGTCAGGCACGCGTTCTCGAAGAACGGCGGCAGCCTCGGCGAGCCGGGCTCGGTGGCGTACCTGTTCGACAAGAAGGGGACGATCGTGATCGACGCGGGGCGCTACTCCGAAGACGACCTGATGGCCGCCGTGGAGGCGGGCGCCGAGGACATCGTCACCGACGACGACGTCTTCGAGGTGATCACCGAGCCGGCGGATTTCGCAGCCGTGCGCAAGGCGCTCGAGGATGCCGGCGTGGAGATGGAGAGCGCGGAGATGGTGTACCGCCCCTCGAGCGTCGTGCCGGTCGACGAGGGCCAGGCGGGCAAGCTGATGCGGCTGATCGAGACGCTGGAAGACAACGACGACGTCAGCGCCGTGCACGCCAACTTCGACGTATCCGCGGACATCCTCGAACGTGTCGCCGGCTAGCGGCGCGGGTCGGCCCGTCGCGGACGCCGCCGAGGGTGGGGGAGTCGAGTCGACCGCTGAGCTCGAGGCGCGGCCGCCCGTCGTGATCCTGTGCGGCGGGCGCGGCACGCGCCTGCAAGAGCACACGCAGGCGATCCCCAAGCCGCTGGTGGAGATCGGCGGCATGCCGATCGTGTGGCACGTGATCCAGCTGTACGCGGTGCAGGGCTTTCGCCGCTTCGTGCTCGCCACCGGCTACCGCGGCGAGCTGATCGAGCGCTTCGTCGCCACGCACGAGTGGCCGGCCGGCGTCAGCGTGGAGTGCGTGGACACCGGTCTGCAGACGCAGACGGGCGGGCGGATCAGGCTGCTGGAGCGCCAGCTCGCCGGGGACGAGCGCTTCTGCGTCACCTACTCGGACGGGCTCGCCGACGTCGACCTCGACGCGCTGCTCGCGTTCCACACGGCGCACGGCGCGCTCGCGAGCATGACGGTCGTGCGCCCGCAATTGCAGTTCGGCGTGACCGACATCGATGCGGACGGCCGCGTGCGCGGCTTTCGCGAGAAGCCCACCTCCGAGCACTGGATCAACGGCGGCTTCTTCTGCTTCTCGGCGGGCGCGCTGGACTACATGGAGGGCGACGCCGCGCTCGAGCGCCGCCCGCTGGAAGGGCTGGCCGCGGCGGGGGAGCTGCGGGGGTATCGGCACGAGGGCTTCTGGGAGTGCATGGACACCTACAAGGACGCCGTCGCGCTCAACGACCTGTGGGCCTCCGAAGCGGCGCCCTGGCGACTGTGGCGGGACGCAGAGGAGCAGGGGGAGGCTCAGGCCGAGCGTCGCCGCGCGCGAAACAGCCCCACCGGCTCGCGAATCCCGCGCAGGCGCCGCTCGCCGGCGTAGGACCAGCCGTAGGCCTCTCTGGCGGACTCGCGCACCTCGCGCTCGGCCAGCACGCTGCCGGGGCGGGCGATCGCGGTGATGCGGCTGGCGAGGTTGACCGGCCGCCCGAACCAGTCGCCGGCGCGCGGCAGCGCCAGCCCGATGGCGGCGCCGGCGCGCAGCTGCGGGAACTCCTCGCCCTCCGCGTCGGCGGCGTCGATCAGGCTCAGCGCCGCCTCCAGCAGCGGCTCGGGCTCGGGCGCGGCGAGCATCGCGGCGTCGCCGATCGTCTTGACCAGCCGTACCGGCGGCTGGGCGACCTCGGAGGCGAGTGCCTCCAGGCGCGCGGCGAGGTGGCCGAGCTCCTCCGGCGGGACCTCCTCGCCGAGCCGGGTGAAGCCAACCAGGTCGGCGAAGCAGATCGCGATCTCGCGCGAGCCGGGGAGCTGCCCGCCGCTGCGCTCCAGCGTGCCGATCACCTCGCTCTGGGCGGTGTGGCGCAGGTGCAGCGCGAGCACGTTGCTGATCAGCGGGTCGACGAGCGGGTACAGCCGCTCGGCAGCCTGGCCGTAGCGGCTGGCGAGGTCGCGTTCGCTCAAGCCCGGCTCGAGCACCAGTTTCAAGGGCAGCAGCCGCAGGCTCTCGGCGGCCTGGGAGAGGCCGCGGCCGAGCACGCGCAGCAGGTCGAGGATCTCCTCGTCGGAGATCCCCGCTTCGCGGGCGAGCAGCGTCCGCGCCGCGGACTCGACCTCGGCCTCCGTGTACACCGGGTCCTCGGGATCGGGGACGGGCAGGCCCATGGCGCGGCGCGCGGCCGCCAGGAACTCCGGCTCCACGCCGCTCAGCTCGGCCACGTCGGCGGCCGTGTAGCGCTCGTTGCCGACGATCACGCGGTCGGCCGGCAGGAAGATGATCGTGCCGCTGGCGGTCGTCCGGCGCAGCTCCGACAGCGCCACGCCTTCGCCGGCGAGCTGCTCGAGCAGCGCCAGGCGCTCCGCGCGCGCCTCGCCCTCCAGCCCGTCGAGCAGGCCCTCGGCGGCGAAGTCGATGCGCGGGGCGGCCATGGCGCGCAGGGTATGCGAGGCAGGCGTCCGGCGGCGGGCGCAGAATCACAGGCCGTGGTCGTCCTCGGCATAGATCCCGGCCTGGCCAGCACCGGCTACGGCGTCGTCGCACGCCGCGGCGGCCGGCTGCTGGCACTGGACGGCGGCGTGATCAGCACGCGCGCGGAGATGGCGCCGGAGCGCCGCCTGGCCGAGATCCACGCAGCCGTGGACGCCCTGCTGGAGGAGCACGAGCCCGACGCGGTCGCGCTGGAGGAGCTGTACTTCGGCCAGAACGTGCGCACGGCGTTCGCCGTCGGGCAGGCGCGCGGCGTGGTGCTGCTCGCGGCCGGCCAGCACGGGCTGCCGTGCGCCGGCTACACCCCACAGCAGGTCAAGGGCGCGGTCTGCGGCAGCGGACGCGCGCAGAAGGACCAGGTGGCGCGCATGGTCCAGGCGCTGCTCGGGCTGGCCGAGCTGCCGCGACCCGACCATGCCGCCGACGCGCTCGCGGTGGCCGTCTGCCACGTCAACTGCGCGCCGCTGGCGACGGCGCTCGCCGGGGCCCGCGAGGGTGCCGCGGCCGAGGGAGCCGACGCTCGTGAGGATGCGGAGGCGCTCGCATGATCGCGCTCCTGCGAGGCGAGGTCGCGGTGCGCCGCACCGACCACGTGGTCGTGCTCAGCGGCAGCGTCGGCTACCGCGCGGCGGTCTCGGCGCAGACGCTCGCGCACGTCCCGGCGGTGGGCGAGCTCCTGACGCTGCACACGCACCTGATCGTGCGCGACGACGCGCTCGCGCTGTACGGCTTCCACTCCGAGCAGGAGCGCGACCTGTTCCTGATGCTGCTGTCCGTCCAGGCGGTCGGCCCGAAGGTCGCGCTGGCGGTGCTCTCGGCGGGCCCGCCGCGGGAGCTGATCCGGGCGCTGGCGGCCGGCGACGCGGCGCGCTTTCAGGCCGTTCCGGGGATCGGCAAGCGAACCGCGGAAAGGATCATCGTCGAGCTGCGCGAGAAGGTCGGCGTCGACGCCGATGCCGCGAGCGCGATGCGCGTGCCGATCGTGGCTCGGCGCGGCGAGCCGCAGGATCAGCGGCTGCTGGCGCGCGACGGCCTGCTCGAGCTCGGCTACGCGCCGGTCGAGGCGGAGGAGCTGCTCTCCGGCGTCGAGGGCGAGACCGCCGAGGAGCTGCTCGGCGGCGCCCTGCGACTGGCGCGCTCGACATCTTGAGCAGCCCTGAGCCGATGACCGAGACCGCCGCCCGCATCCAGACGCCGTATCTCGTCGCCGAGGACGAGCTCGACCGCTCGCTGCGCCCGCGGCGGCTGGCGGAGTTCGTCGGCCAGGAGACGCTGCGCGAGCAGCTGGCGGTGGCGATCGAGGCGTGCAGCGCGCGCGGCGACGCGCTCGATCATCTGCTGCTGGCGGGGCCTCCCGGGCTCGGCAAGACCTCGCTCGCGCAGATCGTCGCGGCCGAGCTGGAAGTGCCGTTCGTGCAGACCGCCGGGCCGGCGCTCGAGCGTAAGGGAGACATTGCGGCGTTTCTAACTGCCCTGGAGCCGCGCAGCGTGTTCTTCGTCGATGAGATCCACCGGCTGGCGCGCACGCTGGAGGAGACGTTCTACCCGGCGATGGAGGATCACCGGCTGCCGATCACGGTCGGGCAGGGCGCGGGCGCGCGCGTGGTGACGCTCGAGCTGCCGCCGTTCACGCTCGTGGGGGCGACCACGCGCACGGGCCTGCTGACGACGCCGCTGCGCGATCGCTTCGGCATCCAGGCGCGCCTGGAGCCGTATGCGGTGGACGAGCTCGCGATCATCGTGCGCCGCTCGGCGGGCATCCTGGAGATCGAGCTGGAGGACGACGGCGCGGTCGCGATCGCGGCGCGCAGCAGGGGCACGCCGCGGGTGGCCAACCGGCTGCTCAAGCGCGTGCGCGACTTCGCCGAGGTGCGCATGGCGGGCGTCGTGACCGTGGACGCGGCGCACGCGGCGCTGGAGATGCTGCAGGTCGACGCGCTCGGCCTGGATCGCCTGGACAGGGAGATCCTGAGCACCATCTGCGTGAAGTTCGCCGGCGGTCCCGTCGGCCTCTCCACGCTCGCGGTCGCGGTCGGCGAGGAGCAGGACACGATCGAGGACGTGTACGAGCCGTATCTGCTGCAGGAGGGGCTGATCAAGCGCACGCCGCGGGGCCGCATGGCGACGCCGGCCGCCTACGAGCATCTCGGGCTGGCAGCGCCGGCGCCGGTCGATGCGGCGCTCTTCTGAGCGCTGTGCGACCCGCGCCTGTCGGCGCGCCCCTGGGTAGTCTGTGTGTGCACGCCATGACCCATCCGTTCATCTGCCCGAACTGCGGCCACCGCACCAGCGAGCTGGATCGCAACATCGGCTTCACACGCCAGCCCAAGGGCTGCGCGAAGTGCGGCTTCGCGTTCCTGTTTGAACTTCTGGACGACTATTTCCCGGCGCCCGACGCGGCGTTCTTCGTGTGCGACGGCGAGGGTCGGATCGTGGGCTGCGGCAAGAACTCGTTCGCGTTCACGGGCCTCGAGGAGGAAGACGTGATCGGCCAGCGCGTCGAGCAGGTGCTCGGCCTGCGCTTCGTGGGCGGCGACGACCCGGTGGCGACCGTCCTCGAGTGGGGGGTGCGCGCGCTGGAGGTCCCGGTCCAGGTCAGCGGCGAACGCGATGTGACCGCCAACGCGAAAGCGGACATGTTCCCGGCGTATGACGACGACGGCGGGCTGTTGCTCGTGCTGACCCCCGACAAGTAGGCCGGGCCATGCCCGGCCGGCCAATGCCGCCCGGAGGGCGGCAATCCCATCGAGACGCGGGGCTGGAGGCCCCGCGGAGGTATTCTCCACGACGATGACCGATCGCCGACGCAACACGCTGATCCTCCTGATCGTCGCGGGCCTGCTGGCCGCGTCGGCCGCCGCGATCGCCACCAAGAAGACGCGCCTGGGACTCGACCTGAAGGGCGGCGTGGAGCTCGTCTACCAGGGCAAGCCGACCGCGCAGTCGAAGGTGACCCCCGAATCGCTCGAACGCGCGATCAACATCATGCGCACGCGCGTCGACCAGCTGGGCGTCGCGCAGCCGGAAATCCAGCGCTCGGGCGCCGAAGAAATCGACGTGGCGCTGCCCGACGTCAGCAACGCCACGCGCGCGCAGGAAGAGGTCGGGCGGACCGCGCAGCTGCAGTTCTACGACTGGGAGCCGAACGTGATCGGCCCGAACGGCCAGGAGGACCCCAAAGAAGGCACGGTCACCGGCGATGCCACCAGCGCGGGCCCGGGCGGCGTGACCGCGGGGCTGCCCGAGTACCAGGCGGTGCTGCGCGCCGCCAAACGCGCGCCGATCCTGCGCAGGGTCGACACGACCTGGTCGCCCGGGTGCACGGCCGAACAGGCCCACGACTGCATCTACGGCAGCTGGTACCTGCTCGACACCGCGCACGAAAAGGTCATCCGAGGGCCCGAAGAAACCGAACACAACCTCTACTCCGATCTCCCCAAGCTGCCCGCCGGCGCGAAGCTGAAGGCGGTGCGCGTCAACCCGGGGACCGTGCTGGTGCAGGCCCACCCTCTGGAAAGCGCGGCGGGCAAGATCACCAACCCCTCGCCCAACAGCTGGTACGTGCTCAACGACGAACCGGTGCTGTCGGGCAGCGACATCACCAACCCGACGCAGAGCAACGACGAATCCACCGGCCAGCCCGACGTCACGTTCGGCTTCACCTCGCACGGCAAGGGCGTGTTCGAACGGGTCACCAAGGAAATCGCCCACCGCGGCCAGGAAGCGCAGCTGCCGGGGATCAGCAAGGAAGCGGCGCTGCAGCATTTCGCGGTCGTGCTCGACGGCCAGCTGATCACGGTCCCGTCGATCGACTACACGAAGTACCCGGAAGGGATCGACGCCTCCACCGGCTCGGAGATCTCCGGCGGGTTCACGATCACCTCCGCGCAGAACCTCGCCAACGAGCTGCAGTCCGGCGCGCTGCCGATCAAGCTGGTGCTGATCTCCCGCTCGCAGGTCTCCGCGACGCTCGGCAAACAGGCGCTCGACCAAGGGCTGACGGCGATAATCGCGGGCTTTCTCGTGGTGTGCGCGTTCCTGCTGCTCTTCTACCGCATCCTCGGCGCGATCGCAGTCGGCGGCCTGCTCATCTACGGGACGTACTTCTTCGCGCTGGTCAAGCTGATCCCGGTCACGTTGACGCTGCCTGGGATCGCCGGCCTGATCCTCACGATCGGCGTCGCCGCGGATGCCAACATCGTGATCTTCGAGCGCGTCAAGGAGGAGATACGCGGCGGCAGGTCTATCGTCTCGGGCATCGCCTCCGGCTACAAGCACGGCTTCGCGGCGATCGTCGACGCGAACGTGGTGACGTTCATAACGGCGTTCATCCTGTTTGCTCTCGCGACCGCGGAAGTCAAGGGCTTCGCGTTCATGCTCGGCATCGGCGTGCTGGTGTCGCTGTTCACGGCCGTGCTCGCCACGCAGGCGGCGCTCGGCGCGATGAGCCGCTCGCGGGTGATCGCCCACCCCGCGGCGCTCGGAGCGGCGCGGCGCGGGAAAGGCTGGACGTTCGACTTCATGGGCTCCTCACGGTGGTTCTTCTCGCTGTCCGGCACGATCCTGCTGATCGGCGCCCTGGCGATCGGCGGGCGGGGGCTGAACTTCGGCATCGACTTCAAGTCCGGAACGCGCATCCAGACGGCGTTCGTCAAGCCGGTCGCCGAGGGCGAAGTCGCGAACGTGATGAAAGCAGCGGGCTATCCCGACGCCCAGGTGCAGAAGATCACGAACTCGAGCATCGGCGGCAACGGCTACCAGATCTCCACCAAGACGCTCGCACCCGACAAGGTCGACGCCATCCAGCGGGCGTTCAACGCGAAGTTCGGCAGCGCCAAGAACGAAACCGGCACCAAGGACTTCTCCTCGACCTCGATCGGGCCGACGTTCGGGAAGACGGTCGCCAAGAGCGCGCTGATCGCGATCATTGCCTCGCTGCTCGTGATCTCCGCGTACATCGCCCTGCGCTTTGAGTGGAAGTACGCGGTGCCGGTGCTGATCACGCTGGCGCACGACCTGCTGATCACCGCCGGCGTGTATGCGCTGACCGGGCGGGAAGTGACGGCGGCGACGGTGGCGGCGCTGCTGACGATCATGGGCTATTCGCTCTACGACACGATCATCGTGTTCGACCGCGTGCGTGAGAACGTGCCGCGCATGCCGCGCGCCGCGTTCTCGCAGATCGTCAACCGCTCCATGTCGGAGGTGCTCACGAGGTCGCTGGCGACGAGCTTCTGCACGCTGCTGCCGGTGCTCGCACTGCTGCTGTTCGGCGGTACGACGCTCAAGGACTTCGCCTTCGCGCTGATGGTCGGGATCGCATCGGCGGCGTATTCGTCGATCTTCATCGGTGCTCCCGTGCTCACGCACTCGAAGGAGCGGGAGCCCGGCAATCGCGCCAGGCGGGCGCGGATCGTGCGGGAACTGGGGATGGTGCCCGCCTACGCGACGACCGCGACGGGAGCGCCCGACGAAATCGAGCCCGTGCAGAAGCGCAGGCGCACGCGGCGCGGAAGCCTGATCGCGCCGGAGGAGCCGGGCCAGCAGATCTCGCGGGACGAGTTCCAGGAACTGGTGCGCGACCTGAATGTCGAGGGCACGTCCAACGGCGAGCCCAGCGGCGCGCCCACCACGGGCGGTCGCGGGCGCCGTGCGCGTGCGGCGGACGGCAGCGCGACGGCGGCGCCACCCGCCACGCCCCCATCGTCCCCGGAGGGCGAGCGCGATCCCGCGGCCGACCTCACTCCCGAGGATCTCGTGCTCAAGGAAGAGCCCAAGCAGCGCCAGAAGAGCCGGCGGGCGGGCGCGCGTCGCAACAAACGTCATGGGAGGGCACGCTGATGGGACTGCTCGGGTGGGCGATCATGGGCCTTTCGATCTGGCATTTCACGATCTGGCTGCCGGACCGCTTCTGGGGCGGCATCGTCGGCGCGTTGCTGGGCTCGCTGATCGGCTCGATCGTCGTCGGACTGATCATCTATGGCGTGCGGGTTTCGGCACTGCGTGTCCCCGGCGAAAAGGCGACCGACATCGGCGTCGTCCTGTACGCCGTCCCAGGCGCGCTGATCGGCATCGCCGTGATCTATCTTGAGGGCGTGCGGCGCGAGCGCGCGGGGATCCAGCCACCGCCGTTCGCGGGCTACTAGCGCCAGCGCTCCGCCGTCGGAGCGCCCGGGTAGAACGCGCCCGTATACCCGAATTGCCCGGGTGCCGGAATAGTACGAGCGCGCAGGCGGTGGCCCGCTTCGGTAGGGTCGCGCTCGCACCGGCCGCGCCCTGGGCGCGTGCCGGCTGGCGAGGCGTGGCGAACGGCTGAGACTGCTGCTGGTCGTGGCGTCGCGCGGTCCGAAGATCGACGACCAGGAATGGAGACAGACATGGGCGGAAGGATTCGTGCAACGAGGCATCTCGCGACAGGCGCTGTCGCGGCGCTCTCAATATTGGCCGGCGTGCCGGCAGGCGCTGACGCATCGACCCTGTTCGTGAGCGAAACGGCGTCGGGCGCCGGTGAGAGCTGTGCGCACGCGGGCTTCAGGGAAATCCAGACGGCGATCGAGGAGGCCGAGACGATGCCCGGGAGCACCGTCGAGGTATGTGGAGGCACGTATCGGGAACAGCTCGAAATCACCGGCGAGGTCACGATCGTCGGCAAGAGCGGCGCGAAGGTCACGCTGCCGGCGTCGGTCGGCTATTCCAATACCGCCTGTGACACGGCGATCAACGCCTTGGGCGGCCAGCCCGACGAGGACCTGGTCTCGATCTGCGGCAAAGCGACAGTCAAACTCAGCACTTTGACGCTCGAAGCCAAGTGGCCGGCTGACGCCTGCGACGACAGCCTCTACAACACGATGGTCGGAGGTGGCGCCACGCTCGAAGCGACCAAGGTGACTTTCGCGGGCGCGGGTGTCGAGGGCAGCGGATGCCAGGGCGGGGTCGGAATCGAGGTCGGAGTCAGCGGGCTGGAAGGCGCCGCATCGGTGACGACGCCGGCGCTGGAGGTGGGACACGCCGTGCTGACGCACGACACGTTCACCGAATACCAGAAGAACGGCGTGACGGTGGATGGCGATGGCTCGAGTGCGACGGTCGGCCCGGCGGTGACGATCACGGGCGCCGGTCCCGGTCCCCAGGGCCAGAACGGAATCCAGGTCAGCCGCGGCGCGGACGCGAAGATCGACAAGGCGACGATCTCCCAGGACGAGTGCAACATCCCGACGGTGTGCGGCCATGACACCGCCTCGCAGTGGGAGGAAGACGCGAGCGGAGTGCTGCTGTACCTGCCGGGGACCAAAACCACTGTGGAAAGCTCGAAATTGAGCGAAAACGACATCGGCGTGGAGTACATCTCCGGCAGGGAAACGCGCCCGACGGAACCCGAGCTGACGCTCACCGGCAGCACCATCAGCGGCGGCTACGCCTCCGTGCAGATCAACCAGGGCGACGCCGCTCTCAGGAAAAACAAGCTGAGCGGGGGCCTGATCGCGATCGATGTGAACGAGAACGAATTCGGAGGCGGCTTCGGGACGACGCCGTACGCTCCCGACGCGACCTCCGCCAACGACCATCTCGATGGCTCCCAGGCCTCGGTGCAGGTGGAAGGATCGGTGGGATCGCTGCAGGGCGAGCTCTCGCTGACCGGCGACAACATCGTCGGTCCGGTCGAAAACCACGGTCACAGCCAGTTCGTCGTAAGCGGCTGAGCCGGGCTGGGATCGCCTCCGGCGAGCGGCGCGGAGGCGAGCGAGCGAGGGGAGGGGCGCGGTGCCCCTCCCCTCCATCAAGGTTCCGTCTCGGCCTTGCCGTAGTCTCGCCGCGGTGCTCCCCTGCCGCTTCGAGATCCCCGAGTGCCCTGCGGCTGACGTCGAACGGCTGGGGCGCGAGCTCGGCGTCAGCGGGCCGCTCGCGCAGGTGCTGGTGCGCAGGGGCCTTGCCGACCCTGCCCGTGCGCGCGTGTTCCTGGCCGCCGAGGAGGAGCATCCGCCGAGCGCGTTCAGCGGCATCGGCGAGGCGGTCGCGACGACCCTCGGCCACGTCGCGCGCGGCACGCGAATCACCGTCCACGGCGACTACGACGTCGACGGCATCTGCTCGACGGCGGTGCTCGTGCGCGCGCTGCGGGGCCTCGGCGCGGACGTCGACTACTACCTGCCCGACCGTGCCGGCGATGGCTACGGGCTGAACGCGACGACGGTGCGGATGCTGGCCGCACGCGGAACGCGGCTGCTGGTGACGGTCGACTGCGCGATCACCGCCGTCGAGGAGGTGGCCGAGGCGAGGCGGCTGGGGATCGACGTGGTCGTCAGCGACCACCACGCGCCCCGCGCCGACGGGAGGCTGCCACAGGCGCCGCTCGTGCACCCCGCGCTGTGCGGCTACCCATGCCCGGACCTGTGCGCCGCGGCGGTCGCATACAAGCTGGCGCAGGCGCTGCTCGAAGCCGCTGCGCGCGGCGAGGCCGGCGAGCCGTGCGCCGAGCGCGCGCAGGGGATGCTCGCGCGCCACGCGCTCGAGCGGGACCTCGATCTGGTGGCGCTGGCGACGATCGCCGACGTCGTGCCGCTGCTCGGAGAGAACCGCACGTTCGTGCGCCGCGGGCTGCGCGCGCTGGCGGGCACGACCAAGCCGGGCCTGCGCGCGCTGATGACGGTCGCGCGGGTCGATCCCGCGAGGATCGGCGAGCGCTCGGTCGCGTTCGCGCTCGCACCGCGCCTGAACGCGGCAGGGCGGCTGTACCGCGCCGACGCGGGCCTCGAGCTCGTCCTCACCGAGGACGCCCGCCGCGCCGCGCAGATCGCCGAGGAGCTCGACTCGGCCAACCGCGAGCGCAGGCAGGTGGAGATGGGCATCCGCTTTCAGGCCGAAGCGCAGATGGCCGAGCTCGGCGAACGCTCCGCGTACGTGCTCGCACAGGACGGCTGGCACCCGGGGGTGATCGGGATCGTCGCCTCGCGCCTGGTCGAGCACAGCGGGCGCCCGGTCGTCCTGATCGCGCTGGACGGAGACACCGGCAGGGCATCCGGTCGCAGCGTCGAGGCGTTTGACCTGCTCGCGGGGCTGACCGCGTGCAGCGAGCACCTGCTCCGCTACGGCGGGCACCGGGCGGCCGCCGGCCTGGAGATCGAGCGCGGACGGGTGGCCGACTTCGCCGGCGCGCTGTCCGCCCACGCCGAGCGCGTCCTGCGCCCGCAGGACCTGGTCACGGTCGAGCGCGTCGACGCGCTCGTCGGCGGCGAGGAGCTCGGCATGGAGCTGGCGGAGGAGCTGCAGACGCTCGCCCCGTTCGGCCGCGGCAACCCGACCGTCGCGCTGATGATCGCCGACGCCACGTTCACGGACGTGCGACCGATGGGGGAGGGCAAGCACGCGCGCTTCACCGTCGAGTCACACGGCGCGCGCGCGCGGGCGGTCGCGTTCGGGACGGGCGGGCGGCTGCCGCTCAGCGCCGGCGCGAGATCCGACGCGGGCACGATGCAGGCGACGTTCACGCTGGAGGTCAACGAGTGGAACGGCGTCAGCGAGCCGCGGCTGGTGCTCCGCCGCGCGCAGCCGGTCGGCGCGCTCGGCGAGGAGGCCGGCCTCGCGGACGCGCACCCGCTCGAGGGAGCCGAGGAAGATCGCGCACAGGCGCCGGCGGCGGCCGATCGGGAGGAGCTCGTGTTGTTCGCGCTGTGAGCGGACAGCGCCTTCAATCCTGCCCGAGCGTCCCCTACCCTTACACCATGGCGATCACCGAAGAGAAAGCGGCGGAGACGTTCGAGCTGGCTCAGGGTCTGAGCCCGTCCGAGCGGCGGCTGCTGAGCGACCTGTTCGCGATCGTCTCCGAGCACGCGTCTGACTCCGCCGTGGAGATCGACCGCGCGCGCGTGCAGGACGCGTTCGTGTTCGCGTGCGAGCACCACGCCGACCAGCGCCGCAAGTCGGGCGAGAACTTCATCGTGCACCCGGTCGGGGTGGCGCGCATCTGCGCGAGCATGCGCCTCGACACCGAGACGCTGTGCGCGGCGCTCCTGCACGACACCGTCGAGGACACCTCGGCGTCGATCGAGGAGGTGCGCGAGCGCTTCGGCGAGGACATCTCGAAGGTGGTCGACGGCGTCACGAAGCTGACCGGCATCACCTTCCAGTCGCGCGACGAGGCGCAGGCGAACAACTACCGCAAGATGATGGTCGCGATGGCCACCGACGTGCGGGTCATCCTGATCAAGCTCGCCGACCGCCTGCACAACATGCGCACGATCGAGGCGATGCCCAAGCAGAAGCAGATGGAGAAGGCGCGCGAGACGCTCGACATCTACGCGCCGCTGGCCCACCGCCTGGGGATCCACGCGATCAAGTGGGAGCTCGAGGATCTCGCGTTCGCGACGCTGCACCCGCGCAAGTACCAGGAGATCAAGGGCCTGGTGGCCCAGCAGCGCGAGGAGCGCGAGCGCTACGTCTCAGAGGCCGGCGAGTACCTGCACAGCGAGCTCGCCGACGTCGGCATCGAGGCGCAGATCGCCGGGCGCGCCAAGCACTTCTACTCGATCTACTCGAAGATGACCAACAAGGGCCGCGAGTTCAACGAGATCTACGACCTCACCGCGATGCGCGTGATCGTCGACTCGGTCAAGGACTGCTACGGCACCGTCGGCGTGATCCACTCGCTGTGGAAGCCGCTGCCGGGTCGCTTCAAGGACTTCATCGCGATGCCCAAGTTCAACATGTACCAGTCGCTGCACACGACCGTGATCGGGCCGGAGGGCCAGCCGCTGGAGATCCAGATCCGCACGCACGAGATGCACGAGATGGCCGAGTTCGGGGTGGCCGCGCACTGGGTCTACAAGCAACCGGAGGGCGGCACCGGCGAGGACGCCAAGCTGAAGTGGCTGCGCTCGATGCTCGACTGGCAGAAGGAGCTCTCGGACCCGCGCGAGTTCATGGAGACGCTGCGCACCGACCTGTTCGAGGAGGAGGTCTACGTCTTCACGCCCAAGGGCGAAGTCAAGTCGCTGGCGGCCGGCGCCACGCCGCTGGACTTCGCCTACGAGGTGCACACCGAGATCGGCCACCGCTGCGTGGGCGCGCGCGTGAACGGGAAAATCGTGCCGCTGCACTACGAGCTGCAGTCGGGCGACATCGTCGAGATCCTCACCGCCAAGCGCGAGCGCGGACCCTCGCGCGACTGGCTGGCGACGGTCAAGACCACCCGCGCGCGCAACAAGATCAAGGCCTGGTTCAAGGCCGAGTCCCGCCAGGACACCGAGCACTCGGGGCGCGAGCTGCTGCAGGAGCACCTGCGCAAACAGGGCCTGCCCGCGCAGAAGATCACCGGCTCGGCGCTGCTGGCGGACGTGATCCGCGAGGTCGGCTACCGCAAGGCCGACGACTTCTACATCGCGCTCGGCGCGGCCAAGGTCTCGCCGAAGCTCGTCGTCAACAAGGTCATGCAGCGCTTGAAGCAGGGCGAGGCGGCCGACGGCGAGGACAGCGCCGCGGACCTGCTGCGCGTGGGGCGCGCGCGAAGGCGCCCGACGAAGTCCTCGAACCAGTACGGGATCAGGGTCGAAGGCGTCGACGACGTGATGCTGCGCCTGGCCAAGTGCTGCCGGCCGGTGCCGGGCGATGAGATCGTCGGCTACATCTCCCTCGGCCGCGGCATCACCATCCACCGCGAAGACTGCCCCAACGCGACGCTGCTGCGCAAGAGCCCCGAGCGCTTCACGAGCGTGGCCTGGGAAGGCGACCAGTCGACGGGCTTCGTCGTCGAGATCCAGATCGACGCGTGGGACCGCCACCACCTGCTGGCGGACCTCTCGCGCGCGTTCTCGGAGTCCGGCGCCAACATCCTCGAAGCGCGCTGCCTGTCGATGCCGCCGATGGTCAAGAACCGCTTCGTCGTCGAGGTGGCCGACACGCACTCGCTGAAGAGCGCGATCACGCGCCTGCGCAACACCGAGTCGGTGTTCGACGCCTACCGCGTGACGCCCGGCGCCGCGGTGGCGTAGGCGGACACTGGGCGGCGCGCTCAGCTGACGACGCTGAGCGCCCGCGGGAGGATCGAGTAGCGCGCCTCGGTCACCTCGCCGAGGTAGTCGCCGTCGACCTGCAGCGGCAGCGGGCGCTCGTCGGCGCTGCAGACGACCATCTCGCTCAGATTGGACAGGCCGGTTATCTGGCGGTTGCCGGTCACGCGCGCGCGGCGCGAGAAGGCACGGCCGGCGATGAACGGCATCGACAGCAGCGTCGCGCGGTGCAGGACGCCGCCGGCGAGCGCGCCCGAGTCCAGCGAGGCGCCGTCGGCGATCTCGATCGGCCGGTTCTGGAAGTACGTGAACGGCGAGCCGTTCTGGACGATCGCGGTGACGCCTTCGAGCGTCTGGCCGTCCTCGCCCGCCTGCACCCGCAGACGCGGAGGGGAGACCAGGTAGCGGCGCAGGAACGTGCTGACGGCCACCCACGTGAAGAAGTACGGCCCCAGGCGGGCCTTCATCTTGGGGTTGGCGTCGACGCGCTCGACGACGCTCGCGTCGAGGCCGAGGCCCGAGGCGAACGTGAAGCAGCGGCCGTTGACGACGCCCAGGTCGACCTTGCGCGGATGCCAGTCGTCGGCCATCGCGAGCAGGTGCTCGGTCGCGTCGACGACGTCGCCGGGGATCCCGAGCATCTTGCCGAAGACGTTGGCCGAGCCGCCGGGCAGGCAGCACAGCGGCGTGGTGGAGCCGAGCAGCCCGTTGGCGGCTTCGTTGACGGTGCCGTCGCCGCCGAAGGCGACGACCACGTCGTAGCCCTCGTGCGCGGCCTCGCGGCACAGCTCGGTGGCGTGCCCGCGCGCCTCCGTGTCCACGGCGTCGACCTCGAAGCGGCCCTGCAGCGCGTACACGACGAGGTGGCGCAGGCGATCGGAGACGGTCGTCGCGTACGGGTTGACGATGATCAGCATCCGCCGCTTGCTGCCGGGGGATGCGAAGCGGAAGGGCTCGCCGGCCTGGCCGGTAAGCTCCTCGCGCGTATCGGCGGGGGTGCTCACGGCTTCGCCTACACCGGGCGCGGCGCGACGTTACCCGCGAGTTGCTCGCAGGAGCTCGCCCGTCCAGCCTCGTTCGAGCGCGACTTGCGTTCGCCGGCGCGGTTGCTAGACTTCCGCCCTACAGATGGACACATCGAGAGGGGTGGAGGGCCTGGCCCTGTGAAACCCCGGCAACCACCGCCAAGTCACAGGCGGGAAGGTGCCAATTCCAGGTGATGTGTGGCCGGGCCTCGCGCCCTTCGCCACACGTGACAAGGCGAAGGCAATAGCGAAGGAGGCCCCCCCCAAATGGCTGCAAGTCATCTTCAGTGCAAGGAGTGCAAGACCGAGTATCCGCTGGAGGCGCTGTACGTGTGCGAGCGCTGCTTCGGACCGCTGGAGGTCGCCTACGACCACAGCCGCACGGCCGGCGACGTCGGCGAGCTGCGCCGCCGGATCCAGGGCGGCCCGCAGAACATCTGGCGCTATGCGGACTTCCTGCCGCTCGCCGGCGGGCCTCCCGGCCCCTCGGGCAGGCTCGCCTCGCGCGTGGGCCTGCCGGCCGGCTGCACGCCGCTGATCCGCGCCGACAGGTTGGCCGAGCGCCTGGGCCTGCGCGAGGTGTGGGTCAAGAACGACGCGGCCAACCCCACGCACTCGTTCAAGGATCGCGTCGTGTCGGTTGCCGTCACGCGCGCTCGTGAGCTGGGCTTCGAGACGATCGCGTGCGCCTCGACGGGCAACCTCGCCAACTCGGTGGCAGCCCACGGAGCGGCGTTGGGCCTCGAGTCCTACGTGTTCATCCCGGCCGACCTGGAGGAGCAGAAGATCCTCGCCACCGGCGTCTACGGCACGCGCCTGGTGGGCGTGCAGGGCAGCTACGACGACGTCAACCGCCTGTGCACGGAGCTGTGCGCCGAGCGCGACTGGGCGTTCGTGAACATCAACCTGCGCCCGTACTACGCCGAGGGCTCGAAGACGCTCGCGTTCGAGATCGCCGAGCAGCTGGGCTGGGAGCTGCCCGATCGCTGCGTCGTGCCGGTGGCCTCGGGCTCGCTGTTCACGAAAATCGCGCGGGGCTTTCAGGAGTGGACGGAGCTCGGTCTGCTCGACGGCCCGCTGCCGCGCATGAACGGCGCGCAGGCGGAGGGCTGCTCGCCGGTGGCGAGCGCGTTCGCGGACGGCCACGAGGTCTGCCGGCCGGTGAAGCCGAACACGATCGCCAAGTCGCTGGCGATCGGCAACCCCGCCGACGGCCCGTACGCGCTCGAGCTGGCGCGGCGCACGGGCGGCTCGGTGGACGCCGTCAGCGACGAGGAGATCCGCGCGGGCATCAAGCTCCTGGCCGAGACGACGGGTGTCTTCACCGAGACCGCGGGTGGCGTCACGACCGCCGTGCTGGCCAAGCTGGCGGCACGCGGCGACATCGACCCGGACGAGCGCGTCGTGCTGGTGATCACCGGCGAGGGCCTGAAGACGCTGGACGCCGTGCGCGGCACGTTCGAGACCAGTGTGATCGAGCCCACCGTGGCCGCGTTCGAGACGGCCGACGACCTTCGCAGGGCGGTGTCCTCGGTCGCTCATGTGCCGAGCACACTTCGCTCTCTGCGTCCTACCCCTGCTCGATCGTCGGCCGTCTCAAGCGCGGTCTGATGAGCGTCGTCGTGAAGATCCCCACGCAGCTGCGCGCGGCAGCCGGCGGCGAGGCCGAGGCGCAGGTCGACGGCGCGACCGTGCAGGAGGTGCTGGACGGGCTGTTCGAGCTCCACGAGGAGCTGCGCGTGCGCATCGCCGACGACGACGGGTCGCTGCGGCGGTTCGTCAACGTCTACCTCGCCGGCGAAGACATCCGCTTCCTCGACGGGCTGGCCACGCCGGTGGTCGACGGCGCGGAGTTGACGATCCTCCCGGCGGTCGCCGGGGGTTAGCGCGCTGAGGAGTGCTGCGCCGGCGCGCTCGCGCGTACGGCGTGCGCGGTCGCGGGCGTGGAGCCGCTGAAGCCGATCGTCGAGACGAGGCCGGCGGCGCACATCGCGCCGATCGTCAGGCGCCGCATCCGCCGTGGCGTGAGCCACGGGATGTTCTGGCTCTGCATCCACGTTCTGAAGCCGCTCGCGGCGGAGGCCGCCGCCATCGCGCAACCGGCGCACATGGCCCCAGCGTAGCGGCTATGTCCGCTCGGATGCGCCGGAGCTCGCCTGCACGTGCGCTGGCGTGTCCGAGCGGGGCGGGTGCTCGGGATCTTCCGCGCGCGCCTGCAGGCGCTGGCGCAGCTCGCCGCCGCGGCCGGCGGCGACCGCGCGCGCGGCGCGCGCGTCGCTGAGCTCCAGGCCGCGCGCGTTGGCGTAGTCGAGCAGGTCCTGGCGCTCCTCGCTCTCACGGGCGGTGCGCAGGAACAGCCAGCAGAACAGGCTGAGCGTCAGGATCGACTCCTCGACCATCATGATCGCCCCGGCGATGCTCTGGTCGGCGAGCGGGGAGATGTGGAAGTGCGCGTCGCCTTTGAGGTAGTAGGGGTAGAAGACCGTCCCCGACCACAGGAAGATGTTTCCCAGCACCGTGCCGGCGAGGCGCACGGCGACGATGTAGATGAGCTTGCCGAGGTTCCCGAACCAGCTCGGCGTCGGCAGCGGCCCGAACAGGCACATCCACATGTTGATCCCGAAGCCGAGGAACATCGCGTGCTCGAGCGCGTGGATGCCGGAGTGGCGCAGCGCCGCCTGGTAGAGGACGGGCACGTGCCAGACGTACAGGTCGATCGCCCACAGCGGGAACGCGATCGCCGGGTGCGAGAGCGCGCGCAGGCGATCGAACAGCCGGATGCGCAGGATCGGCGCGAGCATCGGCCCGGTCAGCCCGAGCACGATCAGCAGCGCGGCGATGTCGCCGAGCAGCAGGTGCTCGATCATGTGCACCCACAGCAGATCCTGGCTGGCGGCGCCGAGCGACGTGAGCGCCACGCCGATCACGACGAACCCGCCGTAGAAGCACGCCTGGCGCGAGCCTGGCACCGGGTGGTCGTCTTCGGCGAGCGTGTGCGCGCGCCGCGCGTACAGCAGGCCGAGGATCGCCAGCGGCCCCAGCTGGAAGGCGGCGGAGGTGGCCGTGGAGACGGCAAGCGGAGCGCTCGACATGCAGGGTCAGGGTACGCGAGCGCCGCGCAAACGGCGAGGCCGAGGCAGGCGCTCCCATAGACTGCCGCTGGCATGAGAGCCCCATCCCGTCGCATGCTGGCGCCACTGCTCGGCGGGCTTGGGCTGCTGGCGCTCGCGCTCCCGGCGAGCGCCGAGGCGCACGGGATCGTGGGCAAGGCCGATCTGCCGATCCCCGTATGGCTGTTCAGCTGGACGGCCGCGATCGTGCTCGTGATCTCGTTCGTGGCGCTGTCGACGATGTGGACGCGCCCGCAGCTGCAGCAGCCGCGGCTGCGTCGGCTGTTCAGGCTCCCGCGGCCGCTGGAATGGCTGGCGAGCGTGTTCGGCGTGTTCCTGTTCGGGGTCGTCGTCTACAGCGGCTTCGCCGGCGCGCAGGTCACGCAGGCGAACTTCTCGGTGACGTTCATCTACGTCATCTTCTGGGTCGGCATACCGGTCGCGAGCGTGCTGTTCGGGGACGTGTTCCGCGCGCTCAGCCCGTGGCGGACGTGCGCGCGCGTGTGCGCGGCGCTCATACGCCTGCTGCGGCGCGGGCGCTCGGGCAGCCCGCCGCTGCGATACCCGCAGTGGCTCGGCCTGTGGCCCGCGCTCGCCGGGATCGTGGGCTTCGCCTGGCTCGAGCTGGTCTATGTCGAAAAAGACCGGCCGTCGATCCTGGCGGCGCTGTCGGTCGGCTACTTCGTGGCGATGCTCGTTGGCATGGCGCTGTTCGGCGTGGAGGAGTGGAGCTCGCAGGCGGACGGCTTCGGCGTGTACTTCAACCTGCTGTCCAAGCTCTCGGCGATCGTGCGCCGCGAGGACGGCGCTGTCTACCTGCGCCGGCCGCTCAGCGGCGTCACCGGCTTGGAGATCCGCTCGGGCACGGTCGCGTTCATCTGCGCGCAGATCGGCACCACGACGTTCGACGGCTTCAGCAACGGCGGCATCTGGCGCAACAACGAGCCGAGCCTGCAGAGCCTGTTCGAAGGTCTCGGCTTCAGCCCCACGCCCGCGCAGGAGCTCGCGTACTCGGTCGGCCTCGTGTTCTGCATCCTCTTGATCACCGCCGTCTACCGGGTGGGGATCTTCGGCGTGCACAGCGTCAGCGACCGCTACGACCGGCACGCGCTGACGCGCACGTTCGCGCACTCGCTCGTCCCGATCGCCTTCGCGTACGTGCTCGCGCACTACTTCTCGCTGCTGCTGTGGCAGAGCCAGGCGATGGTCTACCTCGCCTCGGACCCGCTCGGCAACGGCTCGAACCTGTTCGGCACGAGCGGCTTTCAGATCGACTACCACCTCATCTCCTACGCGGCCATCTGGTACGTGCAGGTGGCGGCGCTGGTCAGCGGCCACGTCGGCGGCCTGGCGCTCGCGCACGATCGCGCGCTGGTGCTCTACAAGGACCCCGAAGAGGCGGTGCGCAGCCAGTACTGGATGCTCGCGGTGATGGTCGCGTTCACGAGCTTCGGGCTGTGGCTGCTGTCCGCGGTCGGCACATGAGGCCCGTACCGCTGCGCTACGGTTTCGTGGCCGTGGCCCGCCGTCCGCTTCTCCTCCTGCTGGCTGTGGCGGCGCTCGTGTCGCCGGCGCTCACGGGCGCGACGGGCGCCGCGGCGGCGCCGTCGACGACGTCCACCGAGGCGTCAAACCCGATCAACGATCAGGGCTCGAGCTACGAGTACCGCTCCTACATCACCTCGGTGACCCCGAGCGTCCCCGGGCTGAGCTTCCAGGTGCTCGAGTTCGCCGACCGCATCCTGATGACCAACCACACGGGCAGGACGGTCACGATCTACGGCTACGAAGGCGAGCCCTACGCGCGCGTGCTCGCCGACGGCACCGCCGAGCAGAACGTGCGTTCGCCCGCGACGTACCTGAACACCAACTTCTACGCTCAGGTGACGGTCCCGCCGATCGCCGACGCCAGCGCCCCGCCGAAGTGGGAGGTGATCGACCGCACGGGCCAGTTCGAATGGCACGACCACCGCATCCACTGGATGTCGCCGATTCCGCCCGCGAAGGTCAAGGACAAGGGCAAGCGGACATGGATCTTCGACTGGAAGGTCCCGATCTCGGTCGGGACGACCAGGGGCGCGATCGCCGGGGAGCTGTACTGGACGCCCGAGAGCTCCAAGGCGCCGCTGGCGGTGATCATCCTGGGCGCCGCGATCGTCGCGGGGGGGCTGTTGTTCGTGCTGTTCGTGCGCCGGCGCCGCGCGCGCGCAGCCGTGGCCGGGGGCGCGGGGACGCCCGGTCTGGGCGGCTCGGCAGAGGAGTCGTGGTGAGGGCGTGATAGATTTTGCCGCGATGGCACCGTTGGCCTGCTTGATGCACTGGTACATCTCGATGATGTACGTCGTGCCCGTCGTCGCCGTAGGCGGCTGGGGCTGGATGAGCTCCAAGCGGATGGCGCGCCGCAAGGCCGAAGGCAAGGCCGGACGCGGTGGCGGCGCCGGCGAGGCCGCAGGCGGCGGCTCGCACACGGCGACACTCGCCTAGCAGCGCCTCGCACACGCTGCTGCGGCGCCGGCTCGGCGTCCGCGCGCGGCTTTACTTGCGTATTTCTTCAGGTCGGTTGAGGTTCTCGTGAGTAGCATCGGGTTTGCTGTTGGCATGACCTCGCAGACGCTCACTCCCGCCGCCGTCGATGGGATCACCGAGAGGTTCGATCCGACGTCATGCCTGGACGAGCGCGTGCGCCACCAGGCGGTGCCCGTGGAGCCCGTCGGGCCGGGCCGCTACATCGAGATCCAGGGCCCGGATCGAACGCTGTTGATCGCGCTGGCCGACGGCGTGATGCACGTCGGGCGCGGGCTCGCCGCCGAGCTGCGCCTCGACGACATCTCCGTCTCGCGCCGCCACGCGATCATCGTCCCGCGCCCCGGGGGCGCAAGGATCCTCGACGACCGCAGCGCGAACGGCACGTTCGTCAACGGGCGCCGGGTCCAGCAGGCCGACCTGCGCGACGGCGACGTGATCGTGCTCGGCCGGGTCGTGCTGCGCTTCCTCGAGCTCTAGGACCTCCTCGTCGCCCATACGGCGAGCGGACGGCGCCCCGGCGCCGGGACGGCGAGAGCAGGTGTATCTTGGCCCGCGATGCAGGACGCGGCGAGACCCGACGCCTTCCAGGTCGAGCACGCCGAGGTGCGTCCCGGCGTGAACATCGCCTACGTGCGCGCGGGGGAGGGCGGCTACCCGCTGCTGCTCGTCCATGGCTGGCCGGAGACCAAGCGCATCTGGTGGCGCAACATCGCGCCGCTGGCGCGTGCCGGCTTCGAGGTGATCGTGCCGGACCTGCGCGGCTTCGGCGATTCGGGGCTGGCACCGGATGGCTTCTACGACCTGGCCGCGCACGCGCGCGACATGCACGCGCTGGTATCAGACGTGCTCGGCCACGAGCGCTGCTGCGCCGCGGGCGGCGACCTCGGCGGCGGCGTGATCCAGGATCTCGGGCTGCGCTTCGCGGGCTTCGTCGAGCGCCAGGTGCTGTTCAACAGCATCCTGCCGCTGCTGGCGGCGGAGTACGAGGCCGCGGGCATCCCGTCGGCGCCGCCGCCGGAGCTGCGGATGGCGGCCGACTACTTCGTGCGCCAGGGGCGCGAAGCGGACGTGCTGGCCGCCGAGCTCGACAGCCCCGAGCGCCGGCGCCGCTACGTGGGCGAGTTCTACGGTCACCGCTTCTGGGCCACGCCCGGCGCGTTCTCGCGCGAGCAGGTCGACTTCATGACCGAGCCGTTCGCCGACGCGCAGCGGCTGCGCGCCGGCTGGGGCAACTACGAGAGCGCGCTCGGGACACGGGCGCTGTCGGAGCCGCCGCGGTTCTTCGAGGTGAGCGCCGTGCCGACGCTCGCGCTCTACGGGGCCGACGACCACGTCATCTGGAGACAGTTCCCGCAGATGTGCGAAGTGGCGTTCACCGAGCTGATCGGACCGTTTCTCGTGCAGCGCGCCGGTCACTTCCTGCAATGGGAGCGCGCCGGCGTGCTCAACCAGGCGATCGCGTACTTTCTGGGCGAGCTGCGCCGGCGAGCCTGACGCGCTGTGGCGGCCGCGGCCAGCCACGCGCCGCTGCGCTGCCACGTGTCGCCCGCGCGTCCGGTGGCGTAGGGTTGACATCTGGTGGTAGGATCGTTCCGTTCGAGGGAGGAGACGATTGCCCGGGCGCAGTCGGTCGGGCGGCAAGGAGGAGGACATGCAGCTGCGTGGGGGTTTCCGGCGAAGGATCGTTTCGGTACGCAGAGCGCAGGGGCTCTGGCGGCTGGTTGTGGGTGTGGCGGCCGGCTGTCTGCTGCTGGCGCTCGGAGCGGCGTCGGCGAGTGCGTCTGTCCTCGACTTCTCGGGCGGCGCGTATCAGATCCTCGCCCCAGGCGAGGGCGGGAGCATCGTCCCGGAACCGTTCTCCACCAACCAGGGCATTCTGTACAACAAGCTCACTCCGCTGGGGAGCAAAATCGCCCAACGCAACCTCGAACGCGACTACGTCTCAGAGAAGCTCCACGAACCCCACCAGGCGGGCGACACGGAGGAGTTCACCAGCAGGGCGGGCCTGGAAATCTGGCGTGACAGCGCCGACATTCCGCACATCTTCGGCGCCACGCGCGGCGATGTCATGTACGGCTCCGGCTGGGTCGCGGCGCAGGATCGCGGGCTGCTGTTGAAGCTCGGCCTCGGGCCGGCATACGCGGCGGCGCTGAGCATCCCCGGCGTCAACCCGTTCGAACTGCTGCTCACGGGTCGTTCCTTCACGCCGAGCGCGCAGGCGGTCACATTCGTCAATGAACAGAAGAAAGTGCTGCTCGAAGCCGGCCCCGAAGGCGAACAGGTGATCGAAGACCTCGAAGAATGGGCGGAAGGCGTCAACGGCTATGAGCAGACGCTGCCCGAAGGCCAGCGCCTGCCCAGGGTCAACCTCGCCGACGCGATCGCCGGCTTCGCGTTCATCGGCTCGATCTTCGGCAACGGCGGCGGCGAGGAAGTCGCCAACTCCAACTTCCTGGCGCGGCTGCAGGCCAAATACGGCGCAACGGAAGGTCTGAAGATCTTCCGCGACCTGAAGGAGGTCAACGACCCGGAAGCGCCGACCACCACCACCAAGCCGTTCCCATATGACACGGTCCCGGCCGGCCCGACCCCCGGAGCGATGGTGATCGAACCCGGATCGGCGAGCCCCTCAGCCGTCAAAGCCGTCGCCACGACGCGCGCGTCCAGGCGCCACGCATCCAACTTCATCCTCATCGGGTCCAAAGCCACCAAGGAAAAACACCCGGTCGCGGTGATGGGCCCGCAGCTCGGCTACTACTACCCCGAGATCGTCTACCAGGCGCAGCTGAGCGGCCCCGGCATCGAAGCGGAGGGGGTGATCGCCCCGATCTCGCCGTACGTGTTCATCGGCCGCGGGCGCGATTACGCCTGGAGCCTGACGAGCGCGGGCAGCGAGAACACCCAGCAGTTCCTGCTGAAGCTCTGCAACCCCGAACACGGTCCGGTCACGCGCGAAACCGCGGACTACGAATACGACGGCGAATGCATCCCGATGACGACGTTCGACGCCGGCGAACTCGGTGCCAGCGGCAGCGAACCGGCGCACGAGGTGTACTTCAAAGAAAGCGTGTACGGGCCGGTCAGCGGCACGGTGATGGTCAAAGGCGCGCCGTACGCGATCGCCAACGACCGCGCCGACCGCGGTCGCGAGCCGGCGGGCGAGCTCGCGTTCAGCGAGCTGGACTCAGAGCGCGTGCACTCGCCGGAAGAGTTCTTCGAAACGGCGAACAAGCTCGAGACGACGTTCAACATGGCCTACATCGACAGCTCGAACACCGCCTACTTCTCGACCGGGCGCCTGCCGATCACCGCGCCGGGCACCGACCCGAGCCTGCCGACGCTGGGCAACGGCGAATACAACTGGCGCGGCTTCCTCTCGCAAGAACAGCACCCGCACGAGGTCGATCCCGCGAGCAACATCTTCACCAACTGGAACAACAAGCCCGCGCCTGAATTCGGGGCTGCCTCGGAAAACTTCTCCTACGGCCCGGTGCAGCGCGTGCAGCTGTTCACCGGCTTCAAAAAACGGGGGGTGACCGAGCTCACAGTCGTGAAGGTCATGAACAAGGCCGCCACGCAGGACCTGCGTGCGGTGAAGGTCTGGCCGCTGATCGAGCAGGTCCTCGCCGGTGGCCCCGCACCCAGCGCTCTGGCCAACGAAGCCGCGCAGCTCGTCGACAAATGGGTCGAAGAAGGCGCGAGCCTGTACGGGGTCAACCAGCCGAACGCCCCGGCGGCGGCGGTCATGGACCAGGTGTGGACGCCGATCGCGGAAGCGGTGCTCGGCCCGGTGCTCGGAGAACTGATGCCGGAATTCGAGTCGATGAACCCGACCGACAACCCGCCCAACTCCAGCGGCTCGTCCTTCGACAACGGCTGGTACGGCTACGTCTACAAGGACCTGCGCAGCGAGCTGGGCCTGCCGGTGGAAGGGGCCTTCAGCCGCCACTACTGCGGCAACGGCAGCCTCGAAGCCTGCCGCGCGTCGCTGTGGTCGGCGATCCAGACGGCCGCCGAACAGCTGAAGACGGCGCAGGGCTCGAACATGTCCGCGTGGCGGGCGCCGGAAGTTCGGATCACGTTCCCGCCGGACCCGGCATTCCGCTACACGATGAGCTGGACCAACCGCTCGACGTTCCAGCAGGTGATCGAATTCACCGGCCACGAAGAATAGGCGCGAGTCCCAAGCGCGGGCGCGGGCCGGCTGACGCCGGTCGCGCCTAGCTCCCGCCCCGCCGGCCCGGGTCCAGCCCGCAGGGCGAGGATCCGGCCGGCGGGCGAGGTCGTGCATCGCTTCCAACCCGGCCTCAGATCCCCGTATCATGCGGAGCGGCGGAAGCCAGAGGGGGCACACGGAGGCTGCCCGAGGCCGCCGGGCGTTGAATGGGATGGACGACGACATAGTTGGGAGCGGCACTTCGATGACGGCTCGAAGGAAACTTGCGTGCGCGAGCGCGGCTGTGCTCGCGATGCTGGCCGTGCTCGCCGTGGCATGCGCGGGGACCGCGCTCGCCGCCGCACCGACGCTCGCGATCGAAAGCCCGCATGGCGGGATCTCCAGCAAGGACCAGAGCCTGCCGTTCAGCGGCAGCACCAACGACCCGCTCAACCCGGTCACGCTCGACATCTACGCAGGACCCGACGCCGGCGGAACACTGGTGCAGACCGTCACGCTGCTGATGCCCGACGAACTCGGTCCGCTGGAAGGCACCTGGGAAATCACGCCGGAAACGCCGCTCGCGCAGGGGCAGTACACGGCGGTCGCCGAACAGACCAACAGCGAAGCGGAAACCGGCACGAGCGCTCCGGTCACGTTCACGATCGACACGACCCCGCCGAACGTCTCGATCGAACCTGTGCCCTCTCCGACGAAAGACGCCGAACCGACGCTGACGGGGGGCGCGGGCGTGGAAGCGGGCGACGAAGCGCTCGTCTCCGTGACGATCTACAAGGGAGCATCGGTAGGCGGGAGCGTCGCGGCCTCGGAAGACCTCGTGCCCAGCGGCGCCGCGTGGTCCTACAAGGCGCCGCATCTCAGCGACGGCATCTACACGGCGCAGGCTGTCCAGAGCGACGAAGCGGGCAACGTCGGCAGGAGCGCCGCGGTCACGTTCACGGTCGACACGACCCCGCCCGCGGTCACGATCCACGCGCTGGCCTCGCCGACGAAAAGCGCCACGCCGACGCTGAGCGGCGCCGTTGGCGTCGCGAGCGGCGACGAGGCCGCGGTGACGGTCACCATCTACAAGGGCAAGGGCACGACGGGGACAGTGGCGGAGAGCGGCGCCGCCGTCGTGAACGGCGCGGAATGGACCTACAAATCGCCGCACCTCGCCGAAGGCACGTACACCGCGCAGGCCGAACAGGGCGACGAAGCCGGCAACGTCGGCAAGAGCGCCGAAATGACGTTCACGGTCGACACGACGCCGCCCGCGGTCACGATGAACGCCGTGCCCTCTCCGACGAACAACGCGACGCCGACGTTGACCGGCGCCGCCGGAAACGCCAGCGGCGACAAGGCCACGGTGACCGTCAAGATCTACGACGGCGCGGTGGTCGGTGGCACCGTCGCGCAGTCAGCCAGCGTGACGCCCAACGGCGCCGAATGGTCCTACAAAGCCACTCACCTGGCGGACGGCACCTACACAGCGCAGGCCGAACAGTCCGACGAAGCCGGCAATATCGGCAAGAGTTCCGCCGTGACGTTCACGGTCGACACCACCCCGCCGGCGGTGACGATGAACCCGGTGAGCTCGCCCACGGACGACGCGACGCCGACGCTCACAGGCGCGGCGGGGATGGCCAGCGGCGATGACGCGGCGGTGACGGTCACGATCTACAAAGGCCCTTCGGTGGGCGGGACGGTGGCGGCCTCAGGCGCCGCGACGGTGACCGGCTCGAAATGGTCCTACGAATCGCCCCATCTGAGCGACGGCACGTACACGGCGCAGGCCGAACAGTCCGACGACGCCGGCAACACCGGCAAAAGCGCCGCCGAGACGTTCACGGTGGACACGGTCGCGCCGACGGTGACGATGAGTCCCGTCGCCTCTCCCACGAACGATTCGACGCCGACGCTGAGCGGCACTGCGGGGGTTGCGGCCGTGGACCATCCGACAGTGACCGTCACGATCCACGAAGGCTCGCTGACGGGGAAGGTCGTGGCCTCGGGGGGCGTGCCGGTGAGCGCGGGTACAGGTACATGGTCCTACGAATCCCCGCATCTGGCCGACGGCACCTACACCGCCCAGGCCGCGCAGAGCGACGAAGCGGGCAACGTCGGCACGAGCAGCGCCGTGACGTTCACTGTCGATACGACGCCGCCGGCGGTGACGATGAGCGCGGTCAGCTCTCCGACGAACAATCCGGAACCGACTCTCACCGGCGCGGCGGGGACGGCCACGGGCGATGACCCGGCGGTCACGGTCACGATCTACAAGGGCCCCGCGGTGGGGGGGACGGTTGCCGCTTCCGGTGGCGCGACGGTGACCGGCGCCACGTGGTCGTATAAAGCGCCGCATCTGGGCGAAGGCACGTACACGGCCCAGGCCGAACAGTCCGACGACGCCGGCAACCACGGCAAGAGCACCGCGGTGACGTTCACGATCGACACGACGCCGCCAGCGGTGACGATCGTCGCGCTGCCGGCGTACACGAACAACGCGGAACCGACTCTCACCGGCGCCGCGGGCGTGGCGACTGGCGATGATCCTGCGGTGACGGTGAAGATCTACGAGGGCACCTCGGCGAGCGGGACGGTCGCGGCCTCCGGCGGCGCGACGGTGACCGGCGCCACGTGGGCGTACAAAGCTTCGCATCTGGCGGACGGCACCTACACCGCGCAGGCCGAACAGTCCGATGACGCGGGCAACACCGGCAAGAGCGCCGCCACGACCTTCACCGTCGACACGGTCGCGCCGGCGGTGACGATCAACCCGGTGAGCTCGCCGACGAACGACGCCACGCCGACGCTCACCGGAGACGCGGGCGTGGCCGCCGGCGATCACGCGAGCGTGACGGTCACGATCTACAAGGGCTCGACGGCGAGCGGCGAAGTGGCGAGCTCGGGAAGCGCGACGGTCAGCGACGGCACATGGTCGTACAAGAGCGCGCAGCTCGTGCAGGGCAAGTACACGGCGCAGGCCACCCAGAGCGATGAAGCCGGCAACGTCGGCAAGAGCGCTCAAGCGAAGTTCACCATCGAAACGACGCCGCCAGCGGTGTCGATCAACGCTCCCGCCAAACCGCTGGGCACCTCCGAACCGACCTTGACGGGCGACGCCGGTGAAGCCGAAGGCGACGACCCGAGCGTCACCGTCACGATCTACGAAGGCGAAAAGGTCGGGGGCAAGCAGGTCGCCTCCGGGAGCGTGTCCGTGAGCGCCGGCACGTGGTCATACAAGGCCCCGCACCTGGCGGACGGGACGTACACGGCGCAGGCGGCGCAGAGCGACGAAGCGGGCAACGTCGGCACGAGCGCGCCGGTGAGCTTCAAGACGCCGCCGGCGGTCTCTGTCACATCACCTGCCGAAGGAGTCGGCTTCAACATCTCGAGGCCGACGTTCAGCGGGCTGGCGGGCAGCGTCAGCGGGGATGAATCGTCGGTCACGTTGAAGATCTACGCTGGCGGCTCGATCTCCGGGAAACTCGTGGAAACACTGAACGCCAAGCGCGAAGGCAGCCACTGGGCGGTCACGGGCGCGCCGCTCGACAACGGCGAATATACGGTGCAGGCCGAACAGTCCGACGACACCGGCAACGTCGCGACCAGTCAACCGGTGACGTTCATGATCGAAGCGCACGTGCAGATCGACGAATCGGCGTTCGTAGAACGAGAAGAAGGCGCGCTCTACACGGGCCCAACGCCGAGATTCGCAGGCACCGCTGGGACCGCGGCCGAAGACGGGTCGGTGATCGTCAAGGTGTACGAAGGCGAAGGCGACTCGGGGAGCTTGGTCGCGGGTACGCCTGTCGAAGGCGTTCGCAGCTCATCGGGGAGCTGGTCGGTCGGACCGCTGCCGGCGCTCGCCGACGGCGTCTACACGGTTCGTGCCGAACAGAAAGAGGGCCACGTCACCAATGTCGACGAACTGAGCTTCACTGTCGATGCGGATGTGCCCAAGGTCACGCTGACCTCGCCGTCGCACGGCAGCACGGCACTCTCCACATCGCAGACTGTTTCGGGGTCCGCGGGCATCGAAGCGGGCGATCTCGAAACGGTCACTGTGCATCTGTACGCGGGCTCGCAAGCGAGCGGGACGCCGCTGCAGACGGTCAGCGCCCAGCAGTCGGGCGGCCACTGGTCGGCGACGTTCGGAGGCCTCAGCCCCGGCACGTACACCGCGGAGGCGGAACAGAGCGACGATGTCGGCAACGTCGGCCACAGCGAACCGGTGACGTTCACGCTGACGGCGCTGCCCAAGGTCACGCTGACATCGCCGTCGAATGGCAGCACGGCAGTCGCCACGTCGCAAATCGTCTCTGGGTCAGCGGGCACAGAAGCGGGCGATCTCGAAACGGTCACGGTCCGTCTCTACGCGGGATCGCAAGCCAACGGGACGCCGCTGCAGACGATCAGCGCGCAGCAGTCGGGTGGCCACTGGTCGGCCACGTTCGGAGGCCTCAGCCCCGGTACGTACACCGCGGAGGCAGAACAGAGCGACGAAGTCGGCAACGTCGGCCACAGCGAACCGGTGACGTTCACGCTGACGGCGGCGTCGACTCCGCAGACGGTCACGCCACCGTCGCAGCCGTCGCCGCCGGTGGCGTCGTTCCGCTGGGTGCCGACCGCGCCGCATCCGGGCGAACCGGTGACGTTGATCTCGACGTCGACTGACCCGAGCAGCGCGATCACCGGCTTTGCGTGGGCGCCGTTGGGCAACGAAGTTTTCAGCGCGGGCGAATCGGCGTTGACGACGACCTTCTCGACGGCGGGAGCGCATCTCGTGCAACTGCGCGTGACCGACGCGAACGGCCTGTCGAGCACGGCCGCGGAGACGATCGATGTGACGGCGCCGGCGCCGACGCTGATACAGCCGTTCCCGATCGTGCGGATGGCTGGCTCCTATGACGCCGCGGGCGTGAAGATCAGCCTGCTGACGGTGCAGGCGCCGGTGGGGGCGACGGTGACGGTGATATGTCGCGGCACGGGATGCCCGACGAAGTCGGAGAGCGTGGTGGCCTCGTCGGGCCCGAAGGGCAACAAGGCGGGGACGGTCGTGGTCACGCTGCGCCGCTTCGAGCGCCCGCTGCGCGCGGGCACGATCCTGAAGATCGAGGTCTCAGACCACGGAGACATCGGTAAGTTCACGAAGTTCGTGATCCACCACGACAAACTGCCCTCGCGCCAGGACCTGTGCCTGAGCCCGGCGGGTACCACCCCGATCCTGTGCCCGTCATGAACACCGTCCGCGTGTCGAGACCTGCGATGGGCGTCGGCAGAGGGCCGGCGGGAACATATCTGCGCATGTTCGTTCTCAGCGCATGCCTGTGCGCGGCGGTGTTCGCGGCGAGCTTCGTGCTCGGACGCGCGGCGCGGCCCGGGGCAACGTCCTCCGAACAGTCGCCACCGGGCCTCCCGGCGGCCGCCGCGGGCCCGGCGATCCCCGCGCACCTGGGCAGCGCTCCCACGATCGTGAGCGAAGCGCCCGCCACCGCCCCAGCGACGCCGGCGCCGGCCGCCGAACCAGCTCCCGCCTCGCGGCACGTGTCCGCGGCAGCGCCCACAAGCGCCTCGAGCGCCCCCGCGACGCCGACGCCCGCCGCGACGCCGACTCCCGCCGCGACTGCGCCGGTGACGCCGGCGAAACCGACCACGCCCGCCAAGCCGACGACGCCGGCGAAATCGACCGCGCCGTCGACGCCGCAGCATTCCGCGACAGGTGGCACCTCGCCGGCCACCTCCGGTGGATCGTCGGGCGGCTCGACGAAGTCGCAGACGAGCGGCAGCACTCCGTTCGACAGCTCGGGCTGAGCGGTGTTCAGTGCGCGTCGCGGTGTGCCGCCTGTGGTCGTGCCGGTGCTCGTGCTGGTTGCGATCGGCGGCTACCTGATCGGCATCCACCGCACCTCTGGCGCGCCGGCGACCGCGTCGTCGGCTTCGTCTGCCCAGGAGACGCGAATCGCGTCGGGGCCGAGCGTGCTGCTGGAATATCCGACCGGCTGGGAGCCGGCGAGCACTCCTCCGGCGATCCCGGGCCTGTCGATCGCCCGGCCGCTGCTGCTGGCGCCAGGCGGCGATGCCGCTCGCGCGGGCCTGATCAGCGGCCAGTTTCCGCCGGGCGGGTCCAGTCCGCTGCCGTCGGCGTTCCTGGCGCTCGTGCGCGGCATTCCCCACACGGAAGTGGTGACGCTCGACAATCTCCAGGCGTATAGCTACAGCGGGCTGAGCGGCTACGACCGGACGCTGGACGTGTACGTGATCCCGACGGTGGGGCAGAGCCCGACGGTGCTGATCTGCTACGCGGCGAACGGCTACTCGAGCGAGCTGCAGCAGTGCGAGCGGATCGCGGCGAAGGTCACGCTCGTGGGCGAGACCTCATACGACCTGAGTCCCAACGCGGCGTACGCGACGCAGCTGAGCGGGGTGCTGGCGAGCTTGGAAAGGGAACGCGCGAGCGTGAGGCGCCAGATGCACGCACAGCAGGGCACGGTCGGCGCGCTGGCGAGCACGCTCGCGGCGCGCTTCGCCACGGCGGCGGCGTCGGTGACGGCGCTGGAACCGCCGCAGGCGGCGATCGCGGCGCAGGCGGCGCTGGCGACTGCGCTGCTCGGGGCGCGCGACGCTTACACGGCGCTCGCAGGCGCGGCGACTGCGGAAGGTCCGGCGGGCTATCCCGCGGCCGAACGTCGCATCGATGAAGCGGAGACGGGCGTGAACACCGCGCTTGAGAGCTTCGCGCTGCTCGGTTACAACCACACGTAGCCAGCGGGCCGCCAGCGCCTGATCGGGCCGGTGTCAGCCACGGGCACGCAGGCCACCGGCGCGCTGGATGCGCGCGAACCATGCGAGCCCGGCGAGGCAGAGGATGCTTGCGACGTAGAGGTTGAGCCGCAGCCCGAGGATGCGGTGCGCGGGGTCGACGCGCAGCAGCTCCTCGCCGACACGCGCGAGCGAGTAGCCGGCGACGTACAGGGCGAACAGGCCGGGCGGCCTGATGCGCCGGTGGTGGCCGAGCCAGACGAGCGCGCCGGCGAGCAGCAGGTTCCAGATCAGCTCGTACAGGAAGGTGGGCTGGAAGGTGGCGTACCGCGCGTAGGCGGCGGGGCGGTGCGCGGGGGAGATCTCGAGCGCCCACGGCAGCTTGCTGGGCAGGCCGAAGAGCTCCTGGTTGAAGTAGTTGCCGACCCGCCCGATCGCCTGCGCGACGAGCAGCGCGGGCGCGGCTGCGTCCATGAACAGGGCCACGTCGGCGCGGTGGCGGCGCAGCACCCAGATGCCGGCGAGCGTGCCGAGCGCGATCCCGCCCCAGATCCCGAGGCCGCCTTTCCAGACGGCGAACGGGCCCCACCAGTGCGGCGGGACTTCGTTCCAGCTGGTGGCGAGGAAGTACAGCCGCCCGCCGATCACGCCGGCGGGGAAGCCGACGAGCGCGACGTCGTAGACGAGCTGGCGACTGCCGCCGACGGCCTCCCAGCGGCGCACGGCGATGGCGACGGCGGCGAGCACGGCGACGACGTAGGCGAGGCCGTAGAAGTGGACGAACAGCGGCCCCAGGTGGAAGCCGCTGCTCGACGGACTCGGCAGGAAGCCGCTTGAGAGATGGATCATCGGCGCTCGCCCCGCGCGAGCTTCGGGCACACCGCCCGTACGAGGGTCCTCAACGCAGGCGCCTGCAGCGTCGCGCGCGCGTGCGCCAGGGCAACAGGATCTCCGTGCGCCCGATCAGCTCGGGCTCGTGCTCCCACAGCCGGTCGAGGCTGGCGAGGACGTCCTCGCGCTGGTCCGCGGGCATGGTCGCGAGGCTGCTGCGCGAGCTGGCCAGGTCGCGCAGGCCGGCGCGGTCGATGCGCTGCTCATGCGGGAACTCGCCGTCGTCGACGTCCTCGAAACGGTCGTGCAGGTCCTCGACGGAGGGCCAGTGGCCTGGTCGCTGGATCGCGGGCGGTCCGAGGATCTCGCGCACGCGGGCGACCCAATGCGGCGAGACGTCGAACGCGTTGCCGAGCAGCCCGAGCACGCCGGGTGGGCGCAGGACGCGCGCGATCTCGGCGAGGGCGGCGCGCTCGTCAAACCAGTGAAACGCGGCGCCGACGGTGACCGCGTCGACGCTCTCATTCTCGAGGGGCAGCTGCTCGGCGGTTCCGGCGAGCGCGTGCGCGGCGGGCAGCGTGGCGGTGAGGATCGCGCGCATCTCCGCCAGCGGCTCGACGGCGATCACGCGGTGCCCGGCGTCGAGCAGCGCGCGGGTCAGCTTGCCGGTGCCGGCGCCGAGGTCGAGCACGTCGAGCTCGTGGGGGCCGAGCAGCCAGTCGATCGCCTCGCGCGGATACCCGGGGCGACCGCGCTCGTACTCGTCGGCGACGCGGCCGAAGGAGCTCGCTCGCTGGGCGCGGCTGGCGGCGGGCGCGTGGGGGTCGGGCGTCACGGCTAGATCAGTAGCAGCATGGGCCCGCGGACGCGCCGGGGGGCGGCGCTAGACTCGCAGGCGATGGCGGACTCCGATGACGAGCTGTTCGGCCCCGAGCATGTGCGGGTGTATCGCGAGACGGGCGGCGAGCGCGGCTATCGCTGGCGCGGCACGACGATCCTGCTGCTGAGCACGCGGGGGCGCAGCTCGGGCGAGCCGAGGACGACGCCGCTGATCCACCGCACGGACGGCGATCGCTGGGTCGTGGTGGCGTCGAAGGGCGGCGCGCCGGCGAATCCGAGCTGGTACGAGAACCTGAGGGCTGACCCGCAGGCGACGATCGAGGTGCTCGACGAGACGATTCCCGTGCTGGCGAGCACGGCGGAGGGCGAGGAGCGCGCCCGCCTGTGGTCGCTGATGACGGAGGTGTGGCCGGCGTACGACGACTACCAGGCGCGGACCGAGCGGGAGATCCCGGTGGTGGTTCTCACCCGCAGGTAGCTGTCTCGAACTGTTGCACGAGTTCTAGTGGCCAGAACGGAGGTTACGGTCCTGGTTTTGGCCTTGACCGACCGGCTGGCCTGTGGCACCGTTGGCGTGCGGCGCCGGAGCGAAAGTGGCACGGATGGCGTCGGGGGAGCCGGTCCCACGGAGGAGTGCGCGGACGCGGGCTGACTAGCGCGAGCCTAAAGGGGGCTCTTGTGAAATACCTGAGGCGTCTGTCGTGTTGTCTAATGGCGGCCGCAGCGTTTGGAGCGCTGGGCGCGTCGGCATCCTCAGCGGCGCTGCCGGAATTCGTTGGAGCGCTGCCGCTGGCGTTCAGCTCGACGCTGAAAGCGAGCACCCTCGAAACGGTTGCCGGCCCGAAGATCACGTGCACCGGTGGTGTGGATGCCGGTCAGGTGACGGGAGCGAAATCGCTGACGGTGAGGATCACGTTCACGGGCTGCATCCTCAACGGCATCTCGTGCAGGTCGGGCTCCGCGGCGGGCGTGATCGAAACGCCCGTGCTGACGGGGACGCTCGGCTACATCAAGGCCGCGACCAAAGATGTCGGCCTGGACCTCTCGCAACCCGCGGGCGCGCCGTTCCTGGATTTCACCTGCGGCGAAGACCTGGGTCTCGTGGTTGACGGCTCGGTGATCGGCACGATCAAGCCGGTCAACAAGAACGTGGCTCCACCAAAGCACTTCACGGTCAAGTTCAGCGAGAAAAAAGGCAAACAGAAACCGACGAAACTGGAAGGCGGCCCGGTCGACGTGCTCGGCGCCTCCTTCCTGGGCGGCCCCTTCGAAGAATCGGGGCTCGCGAGCACCGACGAACTGCACTTCGCCGGCCCGCTGCTGATCGCCGCGTAAGCGAACTTCGATTACGACACGGCGGCTCGGCGCCGCCGCGGGTCAGCCTCGATCCTCGGATGGGGGCGCCGTGGCGGACGCCGGGCGTCGCCGTGGACGCCACAGCAACGGCTCGCGGTCACAAATCCGGCGGAGCTGCGAATGCTCTGTAGATGCCTGGACGCGAGCACGAGGAGGAGGCGGGCCTGCTGGCGGATGTCGCTCGCGGCGACGGCGTGGCGTTCGGGGTGATCTACAGGCGCTACCTGCCGGTGGTGCTGCGCTGGTGCTGGGTGCAGACCGGCGACCGGGAGCTCGCGGCGGATCTGTCGGCGGAGGTTTTTGCGGCGGCGCTGCAGTCCGCCGCGCGCTACCAGCCGGACAAGGGTCCGCCGGTCGCATGGCTGCTGGGCATCGCCCGCCACAAGCTGCTGGAAAGCCGGCGCAGAGGCCGGATCGAGAGCGCGGCGCGCCGCCGGCTGGGCATCGGCCCGGTGGTGCTGAGCGACGAGGACCTGGCGCGGGTCGAGGAGATCTCGAGCCTCGACGACACAGCCCGCTCGCTGGTGGAGGAGCTGCCGAGCGAGCAGCGCGAGGCGGTGCTGGCGCGAGTGGTGGAGGACCGCTCCTACGAGGAGCTGGCGGCCGAGCTGCGCTGCTCGGAGTCGGTGGTGCGAAAGCGCGTGAGCCGTGGACTGCACACCCTGAAAGCCCGGATGGAGGAGCGATGAGCGATTTCTTTGCGCAGGTCGAACGCGAGCTGCGGGTGGCGGCGGTGCGTCGCGCGCACCTGCCGTGGTACCGGCGACACGCGCCACGACCTGCCGGCTCGCTCGCGCGCCTGCGCATCGTCCTGGTCGCGCTCGTGCTCGCGCTCGCCACGACGACCATCGCGCTGGCGGCGACGGGCGTGATCCTCACGGGCTCGCCGGTGCGTCCTGCGAGCCGCCCGATCGCGACGGCGGGCGAGGGGATCCCGGTCCTGGGCGGCACGCGGCTGCTGCCGTTGCGAGCGCCGGACCCGGCGGGCGGCCTGCCGTGGGGCATGCGCATCGTGCACACGACACGCGGTCTGATCTGCGTGCAGATCGGTCGCGTCGACGACGGCCAGCTCGGCGAGCTGGGCATCGACGGCGCGTTCGGCGACGACGGGCGCTTCCACGCGCTGCCGGCGGACGCCCTGCCGGACGTGCTGAGCAACTTCGAAGGGTGGAGCTTCGAGAACTGCGCGGCGCCGGGGCAGACCTACGCGGGCGACAGCGTCGGCCTGGAGGCGAGCGCCGCGAGCAACCCGCCAGCGGGACATGGCGTCGCCGCGGACCGCCGGGAGATCAGCTTCGGGCTGCTGGGGACGCATGCGGTCAGCATCACCTACCGCTCCGGATCGTCGACCCACACGGAGCCCGTGCTTCCGGGGCTGGGGGCGTTCCTGATCGTGCAGCGATACACCAGCGGCAGGCCGCTGGGCGGCGTGAGCGAGGCCGACGGGAGCGACGAACGCTACCCATACAGCGGCCCGGCGAGCCCGAACGGGGCGCTGACCGCGATCACGTATCGCTACGCCGGCCGGTTGTGCACCGACACCGGCAAGGGCCGGATCCTTCGCGCATGCGGCCTGTCCGAATACCCGCCGCCACGTCCGGCGCCGCTGCCCGTCATCCACGAGCGGCTGCGTATGCATCTGCAGATTCACGGCGGCGTGATCACCGGCGCGGAGGTCAGCTTCCGTGCGCCGTACCCCGTCACCAGCGCCAACGAAGGCTATTACCTGTACGCGCGCATCGGTCGCCGTGGCCTCGCGGGATCGGGGTCCGATGCCGACGTCGCCCGCGGCGCGACCGTCAACATCCCGATCGGGGGAGTCCTGTCGCTCGCCCACGGACGCTCCATCAAGGTCGAAGTCACCTACACACGCTTCGGCCCCGGCATCCCCGAATCGACGCCGGTCGGCAGCGTGACCATCCGGGAGCCCGCAGGGACGCATGCCCTGCCGCTGCCGCAGCGACGAGCAGGCTCATGAGTCGCCGACCGTCGTGGATTCCGGTGAGGTACGGTTGACAACAGATCAATCTACGTGGTTTTCACCATGCCGTGCATGCTGCGAGCCAGAAATTGGCGGCTCGGCCAAGCGCGGTGAGGTGAGGGGTGGCGCCGGCCATCCCTCTGAGAATCGGACACCGTCGGGCGGCGATCTGGTAGGGTCCGCCCGGCGAGGCGGGCAGGTGTCTCGCGTTCCGCGAGGTTGGGGGAAGGACAGTTCGTCATGGCAAGGAGGTCTTCGCAACTGGACGGTCGCGGCATGCGGGGTGTCTTGGCCCTGCTTGCAGCCACGGTTGCGGTGCTCGTCTGCGCGTCGCAGGCGCTCGCGAGCAACTTCTTCACGCCCGGCGACGTCGTCGTCGAGCGCGACGGAAATGGCGGCGCGGAAGCGCTCACGAGCTCGGCCACGCCCGTCTACCTCAACGAGTTCGAACCGGTCGGCGGCCTCGCCGCGACGCTCGCGCTCCCGACGACCGCCAACGGCTCGAACAAGCCGCTGCTGGACAGCGGCAAAGCGACCTCCGACGGGGAGCTGACGCTGTCGGAAAACGCTCAATGCGTGGTGATGTTCGGCTATGACGCCCCCGTCGGCACCGAAAACATCACCGAATCGAAAGACACAACCGACCCCCGCACGGTCGCGCTCATCAACGAAAAAGGGGAAATCAACACCACGACGGCGCTGACGAACGTCGCCACTGAAGGCAACACGCGCGGTGCAACCTCGCAGGAATGCAAGAAGATCTGGACCGGCAGCAACGGCAAGAAAAGTACCGGCGGAGTCAACTATGCGGAAGTCACGAAAGCCGGGACGTCAACTGCGATCGAGCTCAACGAAAACGACACGAACGTCCGCGCGGTCGAGGCCGTGGACGGACAGCTCTACGTCTCCGCGGACCCGGAACAGGCCGGGGCGCTGACGATCGCCAAGGTGGGCAGCGGGCTGCCGACGACCAAAGGGCAGACGATCACCAACCTGCCCTTCGAAGCGGGCATGGCCCCCGAGGAGCCGTACGGTTTCAGCCTGCTCACGCTCAGCCCCCTCGGCGGCAGCACACCCGACACACTGTACGTCGCCGACCTGAAGCGCAGCGAGGTCGTCAAGTACGGCCTCAGCGCCGGCAAATGGGTCGAACACGGAGCGGTCGAAATACCGGCCGAACTGACAGGGGTAACGGCCAACGACGTGGGCGGCGCCGTCACGATCTACGCGACGAGCAGCGGCTCGAAAGGGACAAGCGGGACCCTGTACAGGATCTCCGACGTCAGCGGCGTGAACGGCACGCTCAGCGGCATCCCCGTCGAAATCGCCAAGGCTCCGGCCAACGAGGCCTTCCGCGGCGTCGCCTTCGCACCCGGGACCAAAATCGGCGCCGGCGGCACGCCGCCGCCGGCGCCGACGATCTCGGCGGCGGAAAACGCGCTCCCGGCGGCGCTCGACGATCCGACGAACCCGACGCTGCCGATAACCGTCGCAGACTCCGGCTACCCGGCCAGCGAACTGACGGTGAGCGTCTCCTCCTCCAAGGAATCCGTGGCGCCCGTGAGCGGGATCACCGTCACGGGGACGGGCAGCGAACGAACGCTGCACGTGACACCTGCTGCCGTGGGCGTCTCCAAACTTACCCTCACCGTGGAAGCGCCCGACGGCGTGTTCACGAGCACGCAGATCAGCTACGGCGTATCCGAATACGAGGGCAGCCCCAGCGACCGCTACTACTCCGGCGCCGCCGACTCGGGCAGTTCGATCGACGTCGGCGGCGGTTACATGATCGTCGCCGGGGACGAAGCGAACACCCTGGCGCTCTACCACGAGCGGGTCTCCGGCCCCTCCGTGAAGACGTTCAACTTCAACGGCGAGCTTCCGTACGGCGCGAAGGAAATCAACATCCACTCCATGGCGCGGGCGGGCAACACCCTCTACGTCGTCGGCAGCCTCGACAACACCAACGGTGGGGTGGTCGAACCGGCCCACGACACCATCTTCGCCGCCACGATCACGGGCTCGGGCGCGAACACCGAACTGACGTACCTCGGCAGCTACCTGGGGCTGAAGGAAGACCTGGTCGAATGGGACAACGCGAACGGCGCGCAGCTGGGGCTTGCGGCGTCGGCCGCGCCCGGTCAGCCGGGCGAGCGCGTCAACGGGTTCAAGGTCCAGGGCGTGGAGTTCGCGCCCGGCTCGAGCACCGAAGCGTACCTGAGCTTCCGCGCGCCGGAGGAGCCGGACTGCACGGCGGAACAGGAAACCGAAGGTAAATGCACCCGCGACCTCGCCCTGGTCATCCCCGTCACGAACTTCTCTTCGCTGTTCGGCGGGAACCCGGAGACCAGCACCCATGCGACCTTCGGCGCCCCGCTCGAGTGGAATCTCGGCGGCCTGAGCATCCGCCAGATCCGCAAGAACGCCGCAGGCGAATACGTGATCATCGCCAGCACGGCGAACTCGTCGGACACGATCTACCAGCTCTGGGGATGGGACGGTGAAGCCGAAGACGAACCGGTGCTGCTCAACACGTCGATCCCGCTGGTCGTCGAAGGCGTGTGGGACTCGCTCACCTCGGTGCCGGAACCGATCGCCAACGGCGGCGAAGTCGAAGTCCTGCAGGACGACAGCAAGGTCGTCTGGTACGGCCCCGGCACCAAGAGCGCCGAAAAAGGCCTCACGACGGGCCTGCAGAAGAGCCTCGGACGCCTGATCACAGTTGAGATCCCGCCGCCGGGGACGCCCAACCCGCCGTACCTGTCGCACGGGGCCACCCCCAACAAAGGGCAGTTCACGCTGCGCTGGAAGCCGGCGCCGACATTGCGCGCGCGGTTCACCCTGCAGCACCAGAGCGCCCTCGGCGGCTGGAGCACGGTCGCCAGCGGGCTGTCGAAGCGTGAATACAGCTTCACGGCCGGCAGCCCGGAGGCCGAGGGAACATGGGCCTATCGCGTGACGGAGAGCAACGAAAGTGGTGAAAGCGGGTACTCCGAGGAATCACAGCCGATCAAGGTGGATCGCACCGCGCCGTACACGCCGACCGCGACGGCCCAGCGCCCGCCTGACTACGTCGCCGACGGCGGCTGGTACAAGAACAGCGTTACGGTGTCCTTCACGTCCAACGGCGACCCCTTGCTGGCCGACGGCAGCTCGCCCAGCGGCGTCGATCCGGCAACCCTCGCCGAACCGCAGACCTTCGAAACCAGCGGCACGCACACAGCCTGCGGGACGGTCGCCGACAACGTCGGCAACGTCTCGGCGCCGGGCTGTCTGACGGTGCAGGTCGACGCGACCCCGCCGAGCCTCGAAGTCTCCTGCCCGGCGAAAGCCGTCGTCGGCGAAGCTGGCGTGACGGCGAGCCTCGCCGCCTCCGACGCCTACTCCGGGCTGGCCACCCCCGCCAGCGAAACGATCCCGATCGAAACGCTCACCGCAGGGCCGAAGACGGTCACGCGCACGGCGATCTCCAACGTCGGCCTGGAAACGACGAAGTCGTGCACGACCCAGGTCCTCTACCGGACGCCCAGCGCGCCGGCGCTGACGGTCGGGACGAGCCCGAACGACACCGGCCTCTTCACGCTCGGCTGGAGCGGCGATGACCCGCTGGACTACTTCGGCCTGAACTACACGCTGCAGGCGCACGACGCGGCCACCGCAACCTGGTCGACGGCGGCCAGCGGCCTTGAAGCGCTGAGCTACGACTTCGGCCTCGGCGAGGAAGAGGGGGAAGGCACCTGGGTCTACCGAGTCCAGGCGGCTGCTCCCCCCGGTGGCGAACCAAGCGAATACTCGCCTGCCTCGGCGCCTGTCGTGGTTGACAAGACGCCGCCGTATGCGCCCACCGCGAGCGCGTCGCGCGCGCCCGACTACGCTGGCGGCGGTGGCTGGTACAAGAACAGCGTGGAAGTGAAATTTACGTCGAACGGCGATCCGAGCCTGTCTGACGGCAGCCCGCCCAGCGGCGTCAATCCGGCAACCCTCGCCGAACCGCAGACCCTTGAAACCAGCGGCGCGCACACGGCGTGCGGGACGGTCGCCGACTTCGCCGGCAACGTCTCGGCGCCGGGCTGTCTGACGGTGCAGGTCGACGCGACTCCGCCGAGCCTGGAAATCAGCTGCCCGGCGACGGCGGTGGAGGGCAGCACCGCGAGCGCGACGTTCACCGCCTCCGATAAATATTCGGGTCTGGCGAGTGCGGCGAGCGGGAGCGTGCCGATCGACACCAGCACCCCCGGAGAAGCGACGGTGAGCACGACGGCGGCTTCCAACGTGGGTCTGCAGACGACGAGGTCGTGCGCGACGCGGGTGGAATCCTCGACTCCGGGTGCCCCGGCGCTGACGGTCGGGACGAGCCCGAACAGGGACGGGCTGTTCACGCTCGGCTGGACTGGTCCCAGCCCGCTGGGCTACTTCGGCCTGACCTATACGCTGCAGCAGCAGAACGCTGCGCCCGGCGCCAAATGGACGACCGTGGCGATTGGCCTTGAAGCTCTGAGCTACGAATTCGGCGCCAGTGAAGAAGAGCGGGAAGGCACCTGGGTCTACCGTGTCCGGGCGTCTGACCCATCGGTTGGCCTGGCGGGCGAATACTCGCCTGCTTCGGCGCCTGTCGTGGTCGACAAGACGCCGCCGTATGTGCCCACCGCGAGCCCCTCGCGCGCGCCCGACTACGCCGGTGGCGGTGGCTGGTACAAGAACAGCGCGGAAGTGAAATTCACGTCGAACGGCGATCCGAGCCTGTCTGACGGCAGCCCGGGGAGCGGTGTGGACCCCGCGTCGATCTCCGGATCGCAGACGTTCAGCACGAGCGGCTTGCACACGGCGTGCGGGACGGTCGCCGACTACGCTGGCAACGTCTCGGCGCCGGGCTGTCTGACAGTGCAGGTCGACGCGACTCCGCCGAGCCTGGAAATCAGCTGCCCGGCGACGGCGGTGGAGGGCAGGAGCGCCTACGCCACCTTCTCGGCCTCCGACGGCTATTCGGGGCTCGCCAACGAAGCGAGCGGGGCCGTTCGCGTCAACACCGATCAGGCGGGTCTCGTCACGACCTCGCACACAGCCATCAGCAACGTCGGGCTCGAAACGACGAAGTCGTGCACGACCGAGGTCGGCTTCACCAAAATCGTGACCGGGACCCTGACGCGCAAGCTGGTCGTGGGGGCGGGCGAATCGGTTGAGCTGACCTCCACGGCGTCCGCGTCCAAGGGCGTCGCCGTCGAAAATGGCGGCGTGCTCGACATCGAGGGTGCGAGCGTGAGCAAACTCACCGCCGGCAAAGCGGCGCTGCTGCGGATCTGCGCAGCGAGTATCTCCAGCTCCGTAAAGGCCGAAAGCAGCGGTCCGGTTGTGATCGGCGAAGGCACGGCCAAATGCGCAGCCAGCACGATCTCCAAGACGCTCACCCTCACCGGCAACACAGGGGTCGTCTCCGTGGATGGCAATGTCTTCGGGGCGTCCGTCAAGGTCACGGGCAACGGGGGCGGGACGACCGTGACCAACAACAAAGTCGCGGGCTCGCTCACCGTGACGGGCAACTCGGGCACGGTCGTCGATCGGCCCAACGAAGTCAAAGGGAGATCGAAACTGCAGTAGCCGTGGAGCGCGTAGACATCACGATCGGGCAGTTGAGCTTCGATCACGCTGACTACGACGCCGACAACGACGTTCTCTACCTGCACGTTGGCGCGCCCCAGGAAGCTGAGGGCGAGGAGACGCCAGAGGGCCACGTTGTCCGCTACGCGCCCGGGACCAGCCGCATCGTCGGCTTGACCGTGTTCGGTGCGCGACACGCGTTGGAGCGCGACGGGCACCTTGTGATCACGGCGCTGCCGCTGCCGATCACGGTCAAGCGGAAGATCAGGCGATGGGTGCGCGAGACTCAGCCCTACCGTGCCGAGCACGGCACTGAGTTGCCCATCAGCGACGCGCTCGTCGTGCGTTGGTTCCCTGAGATCAGCGAGACGGTCCATGCAGCTGAGACCTATGCGAGGCTGCGAAATCAGTGGATCGAGACAAATCCAGAGATCAAGGGCGGCGAGCCGGTGATCCGTGGGACGCGCATCGGCGTCCGCGGCATCGCGCAGCGAATCGACGACGGCGACACGATCGCGATCTTGGCCGAGGACTACCCGCATATTCCCGCCGAGGCGTTCCAAACGGCCTACGTCTACGGCAAGGCGCACCCACGCCGAGGCAGGCCGACACGGCCCTGGCGGGGTGCCGATGAAGCTCTGGGTCGACGAGGACCTGTCCCCGTCGCTGGTTGACGTCGCTCACCGCCACGGTGTTGATGCCACGCGCAACCGCGACCGGGCGCTACTCGGCCGCTCGGATCTCGATGTCCGGCGACACTGCATAGACGAGGACCGAACGCTCGTCACCAACAAAGGCCGGATCCTTCGCGCATGCGGTCTGTCCGAATACCCGCCGCCACGTCCGGCGCCGCTGCCGGTCATCCACGAGCCGCTGCGTGTGAACCTGCAGATTCACGGCGGCGTGATCACCGGCGGGAGGTCGGCTTCCGTGCGCCGTACCCCGTCACCAGCGCCAACCAGGGCTATTTCCTTTCCGCACGCATCGGCCGCCACGGGCTCGCAGGATCGGGGTCGGACGCTGATGTTGCCCGCAGCGCGATCGTGAGCATCCCCATCGGGGGGCTCCTGGCGCTCGCCCACAGACGCTCCATAAGGGTCGAAGTCACCTACACCCGCTTCGGCCCCGGCATCCCCGAATCGACGCCTGTCGGCACCGTGATCGTCCGCGAGCCACCGGGCACGCACGCGGCGCCGTTGTCGCGGCGAGGCTGACCGGCGGCGCGCTGCCAGACACTTACCGGTTGCCGACGGGAGGAGTCCCGATCGAGGCACTCCTGCCTGCTCACCAGATTGTCGTCACGAGCCCGCTCTCGCGGATGGCGCTGTCTTTGGTGACCAACGGCACCGCCAATGCTCGGGCGGTCCCCACGATAAAGCGGTCCCACGGGTCGGCGAGCAAGTCTCGGGGGATCGAGATGGTGGCGTTCACGACGGCGATGTCTATCGACTGGACGATGAGCGCAGGGGAGGACGCGAGCATGTCCCCGAGCTCCGCCAGGTTGGCGTCGCTCAGCTTTCGTGTCGTCTGGGTCACGTACCACAGGTCGATCATGGTCGCGACCGAGACGACCACACCATCCGTGGCTTCCGCCTCGGTGAGCGCATCCGCGGCGGTCGCCGACAGTCGCGGAGAACCCTGCAGGTGCCAAACGATGGCGTGGGAGTCCGCGAGGACCCTCACGCGGCGGAAAGATCGTGTTGAGCGAGCTCGCTGGCCCGCTCAAAGTCCTCCCACGTGAGGTCCGGAAAATCAGATAGCGATCCCGAAAGAGCGTGGGCCGATCCGGCCGGAGCCGTCTGCACCACACGCAGGTGGGCACCCGGCGCGACGCCAAGGCGTGCTAGTTGATCGGCTGGGATGCTCCCGTCTGCGGCCACTACTAGTTCGTGACCTGCGTGATCGCTCGCCGCACTCATGACGCTGATTGTACCCTCGATGGCCGAGAGGCTTGGACTGCGCTCACCGCGGTCCATACCTCCGTAGCGCGAGCGGTCGATGCCGCACTTCAACGCGAAGGTCTCTTGCGAGATGCCGCATCCGTTGACAGCGCCGAGATTACGATGTGGGTGCGATGCGCCTCAGCGACATCAGGAGTGGCCTCAGACGCGGTCGAGAGGAACGGCGGAGGCTGCTCACCAGGGGGGAGCGTGTGTTCGCGTGGAGCTACACGCTTCTGGCGAGCTTGCTTGCGCCCGTCGGGGTCGTGCTGCTCATCGTGGGCAGCGGCGCCGCGCACGGCGTCGGAATCGCATTGCTCGTCCTCGGCCTGCTCGCGATGGCCGTGCCGATCTCGCCGTTGTTGAGAGCGAGGGTCCGCCGGCGTGAAGCGCGGGCTGGTCGGCGCCAGCAGACCAGAGGGCTGGGACCGCGAGTCGACGGCGAGGTCGGGCTGGGGGTAGCGCGGGCACGGGGGTCGGAATTGGTAACGACCTGGCGTCGCATCCGGACGAACGGCCATGCTGAGCGACCGTGGAGGATGCAAACCTCGCAGGTGAGACGACTGACCCCGACGGCGAGCGCGTTGTTCTGCTCGATGCGGTCTGGCGCGAGAAGATCGTGCGCGACCATCCAGAGGTCGGCGCGCATATGTCTGCCGTTCTGCAAGCCGTGTCCACGCCTGATCACCTTGCGAGCGACCCGATCTTCGCGGAGCGCACTCGCTACTACGCGCGCGGTGTCGGCCCGAGTCAGTGGCTGCTGGTCGTCGTAAGCTATGAGCAGACGCTGGCGCGGATCGTGTCCGCGTTCGCCAACCGGAAGGACCCCAAGTCATGGAGCGTGTAAACATCACGATCGGACCGTTGAGCTTCGATCACGCCGACTACGACGCGGATAACGACGTGCTGTATCTGCACGTCGGCGCGCCCCAGGAAGCCGAGGGGGAGGAGACGCCAGAGGGCCACGTCGTCCGCTATGCGCCCGGCACCAGCCGCATCGTCGGGTTGACGGTGCTCGGAGCGCGCCACGTCTTGGAGCGCGACGGGCGCCTTGCGGTCACGGTCCCCGAGACCGTGGAGACAACCGCGGAGCAACTAGCTCCTGCGCTCGCCGCTGTTTAGCCATTCTGGCACTTCCGGTTGGGCGCGTACGCTGGTGAGCGTGAGCCACGCCTACTTCCCGTGCCAGATCCGATGAGCGGTGCTTCACGCCGGCGGACCCTCGCTCTCAGCAACGGCAGAAATTGGCAGACGAGCGTTCGGGCAACCGACTTCTCGTCACGACGACGTACGATGCCTGAGCCCAAAACCAGCTCCACCACAGGCATTCCGACCACGCGCCCGGGCCGATTCGAACGGCCGACCTCTCGCTCCGGAGGCGAGCGCTCTATCCACTGAGCTACGGGCGCAGACGACGTCTCACCGACGGCATCACCGGACCCGGAGCTTAGCGCCGCGCAGCCTCCCCGGCGCCCGCAGCCCCGCTCCGCACGTGCCTCGCACACCCCGCGCCGCCCCGCCGTCGCTACCGTAGCCACCATGGATCTGTCGCTGTTCTTCGCCGGCACCGCCGGCTCCGTGCCGAGCGCGCGCCGCGGCCTGCCCGCGGTGCTGATCCGCCGCGGCGGCGACCGCCTGCTGTTCGACTGCGGTGAAGGCACGCAGCGCCAGCTGCTGCGCTCCGTCGGGCTGCTCGACCTCGACAGCATCTTCATCACGCACTTCCACGCCGATCACTGGCTGGGGCTGCCGGGGATGCTCAAGTCGTTTGCGCTGCGCGAGCGCAGCGAGCCGCTGACCGTCTACGGTCCGGTCGGGCTCAAGCAGCTGATGGGGGAGATGCGTGTGGTCTTCGGTCGCCTGCCGTATCCGTGCGACATCGTCGAGCTCGAGCCCGCCGAGACGGTGCGGCGCGACGGTTACCTGATCGCCGCGATCCCCGTGCGCCACAAAGGCGCCGCGTTCGGCTACGCGCTCGTCGAGGACGCGCGGCCGGGGCATCTCGATCCGCAGCTCGCCGAGGAGCTGGGGGTCACGCCCGGGCCGGACTTCGGCCGACTCCAGAGAGGGGAGACCGTCAACGGCGTCAGGCCCGAGCAGGTGATGGGCCCGACCCGCGAGGGGCGCAAGGTCGTGCTCTCCGGCGACACCGCGCCGTGCGAGGCGCTCGCCATCGCCGCGCACGAGGCCGACCTGCTCGTGCACGAGGCGACGTTCCTGCACGAGGACGCCGACCGCGCGCGCCAGACGCTGCACAGCACCGCCCGCCAGGCGGCGGAGCTCGCGCGCGACGCCGACGTGCGTCTGCTCGCGCTCACGCACGTCTCCAGCCGCTACGCCGGCGGCGAGCTGCGCGACGAGGCGCGCGCCATCTTTCCCGCGACCGAGGCCCTGCGCGACTTCGACACGATCGACGTGCCGTTCCCCGAGCGCGGTCCGGCGACGCTCGAGCGCTGGTCGGAGCGCCAGGCGCGCGAGCGCGCCCAGGCCGCCGCACAGGATCAGGCGTCCCGAGCGGACGTGCAGCCCGCCCCCGGCGCAGCGCAGCCCGCGCCCGACGCAGCACCGGAGCCCGTCGCCTCCCCCTGATACATTCCTCCTGCTCCTTTAACCCGGTCCCGCGAGGCCAGGAAGGAAATGAATGGCAGCTGACGAGAAGGTCGTCCTCCACGAGGAGGAAATCAGGCGGGCGCTGACGCGCATCGCGCACGAGATCCTCGAGCGCAACCCCTATCCGCCGGCGCCGGCGCTGGTCGGCATCCACCGTCGCGGCGCGTTTCTCGCGCAGCGGCTGCACGGGCTGCTGGAGGAGCTGCTCGGCGCGGAGGTGCCGCTCGGCGACCTGGACATCGGCTTCTACCGCGACGACGTCGCCACGCGCCCCGACGCGCCCGTCCTGCACGCCTCGCACATCGACTTCGACGTCACCGGGCTGACGGTCGTGATCGTCGACGACGTGCTGTTCACCGGGCGCACCGTGCGCGCGGCGATCGAGGCGCTGTTCGCGTACGGGCGGCCCGAGCGCGTGCAGCTGTCGGTGCTCGTCGACCGCGGTCACCGCGAGCTGCCGATCCGCCCCGACTACGTCGGCAAGAACCTGCCCACGTCCAGGGCCGAGCACGTCCACGTGCGCCTGCGCGAGCTAGACGGCGTGGACGAGGTCGCAATTGCCCTGGGAACGCATGGCGGCGCTGGATCGGCGTCCTCGGTCGCTCGCGTGCAAAGCACGCCACGCTCCCTGCGTCCTGGCCCAGCTTGCCCTGCGTCCCCAGAGGAGCGTGTCGCGTGAACCACCTCATCTCGATCGAGGACCTCGACCGCGCGGACATCGAGCGGATCGTCGCGCAGGCGGAGCGCTTCGCGGAGGTGTCGGACCGCGAGATCAAGAAGGTGCCGGCGCTGCGCGGGCGCATGGTGCTGAACCTCTTCTACGAGGCGTCGACGCGCACGCGCAGCTCGTTCGAGCTGGCGGCCAAGCGCCTGTCCGCCGATGTCGTCAACTTCGCCGCCAGCGGCTCGAGCGTGGAGAAGGGCGAGTCGCTGAAGGACACGGTGCTGACGCTCAGCGCGCACAAGCCCGACGCGATCGTGCTGCGCACGCCGTGGGCGGGAGCGTCCGAGCTGGTCTCCAGGTGGTGCAGCGCGGCGATCGTCAACGCCGGCGACGGCAAGCACGAGCACCCCACGCAGGCGCTGCTCGACGTGTACACGCTGCGCCAGCGCCTCGGCGGCATCGACGGCGCTTCGATCTGGATCGTTGGCGACGTCGCGCACTCGCGCGTCGCGCGCTCGAACGTGCTCGCCTTCCAGCGCATGGGCGCGAGGGTCACCGTCGCGGGCCCGCCGACGCTGATCCCGCGCGGCATCGAGCAGCTCGGCTGCGACGTGCGCTACACGCTCGACGAGCTCGCCTCCGCCGACATCGTGTACGCGCTGCGGATGCAGCGCGAGCGCATGAGCGAGACGTGGGTGCCGTCGCTGCGCGAGTACGCCTCCTGGTATCAGATCAACGGCCGGCGCCTGACGCCGCGCCAGGTGCTCATGCACCCCGGCCCGGTCAACCGCGGCGTCGAGCTCTCAGGCGAGGTCGTCGACTCGCCGCAGGCGGTCATCACAGCGCAGGTCGAAGCGGGCGTCGTCGTGCGCATGGCCGTGCTGTACGAGCTGCTCGCCGGCAGAGACGCCCGCCCGGCTGCGGCGCCGCACGCCGGCGGGGCGGCGAGCGCCGATCCGCTCACAGCGGCGCCTTCAGGGGAGCCTTCAGGGGAGCCCTCCGCGCAGCCCGTGGCTGGGGGCCGAGTAGCGTGAGCGCGCCAGAGCCGCTGATCGGCGGGCCGCGGCCGCCCGCCGAGATCCTGCTGCGCGACGTGCACGTGCTCGACCCGCGCGCGGGCATCGACGCGCGCCACGACGTGCGCGTGCGAGGCGGGCGCATCGCGGAGCTGGGCGCGCCTGGGGAGCTGGAGCGCGAACCTCGTGGTGTCGATGCAGACGGCGAGCACGAGCTGATCGACGGCGGCGGGCGCCTGCGTCTGCTGCCCGCGTTCTTCGACCCGCACGTGCACCTGCGCACGCCCGGGCAGGAGCACAAGGAGGACCTCGAAACGGGCACGCGCGCGGCCGCCGCCGGCGGCTTCTGCGCGGTGATCGCGATGCCCAACACCGACCCGGTGCTCGACTCCGCGCCGCTGCTGCGCTCGCTGCGCGACGCCGCCGCGCGCGAGGCGCGCGTCCCCGTCGGCTTCCTGCCGGCTATCACGCGCGGCCTGCAGGGCGAGCAGCTGAGCGAGATGGCGGAGCTCCGCCAGGAGGGCGCGCTCGGCTTCACCGACGACGGGCGACCGGTGCAGAGCGCCGGGATGCTGCGCAAGGCGCTGCAGTACCAGCGCCTGTGCGGCGGCGTGCTGTCGCTGCACGAGGAGGACCCGACGCTCTCGCGCGGCGGCGCCATGCACGAGGGCGCGGTCAGCGCCGCGCTCGGGATCGGCGGCATCCCCAGCGTCAGCGAGTCGACGATGGTCGCGCGCGACGCCGAGCTCGCCGGCTACGAGGACGCGCGCGTGCACTTCCAGCACCTCTCCTGCGCCGCCTCCGTCGATGCCGTCGCCGCCGCCAAGGCGCGCGGCTGGCGGGTCAGCGCGGAGGTCTGCCCGCACCACCTGCTGCTCACAGAGGAGGACGTGCGCAGCATGGACACGCGCATGAAGATGTACCCGCCGCTCGCAACCGACGCCGACCGCGTGGCGCTGATCGAGGGGCTGCGCTCCGGCACGGTCGACTGCGTCGCCACCGACCACGCGCCGCACGCGCGCGACGAGAAGGAAGTGCCGTTCGAGCAGGCGCCGATGGGCAGCACCGGCCTTGAGACCGCGTTCGCCGCGCTGCACACCGGCCTCGTGCTGCCCGGCGTCATCGACCTGGCGCTGCTGGTGGAGCGCATGACCGCGGGCGCCGCGCTGTACGAGCTGCCCACGCCAACGATCGCGCTCGGCGCGCCCGCCAACCTCACCCTCGTCGACCTCGACGCCGTGTGGATCGCGGGCGAGCACGGCTGGGAGAGCCGCTCGGAGAACTGCTGCTTCTCCGGGAGGCGGCTGCAGGGCCGCGTGCTGCTTACGCTCGCCGCCGGCGCGATCGCCCACCGCGACCGCGCGCTTACGATGGTGGGCGCCTGATGGGCCTTCTCGAACGCAGCCGCGCGGCGCTGGTCGTCGTCGACGTGCAGGAGGGCTTTCGCCCGTACGAGTGCTTCGCGGGCGTCGCGAGCGCGTGTTCGAAGCTGGTGCAGGCCGCACGCATCCTCGAGATCCCCATCATCGTCAGCGAGCAATATCCAAAAGGGCTCGGCCACACCGCGCCCGAGATCGGGCTGCAGGGGGAGCTGCGGATCGAGAAGACGGTGTTCTCGGCCGCGCGCGCCGACGGCTTCGATCTGGGTGGCGCCGAGCAGGCGGTCGTATGCGGCATCGAGACCCACGTGTGCGTCAGCCAGACCGTTCACGACCTGCTCGCCGACGGCATCGAGGTGCACGTCCCGGCCGATGCCGTCGGCTCGCGTCACGACCTCGACTACGAGTGCGGCCTGGAGCGCATGGTGCGCGCCGGCGCCGTCGTCAGCACCGTCGAGGCCGTCCTGTTCGAGCTGCTCGAGCGCGCGGGCACCCCCGAGTTCAAGGCCGTCCAAAAGTTGATTCTGTGACCGACGCGACCGCCTACGTATTGCTGGAGGACGGCACGTGTTTCGACGGCGAGGCGTGCGGGGCCGACGGTCATGCCGTCGGCGAGATCGTGTTCACGACCGGCATGTCCGGCTACCAGGAGTCGATGACCGACCCGTCGTTCGCCGGCCAGCTGATCGCGTACACCTACCCGCACATCGGCAACTACGGCGCGAGCGCCGAGGCGATGGAGTCAGAGCGCGCGTGGGCGCGCGCGGCGATCATGCGCGAGGCGTGCAACCGCGAGGACGCGCCCACCGCCGAGCGCGGCTGGCTTGACTGGCTGACCGACTGCGGCGTGCAGGCGATCAGCGGCGTCGACACGCGCGCGCTCGTCATGCACATCCGCGAGGCCGGCGCGATGCGCGGGGGCGTGTTCCCCGCGGCGATGCCCGAGAGCGAGGCGCGCGAGCTGATCGACGCCGAGCCGCCGATGGCCGGGCAGGACCTCGCGCGGCTCGTCGCGCCCGAGCGTGTCAGCCGCCACGGCAGCGGGGACGGGCCGCTGATCTCGGTCATCGACACCGGCATCAAGGCCTCGATGGTGCGCGAGCTCGTCGCCCGCGGCGCGCGCGTGACGCTTCACCCCTGCACGAGCAGCGCCGAGGAGCTGCTCGCCGACGACCCCGACGCCGTCTTCCTGTCGAACGGCCCCGGCGACCCCGCCGCGCTGTCCTACGTCGTCGAGACCGTGCGCGCGATCGTCGGCAAGAAGCCCGTGTGGGGCATCTGCCTCGGCCATCAGCTGCTGTGCCGCGCCGTCGGCCTGGAGACGTTCAAGCTGCCGTTCGGCCACCACGGCGCCAACCATCCCGTGCGAGACCTGCAGACGGGGCGCGTGGAGATCACCTCGCAGAACCACGGCTTCGCCGCGCTCGGGCCAGGCGGCTCGCGCACGATCGACAGCGACGAGCCCGTGCGCTGGGAGACCGACTTCGGCGCCGCCGAGCTGTCGCACGTGAACCTGTACGACCGCACGGTCGAGGGCCTGGAGCTGCTCGACGTCGCCGGGGGCACCGTCCAGTACCACCCCGAGGCCGGCCCCGGCCCGCACGACAGCCTGTACCTGTTCGACCGCTTCCTGCAACGGATCGCGCAGGCCGCCTGATGCCACGCCGGGATGACATCCACAAGATCCTGATCCTCGGCTCCGGGCCGATCGTCATCGGGCAGGCCGCCGAGTTCGACTACTCCGGCGTGCAGGCGTGCAAGGTGCTGCGCGAGGAGGGCTACGAGGTCGTGCTCGTCAACTCCAACCCCGCGACGATCATGACCGACCCCGAGTTCGCCGACGCGACGTACGTCGAGCCGCTGCTGCCCGGACCGGTCGCGCAGGTGATCGAGCGCGAGCGCCCCGACGCGCTGCTCGGCACGCTCGGCGGCCAGACCGCTCTCAACTTGTCGAAGGCGCTGCACGACGACGGCACGCTCGCGAAATATGGAGTCGAGCTCATCGGCGCCAACTACGACGCGATCGCGTGTGCCGAGGACCGCGAGCTGTTCAGGGAGGCGATGGCCAAGGCGGGGCTGCGGATGCCCAAGAGCGAGATCGCGACCAGTCTCCAGCAGGCGCGCGACGCGCTCGGCGAGGTCGGGCTGCCGTGCGTGGTGCGCCCCGCGTTCACGCTCGGCGGGCGCGGCGGCGGCATCGCGCGCACCGCAGAGGAGTTCGAGCGGATCGTCGCGCATGGCCTGGAGGCCTCGCCGATCGGGCAGGTGCTGCTCGACGAGTCGGTCATCGGCTGGGGCGAGTTCGAGCTGGAGGTGATGCGCGACGGCGCCGACAACGTCGTGGTCGTGTGCTCGATCGAGAACGTCGACCCGATGGGCGTGCACACAGGCGACTCCGTGACAGTCGCGCCGCAGCAGACGCTCACCGACCGCCTCTACCAGCAGTTGCGCGACCAGGCGCTCGCCGTCATCAGGGCGGTCGGCGTCGAGACCGGCGGCTCCAACGTGCAGTTCGCGGTCAACCCCGAGACCGAGGAGATCCTCGTGATCGAGATGAACCCGCGCGTCTCGCGCTCCAGCGCGCTCGCCTCCAAGGCGACCGGCTTCCCGATCGCCAAGATCGCCGCGCGGCTGGCCGTCGGCTATCGCCTGGACGAGATCGACAACGACATCACCGGCGCCACGCCCGCGTGCTTCGAGCCGACGATCGACTACGTCGTCGTCAAGTGGCCGCGCTTCGCCTTCGAGAAGTTCCCCAGCACCGACGCCACGCTGACCACGCACATGAAGTCCGTCGGCGAGGCGATGGCGATCGGGCGCACCTTCCAGCAGGCGTTCGCCAAGGCGCTGCGCTCGCGCGAGCTCGACAAGACGCCCTCGCTCGCCGGGATCCCCGACGAGCGGCTGCTGCAGAGCCTGCTCACGCCCGCCGCCGACCGCTACGAGACGGTGCTCGAGCTGCTGCGCAGGGGCGCGAGCATCGAGTCCGTCCACGAGCGCACGCGCATCGACCCGTGGTTCCTGCGCGAGCTGCGCGCGCTCGCGCTCGACCCCGACGCGCCGTTCGCCGGCGAGCGCTCGTTCCGCTCCGTCGACACGTGCGCCGCCGAGTTCCCCGCGCGCACGCCCTACTACTACTCAGGCTGGGAGCGCACACGTGCGAGCGAGGTCCGCCGCGGCGAGCGCGAGTCGGTCGTGATCCTCGGCTCCGGGCCCAACCGCATCGGCCAGGGGATCGAGTTCGACTACTGCTGCGTGCACGCCGCCATGACCGTGCGCGCGTCCGGGCGCGACGCGGTGATGGTCAACTGCAACCCCGAGACCGTCTCCACCGACTACGACACCTCCGACCGCCTGTACTTCGAGCCGCTCACGCTGCAGGACGTGCTCGCCGTCGTCGACGTCGAGAAACCGCTCGGGGTGATCGTGCAGTTCGGCGGGCAGACGCCGCTGAAGCTCGCCGCCGGCCTCGTCGACGCGGGCGTGCCGCTGCTCGGCACGAGCGTCGAGGCGATCGACCTCGCCGAGGACCGCGCGCGCTTCGGCGCGCTGCTCGAGCGCCTCGGCTACAAGGCGCCGCCGTACGCCACCGCCGAATCGCTGCAGGAGGCGCTCAAGTGCGCCGACCTCGTCGGCTTCCCGCTGATCGTGCGCCCCTCCTACGTGCTCGGCGGGCGCGCCATGGAGATCGTCTACGCCCACGACGGCCTCGCCGACTATCTGCGGCGCGAGCTCGGCGGCGCAGGCGTCGCCTCTGGTGGCGCCGGAGCTCACGACGCGGAGTCGGGGCACGGCGCGACCCCGCCTCCCTCCATATTTCTCGACCGCTTTCTCGAGGACGCCACCGAGGTCGACGTCGACGCTCTGTGTGACGGCACCGACGTGTGGATCGGCGGGATCATGCAGCACGTCGAGGAGGCCGGCGTGCACTCCGGCGACAGCGCCTGCGTGCTGCCGCCGCACTCGCTCGGTGCGGAGATGCTCGAGCAGATCCGCGAGGCCACCAGGGAGATCGCGCTCGCGATCGGCGTCGTCGGGCTGCTCAACGTGCAGTACGCGATCGCCGCCGGCGAGCTGTACGTGATCGAGGCCAACCCGCGCGCGTCGCGCACCGTCCCGTTCGTCTCCAAGGCGATCGGCCTGCCGCTTGCCAAGCTCGCCTGCCGGATCATGCTCGGCGAGCGCATCGCCGACCTCGATCTGCCGCAGGAGCGCCAGGGCCTCGGCTTCGGCGATCACATCTCCGTCAAGGAGGCCGTGCTGCCGTTCGACCGCTTCGAGGGCTCCGACGCGCTGCTCGGCCCCGAGATGCGCTCCACCGGCGAGGTCATGGGCATCGCCCGCGACTTCCCCACCGCGTTCGCCAAGGCGCAGGCCGCCGCCGGCGTGCCGCTGCCGAGGACCGGCACCGTCTTCATCACCGTCACCGACTCCGACAAGTCGGGCGCGTTCGCCGTCGCCCAGAGCCTGCACGAATGCGGCTTTCGCATCGTCGCCACGCGCGGCACCGCCGAGGCGATCTCGCGCATGGGCGTGCCCGCGCAGGCGATCAACAAGATCGCCGAGGGCTCGCCGCACGTGCTCGACTGGATCGAGCGCGGCGACGTGCACCTCGTCGTCAACACGCCCACCGGCGTCGGCGCGCGCACCGACGGCTACGAGATCCGCCGCGCCGCCGTCGCCCACGGCATCCCCTGCCTGACCACGCTCGCCGCCGGCATCTCCGCCGCGCGCGCGATCGCAAGCGCCCACCGCCACGGCGCTCCGGACGTGCTGTGCCTGCAGGAGCTGCACGGCAAGAGCCGCACCGCCGGTGGCGGGCGCATCGTCGGCGGTGCGCCCGGCGGCGAGCGGGCGGCCAGTCCCGACGGGGCCGGGGTGGCGTACCCCGTATCGGGGCACACCCCCGTCGGGGGCGCAGGCAGGTGAGCCAAGCTCCGTTCGGCAGGCGCGCGCTGACGGTCACGGGCATCGACGAGCTGGGCGCCTACCGCGTCCTGCGCGTCGCCGACGACGGGCCGCAGCCGGAGCCAGGCCAGTTCGCGATGCTCGCCGCCGTCGAGCGCTGGGGTGCAGGCGAGGACGATCGGCCGTACGTCCCGCGCGCGTTCTCCGTCGCCCGCCGGAGCGACGGCGAGTCGCACTTCCTGCTCGAGGACGTCGGGCCGGGGACGCGGCGGCTGTGCGAGCTGCGCGCCGGGGATCGGCTGTGGGCGCTAGGGCCGCTCGGCCGCGGCTTCACCGCTCCGAGCGACGGGCGCCGCGCGCTGCTCGTCGGCGGCGGCGTCGGCATCGCGCCGCTCGCGATCCTGCAGGACGTGCTCTCGGGCGAGGGCGCGGCCGGCGCTGGAGCGGGCGGCGGGGCGGCGAGCGCGACCGACGTGACCGTACTGCTCGGCTTCCGCGACGGCGCGCGAGCGCAGGGCGCCGCGCTGCTTTCCGATGCGCGCGTCGCCACAGACGACGGCTCCGTCGGCCACCACGGCTTCGTCACCGAGCTGCTGAGCGCCGAGCTGGACGACGACCCGCACGCGGTCGTCTACGCCTGCGGACCCGCCGGCATGCTCGAGGGGGTCAGGGCGCTGTGCGAGCAGCGCGACGTGCCCGCCGAGCTCGCGCTGGAGGCGGGCATGGCGTGCGGCTTCGGCGCCTGCTTCGGCTGCGTCGTGCCGCGGCGCGGCGGCGGCTACCTGCGCGTGTGCGTCGACGGCCCCGTGGTCGACGCCGCCGAGCTCGAGCACGTCGACGAGCACGCGGGAGCGCCGGCGTGAGCGTCGAGCTGTGCGGCCTTGAGCTCGCGCACCCGATCGTCAACGGCTCCGGCACGTTCGACGCGATCGCCGCGCGGCGCGCCTTCGGCGAGCGGCTGCGGGCGGAGCTCCCGTTCGCCGCGTACGTGTCGAAGACGATCACGCTCGCGCCGCGCGCGGGCAACCCGCCGCCGCGCCTGTGGGAGGCGGCGGCCGGCCTCGTCAACTCGATCGGCCTGCCCAACAAGGGCCTCGACGGCTACATCGCCGAGGACCTGCCGCAGCTGGCCGAGCTCGGGATCGGCGCCAGCGCGGATGCGGGCGAGCGTGTCGTGCCGCTGATCACGAACGTCATGGGCGCCAGCGCCGATGAGATCTCCGCGCTGCTGGAGGCGTGCGACGCGCAGGCGCAGATCGCCGCCATCGAGCTCAACGTGTCCTGTCCCAACGTCGCCACCGGCCTGGACATCGGCGCCGACCCGCGCCAGCTCGAGCAGGTCGTCAGCGCCGTGCGCGGGCGTACGCGAAAGCCGCTGATCGTCAAGCTCACGCCCAACACCGCCGACGTCGCCGCCTGCGCGCTCGCCGCCGAGCAGGGGGGGGCGGATGCCGTGTCGCTGATCAACACGCTGCGCGCGATGGCGCTCGCCCCGCGGGCGGGTGGCGCGAGCGGGAACGCCGCGCGCTGGCTGGGCGGCGGTACCGGCGGCCTCTCCGGACCCGCCATCCGCGCCGTCGCGCTCGCCCAGGTGGCCGCCGTCGCCGCGCGCGTCGTGATTCCCGTTATCGGAATGGGCGGGGTGCAGAGCGCGGACCACGCGCGCGACCTGCTGGACGTGGGGGCAAGGGTCGTGGCCGTCGGCACCGAGAGCTTCCGCGACCCCGCCGCCGGGGCGAGAATCGCGCGGGAGCTGGCGTCGAGCGGCTCCGAAGGCCGGCGATCGACGCCATCGCCATAACCGCGGGCGGCGAAACCATAAGCGCCACGCAATGCCTGATCGTCCCGCCTGGCCGAAGATAAAAACCCCTGCAAACTCCGGGGGCGACCATACACTAACCTCGACGTATCTAAACCTCAGCTTGAGGTACAGGTGAATTCGGCGATTTTTCTTTGCGCGCTGGCGCCGGGTGTGTAGACTCGCCGCCCATGGCGCCGGCCCCAGGAACGACGTCCGCGAACACCTCAACCGCCCCCGAGCGGTCGCTCAATCAGAGGATGGACGCGCTGGCGCGAGCGAACCAGATCCGCATCCAGCGGGCCCAGCTCAAGCGCGATCTCAAGTCCGGCCGACGCTCGATCCACTCGCTGCTGCTCGACCCGCCCGAGTACGTCGAGACAGCCAAGGTGTTCGACATGCTGCTCGCCGTCCCCAAGTATGGCCGCGTCAAGGTCAACAAGATCCTCGCCCACTGCCGCATCGCCCCCAGCAAGACCATCGGGGGCCTCTCAGAGCGCCAGCGCAGCGAGCTCATTTCGTTGCTTCACCACTGAGCCACAGTCGGCCGCTGAGCGGCGCGATACGGCGTCCTCGCTCGCTCGCGTGCCAAGCACGCCACGCTCGCTGCGTCCTTGTCTCGCTTGCCCATCGACCGCCTGTGGTGGTCCCCCTCCATCCCTCCCGCCGAGCCCGCCATTAGGGTCCCGGGCGTGGCGCGCGTGTTTGTCATCACCGGACCGTCGGGGGTCGGCAAGGGGACGCTCATCCGCGGGCTGATGGAGCGCCTGCCGCAGCTGGAGCTGTCGGTGTCGGCGACCACGCGCGCGCCGCGCGAGGGCGAGCACGACGGCGTCGACTACCACTTCCTCACGCGCGAGGAGTTCGACCGCAGGGTCGCCGCCGGCTACTTCGTCGAGCACGCCGACTACGCGGGGCGCAGCTACGGGACGCTGCGCTCCGAGCTCGAGGAGCGGGTGCGCGCCGGCGTTCCCGTCGTGCTCGAGATCGAGGTCCAGGGCGCCCGCCAGGTCCGCCAGGCGATGCCCGAGGCGGTGCAGGTGTTCATCGCGCCGCCGTCGCTGGCGGCGCTGCGCACGCGGCTGATCGGGCGCGGCACCGACGACGCACAGGAGGTCGAGCGCCGGCTGAAGGTCGCCGAGGACGAGCTCGGCGCGCAGCCCGAGTTCGCGCACGTCGTCGTCAACGACCGCCTCGAAGACGCGCTCGACCAGCTCAGCGCGATCGTCGCCGGCCAGCTCGACTGACGCGCTACGTGGTATGGGCCCTGCCACGAGCAATGTGTGGCTGGGCCAACCCACGGGCTAAAATCGCGCTGCGTGGCATCGCCACCCGCGAAGCCGGTAGGTAGTCCCCAGCCGTGGGCCGCTGGACGTGTGGCTGCGTACCACATCACGCACGTCGACAACCTCGCGTCCATTGTCGAGTCCGGCGGCCTCGACTGCGACAACGGTTGCGCGCAGGCTGGGCGTGTGCCGGTCAGCATCGCCTACGCGGACCTCAAGAAGCAGCGGGCGGAAACAGCTGTGCAGATCGCTGCGGGCGGAACGCTCGCCGACTACGTGCCGTTCTACTACGCCCCCAGGTCGCCCATGCTTTACACGATCTGGCGCGGAAACGTAACGGAGTGCGAGGGCTCGCAGGAGGAGATCGTGCATCTCGTGTGCGCGTGTGCGAGGTCGAGTCATTGGCTGTGCCGGGGCGCTTCGTGATCGTCAATCGCCACCCGATCACCGCCCTGGCGGAGCAGTTCGACGACCTTGCCGCGCTTGAGGGTCTTGATTGGTCCCTCATGAAAGCGACCATGTGGCGCGACACGGATGCGGATGGGGACCGCAAATTCCGTCGCCAAGCTGAGTTTCTCGTGCATCAGCATGTGCCGATCGAGGCCATCCGGATAGTCGGAGCCATGACAGAGACGGTCGCCCGGCGAGCGGCTACAGTCCTCGCAGCATTGCCGAATCCACCTCCCATCATCGTCCGACGGGGTTGGTAGTACTAGATGATGTCTGCGATCGAGCACCGCAAGGGGGACCTTCTCGCAGCCAAGGGGGACCTTCTCGCAGCCGACGCCGAAGCCCTCATCAACACCGTCAATACGGTCGGCGTGATGGGCAAGGGCGTTGCTCTCCAGTTCCGCAAGGCCTTCCCGGACAACTACGAGGCTTATCGTCGCGCCTGCAAGGCAGGCGAGGTTGCCCCCGGGCGGATGTTCGTTTTCGAGCGGGGCCAACTCACCGGCCCGCGCCTGATCATCAACTTCCCGACCAAGCGCCATTGGAAGGGTAAGGCACGCATCGAGGACATCGAAACCGGTCTCGTCGACCTGATCGACGTACTACGGCGCTTCGACGTGCGGTCGGTCGCCATCCCGCCGCTTGGCTGCGGGAATGGTGGTCTGCGGTGGTCAGAAGTTCGCCCGATGATCGAAGCGGCGCTCACCGGAGTAGCGGGCGTAACGGCGCTGGTCTACGAGCCGAGTGGCGCGCCCGCCGTCCACTCGCAACGCGTGGCGACTAGGCGTCCCGCACTGACGCGCGTCCGAGCCGATCTAATCGCCGCCTTCGACTCGTACCTACGCGATCCGAGCGCCACCCTCACGAAGCTCGTCGCGCAGAAGATGGCGTATCTGCTCCAGACCGCTGGCGAGCCCCTCAAGCTCGACTTCGTGAAGGGCAAGTACGGTCCCTACGCCGAGAATCTCAATCATGCTCTGGAGGACCTGGAGGGCCACTACATCGTGGGATGCGGTGACCGCACGAGCAAGGCCGACATTCGTCTCAAGGACGCAGCCGCCATCGAAGCAAAGGATCACCTCGCGAGCGTCGAGGGCGCTGAGCAGCGCCTCGATCGAGTCAGCCAGTTGATCCAGGGCTTCGAGAGCCCGTTCGGCCTTGAGCTTCTTACGACGGTCCACTGGGCTGCCGTGAGGGATGGAGCCACGACACCCGCGGAGGCGCTCGCGATTGTCGCGGACTGGACCCCCCGCAAGCGCGAGGTGTTCCAGGAGCGCGATGTCGCAATAGCATGGAACCGACTTGAGCGCGAGGGTTGGCTCAGTTAGGACTTCGTAGCGTGGGGTGGGTCGCGTCTCCGTCAGCGGCGGGATGGAAGTTGATGGGTATAGCCTCCGCTTTGTCCCATCATGACCAAGCGATGGAGGCAATCCGCGCACCTCCGCGCGGTGTTCCGACGGGCGCCGGTCCCTGGCCGGCGGCCCACTACACTGCAAGGTCCACAAGGAAAGGCACAGCAACCGTGATCTCCCCCCGCATCGACCGCCTGCTCGAGCAGGTCGACTCCAACTACGCCGGCGTCATCGTCGCCGCCAAGCGCGCCCGGCAGATCAACAGCTACTACCACAACCTCGGCGAGGGAACGTTCGACGAGTTCCCGCCCCCGATGGTCGAAACCGGCTCGAAAAACTACCTCACGATCGCCCTCGAGGAGGTAGCAGCCGGAAAGATGAAGTACCACTACAGGTAGCCCTGTAGCCGCAAGGCCGGGGCCAGGGCTTGCTAGGTCCTGTCGCGCGCTCTACAACCTCTAGTCATGTCCCGAATCCTGCTCGGCGTCAGCGGTGGCATCGCCGCTTACAAGGCGCTCGAGCTCGTGCGCCTGGCGACGGCGGACGGGCATGCGGTGCGGGTCGTTCAGACGCCCGCGAGCCGGCGCTTCGTCGGCGAGGCGTCGTTTGCGGCGCTGAGCGGCGCGCCGGTGCTCGCGAGCGAGTTCGAGCGCGACCCCGCGCGCGGCGCGTTTCCCGACCAGCGGCAGCCGACGCACGACCCGCTCAGCCATCTCGAGCTGGTTGCGAACGCGGACGTGTACGCGATCGCTCCCGCCTCCGCGAACACGATCGCCAAGCTCGCGGCGGGCCTCGCGGACAACCTGCTGAGCAGCTGCGCGCTGGCTGCGACCTGCCCGCTGGTGATCGCGCCGGCGATGAACAACCGCATGTACGAGCACCCGGCGACGCAGGCGAACCTGCGCACGCTGCGCGAGCGCGGCGCGATCGTGCTCGAGCCGGACGTCGGGCGGCTGGCATCGCGTGGGGAGGAGGGCGTCGGGCGTCTGGCCGAGCCCGCGCGCATCCTCGCCGCCTGCGTGCACGCGCTCGCAGCCGCCCCCTCGAGCAGCGACCTCGCCGGCGCCGATGCGCCCGCCGACGCGGCGCCCGGGGGCACGCTCGAAGGGCTGAAGGTGCTCGTCACCGCGGGCGGCACGCGCGAGCCGATCGACAGCGTCAGGTTCATCGGCAACAGCTCCTCCGGGCGCATGGGCTTCGCGCTCGCGCAGGCCGCGCGCGAGCGCGGCGCGGAGGTGACGCTGGTGGCCGCCAACGTCGCGCTCCAGACGCCCGCGGGGGTGGTCCGCCGCGAGGTCGGCACCGCCGCCGAGCTCAAGGACGCGTGCGAGCACGAGTTCCCCGGCTGCGACGTGCTGCTGATGGCGGCCGCCGTCGCCGACTTCACGCCGGCGGCGCCGGCGAACGGAAAGATCAAGAAGTCCACGCGCGAGCGCCTGGAGCTGGTGCTCGAGCCCACCGCGGATGTGCTGTCCGGCCTGGCGGCCGAGCGGCGCGACGGTCAGACGCTGGTCGGCTTCGCGGCCGAGCACGGCGAGCGCGCGCTCGAGCTCGCCCGCGGCAAGCTCGTCGGCAAGGGCCTGGACGCGCTCGTCGTCAACGACATCTCCCGCTCTGACATCGGCTTCGACGTGGATGCCAACGAGGTCACGATCCTGATCGCGCCCGCCGACGAGGGCGCCGAGATCGGCGAGCGCCACGTGCCGCGCGCGAGCAAGGCGCAGGTCGCCGCGGCGATCCTCGACACCGTCGAGAGCCTGCGAGGGAGCGGTTAAACTGGACCGATGGAGAGCGTCTACGACCTCTATCGACGAGGCTGTGAGCTACTCGACCACGGCGACCACCAGGCCGCGATCGTCCCGCTCAGCAGGGCGCGCGACCTCGAGCCCGACAAGGCGTCGATCCGCGAGGCGCTGGGACGGGCGCTGTTTCACGCCCAGCGCTACGAAGGCGCCGCCGCCGAGTTCGACGCCGTCGCCTCCAGGACGCCCACCAACGACTACGCGCAGTTCTGCCTGGGCCGCGCGATGCAGCTGCTCGGACGCCACCGCGAGGCGTGCAAGCCGCTGGCGCTGGCGTGCTCGCTGGCGCCCGAACGGGCGGACTACAGGCTGTACCGCGAACGTGCGCGCCGTGACGCCGAGCGCGCCTGAGCCCGCTATGAGCGGGCACGCCACTGCTATCCTCGAAGCAGAGCTTTCGTGCCCGCGCGCAGGCGCCGGCTGCAGTACCGAGAGTGGGCGATCGCCCGCTTTTTTTGCGTAAGGAGTGAGTTCGTGTCCACAGTGCAGACAGACATAGAAAGGCGTCTGGCCGATTCCGAGCCCGACATCGAGGTGCTGCTCGCGGAGGTTTCCGGCGGGCGCTGTCTGCGCGTGTTCATCGATCACCCCGAGGGCGTGACGCTCGCGATGTGCGAGCGCGTGACGCTGCTGCTGAACGACCTGCGCGAGCGCTACTCGCTGGAGGTCTCCTCACCTGGCAGCGAGCGTCCGTTGACCAAGCCGGCTCATTTCCGTCGCTTCGTCGGGCGCCGCGCGCGCGTGCGCACGCGCCATCCCCGTCCGCTCACGCAGCTGGACGGACAGCGTCCGGCCGGCGCACGACCGGTGCAGAGCTTCACCGGCGAGCTCGTGGGGGCCTCCGAGGAGGAGGTCACGCTGGCGGCCGACGGGGGGATCGTCGCGATCCCCTACGCGGAGATAAGTCGTTCGAACCTGATCGCGGATTAAAGGAGCACACCCGCCCATGTCACGCGAAATCCTTGAGGCCATGCACGCGCTCGCACGCGAGAAGGGCATCGAGCCCGAGAAGCTGATGATCGCGCTCGAGGACGCGCTGCTGTCCGCCTACAAGAAGCAGCCCGGCTCGGCCAAGTACGCGCGCGTCGAGATGGACCGCGACACCGCCGACTTCAGGGTCATCGAGCTGATCATCCCCGAGCGCCTGGAGGCGCACCTGATCGTCGAGACGATCGACGAGGAAACGACGATCGACCCGGAGACCGGGGAGATGCGCGAACCCGAGGAACCGGAAATCGACCCGAAGAAGTTCGCCGAATACCGCGACCAGATCGACGAGCGCGACGTCACGCCCGACGACTTCGGCAGGATCGCCGCGCAGACCGCCAAGCAGGTGATCCTGCAGCGCATCCGCGAGGCCGAGCGCGACATGATGTACGAGGAGTACCGCGATCGCGTGGGCGAGCTGATCACCGGGATCGTCCAGCAGTCCGACTCGCGCTACACGCTCGTGCAGCTGCGCGAACGCGTCGAGGCGCTGCTGCCCAAGTCCGAGCAGGTCGAGGGCGAGCGCTACGACCACTCCCAGCGCATCAAGGCGGTCATCAAGGAGGTCTCGCCGTCGACCAAGGGGCCGGCGATCATCGTCTCCAGGCGCGACCCCGAGCTGATCAAGAAGCTGTTCGAGCTGGAGGTCCCGGAGATCGCCGACGGCCTCGTGGAGATCGCGAACGTCGCGCGCGAGCCCGGCTACCGCTCGAAGATCGCCGTCATCTCCCACACCGACGGCGTCGACCCGGTCGGCGCGTGCGTCGGCCCGCGCGGCTCGCGCGTGCGCATGGTCGTCTCTGAGCTGCGCGGCGAGAAGATCGACATCATCCCCTTCAACGACGAGCCCGCGCGCTTCGTCGCCAAGGCGCTCTCGCCCGCGCGGGTGCGCGAGGTGCTCGTCGACGACGAGGCCAAGCAGGCGACCGTGATCGTGCCCGACGACCAGCTGTCGCTGGCGATCGGACGCGAGGGCCAGAACGCGCGCCTGGCCGCGCGGCTGACCGGCTGGCGCGTGGACATCCGCTCGGAGACCGAGTTCGCCGCCGAGGAGGCCGAGCACGGCTACGAGGAGGAGGAGGTGCAGGGCCGCTGCGCCGCGATCCTCTCCAACGGCCGTCGCTGCCCCAACGCCGCACTGCCCAACTCGCGCTACTGCGGGCTGGAAAGCCACCAGGCGCTCGCGAACATCGCCAGCGACAACATCGGCGACCTCGCCTCCGTCGCCCTCGCCGACGAGGCTGGCGCCGAGGCGGAGCTCGCCGTCGAGGACGCGGTCGTCGAGGACGCGGTCGCCGAGGTCGAGGTCGAGACGCCCGAGTCCGAGGCCCCGCCGCTCGCGCCGCCCGTGAGCGTCGAGGACCAGGCGCACGAGGCGACCGCCGAGGAGCAGGCGACATAGAGCGGCACGTGCCCCGGCGCCGCTGCGTCGGCTGTGGGCGGATCGCCCCGAAGCCAGAGCTTCTGCGCATCGTCGCGGTCGATCAGCGATCGGCCGGCGTCGGCGAGCGCGCGCACAGAGTCGCGGTTGCCGACCGCGACGCGACGATGCCCGGTCGCGGCGCCTACCTGTGCCGGTCCGGCGAGCTCGCCGCAGGATCTGTCGATCCCGCATGCCTTGAGCGCGCGACACGCCGCGGCGGCATCGCCCGCGCGCTGCGCTCGTCGGTAACGCTCGACCCCAAGCTCGTAGAATCGGTGATCGGATGAGCAAGAAGCGCGTACACGAAATCGCCAAGGAGCACGGGCTCTCGAGCAAGGAGCTGCTCGAGAAGCTGAAGGCCGCCGGCATCGAGGCCAAGGCGGCCGCCTCCTCCGTCGAGGAGGACGCCGTGCTGCGCGTGCTCGACGGGGGAGGGTCGGGAGTGCCCGCGAGCTCGAACGGCGGGCCCGCTGCGCCGGCGGCGACCCCCGCTGTCAAGGTGCCCGACGCATCCGCGCCGGCGTCTGCGCCGAGTGCCGCGGCCGCGGCGCCCGCGCCCCCGCGTGCAGCCGCGCCGTCCGCACCGTCCGCGACGGGGTCGACGCCCACAGCCTCTGCTCCGGCTGCCCCCGCTCCGGCCGCCGCCCCTGCAACCGCCGCCCCTGCAACCGCCGCCCCGTCGAGCGCCGCTGCGGTGGCCGCCGCGCCGGCTGGATCGGCGGCTGCCGCCGCGGCCGCCGCTGCCGCCGAGCGCGTGCGCCCGACGCGCGACTCGCGCACGGGCGAGCGCACGCCCGGCGACGTCGGCCCGGGCGGACGCCGGCGTGTGGTGATCGACTCGCAGGCCTCGCGCCGCCAGCAGGGCGGTCCGTCCAACCAGCCGCAGCGCCGTCCGCGCCGCGGCCGGCGCCGGCGCGGCACCTACGACGAGACGATCGCGCCGATCGACACGACGGCGATGGAGGCGACAGACCTGATCCGCGTCAACTCCGGCTCGACCGTCAAGGACATCGCCGAGTACCTCGGCGTGGCGGTTCCGGAGGTGATCAAGAAGCTGATGTCGCTGGGCGAGATGGCGACGCTCACGCAGACGCTCTCCGACGACGCGATCCAGGTGCTCGCGGACGAGTTCGACAAGCAGATCGAGATCGTCCACGCGGCCGACGACGTCGAGCTGGAGCCGCTGTACGAGGACGCCGACGAGGACCTGATCGAGCGCCCGCCGGTGGTGACGATCATGGGCCACGTCGACCACGGCAAGACCTCGCTGCTGGATGCGATCCGCGAGACGGAGGTGGTCGCGGGCGAGGCCGGCGGCATCACCCAGCACATCGGCGCCTACCAGGTGCGCCACGCGGGCAAAGAGATCACGTTCCTGGACACGCCCGGCCACGAGGCGTTCACGGCGATGCGCGCGCGCGGCGCGCGCGTGACCGACCTGGCGGTGATCGTGGTCGCCGCCGACGACGGCGTCAAGCCGCAGACCGAGGAGGCGATCGACCACGCGAAGGCGGCGGGAGTGCCGATCATCGTCGCCGTCAACAAGATCGACAAGGAGGGCGCGCAGCCCGAGCGCGTGCGCACGGAGATGACCCAGCACGGGCTGCAGCCGTCGGAGTGGGGCGGGGACACCGAGTTCGTGGACGTCAGCGCCAAGACCCATGTCGGCCTCGACACGCTCCTGGAGACGATCCAGGTGGTGACCGACCTGGAGGAGCTGAAGGCGAACGCCGGCGCCGAGGCCTCCGGCGCGGTGATCGAGTCCAAGCTCGACCCCGGGCGCGGGCCGGTTGTGACGATCCTGATCCAGCGCGGGACGCTGCGAGTAGGAGACGCGCTCGTCGCCGGCGCGCACTTCGGGCGCGTGCGCGCGATGCACGACTTCACCGGCGGCAAGCTCAAGCGCGCGATGCCGGGTCAGCCGGTCGAGGTGCTCGGCTTCGACGGCGTGCCCGAGGCCGGCGAGCACGTGCGCGTGGTCGAGAACGAGCGACGCGCCCGCCAGCTGGCGGGCGAACGCGCCAACCGCCTGAAGACCGAGGCGCTCGCCCGGCGCTCGGGCCGCAAGGTCTCCCTGGAGGACGTCTTCAAGCTCGCGCAGGAGGGCGCCGTCAAGGAGCTCGGCCTGGTCGTCAAGGCCGACGTCGCCGGCTCGCTGGAGGCGATCGAGGACGAGATCGCCAAGCTGCCGCAGCAGGAGGTCAAGGTCAACATCATCCACCGCGGCGTCGGTGGCATCAACGAGTCCGACGTGATGCTCGCGTCGGCCTCCGAAGGCGTGATCCTGGCGTTCAACGTGCGCCCCGTCGGCGACGCGCGCCAGATCGCCGACCGCGAGGGCGTGGAGATCCGCTCCTACGCGGTCATCTACCGCGCGATCGAGGAGCTGCGCGCGGCGATGCAGGGCATGCTCGCCCCCGAAGAGGTGGAGACGCCGCTGGGCCAGGCGGAGGTGCGCCAGCTGTTCAAAGCGTCGCGCATCGGCACGATCGCCGGCTCGTTCGTGACCGAGGGCAAGGTCACGCGCGGCGCGCGCGTGCGCGTGGTGCGCGAGGGCACGGTCATCTACGACACGACGATCGAGAGCCTGCGGCGCTTCAACGAGGACGCGCGCGAGGTCGCAGCCGGCTTCGAGTGCGGCATCGTGCTCGCGAACTTCCAGGATCTGCACGAGGGCGACGTGCTCGAGACCTACGAGACTCGCCAGGTGGAGCGCGAGCTCTCGTCCTGAGGCGCGATGACCGGCGCGAGGCGTCGTCCTCGATCGCTCGTGTGCGCAGCACACTTCGCTCACTGCGTCCTAGCCTCGCTTGGTCCTCCCGCCTCAGGAACATGAGATGAGGCTCCCACGTACGGGTGAAGCTGGCAGGGACCTGGGCCGCGGCGGGGAATTGGAGGGGTAGGATGGCCACAGGACGGATGCGTCGGGTCGACGAGGCGATTCGGCAGGTGATCGGCGACGCCGTGGCGGGAGACCTCAAGGACCCGAGAGTGGGATTTACAACCGTGACCGATGTCAGAACCAGCCCAGATCTACGCCATGCGCGCGTGTACGTGAGCGTTCTCGGCGCCGGCGGCGGACCGTCGCAGCCGGACGAGCGCGAGGCGACGCTCGAGGGCCTGCGCAGCGCCCACGGCTTCCTGCAGGCGCGCATCGCCGGCGAGCTGCGCCTGAAGCGCACGCCGGCGCTGGAGTTCTTCTACGACGAGACGACCGACCGCGCGATGCGCGTCGAGGAGCTGATCGCGGGGACCCCGGAGCTCGGCGAGATCGAGGAGACCGAGGAGCCATGAGCGAGCTTCCTCCGGTCTCAGAGACGCGCAAGCTCGTGCTCGCGCGGTTGCGCGAGGACCACCGCTTCGTGCTCGCCGCGCACGAGAGCCCCGATGGGGACGCGCTCGGCTCGCTGGTCGCGATGCAGGGACTGCTCGAGGCCCTGGGCAAGGACTCGGCGATGTTCATCTCGCCCGATGACCTGCCGCTGCCGCGCGAGTACCGCTTCTTCGCGCTCGACGGGCTGATCACGCAGCCGCCGGCGGACATCGCCGAGCGCACGGTCGTGTTCCTGGACTGCGGCAACATCGATCGCAACTCGGCGAGCGTGCTGCGCGACGGCGCGCATCTGCTGAACATCGACCATCACCACGACAACACGCGCTTCGGCACGCTCAACCACGTGGTGCCCGACGCGTCGTGCACGGCGGAGATCGTGTGGGACCTGATGCACGGGCTCGACGTCGCGCCGACGCCGACGATCGCGCAGGCGCTGTACATCGGCCTGATCACCGACACGGGGCGCTTCATGTACGAGAACACGGGGCCGCGCGCGCACGCGATGGCCGCGGAGCTGATCGAAGCGGGCGTCGACGTTCCGGACGTGTACCGCAGGCTGTACGAGGGCGTGCCGCTGGGCAAGCTGACGCTGCTGGCGCTCGCGCTCTCCCAGCTGCAGCGCTTCGACGCGGGCGAGCTCGCGATCGCGAGCCTCAGCGCGGAGGACTTCGAGCGCGCGGACGCGGAGGAGAGCTACTCGGAGGGCATCATCGACCAGCTGCGCGCGCTTGAGGGCACGAAGGTGGCGGTGCTCGTGCGCGAGCTCTCCAGCGGCGAGCGCAAGGGCCAGCACAAAGTCTCGCTGCGCGCGACCGACGACGACGTCGACGTGTCGATCATCGCGCGCGCGCAGGGCGGCGGGGGGCACCGCCGCGCGGCGGGCTTCTCGACGCCGCTGGAGCCGCAGGAGCTGATCGCGTTCCTGCGCGAGGCGATCGCGGCGCAGCTGCATCCGTCCTCGGACGAGCACGCGGCCGCCACGCTTGCCTAGCGCGGGAGGGCGGGCTCTCATCGGGCGGGGCGAGCACGGGATGGGGGAGACGCAGCTCGACGGCGTGCTGCTGATCGACAAGCCCGCCGGGATGAGCTCCCACGACGTGGTCGCCGCGGTGCGGCGCTCGCTGGGCGGCGCGCGCACCGGACACGCGGGGACGCTCGACCCGTTCGCGACGGGGCTGCTGCTCGTGCTGGTGGGCAGGGCGACGAAGGCGCAGAACGCTTTGATGGCGCTGCCCAAGCGCTATGAGACGGTGGCGCAGCTGGGTGCGATCTCGAGCACGGGCGACACCGAGGGGGAGATCACGCACACGGGCAGGCTGCCGCCGGACCCTCCGGTGCTGCCGACGGGCGAGCTGCGCCAGCGCCCGCCGATCTACTCGGCGGTGAAGATCGGCGGCGAGCGCGCGTACAAGCGCGCGCGCCGCGGCGAGCGCTTCGAGATGCCCGAGCGGATCGTGACCGTCACGCGCTTCGAGCAGCTGTGGCGCGATCCGGACGTCCCGGCCGGCCTGGCCCCGCCGGGCGAGCCGCCGCGCGCGGCCTTTGCGATCGAGTGCGGCTCGGGGACGTACGTGCGCTCGCTGATCGCCGACCTGGGGGACGCGTACTGCCTGACGCTCAGGCGCACCGCGATCGGGCCGTTCGACGTCGCCGACGCCGTCCCCCCGCCTGGGCGCGGCCAGCCGTGGCCCGACCCGCCCGTGATCCCTCTCCAGCAGGCGCTCGCGGCGATCTCCAAATAGGCTTTGCGGCCGTGAAGGTCACTCGCCTGCCCGACGTGGAGCGTGGAACCGAGCGCAGCGTCGCGGTGGGCACCTTCGATGGCGTGCACCTCGGCCATCGCGAGGTGATCCGCGGCTCGGACAGCGTGCTGACGTTCGACCCGCACCCGGTGTCGGTGGTGGCCCCGCAGCACACGCCGAAGCTGCTGACGACGCTCGCCCGCAAGGCTGAGCTGGTCGCCTCGCTCGGCGTGCGGGAGCTGATCGTGATCCCGTTCGACGCGGAGTTCGCCAAGCGCTCGGCGGGCGAGTTCATCGACGACGTGCTCGTCGGCGCGCTCGGCGCCGGGCAGGTGGCGATCGGGGAGAACTTCCGCTTCGGCCACAGGGCGCAGGGCGACCCGCTGCTGCTGGCAGCGGACCCGCGCTTCGAGACGGTCGTGCACCCGCTGCTGGAGGTCGACGGCGAGATCGTCTCCTCCAGCCACATCCGCGGCCTGGTGCTCGCCGGCGAGGTCGCGGAGGCCGACCGGCTGCTGGGGGCGAGCTTCGAGCTGCGCGGGGAGGTCGTGCACGGCGACGAACGCGGGCGCGAGCTGGGCTTCCCGACGGCCAACCTCGTCCCCGACGAGGCGCTCGCGTGTCCCGGCCACGGCGTGTACGCGTGCGTGGCCGAGAGCGAGGAGCTGGGCGTCCGGCCGGCGGCCGTCAGCATCGGCGTGCGCCCGACGTTCACGACCGGTCGCGGCGAGCTGATCGAGGCGTACGTGCTCGACTTCGAGGGCGACCTGTATGGCAGCGAGCTGCGCCTGCGCTTCCTCGCCCGCCTGCGCGGCGAGCGGCGTTTCGAGGACCCGGAGGCGCTGGTCGAGCAGATGCACCGCGACGTGGAGCGCACGCGCGAGATCGCCGCGGCAGCTTGACGGTCCGGGCGCACCGGCGGGGAGGCATCTACAGACCCACCATCGACTCCGGTGTGCGATGGTTCGCGCTGGTGAGTCTTAGCGTCGGCGCAGGCACCGCGCGCTTGTCCACGAGTCCTGCAGAAAGATCAAGACAAGGAGCGGCGATGAAGCCCACGCGTATCACACGAGCCTACGACTCGATTGCGCCGCGTGTGCTGCTCGCAGCCTGTCTTACCGCCGCGATCCTGACCGGGCTGCTTGGCGGCGCGAGTGCCGCCGCGTCCCCTAGCGCGCCTTACTTCACCGCGCTGCCCGCCGCCGGGGAAACCGAGCTGCACGTTGCCCGCTTTGACGCCGTGGTCGCGCCGTTGCCCGACGGAGATGTGCTGATCGCCGGCGGCCAGAACGGCGAAGGGACGATCTTCAAGAGCGCGGAACTGTTCAATCCAACAACCGACACGTTCACGGCGCTCCCGGCCGCGGGGAGCACCGAGCTGCAGACCGGCCGCGAAGGCGCCGTTGCCGCGTCGTTGCCCGATGGACAGGTGCTGATCGCCGGGGGCTCCGATGCCGGCAATCTGCAGAGCGCGGAACTGTTCAACCCCGCGACCGACACGTTCACGGCGCTCACGGCTTCGGGCCTCACGGAGTTGCAGACCGCTCGCGCCTTCGCTGTCGCCGCGCCGCTGCCCGATGGACAGGTGCTGATCGCCGGCGGCAGCGCTGCCGGGGGCCTGAAGAGCGCGGAACTGTTCGATCCAACAACCGACACGTTCACGGCGCTCCCGGCCGCGGGGAGCACCGAGCTGCAGACCGGCCGCGAAGGCGCCGTTGCCGCGCCGTTGCCCGATGGACAGGTGCTGATCGCGGGCGGCAAAGCCAGCGTGGAACTGCAGAGCGCGGAACGGTTCAACCCCGCGACCGAAACCTTCACGGCGCTCCCGGCCGCGGGTAGCACTGAGCTGCAGATCGCCCGCTGGACCGCGGCGGCCGCGCCGCTGCCCGACGGGCAGGTGCTGATCGTCGGGGGCAGTGGGCTGCTGATGACCGCGGAACTGTTCAACCCCGTGAACGAAACCTTCACCGCGCTCCCGGCCGCGGGCAACACCGAGCTGCTGACGGGCCGCGAAGACGCCGTCGCTGCGCCGCTGCCCGACGGGCAGCTGTTGATCACCGCAGGCAACAACGGCGGTGCGCTGAAGACTGCAGAACTGTTCTACTCGGTGCCCCAGGCAGCCTTCGCTGGCGGCGACTTCGGCGATCAGACCGCCGGTGAGCATTCGCCCGCATCGGTGCTGGTGGTGAGCAACGTCGGCGCGCAGACGCTCTCGATCGGGGGCGCGACGCTCGAAGGCGCCGACGCCGGCGACTTCGCGATCACCGCCGACGCATGTGCGGGACGCAGCCTCGCCTTCGGGCAGAGCTGCACGATCACCGCGCGCTTCACCCCGGCCGCCGCGGGAGCACGTACGGCGAGCATCGCGCTGTCGGACAACGAGCCGACCGCGAGCGTGATCTCGCTGAGCGGCACCGGCGTGGCGGCGAACTCGGGGCCGACGGGCGCCGTCGGCCCGGCCGGCGCCGCCGGTGCGAGCGGCCCCGCGGGCGCGACGGGTGCGACCGGGCCGACCGGCCCGAGGGGCGCCCCCGGGCAGGTCGATCTCGTCACGTGCACGACCACGACCACGACGGTCAAACACAAACCGAAGAAAGTCACCAAGTGCACGTCACGACAGGTGTCCAGCCCCGCGACGTTCACGTCCGACAGCGAGGTTCGCGCGACGCTCGGGCGGCGCGGGTTCGTGTTCGCGACCGGCTGGGCCAGCGGCGGGCGCGTGCTGCTGCACGCGACGCGCGCGCTGGCGGCGGGCCGCTACACGCTGACGCTCGTCAGCGGCCACGGGCGCCGTGCGCGCGTGCGGCGCAGCACCGTGGAGCTGTCGTAGACGCCGCCCGCGGCGTGCGGTTGGGCGGGCGGCGTCTGCTACGGTGCGGCGGATGACAGCGATCACATCAGAGCGCAAGCGCGAGCTGGCCGCGAAGTTCGGTAGCGGCGAGGCGGACACGGGCAACACCAAGGTCCAGATCGCGCTGCTGACAGAGCGCATCAACCACCTGACCGAGCACCTGCGCGCGCAGGGCAAAGACCACAGCTCCCGTCGCGGCCTGCTGATGCTGGTCGGGCGCCGCCGGCGCTTTTTGGCCTACCTGCAGCGCCATGACCTCGAGGGCTACCGCGCGCTGATCAAAGAGCTCGGCCTCAGAAAGTAGCGACGGCCGTGGCCGTGATCGCCGCTGGCACGCCCGCGCCGAGCTTCAAGCTCGCCCGCGCGGACGGCGAGAGCTTCACCGAGCAGGACCTGCAGGGGCGCACGAGCGTGCTCGTGTTCTATCCGTTCGCGTTCAGTCCGGTGTGCACCGACCAGCTGCAGCTGTACGAGGACGTGCGCGGCGAGCTGGCCGCGCGAGGGGATGCGCTGTATGGCGTCTCGTGCGACTCCACTTGGGCGCAGAGCGCGTTCGTGGAGAAGCTCGGCGTGGGCAGCGAGCAGCTGTCCGACTTCGAGCCCAAGGGCGCCGCGTGCGCGGCGTTCGGCGTGCTGCACCCCGGCGGCTTCCCCGAGCGCGCGCTGGTGATCACCGGCCCCGACGGGGTCGTGCGCTGGAGCTACCAGGCCGCCTCGCCCGGCGAGCTGCCGAGCGTCGAGCTGCTGCGCGAAGGCCTCGCCGCCGCCGCGTCCTAGCCGACCCGCGACGCGGGCGCCCTGGCCTGGCCGGCAACGCGAGTTCGCTAAGCTCCGTCCGTTCGGGAAAAGAGAAAAAGAGACACGGACCGCCGACCGACGGGCGGAACAGGAAGGCAGTGAATATGAGTAGCGATGCCGTTACACGGGTCTCCGTGGAGATCGCCGGTAGCGAGATCTCGTTTGAGACCGGCAGGATGGCCAAGCAGGCCTCCGGCGCAGTGGTCGTTCGTCAGGGCGACACGATGGTGCTCGCGACAGCCGTCGCCGGCTCCCTGCGCGACGTCGACTTCCTCCCGCTGACGGTGGACGTCGAGGAGCGCATGTACGCCGCCGGGAAAATTCCCGGCTCATTCTTCAAGCGCGAGGGCCGCCCGGGCGAGAAGGGCACGCTCACCGCGCGCATGATCGACCGTCCGATCCGCCCGTTGTTCCCCAAGGACTGGCGCTACGACACGCAGCTGGTCGCGATCCCGCTGTCGATCGACCACGAGCACCCGTACGACATCCTCGCGATGAACGGCGCGTCCGCCGCGCTGATGGTCTCCGACATCCCGCTGCCGACGCCCGTCGGCGCGGTGCGCATCGGCAAGATCGACGGCAACTTCGTCGTCAACCCGAACGAGGCGGACCTCAGCACGCCCGACACGGAGGAAGGCAGCTCGGACCTCGACCTCGTCGTCGCGGGCACCGAAGACGCGATCCTGATGGTCGAGGCGGGCGCCAGCGAGATCCCCGAGGCGGAGATCCTCGACGCGCTCGACATCGCGCACGCGGCGATCAAGAAGCTGTGCGCGCTGCAGCGCGACCTCGCCGCGAAAGTCGGCAAGGAGAAGAAAGTCTTCGAGACGATCGCCGTCGACCCGGCGCTGCTGGAGCAGATCCGCGCCTCGCACGGCGCGGCGCTGGACGCGGCCACGCAGGTCGAGGACAAGCTCGAGCGCCAGGACGCGACCAGGGAGGCCGAGGCGGCGATCCTCGAGCACCACGCCCCCGCGGCGCCCGAGGGAGCCTCCGAGCACGAACTGCTGGCCGCCAAGGAGAAGCGCGCAGCGGTGCAGCTCGCGTTCGACAAGCTCGAGAAGTCGATCATCCGCGAGCGCATCGCCGTGCACAAGAAGCGTCCGGACGGGCGCTCTGAGAACGAGATCCGCGACATCTCGATCGAAGTCGGCGTCACGCCGCGCACGCACGGCTCGGCGCTGTTCACGCGCGGTCAGACGCAGGCGCTGAGCGTCGTGGCGATGGGCACGCTCAAGGAGGAGATGCGCATCGACACGCTCGGCCTGGAGACCAAAAAGTACTACTGGCACCACTACAACTTCCCGCCGTTCTCGGTCGGGGAGGCGGGCAGGATGGGCGGCGTCAAGCGCCGCGACATCGGCCACGGGGCGCTCGCCGAGCGCGCGCTCGCGCCGATGGTGCCCTCGATCGAGGAGTTCCCGTACTCGATCCGCGTGGTCTCGGACATCCTCGAGTCCAACGGCTCCTCCTCGATGGCGTCGGTGTGCGGCTCCTCGCTGTCGCTGATGGACGCCGGCGTGCCGATCAAGCGGCCCGTCGCGGGGATCGCCATGGGCCTGATCAAAGAGGGCGACGACTACATCGTGCTGACCGACATCGCCGGCGTCGAGGACCACCTCGGCGACATGGACTTCAAGGTCGCGGGCACCGAGCGTGGCATCACGGCGCTGCAGATGGACATCAAGATCACGGGCGTCACGTTCGACATCCTGCGCGACGCGCTCGCGCAGGCCAAAGAGGCGCGCACGTTCATCCTCGGCAAGATGGCCGACGTGATCAAGTCGCCGCGCGAGCAGCTCTCGCAGTTCGCGCCGCGGATCCAGACGATCCAGATCGACCCCTCCCAGATCGGCCTGCTGATCGGCAAGGGCGGCGAAACGATCCGCGGTCTCTCCGAGGAGTTCGAATCGCAGATCGACGTCAACGACGACGGCCAGGTGCTGATCTACTCCGCCAACGGCGAGCTCGGCGACGCGCTCGTGGAGCGCGTGCGGATGATGATGAAGGAGGTCGAGGTCGGCGACGAGTACGTCGGCAAGGTCGTCAAGACGACGACCTTCGGGGCGTTCATCGAGCTCGCCAAGGGCACCGACGGCCTGCTGCACATCTCCAACGTCTCGCCCGGCCAGCGCGTGGACAGCGTCGAGGACGTGCTCAACAAGGGCGACGAGGTCAACGTGCGCGTGGTCGAGGTCGACCGCGAGCGCGGGCGCATCGGCCTGCGCCTGGCCGAGGACCCGGACATCGCCGGCAAGTCCGTCGAGGAGCTCGCGGGCGTCGGCACCGGCGGCGGAGGCGGTGGCGGCAACCGCGGGCCGCGCGAGGGCTCGAGGGGGGGTGGGGGCGGGAGCTCATCCAACGGCCGCGAGCGCTCAGATCGCGGCCGTCGTCGCGAGGGCGAGCGTGGCTCGGGGCGTCCGCGCCACGGGCGCGAGCGCGACTGACGCCTGAGCCGCGGGTGAGCACAGAGCATCGGATAACCACGCTCGACTCGGGCGTGAGGGTGGTCAGCGAGCGCGTGCCCAGCGTGCGCTCGGTGGCCCTCGGCTTCTGGATCGGCACGGGCTCGGTGTCCGAGCACGACGATCAGGCCGGCATCTCGCATCTGCTCGAGCACATGCTCTTCCGCGGCACCGACCGCTACGGGTCGCAGGAGATCGACGAGATCTTCGACGCGATGGGAGCGGAGATCAACGCGGGGACCGACAAGGAAGCGACCTCGCTGTACACGCGCGTGCTCGACCGCCACCTCGAGCACGCGTTCGAAGTGATGAGCGACATGGTCTGGCACCCGCGCTTCGGCGAGCTGGAGGCCGAGCGCGAGGTCGTGCTGGAGGAGATCGCGATGTACGAAGACGACCCGCAGGACCGCGTCTTCGACGTGCTCGGCAAAGCGATCTTCGGCTCGCATCCGCTCGGGCGCGCGGTGATCGGCACCGCCGAGGTCGTCGGCTCGGTCACGCGCGAGCAGCTCGGCGCGTTCCACGCGCAGCACTACCGGCCGGACAGCATCGTGATCGCCGCCGCCGGCTCGATCGACCACGACGCGCTCGTGGACATGGCCCGCGCCGTCGAGGCGGCGCGCCTGCCCGCGGGGCCTGCGTCGGCGCAGGCCAACGGCCGCTCCTCGCAGGCGCCGGCGATCGCCGCGGCGGCGGACCCGGACTTCCGCCCGCGCGCGCAGTTCCTGCAGAAAGACACCGAGCAGTACCACGTGTGCCTCGGCGGCGCGGGGATCGCGCGCGACGACGAGCGCCGCTTCGTGCTGCGCGTGCTCGAAGGCGTGCTCGGCGGGACGTCCTCATCGCGGCTCTTCCAGGAGGTGCGCGAGCGCCGCGGGCTGGCCTACTCGATCTTCACGTTCGCCAACCTGTACGCGAGCACGGGCGAGGTCGGGCTGTACGTGGGCACGCGCCCGGACAACCTGCGCGAGGCGCTGGCGGTCGTGGCGGCCGAGCTCGAGCGTTGCGTCGAGGACCCCGCCAGCGACGAGGAGCTGGTGCGCTCGCGCGAGAACCTCAAGGGGCGCGTGGTGCTCGGCATGGAGTCGACCGGCGCGCGCATGAGTCGTCTGGGCGCCTCGCTGCTCAACGGGCTGCCGATCCTGTCGGTCGATGAGATGATCGAGCAGATCGACTCGGTCGAGATCGACGCGGTCCGCGCGCTCGCGGCCGAGCTGTTCACGCCGAGCCGGATGTCGGCCGCCGGCGTCGGACCGGCGGAGACGGAGTTCCTGGCGGCGATCGAGCCGCTCGGCGCCGCGGCTGGCACACCGGGCGCGGCGCGATGATCAAGGTTGCCGTCGCCGGCGCCGCAGGGCGCATGGGCGAGACGGTGTGCGAGGCGGTGCTCGGCGCGCCGGACATGGAGCTCGTCGGGCGCGCGGACCCGCTGCTCGGCACGGCGCTGGCCGACGTGCTCGCGGACGCCGACGTGGTCGTCGACTTCACCCAGCCCGACACCGCGCTCGAGAATGCGCTCGCCTGCCTGCGCGCGGGCGTGCACGTGGTGATCGGCACCACCGGGTTCGATCCGGCGCCGCTGGAGCAGGCGTGCCTTGATGAGGTCCCGCCCACCCGCTCACGCGCGAACGTGTTGATCGCGCCCAACTTCGCGATCGGCGCGGTGCTGATGATGCGCTTCGCCGCCGAGGCCGCCCGCCACATGCAGAAGGCCGAGATCGTCGAGCTGCACCACGACCGCAAGCTCGACGCGCCCAGCGGCACCGCGCTGCGCACCGCCGAGCTGATGGCGCAGGCCAGCGGCGGCGAGCCGCCGCCGATCCACTCCGTGCGCCTGCCCGGGCTGGTCGCCTCCCAGGAGGTGATCCTCGGCGATCTCGCGCAGACGCTGACGATCCGCCACGACACGATCGGCCGCGAGTCGTTCATGCCCGGGGTGCTGCTCGCGGTGCGGCGGGTGGGCGCTCTGGAGCGCCCGCTTACCGTTGGCCTCGAGAGCCTGCTGTTCTAGCGCCACGCGCTGCGTGTCGATGCCTGTGCCGCGCCTTCGCGGTCGCCGACGTGTCGGCGTGTAGACCCTGTGACCGTAGACGAGCCGGTAGCGTTCGCACAGCGGCACGTGAGCGAGGTCGGGGCGTTCGTACTGGATCGTGTCCGGCGCGGCGCCCGCGTCGGGGTATCCCTCGAGATGCCCGTACTCGTGCAGCATCTCCTTGCAGAAAGCGGGGAAGTTGCCGTCGTCGGTCCGCCAGCTCGGCCACACGCTGCCGTTGATGTGGACCACGCAGTCGGTGAACGTCGCCGCCGGGATCGGCTGTCCGGCGGCGTCGAACTGGTTGGCGCCCGCGGGGGTGAGCCAGGTCGACCACATCGCCGCCAGATGTCCAGCGGGGCTGGGCGCGTTCGCGCCCGCGGCGGGCGCTTCGCTGCCGGGGCTGGCGATGACAGCCACGCTCCCATCGCACGGCGTGCCGCCCCAGTACCGGACGGCGCGCGCGACGGCTTCCGCTACCGGGTTGGAGTCCACGCTCGGCGTGCGCGCAATCGCGGCCGTTGGCAGCCCGAGCGCGAGCGCGACGAGCACGCTGAAGACGGTGAGGCGCGGCATCGCGGGGAGCGTAGTGGCTGCACCGCTCAGTCACCCTGCAGTTGCTCCAGATCCGTGAGGTCCTGTGGGCGACCAGCCGCGCGCTTCATCGCGCGGAGATGGTCGAGGGCGCAGACTCGAATCTGTGTGTCCCTGAAACGCACGGCGACTGCCTGCGGCTCAAGCTCCGAGTATGCGAGGTCTGTCTCGATACCAGCCACCCATTGCATGATGTCCAGTGGGCCGTGGCTGGTCTCCAAGCGGAAGTTGGCTCCTTCGCCAAGCTGGACCGGATCGGTCGGGTCGAAGGGAAACTCCTCGGGCGAGAAGTCGCCGGCGCCGACCGGCTGGGCGCCGATCTCTACGAGCACGCGTGCGAGCCGCGCCAGGTTCTCCGGGGCCGGATCGGGAACGATGTCGAGGTCCTTGGTCGCACGCACGTAGCCGTGTACACCGACGGCGATCCCTCCGATGACGATGAACTCAACCTGGGCGTTCGTCAGGCTGAGCAGCAGGTCATCGGGCTCGAACATCGCCGGGCAGACCTTGCCTCAACTCGCTCATGAAGCGGCTGAGACGCATGGTCTCCTCCAAGCGCTCCTGCGGGGTCTTCTCCTGGTCGCGCGCGGCGCGCTCACGGTTGGCGCGCTCGTTGCGGGAGATCTCCTCGGGCGTCCATGGTCCCTTCGGGTGAGCGTTCGGCTTTGTTGCCATGTCCGAATTGTAGACAGGGAGTCGGCCAGCGAAGGCCTCCGTGGGGGCCCGATCATTTGTAAAGCCCGAGCTTGGCTCGGCTTCGTGAGATACTGCTCGGCATGTACGGCCCCGATCTCGGCACGATCCTGACGGCGATGGTCACCCCGTTCGACGAGGAGCTGCGGGTGAACGAGGAGTCGTTCGTCGCGCTCATGCGCTACCTGGGCGAGAACGGCTCTGACGGGTTCGTGGTGGCCGGGACGACCGGCGAGGCCTCGACGATGACCGCCGAGGAGCAGCTCGGGCTGATCGAGCTGGCGGTCGCCGAGCGCCCGCCGGGCAAGACGATCGTCGCGGGCACCGGCACCAACGACACGCGCCAGGCGGTCTACCTGACCGAACGCGCCACCGAGCTCGGCGTCGACGCGACGCTGTCGGTGACCCCCTACTACAACAAGCCCAGTCGCCTCGGTCTAAAGCGCCACTACGAAGCCGTCGCGGCCGCCACCGACAGGCCGATCCTGCTCTACAACATCCCCGGGCGCACCGCCACGAACATGCCGCCCGACCTGCTCGCGGAGCTCGCGCAGATCCCCGGCATCGTCGGCGTCAAGCAGGCCAACGCCGACGAGCTGCAGCCGATCGACGGCCTGGACCTCTACGCCGGCGACGACGCCACGTTCGCGCGCACGCTCGACATGGGCGGCGCCGGCGGCATCCTCGTCGCCAGCCACATCGTCGGCAACGAGATGCGCCGCATGGTCGACGAGCCCGAGCATCGCGCCCAGATCGACGCGTCCCTCAAGGACGTCTACAAGACGCTGTTCCTGACCTCCAGCCCCACCTGCACGAAGGCGGCGCTGAACCCGCTCGGCCACGACGTCGGCGGCCTGCGCCTGCCGCTGGTGCCCGCCACAGCGGAGGAGACGGAGGCCGTGCGCGCGATGCTCGAGCGCCACGGGCTCGTGCCGAGCCAATCCGCCCGCACGCCCGCGTGAGCTCAAAGCTGCGCGTCCTGCCCCTCGGAGGGCTCGGGGAGATAGGCAAGAACATGACCGTCGTCGAGTACGACGGTCGGATCGTCGTCGTCGACGTGGGCCTGCGCTTCCCGACGCCGGAGATGGTCGGCATCGACCTCGTGCTGCCCGACTTCTCCTATCTGCGCGAGCGCGCACGCGAGATCGAGGCGATCGTCGTCACCCACGGCCACGAGGACCATCTCGGCGCGCTGCCGTGGGTGCTGCGCGAGCTCGGCAAGAGCGCCCAGCCGCCGGTCTACGCCGGCGCGCTGACGGTCGCCATGGCGCGCTCCAAGCTCGACGAGCACAAGCTGCGCGACGTCGAGCTCAACGAGGTCGATCCCGGCGAGACGCTCGAGCTCGGGCCGTTCTCGCTGGAGCTCGTGCACATGACGCACTCGATCCCCGACTCCAGCGCCGTCGCGCTCGGCACCGACCTCGGCACCGTGCTGATCACCGGCGACTACAAGTTCGACCAGACGCCCGTCGACGGGCCGCCCGCGGACGTCTCGCGCCTGGCCGAGCTCGGACGCGAGGGCGTGCTGCTGCTGTGCGGCGACTCCACGAACGTCGACCGCGAGGGCTTCTCGCCGTCGGAGTCCGTCGTCGGTCCGCACCTGGAGGAGGTGTTCGCGCGCTGCGAGGGGCGGATCGTGGTGACGAGCTTCGCCTCGAACATCCACCGCGTGCAGCAGGTCGTCGACGCCGCCTACGCGCTCGACCGCAAGGTCGCGCTGGTCGGACGCTCGATGCGCAAGAACGTCGGCATCGGGCGCACGCTCGGGCACATCGAGATCCCCGACGGGATGCTCGTGGGGCCGCGCGAGATCGCCGACTTCCCCGACGAGCGCGTCGTCATCGTCTCGACCGGCTCGCAGGGCGAGCCGCTGTCGGCGCTGCGCCGGATGGCCTACCGCGACCACCCCCAGGTCGAGCTCAAGTCCGGCGACACGGTCGTCTTCTCGGCCACGCCGGTCCCCGGCAACGAGCGCGCCGTGAACGAGACGATCGATCGCCTGTACCACATCGGCTGCGACGTCATCACGCCCCGCGAGGCGCCCGTGCACGCCTCCGGGCACGGCTACGCCGAGGAGGTCAAGCTGATGCTCAACCTCGTCAAGCCGCGCTACGTGATGCCCTTCCACGGCGACTTCAAGCGCCTGCGCCTGCACGCCCAGCTCGCCGAAGCCGTCGGCGTGCCGCCGCGCGACATCTTCCAGGGCGACAACGGGCTGCCGCTGGACATCGACGAGCGCGGGGCGCGCTTCGGCTCGCGCGAGCAGGCCGGCATGATCTTCGTCGACGGCGTCGAGATCGGCGAGATGGCCGACGCCGCGCTGCGCGACCGGCGCATGCTCTCCGCCGACGGCATCTTCATCGTCGTCGTCACCATCGCCGAGCAGGACGGCAGCTCGGTCGCCGACCCCGAGGTGATCTTCCGCGGCGTGCCGTTCCTCGACGAGGCCGACGAGCTGGTCGAGGAGATCCGGCTGACCGTCGAGCAGTCGCTGCGGCGCGCCGCCGGCGAGGAAATCCGCGAGGTCGACCTGCTCCAGCAGGTGCTGCACGACGATCTAGCGAAGCTGGTCTACGATCGTCTCAAGCGACGGCCCATGGTCCTACCGGTCGTAGTCGAGGTCTGAGCGTCTCGCGGCGCGCCACTGGTCGATCCCTCGCTGTGACGGCGATCGGGCATACCAGGTAGAGCCCGTCGAGGGAAGTGCAACGGGACCACCAGGCGCTCGCTATGCGCGCGCCTGGTACCAGGCGCGCGCATACCGAAGATCCGAACTGTGAGGGCCGCCGCGGATCTACAGGAAAGAAGAATACGTTTCCGACCCCGCGCCAGTCGCAAACCGCTCACGACACGGGCCAGGCCCATATATCGTAGTAATTCTGATTATCGGCTCCTCGCGTGTTTACCTAGTTACACGTGCCGTGAACTTGCAAACGCCAAATCGCTCTGCTAGAAGGCAGTTGTCCGCCGATCGGAGCGCGCTCCTTCGGCGAACATGAGGGACAATCCGCCATCCATCCATTTGGCTGGGGCGGGAGGTGCTTCGCAGCATCGCCGACCGGCGGCATACCGCCGCTGGTTGCCGTTAGAGATCGGAGCGGCACCATGCTCATCAACACGGACGACTGGAATGGGGTCTCGGACTGCGATGTGCGCGTTTTGCTAATGCGCTTGGTCCATGACGTGAGATGTCCACCAAGCCAAATCGAGATCCGCGCGTTCGCGGCACGAGGCTCTGCAGTCACCAACGTCCGACGTCAACGGCCTGGAGTCGACGCTCCGTCAATCAAAGGAGGAAGTCAGGTGAAGTATCTACGAATCATCATGCTGGCGTTGGCGACGACGGTCGTCGTGAGTGCGGCTGCCGCGACGAGCGCGTCCGCCGCCAAATACGGATTCTTCAAGGATGAAACGAGCGAACCCGCAATAGGTTACAAGTACTCAGGCAAGCTCACCGAAGGCGAAGCCGAACTGGTGACGCCGAAAAACGGCACGATCAAATGCAAGAAAGCTACCGGAAGCGGCGAAATCATCTCCGAAAACGACGGTGAGGGCGAAATCATCTTCAAGGAATGCTCGTTCGAAGGGCTCGCCTGCAACTCGAGTGGAGCCGCTTCGGGGGAAATCGTCTCAAAGGAAATCACGATCTTAGCCGTGTTAGAGATCCTGAGCGGTGGCACGAAACAACCCGCGCTGCTGTTCAAACCCTTAAAAGAAACAAAACTAGAATGCACATCATTGGAGAAACTCACCATCACCAACTCGACAGGGACAGGAGTCTTAGGCGGCCTACTGGTATTATTGCCGAAAGCTGCCGAAGAAGGCAAAGGCTGGTTAGGCGTCGAAAACTCTGAAAAAAAGTGGTTATACGATCTGGAATTCAAACAGAAAGAAGGCAAACAGGAAGGTAGCGGCGAATTCAAGGAATCAGAAACCGGCGAATTGATGAAGGCCGGACTGACCACGACTGGAACGGGCCTCAAAGCCTTTAAAGAAGAATCGGCCGAGGGCGCCAAGCTATCGTTGATATTCGAAAAACGTATTTCGATCTTCGCGTAGCCAAGCATTCGTCAGCGCGCGGGCCAAACCCGCGCGCTGACGGGAGTGGCATTGGCAAGGGCATGGCGGCCTTGTCGTGTACGGGTCGCCCCGACGGTTCCGCGAACTCATGTTTTGACGAGGTCCACGAGTCAAAAACAGAGATTGTCATCGGCGGGGCCGGCCGAGAGGATACCTACCATCATGTGCAATTGTCGTAATAGTATGGCGATGCGCGGTCCTCTGTTGGCGATTGCGATTGGTTGTCTGTGGCTGTGTCCGTCCGCAACAGCGAACACGTTGCCGGCGGACGGCCCTGACGGCATGCCCGGTCTCCTGGACGGGCGCATGTGGGAAATGGTGTCCCCCCCGGACAAGTCGGGCGCTCGCGTAGAGGCACTGCCGGCATCCGGGGCCACCGTGCAGGCATCGGCGGATGGTGAAAAGGTCGTTTACGTGGCGTTTGGCCCGATCGGAGAAGTAGAAGGCAACCGGACCATCGAAGTCACGCAGATCGTGTCGAGCAGAAACGCGGGCGGCTGGAGCTCGCAGGCACTCACGACACCCAGCGAAGAACTGACCAACCTCATAACCGAAGACATCGACGAATATCGGCTGTTTTCAGAAGACGACGGGTTCGGGGTGGTAGAACCGAAAAGCGAAACCCCGCTGCCACCACTAGGGCAGGGGGCGGAACAGACCATCTACCTGCGAAACAGCACGAACGGCGAATACACGCCGCTCGTGACCAAGGGCAACGTCGTGGCGGGGACGAGTTTCGGCGGATCGATCCACTTTCTAGGCGGAACCCCGGATCTCAGTCACGTGATCGTCGGGTCGGTTGACGGGCTCACGGCGGCCGAAGGGCTGACTCCGGCGGCGCTCGCCATGAGCGAAGGCCAGCTGTACGAGTGGGTGGGCGGCAAGCTCCATCTGGTCAGCGTTTCGCCGGAGCGTAAAGCTGTGGCTGGCGCGCTCGGCGGGCGCGACATCAACGTGCGACATGCCGTTTCGAGCGACGGCCAACGCATCGTGTGGCAGGAAGAAGGGGTGGGAAGTGAAAAGCCGTTGAACCTGCGCGACATGGGGAGGGAAGAAACGGTGCGGATCGACACCGTGCAGGCTGGGGCGAATGGGCCGGCGCCCGGCGACAATCGCGAAGAAGCTCTGTTTCAGACTGCTAGCAGCGATGGCTCGCGTGTGTTCTTCACAGACGAATCCGAGCTGACGACCAACTCTCACGCGCAGCCGAACAGCTCCGACCTCTACGTCTTCGAAGCGCCGCGAGGAGGGGCGTTGTCGGCAGGTACGCTGACGGACCTTGCGGTCCCACTTCACGGCGGTGAAAGCGCGGGTGTTCAGGGGGCGGTGCTGGGTGCTGGGGAAGCCGGGACCGATGTGTATTTCGTCGCTAACGGCGTGCTGGCGCCAGGCCCGGTCGAACCCGGTCACTGCGAAGAAGGAGCGCGGGAAAGCGCGTCGACGGCGGTATGTTATCTGTACGTAGCGAAATACGACGAAGTCACCAAAACGTGGGAAAGGCCGCGATATATCGCGACGCTGGCCAACGCAGATGAGGCGAGCTGGGATCCCGGGTGGCCAAAGCAGCTACTCGGCCTGACCGCCGAGGTGTCCAGGAACGGCAAGTACGTTGCCTTCATGTCAACGAGGAGCCTGACGGGCTATGACAACGAAGACATCCACAGTGGCGCATCGGACCTCGAGGTCTTTGTGTATGACGCGGAAAACGAAGACATCGCGTGCGCTTCGTGTGAGCCGGGCGGCGCGCGACCCTCTGGTGTGTTCGACGAACCGGATCCCAAGACGCCTCCGCTCTACGACAGCTCCGGGAACTGGCTGAACCAATGGGTCGCCGGGAGCATCCCCGGCTGGAACCCCCTTGGTGTCGGGCTCACCTACTACCAGCCGCGGTATCTTTCTGACGAGGGGCGGCTGTACTTCGACAGCCCAGACGCGTTGGTGCCGGCAGCCACGAACGAGCGCGAGGACGTCTACGAGTACGAGCCGGACGGTGTTGGCGGGTGCGGAAGCGGGAGCGGTGGGCCGGCCGTGGCGGTCAAGGTTGCGCACGAATTCGAAGCGGCCGGCGTGAAAGGCGACGAAGGGGCCGGGTGCGTAGGTCTGATCTCGTCGGGGGCCTCAAGCCAGGAATCCGTGGTGATGGATGCCAGCGAAAGCGGAAACGACGTGTTCTTCCTAACCGACGCGAGCCTCGTTCCGGAAGACAAGGACAGCGCGTTTGATGTATATGACGCGCATGTTTGCGGCGAACAGTCGCCGTGTATACCACCAGGGGCGGCCCCCTCGTCGCCGTGCGAAAGCGCGCAGTCGTGCCGAGCGCCGTCGTCGGGGACGCCGGTGTTCAGCGTGCCGCCCAGTGCCGCGTTCTCCGGTGCTGGCAACCTTGCACCGCAACTGAAACCGGAGACAAAGATGACGCGAGCTCAGAAGCTCGACAGGGCGCTCGAGGCGTGCAGACGAAACGATCGCGCCGCTAAGCGGCGACGCGCTGCGTGCGAACGCAGCGCGCGGAAGAGATACCGCGCGCGCGCGAGCAGATCGCGCGCCGCGCGCAAGGAGAGCGCACGATGAGGCGCGCCGCCGCCTGCTCGGCAGTGTTCACGGTGATTCTGACGATGCTGGCGAGCGCGTCGTTCGCGCGCGCGGATGCGCCGTGGTGGCACGTGCGAGCGAACTCGCTGCCATCGGCGCTCACTCCGGGTGGGAAAGGGACGCTGGTGGTGAGCGTGAGCAACATCGGCGACGCGGCCGTTCTCGGCGTGAAGACGCCAGTGAGGATCACCGACAGCCTGCCCGCCGGCGTGACTGTGACCGGCATCGCCCAGACCAATCCCGGGATGATTGGCAACCGCGGCTCGATCGACTGCGAAGAAGCTTTCCCGGCGACGTCGGTGACATGTACGTGGTCGGGGTCCACCGGGCCGGAACCGTCGGAATTCGAAGTGCTCCAGCCCTACGAAGCGCTGGAAGTGACGTTCGAAACGTCGTTCAGCGGAGGATCGGGTTCGGAGGAAAACGACGTGACGGTGTCCGGCGGCGAAGGCTACGCGTGCAAGGAAGTCAATGCCGGATTCGGGAGCTTCTCCGGGCCCGCGTGTGGACCGCTCGAACGAGTGGCGGGCGGGAGCTATGCGGCAGCGGCAACCGAACAGCCGGTCCCGCCGAGTTCCAGCCACCGCGTGCTACCCGTGTCGAGCGGCGCACCGTCGTTCGGAGCCGAAGAATACGCGATCTCCGCCGAAGATGAAGGCGGCGAGGCGGACACCCGCGCGGGATCTCATCCATACCAGGTCACCGCAACCTTCGCGCCTGACCAAGCGGCGGCGTACGACAAGCCGATTGCGCTGCCCAGGAACCTGCACTTCGCGCTCCCGGCAGGGCTGATCGGGAATCCCGTGCCGATACCGCAGTGCACGGAAGTCGAGTTCTCCACCATTGTCACGGGCTTCGCCGCCAACCGCTGTCCGAACAACACGGTGGTCGGCGTGGTGATGCTGAGCATGGTGCTGTACGGAAGCACGACTCCGACGAAGGTAGACGCCCCGTTGTTCAACCTGACACCCGCGCGAGGGGAAGCGGCGCGCTTCGGATTCGAGATCCTGCACGTGGCCGTTATGATGGGCGCGACGGTCCGCAGCGGCAGCGACTACGGGGTGGTGCTGAACGTCGATGACATCACCCAGCTTGCGTCGATCGTCTCCGCGCAGGTGACCGTGTGGGGCACGCCGGGGCTTGCCAGCCACGACAAGACACGTGGCTGGAGCTGCGTGGACGCCGGCGAGATGAACCTTCTGAACGGAGGCACGATGGGGCCGTGCGTGGGCGCTGGCGAGACCGAACCGCAACCGTTCCTGCGTATGCCGACCTCGTGTTCCGGGCCGCTGTCGAGCACGGTCACCGGCGAATCGTGGCCGCTCGGCGAACCAAAACAGACGCTCTCACTAGCGGGCGTCAACGAAGCCTCGCTGCCCGGCATGGAAGGATGCGCCGGCGTTCCGTTCGCGCCCGAAATCAGCTTTGAGCCAGACGTTCACGCGGCGAGCTCGGCGACCGGGGCGACTGTGAAGGTGCGCGTGCCACAGGAAGCTGGCCTGGACCCCAACGGCGTGTCTCCCGCGGATATCAAGGACACGGAAGTCACGTTGCCGCAAGGGGTTGCGCTGAACCCCGCCGCAGCGAACGGCCTGGAAGCGTGCTCGGAGAGCCTTGTGGGATTCACTGGATTCGACGAACTAAACAGAGCCTTCGAACCGGGCGTGGGGACCGCGATCTTCACGGGGAAGCTGCCTGAGCAGCTGGAACCTGGCGTAAACTTCTGCCCGGAAGCGTCGAAGATCGGCACCGTGAAGATCAAGACCCCGCCACTGGCAAACCCTCTGGAAGGAGCCCTGTACCTTGCCGACCAGACCCAGAACCCGTTCGGGTCGCTCGTGGCGATGTATGTAGTCGTGGAAGACCCCGTCTCCGGCGTGCAGGCAAGGCTTGCGGGAGAGGTCACGCTTGAAGAACAGCACGCGGGACGGATCGTCGCGAGATTCGAAAACACGCCGCAGGTGCCGCTCGAAGAGCTCGAAATTCATCTGTTCGAAGGCGAGCTGGTGACGCCCTCGCTGTGCCGACGGCCGGGCGAAGAAGATTATGAGACGGCAGCGACGTTCGCGCCCTGGTCCGGCGCCGCCTCGCAGCAATCCACATCCGGCTTTTACGTCACCTCTGGACCGAACGGCGGCCCATGCCCGAATCCATCGGGTGACCGGTCACTCAGCGCGCTTCCGTTCGACCCTTCGCTGAACGCCGGCACCACGAGCGCTCAGGCCGCGGGATTCAGCCCGCTGACAACGACGATCTCCCGCGAAGACGGCGATCAATCCTTGAGCACCGTCACGTTGCATATGCCTGCGGGCCTCGCAGCTTCGCTCACCGGGGTGGAACTATGCCCGGATGCGCAGGCCAGCGCGGGGACGTGCGGCCCCGACAGCCTGATCGGACACGCCACTGCCACCGCAGGCGTCGGCGACCACCCCTACACCGTCGCAGGCGGGAAGGTATTCCTCACGGTCGGCTACGACGGAGCCCCGTTCGGGCTGTCGATCACCAGTCCCGCGAAGGCAGGCCCCTACGACCTCGCGGCCGGCTCGCCCTGTGACTGCATCGTCGTCCGCGCGAAGATCGAAATCGACCCCCACACGGCTGCAGTCACGGCGGCCACCGACCCCCTGCCTCACAGTCTTGACGGGATACCACTGGCGCTCAGGCAGGTCAACGTCATTCTGGATCGTCCCGATTTCACGTTCAACCCATCCAACTGCGATGCTGCTGCACTCAGCGGCGAGATCACGAGCACCGAAGGAGCAGCGACCGCGCAGTCGGTCCCATTCAAAGTGGTCAACTGCGCATTGTTGAAGTTCACGCCCAAGCTGACGGTCAGCACCAAGGCGCGCCCCTCCAAAGCCCTCGGCGCGAGTCTGACGACCGAGCTGACAGTTCCCAGCGCAGCAGCGGGGACACAGGCCAACATCGCCGCGGTGAAGGTCGACCTGCCAAAGCAGCTCCCATCCGAGCTGAGGACGCTTCAGCAAGCATGCCTAGCCGCGGTGTTCGACGCCAACCCAGCGAAATGCCCTCCGCATTCGATCGTCGGGCACGCCACCGTCAATACCCCGATCCTGCCGGTGCCCCTCACCGGACCCGCGTACTTCGTCTCCCATGGCGGCGAAGAATTTCCGTCGCTGACGATGGTCTTGCAGGGCTACGGCATCACGATCGACCTGGTTGGCGCGACGCGCATCCACAAAGGCGTAACCAGTACGACGTTCAGAGCGGTTCCCGACGTGCCGTTCAGCAGCTTTGAGTTGAGTTTGCCGCAGGGCGGATATTCAGCTCTCGGCGCGAACCTGCCAGCAAAGGCCAAAGGGAGCTTCTGCGGCCAGAACATGCATATGTTGGTCGCGTTCGTTGCGCAGAACGGCGCGGAACTCCACGAGGCCGTGCCCATCGATGTCACTGGCTGTGCCGCGCGCAGGAAAGCGAAGACTGAGCGGGGCTACTAGTAGGGCAGGAGGCGAGGACGCGGCTGAGGGCAGGTAACGATCACACGGTCAACGCGGGGCGGAGTTGGTTGTCGACGCGAGAGCGGATGGTGGGCTGCCCTCTCCCCGGTCCTCGAGGGCCGGCAAGCGCACCACGAAGCGCGCGCCCGTCGCGCCCTCCGGTCGGTCGCCCTGCGACTGGTCGAGCACGACGCTGCCGCCGTGCGTCTGCGCCACCGCCTGCACGATCGACAGGCCCAGCCCGAACGAGCCGCCACGGTCGCCCGCGCCGCGGACGAAGCGCTCGAACAGCGTCGGCGCGAGCTCCGAGGGCACGCCCGGGCCGTCGTCTTCGACCACCAGCTGCACCTTCTCGTCGGGGGTCGTCAGCACCGACACGCGAATCGCCGTGCCGGGCGGGGTGTGGCGCAGGGCGTTCTCCAGCAGGTTGATCGTCATCCGGTGCAGCTCGTCGCGCGCGCCCATCACCTTCGCGGGGTTGATGTCCAGCGAGATGTCGTGCGCGTCGCTCACCGGCCCCAGCTCGGCCGCCGCCTCGATCACTATCTGCGCGAGATCGCACGGCTCGCGCGCGACCACGCGCGCGGCGTCGGTGCGCGCCAGCAGCAGCAGATCGGCCACCAGCCGGCGCATGCGCTGCGAGGAGCGCAGCGCCGAGCGCGCCGCTTCGCCCTGTTCGTCGTGCAGCGACTCCGCGAGCAGCTCGAGGTTGGCGAGCACGCTCGTCAGCGGCGTGCGCAGCTCGTGCGAGGCGTCCGCCACGAACTGGCGCTGGCGCGCGAGCGTCGACTCGGTCTCCGCGCGCGCCGCGTCCAGCTCTCGAAGCATTCCCTGCAGCGTGCGCGCGAGCTCCGCGACCTCGTCCTCGGCCTGCTGCTCGGGGACGCCGCGGGAGGGATCGCGGGTGCGCGCGATCTCCGCCGCGGTCGAGGTCAGCGCCGCGATCGGCGCCATCGCACGGCGCGCGATCGCCATGCCCGCCAGCAGCGCCAGCAGGCTGCCCGCCAGCACGCCCAGCACCAGGAACAGCTCGACGCGCTTGACCGTCGCCTCCGTCGGGCCCACCGGCCGGCCGTACTGGACGATCAGGGCGCCCCAGACCTCGCCGCCGCGGTACACCGGCACCGGGCGGCTGAGCACCCGGTAGCCGTCGATCGTCATCGGGTTCGCGTGCGGGACGCCCAGCGGCGGCACACGGCTCGGCGCCTGGCCGACGATCGTGCCCGCTTCCGTGAGGACCCTGATGACGGCGTGGTTGTCGGTGAACTCGCTCAGCGGCGTCTTGAATTCCAGCGGGTACACCGTGATCCGCAGCTGCGAGCGCAGCTCTTCGGCGGTCTCCAGCACCTCGCGGTTGAAGTCCGAGCGGATCCGCTCCACCGTCAGCGAGCCGATCGCCAGCGCGAACGCGCACAGGATCACGAAAGTCAGCAGCGCCGAGACGCCGGCCAGGCGCGTGCGGATCGGCAGCCGGTCGAAGCTCGCGGAGACGCGCGCGCCCGCGCGCGCCAGCGGCCCCGGAAGTCTAGGAGCCTGTTTCGACATAGGCGGCGCCGATCTCGTCGAAGCAGGTTCTAGGCCCGGAGGACGTAGCCGGCTCCCCTGATGGTATGCAGGAGGCGGGGCTCGCCTTCGGCCTCCAACTTGCGGCGCAGGTTGGAGACGAACACCTCGATCGTGTTCGTGGTCGAGAAGGGGTCATAGCCCCACACCTCGTCGAGCAGGCGCTGGCGGGAGATCACGATGCGCTCGTTGCGCATCAGGTACTCGAGCAGCTCGAACTCGCGCTGGGTCAGCTCGATCGTACGCTCGCCGCGGATCACCTCGTGCGTGTCCGCGTTCAGCGTCAGGTCGCCGACGCGCAGCGGCGCCGAGCCGCGCGGCGGGCGGCGGCGCAGCAGCGCGCGCATGCGCGCCAGCAGCTCCTGGCGCTCGAACGGCTTCACCAGATAGTCGTCGGCGCCCGCGTCCAGCCCCTCCACGCGCGACTCCAGCGCGTCGCGCGCCGTCAGGATCAGGATCGGCACGTCGTCGTCGGCGCGCAGCTCGCGCGCGACCTCCACGCCGTCGAGCTTCGGCAGGCCGAGGTCCAGGATCACCAGGTCGGGCGCGAACGCGTGTCCCTGTTCGAGCGCCGCGTGCCCGTCCGCCGCCGTGCGCACCTCGTAGCCCTCCATGCGCAGCGAGCGCTGGAGCGCCTGGGCGATGTCCTCGTCGTCCTCAACCACCAGGACGCGCGGTGCGCGAGAGAAGTCGTTCATGGTCTTTATGTAAGTGACCGCGTGTAAAGCGATGGTAAGGGGTCCGAGGCAGGTTCCGGGCTGCCGGTGTCGAAGTTGCGCGGGATGGCCTCCACCCGCAAACGCGCCCCCCGCGCGTCCACCGCCCGACCCTCCGCCGCGCGGCGCGGCGCGCCCGCGCGCTCCCGTACGACCCGCCGGCGCCGGCGCGGCCGCGCGGCGAGCGTCGGCTCGCTGCTCTCCGGCGGGCTGCCGCGGCTGCCCGCGCTCGACCAGCGCGAGCGCGACGTGCTCGGCCTCGCGCTCGTCGCCGCCGGCGTGTTCATGGGCTTCGTCCTCTACGCGGGCTGGAACGGCGGGCGCGCCGGGCACGGCCTCGCCGTCGCCCTCGGCTGGGCGCTCGGGCGCGCGCGCGTGCTCGCGCCCGTCACGCTCGCGATCGGCGGCGGCGCGCTGCTGCTGCGACCGGTGCTGCCCGCGCTGCGACCGCTGCGCACCGGCGCGCTGTGCGTGTTCGCCGCCGTGACGCTCGCCCTCGCCGCCGGGATGCTCGGGATCACCACGGCGCCGGGGAATGGGGTGGACGCGTGGGCATCCGCTCATCTACAGACGCACGGGGGCATCGCCGGCGAGGCGCTCTACCAGCTCACGCATCGGCTCATCCAGGACGTCGGCGTCGACATCCTCGTCGTCTTCCTGCTGCTCACCGGCGCGATCCTGCTCACGGGGGCGTCGATCGCGAGCGTCATCCGCGCCACCGGCAGCGGCGTCGTCGACACCACGCGGATGGTGCGCAGGCGGCGCGAGCGCGAGCCGCACGCCCCCGCCGGGCGTGGCCGCGCGCGCAGCGCCGCCGCCGCCGTCGCCGCGGACATGGAGGACTCGCCGCTGCTGCCGCCCGAGCCCGGGCCGCGCGAGCTGATCGTGCGCGCCACGCACGTCGAGGCGCCCTCGCACGACTGGCGCGACGAGGACGAGCCGCCGGCCGACGCCGAGCCCGCGCCCGAGGAGGAGCTCGTCGCCGGCGAGGAGCCGCCCGCCGGCGCCGCGCACGCAGACGAGGAGGAGCCGATCGCCGGGGTCGCGCACGCCGACCCCGCCTCGCTCACGCCGCAGGGCAGGCTGCGCGGGTCGGTCACCGACGACCCCGACTTCGTCTGGGAGCTGCCCGAGGCCGCCAAGCTGCTGACGCGCTCCAGCGCCGAGCAGACGCGGCCCGACACCGCCGGGCAGGAGCGCACCGCGACCAACCTCGTCGAGGCGCTCGGGCACTTCGGCGTGCAGGCGAAGGTCATCGGCACCGTCGCCGGCCCGCACATCACCCGCTACGAGCTGCGCCTCGCGCCCGGCACCAAGGTCGCCAAGGTCGCGCAGCTGAAGGACGACCTCGCCTACGCGCTCGCCGCCACCGACATCCGCATCCTCGCGCCGATCCCCGGCAAGCAGGCGGTCGGGGTGGAGGTGCCCAACGTACACCGCAAGATGGTGCGCCTCGGCGACGTCTTCCAGGAGCCGCCCAAGGACTGGTCGCCGCTGACCGTGTGGCTCGGCAAGGACGTCGCCGGCAAGGCGATCGGCGCCGACCTCGCCAAGATGCCGCACATCCTCGTCGCCGGCACCACCGGCGCCGGCAAGTCGGGCGCGATCAACGCGATGCTCTCGAGCATCCTGCTGCGCGCCACCCCGCACGACGTGCGCCTCGTGCTCGTCGACCCCAAGCAGGTCGAGCTCAACCACTACGAGTCGATCCCGCACCTGCTGACGCCCGTCATCACCAGCCCGCGCATGGCCGCCAACGCGCTGCAGAACCTCGTCAAGGAGATGGAGCAGCGCTACGGGATCATGTCGCTCGCGCGCACGCGCAGCCTCGTCGAGCTCAACAAGGCGCGCGCCAAGCGCGGCGAAGCGCCGCTGCCCTACATCCTCTGCGTCATCGACGAGCTCGCCGACCTGATGATGGTCGCGCCCGCCGACGTCGAGGACTCGATCATCCGCCTCGCGCAGAAGGCGCGCGCCGTCGGCATCCACCTCGTGCTCGCCACGCAGAGCCCGCGCGTGGACGTGATCACCGGCATGATCAAGGCCAACGTGCCCTCGCGCATCGCCTTCTCCGTCTCCTCGCAGACCGACTCGCGCGTGATCCTCGACCAGAACGGCGCCGAGTCGCTGCTCGGGCAGGGCGACATGCTCTTCAGCCCCGTCGGCTCATCGCGCCTGCAGCGCATCCAGGGCGCCTACATCGACGAGTCCCAGATCGCCAAGCTCACCGACCTGTGGCGCCGCCAGGGCGAGCCCGAGCTGCGCGAGGAGCTGCTCGAGGAGGTCGAGCCGGAGGCGCCGGAGGGCGCGCCCGACGAGTTCGACCCCGACGAGGACCTGCTGCTGGGCGACGCCATCAGGCTCGTCGCCGAAATGCAGACCGCCTCCACCTCCATGCTGCAGCGGCGCCTGCGCCTCGGCTACACGCGCGCCGGGCGCATGATCGACATGCTCGAGCGCCGCGGCGTCATCTCCGGCTACGAAGGCTCCAAGCCCAGGCAGGTGCTGATCAGCGAGGCCGACCTGCCGCGGGTGCTCGCCAGCCTCGAATCGACACCCGCGGAGTCCGCCACCGCCCTGAGCGACTAGCCTCTTGACCTGAGATGCCCGAAATCGGAGCAACGCTACGCGAGGCCCGTATGCGCGCGCGTATCGACGTGTCCGAGATCGAGGCCAAGACGAAGATCCGCGCCAAGTACCTGCGCGCGCTCGAGAACGAAGAGTGGGGCCTGCTGCCCGGCCCCACGTTCGTCAAGAGCTTCCTGCGCACGTACGCGCAGGCGCTCGACCTCGACGCCAAGGCGCTCGTCGAGGAATATCGGCGCAGCCACGAGCGCCCCAGCGAGGCGATGCTCGAGCCGATCGTCTCCACGCCGCAGAGCAAACGTTCGCGCGGGGGCGGGCGCTCTGGCGGGCGCGGGGGGACGGGCGGGCGCGGGGGCTCCGGCGAACGGGCCTCGCGGGGCTACATCATCGCCGTCGGCGCGATCGGCGTGGTGATCGTCGTGCTGATCGTGCTGCTGATCGCCGGCGGCAGCTCCCCCAAAAGCAACAGCGGCACCACGAAAACCGTCGCCACCCACGGCCACAGCACGCCCGCCAAGCACGGCTCGGCCGGGTCCGCCTCGCGGCGGCGCGCGGCCGCCGGCGAGACAGTGGCGCTGTCGCTGCGCCCGAGCGCCGTCGTGTACGTGTGCCTGATCGGCGACGGCGGGCGCAAGCTGATCCCCGGGCTCGAACTCCAACCCGGCGAAACCACGCCCATCTACCATGCGAAACGCTTTGAGATCACGCTCGGGAACAGCTCGGTGACGATGGTCGTGGACGGCATCCCGCGGACGGTGCCGCCCTCCAGCCAGGCGATCGGCTACTCGATCACCAAGCTCGACGGTCGCCGCCCGCTCCCCGCCGGCCGCCTGCCGACGTGCACGTGAGCGCGCCTTGAGCGTGCGCGCCGGCATAGTCGTCACCGGCACCGAGGTGCTGACCGGCAGGGTCGCCGATCGCAACGGGCCGTGGCTGGCCGAGCGCCTGCGCGAGCTGGGCGTCGATCTCGCCTACACGACGATCGTCGGCGACCGCCCCGAGGACATGCGCTCGGCGCTCGCGTTCATGGCCGGGCGCGGCATCGACTTGATCCTCACCAGCGGCGGGCTCGGGCCGACCGCCGACGACCTCACCGCGCAGGTCGTGGGCGAGCTCCAGGGCGCCGAGATGATCCTCGACGAGCCGCTCGCCGAGCGCATCGCGCAGATCGTGCGCCCGCTGCTGGAACGCTGGCCCAACATCGACCCCGAGGCGATCGCCGAGGCCAACCGCAAGCAGGCGACCGTCCCGCGCGGCGCGACCGTGCTCGAGCCCGTCGGCACCGCACCCGGGCTCGTCGTGCCGCCGGCGGGATCGGCGTCGGAGGCCGCCGGGCGGGGGCCGACCATCGTCGTGCTGCCCGGCCCGCCGCGCGAGCTGCAGCCGATGTTCTCGCAGGCGCTCGCCACCGACGCGCTGCAGGCGGCGCTCGCCGGCGCGACCGTCTACCGCCAGCACACGCTGCGCCTGTTCGGGATCCCCGAGTCGGAGATCGCCGAGACGCTGCGCATCGCCGAACGCGAGGGCGTCGCGCTCGAGCGGCTGGAGGTCACCACCTGCCTGAAACGGGGCGAGGTCGAGATCGTCACCCGCTACGAGCCCGACGCCGAGGACGCCTACGACGCGTTCGTCGCCGTCGTCGCCGCGCGCCACGCCGACACGCTGTTCTCGCGCGACGGCAGCACCGTCGACGAGCAGGTCGCCGCGCTGCTGCGCGGCGACGACGCCCACCCCCGCCGCACGATCGCCACCGCCGAGTCGTGCACCGGCGGCCTGCTCGCCGCGCGGCTGACCGAGCTGCCCGGCGCCTCCGACTACTTCAACGGCGGCGTCGTCGCGTACTCCAACGACGTCAAGGTCTCCCAGGCCGGCGTGCCACGCGAGCTGATCGAACAGCACGGCGCGGTCTCCGAACAGGTCGCGCGCGCGCTCGCCGACGGGGTGCGGGCGCGTCTGGGCGCCGACGCCGGCGTCGGGATCACCGGCGTCGCCGGCCCCGGCGGCGGCACCGAGGAGAAGCCCGTCGGGCTCGTCTGGCTGAGCGTCACGCTCGACGGCGCCGAGCCGCTGACGCGCTCGGTCAACCTCCCCGGCGGCAGGGCCGACGTCCGCGACCGAGCCACCACCGTCGCGCTGCACCTCGTGCGGCGGGCGCTGGCCGGTTCCTGACCCCGGGGGCGCTAGCATCGCCTGACGCGATGTCCCGGGGTGCCACAGCGAGGCTGTTCGTGGCGGTCGATCCGCCGCTGGAGGTGCGCGAGCAGCTCGTCGAGTGGGCGCGCGGCGTGGCGGTGGCGGCGCGGGAGGCCGGCAGCGCACGAGGGTCGCTGCGGCTGCTGGACGCGGAGTCGCTGCACCTGACGCTGTGCTTCCTCGGCAGCCGCCCGGTGGGGGAGATCGACGCGCTGGTCGCGGCGCTCGCCGCGGACGTCGAGCACGCCTGCGAGCTGTCGGTGGGGGCGCCGCTGTGGCTGCCGCCGCGCCGTCCGCACGCGCTGGCGGTCGAGATCCACGATCGTGACGGCGAGCTCGCGCGCGTGCAGGAGCGGGTCAGCGGCGCGCTGGTGGCGGCGTGCGGCTGGCGCCCGGAGCGCCGGCGCTTCAGGCCCCACATCACGCTCGCGCGGGTGCGTGGCAGGGTCGGTCGGGCTCGGCCGGCCACCGGCCGCACCGGTCGGCCGCGGCGCGAGCTCTCGCTGCCGGCGACGCCGCGCCTGAGCTTCACGCCGGAGGCGATCGTGCTCTACCGCTCCTGGCTGGCGCCCGAGGGCGCCACCTACGAGGCGCTCGCGAGCGGCGGCCTCGTGGCGGGCGCGCGCTGAGCGCGCGCCGCGGCCGTCGTCAGTCTTCGGCTTCGCAGGTGAAGCTCGAGCTGTCGGCAGCGGAGGCCGTGCAGGCCTGTTCGCCCTGGTCCGAGCCCGTCGTCGTGCAGCCGAGGCCTTCTTCTTCGCATTCGGCTTCGCTCGAGGCCGCTTCGGCTTCGGCTGGGACGAGGCAGAGAAGTCTCTTGCCGTTGCGCGAGGCCGTCGGCGTCGCGCCGTTTTCGCATTCCGGCTCGGCGCCGTCTTCGCAGGAGAAGGAGCCGTCGGCGGCTCGTACCGGCGTGCTGCCGTCTTCGCACTGCGCCGGGACCGTCGCCTGGGATGCGGGGGTGCCCTCTCTGCCCGTCTTCTTGGGCGCGTGCTTGGTGTGGCGCTTGGTCGCGTGATGCGTCTGCGCCTTGACCTTGTGCGAGGGCTGCGTACACGCGTGCGCGCTGCGCTTCTTGGCGTGAGCGGAGGTGGAGCAGGCGGCCTTGTGCGTCTGCGCGAGCGTCTGGGCGGGTCCGAAGAGCGCCAGGACGAACACGCTCAGCGACAGGGCGAGCATCGCGGGCACGGCGAGGCGCCTGGCGTGTGGGCGGTTGGTCAAGGGAGTGGGGAGGGGCTCAAGGGGGTGGCGGGGAGGCTTGCCCCCACCCATCGTCGGTTTGCGCCGCCCGCGCGAGCCCGGCGCCGGTCGTTTGGACGAAGGGGCGGCTCGGCCGAGGGTGGGACGGGCCGCGTTTGCGACCGCGGCGGGTGCGGGCGATACGAACAACTGTTCCGTCCGAAGCGGGCTCTAAGTTGTCCGCTCCATCTCGAACCGGAGGAGTAGACGATGCCCGTAACCGACCAGGAGAAGGCCGCCAAGGCGCGCGACGCCGCCCTTCAGGGCGCGCTCACGCAGATAGAGCGGGAGTTCGGCAAGGGCACGGTCATGCGCATGGGCGACGAGGGCGCCCAGGTGCGCTGCGATGCGATCCCCACGGGAGCGCTCTCGCTCGATCTCGCGCTGGGGATCGGCGGCGTGCCGCGGGGACGCATCGTCGAGGTGTTCGGCCCGGAGTCCTCGGGCAAGACGACGATGATCTACCACGTGCTCGCCGAAGCGCAGAAGCTCGGCGGCGTGTGCGCGTTCATCGACGCCGAGCACGCGATGGACCCCCTGTACGCGAAAGAGATCGGCGTCGACATCGACGAGCTGCTCGTCTCACAGCCCGACTACGGCGAGCAGGCGCTGGAGATCGCGGACATGCTGGTGCGCTCGGGCGCGGTCGACGTCGTGGCGATCGACTCGGTCGCGGCGCTGACGCCGAAGGTCGAGCTCGAGGGGCAGATGGGCGACCAGACGGTAGGCGCGCAGGCGCGCATGATGTCCCAGGCGATGCGCAAGCTCGCGGGCAACCTGAACCGCACGCAGACGCTGTGCATCCTCACCAACCAGATCCGCGAAAAGGTGGGCGTGATGTTCGGCTCGCCGGAGACGCAGCCGGGCGGTCGCGCGCTGAAGTTCTACGCCTCCCAGCGCCTGGACATCCGGCGCATCGAGACGCTCAAGGACGGCACCGAGGCCGTCGGCAACCGCGTGCGCGTGAAGGTCGTCAAGAACAAGGTGGCCGCCCCGTTTCGCCAGGCCGAGTTCGACATCGAGTTCGGCAAGGGCATCTCGACGTCGGGCTGCCTGATCGACCTGGGCCTGGAGCACAACATCGTGTCCAAGTCGGGCTCGTTCTTCTCCTACGGCAACGACCGGCTTGGCCAGGGACGCGCCGCGGCGAAGGCCTTTCTCGACGAGAACGAGGCGATGGCGAAAGAGATCGAAGAGAAGATCTACGCGGCGCTGGGGCTGGGCAAGGACCTGGTGACGCCGATCGACCGGGACAAGGAGGCGACGAAGCCGCCCATTGTCAGTGAACCGGCCGTGGCCGCTGCGTAGCGTAGCCGCAGGGCGTTTGTAAGCTCGGCCTATTCAGCACGATGCTAGAAGCGCTGGTCACACTGAGCCAGTCGCAGATCGCTGCGCTCCTTGCTCGCGGCGCTGCTCTGGAAACCCAGTCGTTTGGCCCTCGGCCGTGGTCATCGGGTTGTAGAATCGACTTCGATGAACGAGCAGGATCAACATGGCCGCGTAGCCCTTCCGCCTGCGTCGACTTCCCCGCATG